>Ga0209299_1000068_pt1 | contig 52540 bp, 42 predicted proteins | sample S_140806_MF_Meta_FD_187326 | JGI IMG/M metagenome (GOLD analysis project Ga0209299, IMG submission 187326) | Freshwater microbial communities from Lake Simoncouche, Canada to study carbon cycling - S_140806_MF_MetaG (SPAdes) (version 2) | ecosystem: Environmental > Aquatic > Freshwater > Lake ...
TGATGAGGTTCTTATCGAGCCACTCGCGGTAGGGCTTCTGGGAGGCAATCTTCTGCTTAATCTCCTCGTCGGCGACGATGCGTCCTTCTTCCATGTTCACGAGGAACATGCGGCCCGGCTGCAGGCGGCCCTTGGAGGCGATGTTGGCGGGGTCAATCGGGAGGACGCCGGCTTCGGAACCCATGATGACGTAGTCATCCTTGGTCACGTAGTAGCGGGAAGGGCGAAGACCGTTGCGGTCGAGGGTCGCGCCGATCATCGTGCCGTCGGTGAAGACGACGGAGGCGGGGCCGTCCCACGGCTCCATGAGGCAGGAGTTGTATTCGTAGAACGCCTTCTTCTCGGCGCTCATGGACTCGTGGCCGTTCCACGGCTCCGGAATCATCATCATCATCGCTTCAGGCAGCGAGCGGCCACCCATGACGACGAGCTCAAGGACGTTGTCGAACTTGGCGGAGTCGGAACCGTTGGGGTTCACGATCGGGAGGATCTTCGGGAGTTCCTTGCCGAACAGCGGGCTGGCCAGGAGCGGCTCGCGGGCCTTCATCCAGTTGACGTTACCGTTGAGCGTGTTGATTTCACCGTTGTGGGCGATGTAGTGGTACGGGTGCGCACGTTCCCAGCTCGGGAAGGTGTTGGTCGAGAAGCGCGAGTGGACGAGCGCGAGGGCGGTGTCCATCGACTTGTCGGCGAGGTCGCGGAAGTACTTGCCGACCTGTTCGGGCATGAGCATGCCCTTGTAGATGATGGTACGGCAGGAGAGGGAGCTGGCGTAGTAGAACTCGTCCTTGCCGGCGCCACGGATCTGGTGGTGAGCCTGCTTGCTCAGGATGAAGAGCTTGCGCTCGAAGTCTTGGTCGGTGGCGCAATCGGCCGGGCGTCCCAGGAAGGCCTGACGGACGACGGGCTCGCTGCTGATGGCGGTCTGGCCAAGGGAGGAGTTGTCGACGGGGACGGTACGCCAGCCGAGGATCGAGAGACCCTGGGCTTTGGCGAGGTCGGTGAAGGTCGCCTCGGTCGCGGCGCGGATCTTGGCATCCGGGGAGACGTAGAGCATGCCCACGCCGTAATGTCCGGGCTTGGGGAGGTTGGCGGGACCGTTCTTGGCGAAGAATCCGTGGGGGAGCTGGAGCAGGATGCCTGCGCCGTCGCCGGTGTTGACCTCGCAGCCGCAGGCGCCTCGGTGGTCGAGGTTCACCAGGATGGTGAGGGCCTGCTGGATGATATCGTGCGAACGCTTGCCCTTCATCTGGCAAACGAAGCCGACGCCGCAGGCGTCATGCTCAAACTGGGGGTCGTAAAGACCCTGTTTTTCGGGAAGTCCGGGATTCTTCATTTCTGGTGTGGGCAAAAAGTGGTCGGATGGGCTGGCGGCTGAGCCGCCGGGTGCCTTAGCGGAGACCGCAAGACGTCTAAATCTAGTGGGCAATAATCCCCCCCTGTCAAAGGCAACTTGTCGATTGTCAGGACGGGGGCGGAGACGGGTTTTCGGGCCAACTTCTTGGACCGACAATCGCTCGTCCGCTTTTGGTTAATTTTGTTAGGAAAAAGCCCAAAGTGCGACACGCCGCGGCGGAAGTCGGGCACCTGCCGCCTTCGGCCGTCCGCCTGCGTCTCCCTTGACTTTGCCGCCCGCCGCCCCGACTTACCAAGCTATGAAAGCCGACAACGACCTTTATCGACAGTTGCGCGAGTTGCCAGCCGCCCAGCTATGGAACGTCGAGGTCCCGAAGTTCAACCAACTCGACCCCAAGGAGCGCAACCAGCAGGTCGCCCTCGTCCGGGCGGTCGGCGTGGTCTTCTCGACCTCCCGTAATCCGGAGATGAAGGCCGCGGTGAAGGCTTGGATGATCAGCCTCCTGCAGGACCCTTCCGAGAAGATTCGCCGTTACGCCACGGCCGCCATCCCGAAGCTCGGCGGCGACGAAGAGTCAGAGCGTAAGCTGATTGATATTCTTAAGACCACCGACGTCGACCGGGAGAAGAAGAAGGTCGCTTCCGCCCTCGAGAAGATCGGCGGCGCGGCGACGCTCAAGGCGGTCTCAGGTTCCGGCGAGAAGCTCATCGACGAACAGAAGGTCCGCGCGAGCGTCGCCCGACAGGGCGGACCGAGCGTCGTGCGTCTCGACGCCATCGTACCGAAGCAGCCTGGCCTGCGTCTACACCTGCGCTGCCGCAAGGGACTCGAATCCATCGTCGCCGATGAGGTGCGCGAAGACGAAGGCCGCGGCGGCAAGTTCCGCGTGGTCGAGGTCCGTGGTTGTTTCGTGGTCGTCGAGCCGAAGGATGCCTTCACGCTCGCGGAGCTCTACCAGCTGCGTTGTTTCGACACCGCCGCCTTCTCCCTGGCCTTTATCCGTGAGCCCGGTTCGGCCGAGGCGCTCGAGGTGCTGGCCAAGGCCATTGCTTCGCCGCTCACGGAGAAGCTGATGCTGGCGCTCACGCAGGGCGCTGCCCGCTATCGCCTCAGCATGGTGGCCGAGGGTAATCACGATGACGCCGTCGCCAAGGTAGCCAAGAAGGCCTTCGAGCTGAATCCGCGCATCCTCAACGATGCCCGCGAATCTCCGTGGTCGGTCGACGTCCATTTCGACGAACTCCGCGCGTTGGTCGAGCTGCGTCCCCGTATCTCGCCGAACCCTCGTCTTTATTACCGTACGGATGCCATCAATGCCGCCTCGCATCCGCCGCTCGCGGCCTGCCTCGTGCGCGTCGCAGGACGACAGGATAAGGAGATCGTCTGGGATCCGTTCTGCGGTTCCGGTCTGGAGCTCATCGAATCCGCCTTGGCTGGCGGGGTAGGGCAGATCGTCGGCACCGACATCGACCCGGCTGCGATCGCCATCGCGGAGGCCAACTTCAAGGCCGCCAAACTGCCTGGCACCAAGGCCGCGTTCTACACGTCTGACTTCCGTGATATCGTACGCATCCCGGAGCTCGACCGCGGCAAGGTCTCGCTGGTCATCTCGAACCCGCCGCTCGGCCGTCGCGTGCGCGTGCCGAACATGCACGGCCTGTTCACCGACCTCTTCAAGATCGCGTCCGAAGTCCTGCGTCCGAACGGCCGACTCGTCTTCATCAATCCGCTGCGTCTCTCGTCCGTCGATCCGACATTGCGTCTCGAGTCGAGCCGTACCGTCGACCTCGGCGGGTACGATTGCCGCCTTGAGGTCTACCGAAAACGCTGATTATTCCCGCCTGTGGCGACGTCACGTTTCCAGTCCGTCGATGATTATCTGGCGTCCTTGGATCCGCTGAAGGCGGCGACTTTGCGGGCGGTGCTCGAAGGCCTCCTGGAGGATTTTCCAGAACTCCAGGCGAAGATCGCTTGGAACGTGCCCATGCTCCATCGCGACGGGAAGTATGTCGCCGGCGTCTCGGCCTCCGCGAAGCACCTGTCGTTCGCCCCGTGGAGCCCGCACGTCATCGCAGTCTTCAAGCCGCGGCTGGCGAAATATGTGGTGCGTCAGAACCTTTTCCAGATTCCTGTGGACTGGAAGCCGGACCGCCCGCTGCTCAAGGCGATGGTCACGGCGCGTTTGGCCGAGCTCGACGCCGAGTAGGCCAACGACGAAAGCCCACGACCGGGTGGTCGCAGGCTGGTCCTTCTCAAATGGTGGAGGTGGTGGGAGTCGAACCCACGTCTTCCTACCCTTACGTCGTAACTTCTACATGCGTAGCTTCATCATTGATCTCGATCGCGTTTGGGGATGAGCACCCGTGCGACCTATCTGTATTCTCACTTACCCCGGAGATAACAACTAGAGGAGGGGATCGCCCACGTTAACCGAGCTGATCCAGGACTGCAGGCGCGCCCTGGGGCTCGTCGCTGTACTTAGGCAGCGAGCGCGAGAACGTTGTCGTTCTCGAACGTGATGGTGTTTTTAGCAGTTATAGTGCTGCCCGTTGGATTTAAGAGGTTACGAACTACCCTCTGCATGCCGTCGCGATATCTTGGCGGGAATCGAATCCGGAACACCCCCGAAATGAGACGTCGGTCATTTGCGGGATCCGACTGAGAAGGAACATCACCTATTATCCACGCATTGGCGTGGAAGTCAAGGGATGCAGAATCATAGGTTTAAGCGGTTGGCGGATAGCGGTTGGCGGTTAGAATGAATGCGAAAGAGGTAGGGGAGAGGTTAGGAATAGGGGGCTCTTAGGGATTATTGAGTTTTCGGTTTTGGCGGTGTGAGGTCTTTTCCTATCCGCTAACCGCCAACCGCTAACCGCTTCGGCCTTAATTTTCTCTTTCCCCGTCCGTTGGTCGTAGGATAGTCAGCTCCGTCCATGAATGTCTTCTCCGCCGATGTCGCGCTGGCCATCACCCGTCTCGGGCTGCTGATCCTGCTCGGCTGGTTCATGGCCCGGCAGGGATGGGTCGGCGTGCACGCGCGCCAGCCGCTGATGCGCATGATCATCTGGGTCTTCTTCCCGGCGATGATCTTCTCCCGCGTGAGCGGTAATCCGCTCATTGCCTCTGGTTCGCAGGCGCTCCTGTATCTTGGCGCGGGTTTCCTGATGATCGTGACCGGCTATGCGGTCGCGATGGCCATCGGCAAGCTTTTCAAGGTTCAGGCTGGGACGGAACGTCGGACCTTCGCTTTCTCGGCGGGAGTCAATAACTTCGGCTACCTGGGTATCCCCGTCACCGCGGCGCTGTTCGATAACGACGTCGTCGGCGTGTTGCTGGTGCATAACGTCGGCGTCGAGGCGGCGGTATGGACGGTCGGAGTGGCGATGCTCTCGGGCGAATCCTTGCGCCGTGGGTTGAAGAAGCTCCTGCAACCGATGACCATCGCGCTGTTCGTCGCCTTGGTCATCAACTTCGCCGGCTTCGGGAAGAGCACCGCGATGGTCTTCGCCAGCGACCTTTGCCATGCCATCGGCGATTGCGCCATCCCGCTCGGCACGTTGCTCACCGGCATCTATCTCCACGAAATCATCAAGGACTTCAGGCTGGCGGCGGACGCGCCGGTTTCCTTCGGGGTGATGGCGGTGCGCTGGCTGGTCATGCCGGTCCTGGTCCTGGGGACGGTCGGTTTCTTCGTCGCTGATGAGTCCTTGCGTAAGGTCATGCTCGTCCAGGCGGCGATGCCTTGCGGCATCTTCACCTTCCTCATCGTCGAGATGTTCAAGGGGGAGGTCATGGTCTCGCTCCGTTGTTCGGTGATCACCATGCTCTGTTGCCCTCTGGTCACGCCCTTGTGGCTTTACCTAGGCGCCCGCTGGCTCCAGCTGGCCTGACCATCCTTTACTTGTGGGTACGGCGGACTAGTCTGCGGGGGCTTTCCTGTGCGTCCGTTTCTCTCCATCCTGATGCTTGGCCTGGCCGGCTGCGCGACTTATGTCGACCGCGGTCCCCGGGTCCGAGTGGCCGTGGAGGAAGGGGATTACGAGACCGCCGCGACCGTGGCGCAGAATTTTTCGGCCGATGAGCCCAAGGATGCGTTGGTGTGGAATCTTGAAGCGGCCGCCGCTTTGCGGGCCCAGGGGAAGCTGAAGGAAAGCGCCAAGATCCTGGAGCAGGTCGAACTCTCTTTCCGTGCCGAAGAAGAGCGCCCGGGCTTCTCGGTGTCCGGCGCGACGCTGGCCGCTTTCTCCAACGGCTACGCCGAGGCTTATCGTCCGCGCCCCGCTGACCGTATCTACGCCTCGACCTATCAGGCGCTGAACAGGCTGGAGCTTGGTGACCTCAATGGAGCCCGCGTTTCCATGGCCCGCTTGCGTTTCGTGCAGCAGTCCTTCGGCTCGGGGCAGCTCTATGTGAAGCCCAAGAAGGCCGAAGGAAAGTACGACGTCGCGAAGGCTTCGCAGGACGAACGCACGAAGGAAGGCCTCGGGATGATCGAGGAGAACCTTGCCAGCCTGACCGCCGATGGCGCCTATGACGACGCGTTCAGTCATTGGCTCCAGGGGATGTTCTTCCTGCGCCTCGGCCAGGATCCGTCGGACCGGGAGAAGGCGCGCAAGGAGTTGCTGGCCGCGACGCAGCTCATTGGGAGCAACGACGCTTTCCGTCGTGATCTCAAGGATGCCGAGTCCCCGGCAGGTGAAGGGCAGGGCATGATCGTCTATGTCATCGCGGAGACCGGGATGTGTCCGGAGTGGTATCAGCAGCGCGTGGACATTCCTTTGTTCGTCGTCTCTTCGAGGGTGCCCTATGTCAGCGTCGCCTTGCCCGCCCTCCGGCCATCCGGGCTGAATTACAATCTGAAGCTAAAATTGGATACCAAGGACGTCACGCTCCCGCTGGCAAGTCGGCCGGATGCCCTCATCGCCAAGCATTTCGAGGCGGCTTTGCCTGCCATCAAGGCCCAGGCTTTCACCTCCGCCGCGCTCAAGGCCACGGCCAGTTACGTGATCAATAAATCATCAGAAGAGGCGGCTAACCGGCAGAATTCGGGCTCAGGTGCCGTGCTTTGGTCCCTTGCGACTAAGGTAGGTACGGCGGTTTACACCATAGGCACCACGAAGGCCGACCTGCGTAACTGGTCGGGCCTCCCGGCTCGTTTCTCGGTAGCTCGGCTGGAAGCCAAGCCCGGCCAGAAGCTGACCGTCGTCGGGCGTCCTGAGTCCGCCCTGACGCTGCCGGCAGGCAAGGTTCTGCTTGTAAGCCTCAAGTCCACGCAGGAAAATCAACCCATCGTCCTCCGCTGCACCCCTCTCGTTCCATGAAAAACCTCCTGCCTCTCTTCGCCCTCTTTCTTCTGGTCGGTTGTAGCTCCATCATCAGGACCGGTGACCGCATCGAGCGCGGCCTGACCCCGCCCGACGCCGTCAATTACGCGACCACCAAGCCCGAAGGCGGCTTCACCACCCAGCTTAACGACAATCGCATCGGCAATAAGATCGAGCTGCTTGCCGCCCGTAAGTCCAAGACCGACGGCGGCTACGCCCGCGTCCAGTTCGATCTACGTAACGGCGCTTACCTCAGCCAGACGATCAACGTGAGCTTCGAGTGGCTCGCTGCCGACGGTTCCGTGACCGAAAGCCAGCCCAACTGGATCGTCACGCCGCTGGAGCCCGGTGCCCTCACCACCGTCACCGCGACCGCCCTCAAGGCGCAGTCCGCCGAGTGTCGCCTCCGTCTCATCTCCCGCTAACCCCTCCCATGAACAAGCTCTCCCTCCTGGCCTGCGCCGTCCTCATCGTCGGTTGCGGCACCCCCGCCACTTACAAGGACCCGAACGGCCGCGAACTCGTGGTCAGCCTCGATAAGGTCAACATCCAGGACTTCGCCACCGCGGGTTCCCAGATGCTCCAATCGATGGTCTCATCCCCGTCCTTCTCCAAGGGCGCGCCGGTGCTGCAGCTGGGCGCCATCACCAACGACACCGCCGACAACTTCGATACGAGCCTGCTATTGTCCAAGATCACCGTTCCGTTGGTCAACTCCGGTCGCGTGACGCTTTTGGACAATGATGCCACGGCCAATGCCGCTCGCGCCGCTTCTGGCTCCAAGGCCGATGTCCCTCATGCCGAATACGTGCTCAAGGGAAAGATCCTCGAAGACCGCTCCAATGCCGGCAGCACCCGTCAAAGCTCCTTCGTCTTCCAGCTGACCCTTGTCGAGGTGAAGCGTGGTGTCGCCGTGTGGCAGGAAGAAAAGCTCGTCACCAAGCAGGGCACCAAGAACGCCGTCGGTTTCTGATAAAACGTCGTCGTCATTTGACCTTCTTTCGACCTGCCTCTCCCTCCGGTGATGCAGGTTGATTTTTTGATCGTTGGCCAGGGCTTGGCGGGCTCGTTGCTCGTCAAGGAGCTCCTGCGTCGCGGCCGCACGGCGCATGTCGTGGATGATCGCTGGAAATCTTCCTCCTCGCAGGTCGCCGCCGGCCTGATGACTCCCCTGACCGGCCGACGCTTCACGCTGACCAAGGATTATCCTGAGCTCTTCGCGTCGGCCAAGGCCCGCCTGACGGAACTCGGGGTCTTCAGGTCGATGCAGGTATACCGTATGTTCGTCGACGAGGAGCAACGGGCCAAGGGCCTCAGGCGTACCGAGTGCGAAAGTTGCCAGCCGTTCATCGCAAGGGTGACGTCCTCTCGAGGTGAGCTCGATGCCGGCCTGACGGACGCATTCGGCGGAGCGTTGATGAACGGCGCCTGGGTCGACCTTCCTAAGCTGATGTCGGATGTCAGGGCGGAGCTTCTGGCCGCCGGTAATCTGACCGAGGCATCCTTTGATCCGGCTGACGCCTTGGTCACCGCTGAAGGCGTTACCTGGCGCGAACTTCGCGCGGGGGCCATCGTCTATTGCGACGGCTATAAGTCCGCTCAACGCGGTCCGTTCAGATATCTGCCGTGGCAACCGGCCAAGGGCGAGGCGCTCACGCTGCGTTCCGACGTCGCCGATAAGCCCTTCATCTTGAATCGAGAAGGCTGGGCCTTGCCTCTGGGGCAGGGCGTCTGGCGCACCGGTACCAATTGGCAGTGGGATCAGTTGGACGAAACCACGAGCGAGGCGCAGAAAGAAAAACTCCTTGGCCGTTTTCGCGGCTACTTCGGTCAGGACGTCCACGTCGAGGTCACCGCGCATGTCGCCGGCGTCCGTCCTTGTACCTCGGACAATCATCCCTTCATGGGCGCGCACCCGACGCAGCCGCTGACGTACCTATTCAACGGACTCGGCCCGCGCGGAACCGTCTGGGCTCCGGCGATGGCCGACGAAATGGCGGCCTACCTCTGTGACGGCACGGCGCTCCGTCCTGAATGTAATCTCTCCCGCTTCGCCTCTCCTGGCTAGCATGTCTTGAGGTAGGGACAGCACCACGTGCTGTCCTTCTCTGTCTCGTGCCCTCGGATCGCTGTACGATCCCTCATTCAGTCCTCCAACCAGGTCTCAACTCCGCCGCTTACTTCTTCTTCGCCTTGGCGACCTTGGCCGGCTTTGCCTTGGCCTTGGCGACCAGGAAGTCGACCGCGAGCAGGTAACCTTCAAAGCCCAGCCCGGTGATCACGCCTTCGCAGGCGGATGCCGTGACGGACTTGTGCCGGAACTCCTCGCGCTTGTAGATGTTCGAAATGTGCACCTCGACGGTGTGCATGCTGCTACCGGCGATGGAATCTCGGAGGGCGACAGAGACATGGGTGTGGCCTCCTGGATTGATCACCAGGAACTTGACGCCTTTGTCCGCCCACTTCGCGATGGTGTCGATGATCTCCCCTTCATGGTTAGACTGGAAGAAACGGGTCTTGGCGCCGGCGGCCTTGGCATGCTTCTCGATGAGCTTTTCGAGGTCGCCGAGCGTCTGGGTGCCATAGACCTCCGGCTCGCGCTTGCCGAGTCGGTCGAGGTTAGGGCCGTTGATGACGCCGATTTCCATGCCAGATGAATAAGTGCCGAGGCTGGTCGGGGCAAGATATGAAAAAGGGCGGCTCCTTGCGGGGCCGCCATTGGTTTCGCCTGGCCGGAACCTTACTTCAGGATCTGGCGGAGGACGTAGGGCAGGATGCCGCCGTGGCGGTAGTATTCGCCTTCGATCGCGGTATCGATACGCGCGATGAGCGCGGCCTTGTCGACCGTGCCGTTGGCGCGGCGGATGACGAGCGTGACCGGAGTCTTCGGCTTGATCGGACTGGAGAGGCCTTCGAGGTCGAAGGTTTCCGTTCCGTCGAGGCTGTAGGACGCGGCGTTCTTGCCGTCGGCGAACTCAAGGGGCAGCACGCCCATGCCGAGGAGGTTGGAACGGTGGATGCGCTCGAAGGACTGCGCGACCACGGCGCGGATGCCGAGGAGGGCGGTGCCCTTCGCGGCCCAGTCGCGGGACGAGCCCATGCCGTAGTCGACGCCGCCGAAGACGATCATGCCTTCGCCGCGCTGCGCGTAGGTCTGGCAGGCGTCGTAGATCGCCTCGATCTTGCCGTCAGGCTGGACCTTCGTGAGGCCGCCTTCCTTGCCGTCGGCCATCGCGTTCTTCACCTGGGTGTTGGCGAAGGTGCCGCGGGTCATGATGCGGTCATTGCCACGGCGCGAACCGTAGGAGTTGAAGTCCTTCTTCGCCACGCCAGCCGCGAGGAGGAACTTGCCGGCCGGGGTCTCTTCCTTGAAGGCGCCGGCGGGGGAGATGTGGTCGGTCGTGACGGAGTCACCGAGGATGGCTAGCGGACGAAGCTTCGCGAGGGTAGGCACCGGAGGAGGCGTCATCGAGAAGCCCTTGAAGAAGGGCGGCTCCTGGATGTACGTGGACGATTCCTTCCAGCTGAAGCGAGCGCCCGTGCCGCCTTGGACGCCTTTCCACTCGGCGGTTGCGTTGGCGAGAGAATCGGCGGCGTACTTCGACTTGAACATCTCGGGCTTGAGGCCGCGGGCGACGTGGTCGGCGACTTCGGCCTGGGTGGGCCAGACGTCCTTAAGGTAGACCGGCTTGCCGTCCTTGCCGGTGCCGAGCGGCTCGTTGTCGAGGTCGATGTCGACGCGGCCGGCGAGGGCGAAGGCGACGACGAGGGGCGGGGACATCAGGAAGTTCGAGCGGACCGCGCCGTGGACGCGGGCTTCGAAGTTGCGATTACCCGAGAGGACTGAGGCCGTGACGAGGTCGCCGTTCTTGATTGCGCCTTCGATGTCGGCGTCGAGCGGGCCGGAGTTGCCGATGCAAGTCGTGCAACCGTAGCCGACGAGGTTGAAGCCGAGCTGGTCAAGGTAGCCGGAGAGCTGGATTTCGTTGAGGTAGTCGGTGACGACGCGGGAACCGGGGGCCAAGGAGCACTTCACGTTCGGGTTCACCGTCAGGCCCTTCTCGACGGCCTTCTTGGCGACGAGGCCGGCGGCCACCATCACGGAAGGATTCGAGGTATTGGTGCAGGAGGTGATCGCGGCGATCACGACCGAGGCGTGCTTGAGCGATCGGCCCGTGGCGCCGACGGCGGCGGAAGCGTCGCGATCAGAGGAGGCCTTGCCGAAACCGTTCTTGTCCTTTGGCGCGGTGAAGAGCGTATTGAAAGTGTCCTTGATCTTCGGGAGGTCGATGCGGTCCTGGGGGCGCTTCGGGCCGGAGACGCAGGGAACGACCGTGCTGATGTCGAGGTCGATGGTCTGCGTGTAATCGATGCTGCCGGCCTTCGGGATGCCGTAGAGGCCCTGGGCCTTGTAGTATTCCTTCACCAGTTCGATGTGCGACTCGTCGCGGCCCGTCTGACGGAGGTAGTCGAGGGACTTATCGTCGACCGGGAAGAAGCCCATCGTGGCGCCGTATTCCGGGGCCATGTTGGCGATCGTGGCGCGGTCGGCGAGCGAGAGGGCCTCGGTGCCTTCGCCGTAGAACTCGACGAACTTGCCGACGACCTTGGCCTTGCGGAGGATTTCCGTGAGGCGGAGGGTGAGGTCGGTGGCGGTGACGCCTTCGCGGAGTCGGCCGGTGAGGTTGACGCCGATGACTTCAGGCGTCTGGAAGTAGACCGGCTGGCCGAGCATGCCCGCTTCGGCTTCGATGCCGCCCACGCCCCAGCCCACGACGCCGATACCGTTGATCATCGTGGTGTGCGAGTCGGTGCCGACGAGGGTGTCAGGGTAGAAGACGCCATCCTTCTGGAAGACCAGCTTGGCGAGGAACTCGAGATTGACCTGGTGGACGATGCCGATCGCCGGCGGGACGACGCCGAAGGTCTTGAACGCCTGCATGCCCCACTTGAGGAATTCGTAGCGCTCCGTGTTGCGGCCGAACTCCTGGCGCAGGTTCTCGAGGAAGGAGGAGGCGGTGCCGGCGCGGTCGACCTGCACCGAGTGGTCGACGACGAGGTCGACGGGGACGAGCGGCTCGATGACGGCGGAATCCTTGCCGAGTTTGGCGACGGCTTCGCGCATGGCGGCGAGGTCGACGAGCAGCGGTACGCCCGTGAAGTCCTGCAGCACGATGCGTGCGACGACGAACGGGATCTCGGTGTCGACCGGCTTCGCGGCGTTCCACGCGGCGAGCGTCTTCACGTCATTCTCCGTGACGGCGATGCCATCGCAGTTACGCAGGACGGATTCGAGGACGAGGCGGATGGAGACCGGCAGGCGCGAGACTTTGCCGAGGCCGGCCTGCTCGAGGGCGGGCACGGAGTAGATCTGCCCGGACTTGCCGCCGGCGGAGAAGGGGCGGAGGGCTTTGAAGGGGTCTTTGAGGGCCATGGTGGTGTTTTGGATGAAAGGGTGTGGTCCGATGTGGACGGGCAGGAAGGTAGCCAAAAGCAAAGAAGGCGGTCGGGGCAAGCCCGACCGCCTTCAAATAAGCCGTGCTGACGATTAGGCTTCGACGGCCTTCTTGATCTTGGCGAAGTTCGGCATGGAGGCCGGGTCGCGCTTCACTTCGGAGTGGATCACGTTGCCAGCCTTGTCGGCCACGAAGACGGAGCGCTTGGCCACGTTGAGGAGGCCGGTCTTCTCGGGGATCACGCGGGTGTCCTTGACTTTGAAGGCCTTGAGGGCGACACGGTTGAAGTCGGAGACGAGGGTAAGGTTGATACCGGCCTGCTTGGCCCAGGCTTCCTGCGCGAAGGGGGAGTCGACCGAGATGGCGATGACGTCGGCTCCGAGCTTCTTGTACTCGTCGAGGAGGCCGGTCACCTTGCAGAGTTCGTCGGTGCAGACACCGGTGAAGGCGAGGGGGACGAAGAGGATGACGGTCTTACCCTTGCCGACGTTACGGCGGAGGTTGACGTCGACCAGACCGGCGTCGGTCTTCTGCTTGAGGGAGATTTCAGGGAGAGGCTGGCCGAGTTTGAGGGGCATGGTTTAGGTGGGTAGGGGGTGCGACGTCGAAATTGGTCAAAAAACAGGCCCATGCAAGGATGGAGGCAGTAAAATGCCATAAATAACCCATTTTTTGCATATGACTTGGGCTTAGAGCGGCAAAACGCGCCTTTAGGCGATTAATCCGCTTCTTTGGCTAAGCCTAACCTACGGAACCACTTACGTTGTTTCCTGACCAAAGCCCATGTGTCCAGGTTGATACGTTCAGCCAAACCGCTCATGGCCACGCGTTTCCCGCCCTCTAGCCAGTCCATGACGGCGCGATAGCCTACGGCACGGGAGGAAGTCAGTTCCGGGTCCAGGTTCAACGCTAAGAGGCGTTCAGACTCCTCGATGATGCCTTCGCGCAGCATGCGTTCGGTGCGTGAGCTAATCCGGGCTTTCAACTCGCCGTCAGGGCGTTCGAGGAGTTCGAAGGTGACTGGGTGATCGGCGAAAGGCCCGCGTCGGGTCAGGAACTCGTCCCGGAGCGAGTCCAGGCTCCGGCCCGAAGCCAGTCTGCGTTCGAGGGCCTTGGCGACGCGGATAGGGTTCTGGATATCGAGCCAGTCGGGCAGGGGGGTGCCTTCGATCTCGCGTAGCCGGAGAAGCAGCGAGGCGAGGCCCTGGCGCTGGAGCGTGCGGACCTCGTCGGTGATCGCCTGTGGGATCGCCAGCTCATCCGTGACGGGGCCGAAGAAGGCCGCCAGGTAGAAGCCGCTTCCGCCGGTGACCAGGATGCGCTTGCCGCGAGCGTGCGCACGGGTGATCGCCGCGCGAGCCATCTCGACATACTGGGAGACCGAGTAGCGTTCCGATGGTTCGACCAAATCGAGTCCATGATGGCGGATGCGATGCTGTTCTTCCGGTGTCGGCTTGGCCGAACCGATATCCATGCCCCGATAGACGCAGACGGAATCGCAGGAAAGAATCTCGGCGTCGTTCTGTTCGGCCCAGAGTAGGGCGGTCTCCGTCTTGCCGACGGCGGTGGGCCCCGTCATGACGTGGATCGCTGGCGCGGACGCGGTCATCCGGCGCGCTTCGCCCAATCCAGGCAATAGGACAGGAGGATCAACGCGGCAGGAGAAGTGAGCACCATGCTGTCGATCAAGTCGAGCGCGCCACCGATACCGGGAATCGTGGCCCCCGAATCCTTGGCGCCGGCGAGTCGCTTGAATACCGACTCGATGAGGTCGGACGGGATGCTGAGCGCGGCGATCGGTAACGCCAACACGGCGGCCTTCCAGGGCACCATGAAGTCGATGCCCAACCCGTCGCGGAGCAGCCAGGCGAAAAGCGCCGAAGCGCCCGCAGAAATGATGAGGCCGCCGACGCAGCCTTCCCAGCTCTTGGCGGGGCTGATGGTCGGCGCGATCTTGTGCTTGCCGAAGGGCACGCCGATGACGAGTCCACCGACGTCGGTGAACTTCGTGGCCACGAAGACCCAGACGACATAGTAGAGTCCGACGGACTTCGCGGTAAGGAGGTGGCCGTCCTTCATGCGTGCGATGGCGATAAGTGACGCCAGCATGAAGGGCAGGTAAGCGAAGCCGTAGAGCGTCGGGAATCGGCGCAGGAGCATCGGCACCTCGCCCGGATGGCGCAGGAGGGAGAGCAGGTGCAGGCCGACGAGCAAGGCGCCCCCGGTCAGGAGATAGTTCGCGCGTGCCTCTTCGGCGGCGAGGAAGAATAATCCGAAATGCAGGGCGAAGCCTGCGACGATGCCCGAGACATGGGGGCGGCCGACACCGGGGATGGCGCGAGCGAGCTGGTAGAACTCATACTGCGCCGCGCAGATGATCAGCGCTAGCAGGCCGAATGATGCCTGCTCCGCCACGGAGAAGAAGCCGCCGACCCAGATGACGAGTCCGACGACGACCCAGAGGCCGATGGTGCTGAGGGCGCGATCTTTCATGCTTGGGCGGAGGTCTGGATCTGTTCGCGGGTCTGGCCGAAGCGGCGTTCGCGCTTAGCGTATTCGGCGAGAGCGAGCTGGAGCTGGGTCTTGTCGAAGTCGGGCCAGAAGACCGAGGCGAAGACGATCTCCGCATAGGCGGACTGCAGGAGGAGGAAGTTGCTGAGGCGGAACTCTCCGGAGGTGCGGATGATCAGGTCCGGGTCGGGCATGCCGGCGGTCTGCAGGCGACTTTCGACCGCGGACCAGTCCACCTCGTCCGGCTTGAGCCTGCCTTCCGCGATGTCGGCTGCGATCGACTGCGCTGCCGCGACGATCTCCTGACGCGCCCCGTAATTCAGCGCGATGACCAAGGTGAAGGCCTGGTTGTCCTTGCTGGATTTGATGACATCTTCGAGCGGAAGGCGCACGAATTCCGGCAAAGCCGTGATGTCGCCGATCACCCGGAGCCGGACGTTTCGTTTCTCGATGCGGGCAAGGTGGGCTCGGAGAATCCATTCCCCGAGCTTGAAGAGGCCGCTGATTTCCTCGAGGGGTCGTTTCCAGTTCTCGGCTGAAAAGGCGAAGACCGTGAGCGTGCCGATGCCGGAATCGATGCAGGCGTCGATGATCTCGATGAGCCGTTCGGCCCCGCGACGATGCCCTTCGAGCCGGGGCAGGCCCTTGGCAGCGGCCCATCGGCCGTTCCCGTCCATGATGATGCCGATGTGCTGCGGCGGCACAGGGTTGACGGAGGCGTTGGGCGAAGCGGGGGGCACTTGGCCGGAGAATGTTCTACCCGCCTCGCTGCTGGCAACCGTGAATCAACGCCCGTCGGCGGCCACGAGGACTCCCGGAAAACCTGCGCCGCGGGCCAGTTCGCAGACTTCGAGGAAGCCTTGCATGGTCAGCGATGCGTCGGCTTTGATCAGGACTGGACGGGTGGATCCGCCAGCGGCGGCGACTCGGCGCAATTCGGCGTTGAGTCCGTCCCGGTCCACGACGCGCCCAGCGACGACAAAGACGCCGGTGCCGCGGGCGGAGACCAAGGTCACCGTCAGCGAGGTGCGCGCGAGGTCACCGGTGGTTAGCTTGGGGGTCTTGAGCGTCGGCGAAACGGCGCCCGGGCGGTCATCGAAGCCTACATACATGCCAGGGGCGAAGACGAACTCGGCGGAAAGAACGTAGGTCAGGGCAGCGCAGACTAAGGCGAGCGCCAGCGGTACGAAGTCCAATCCTTGTTCGGCTGGGCGTACTTTTTCCAAGACTCCGAGGGGCGTCCGCATCTCAGCTTTGGCGAGGTTTTTCTTCCGGCAGCTCGTGGCGCACGAAGGTGATGATGGAGTGGGCGGCGATTTCCATCTCCGTGACGATTGAGCGGACTCGGCCGACGAGGAAATGGTGCGCCAGCGCGCAGGCCGCGGCTATTACCATGGCGAAGCCGGCGGTGGCGAGCGCCGCCTGGACCTCGACGAGGAGGTTGTTGGCGGACGCATAGACGCTCCCGTCGCGGAGCGCGGTTGCCAGGTTGAAGCCGGAGAAGATCGCCCCCGCCAGTCCGAGGAGTGGGGCGATGCGTCCGATGGAGGCTATCGTACCCAGTCGTCTTTCAAGCACAGGCAGTTCGAGCAGGGCGGCTTCCGTGGCGGCGGCCCGCATGGCTTCTTCTCCGCTCGACGAGCGGAGGAGCGCGGCCTTCACAACGCGTGGCACTGGGCCAGGCGATTCTTCACAGGCGGCGAGGGCTTCGAGCGGTCTGCCTGCGCGGAGGTTATTACGAACGCCCTCGATGAAGTCCGAGGAGAGGACGAGGCCGCGGTGCAGGAACATCGCCCGTTCGACCAGGAACACGAGCGCGAGGAAGGCGAGGATCAGGAGCAGCCAGACGAAGGGGCCGGCATCGAAGGGGAAGGAAAAGCGGCTGCTCATTGGGGCTTGGCGGGATTGGACGACGGATCGCGCAAGGTCGCAAGTTTGCTTTCGGCCGTGGATTGGCCCGGTAGGCGGGATTGTTCCGATGGCTGGCCTTGGTTGACGGTGACGATGATCTTATAGGCGGCGGCGGCTTCGGCGCGGTCTCCGTCCTGTTCGCAGATCTCGCCCATGAGCAGGACCGAGCGGGAAAGCCAGATCCGGCCTTCCGAGGATAGTCTTCCGGCTGCGTCCGCGGCGGGGCGGGCGCTCAGGTTCCGGAGCGTCTCGAGTGGGCGGAGCAGTATCTTGCGGGCTTCTCCGCGGGTGGTCGCAGCTTCGAGTCCGGTCTCGGTCTTGCTGCGGTCGACGAGCGAGAGGGCCCACTTATACCAAGCCTCGATCTTGATATCGTCGGAATCCTTGGCCCAGGCTTCCGAGATGCGTTCATAAGCGGCCGCCGCCCGTGAGACGCGCTGGCGGTCCAGCTGCCCGTTGCGGTCCCTTCGCAACTGAGCCAGGCCGAAGAGCGAATCGGCGCGGGCCATCTCGGCCTGCGGGCGGGAAGGGTCGGTCGGTTTATCCCGGATCAATCCTTCGAGGACGAACAGTGCCTTGTCGAACTGTCCGAGCGAACGCAGGATCTCGGCCCGGCGGAGCGACACGCGGAAGATGAGGGTGTTCTGCGGGTATGTTTGGGTGAAGCGTTCGAGGAGTTCGACGGCGTCCTTCAGCTTGTTCTCGCCGTCGGTCGGCGCCTGGAGGGCGGCCTGTTCGGCGGCTTCGTAGAGGCCGAGCGCCGCGAATTCCGAAAGGCCGGCTTCGCCTTGGAATTCCTTGGCGAGGGATTCGAAGCGGGCCTGGGCTTCGGCGTTGCGTCCGACTGACGCCAGATGGCGTCCCTCGACCAGGTATGAGGCGGCGGCGGCGGGCACCTTGCCGAACTTGCGCCGGAGTTCCACGAGTTCGTCGAGCCCTTTGGCGCCCCCGACGTTGAGTGACGTGCGCGCCTTCAGGAGGGCGGCGTGTCCGCGGAGTTCAGGAACGGCCTTGATGAGTTCGTCGGGCGTGGCTCCAGCGGGAAGGACCGCGAGCTTTCGGTCGATCTCGGAGGCAAGCCGGCTCGCTTCGGCAGGATTGTTATTGGCGATGGCGAGGAGCGCACGCTGCCAGATGAAACGCAGGTCGAAGTCGATGCGGCTTCCTTGGGTGAGCGGGGTGAGGCGGGCGAGCAGTCGTTCGGCGTCGGCGGGACGTTGGGCCTTGCGCATGTCCTCGACGAGGCTCCAGATCGCCGACCAGATGGGCTCCTTGGTGCGGGTGCGGTTGGAGCGAGCGGCTTCCTCGATCACCTCTGTCGTCCGATTCCAGGCGCTGATCTCATCGCTCGTCTCGAGCAGGCAGAGGACGCGTTGATGGAAGGCGTCTTCGGAGATCTTGGTGTCGGCCGCGTCTTTCTGCAGGGTGGCGTAGGCTTTTTCGGCGAGGCCGAAATCTTTGGCGAGGAACAGGCAATCCGCCGCCGCGATGCGGAGCTGCGCGCGTTCGGGTTCGACGCTGCTTTCGGCCAGGGTGGTCAGGTGCGTCGCGGCGAGACGATAGGAGCCGTCGCCCCAGGCGGCTATCGCGAGGGTTCGGGTGGCTTCGCGGACGAGCGGGCTCGCCGGCACGTCCTTGAGCAGGTCCTCCGCGGCCTGGCGGGCCTTTTCCCGGCTGCCGGCGAAGAGCATCAGTTGGGCGCGGGCGAGGTGGATCGAATCCAATACCTTCAGGTCGCGCGGGCAGTAAAAGGAGAGCTGGCCGGGATTACGTCGCAGCAGGAAGTCGTTCACTTCGTTCGCGATCGCTTTCGTGTCGACCGGCTTGGCGGGGTCCGTTTCGGAACGAGGGTCCGCGGCGGCGACCAAGGCGCGCAGCGCGGTGAGGCGGATGGAGACGCTGGCCGGATTGCGGGCGGCTTCCTTGAGTCGCTCGCGCCCCTCGCTGCTGTCGGCTCCGAGGATGAGGCCGGCGAGCAGGTCGGCTTCCGCCTGGCGGCTTCCGGAAAGACGGCCGGCGTTGGACAGCGCCTGCGCCGCGCCCTTGGCGTCCTTGAGATGCGCGAGCGCGAGCGCGAGGTTGCGGGCGTAGTCGAAGGCGAGCGGCGTGCCTCTGGCGTCGGAGGCGAGGTCGCGCAGGGCGGAGACGGTCCGTTGGTCGACCTTGCCGGCGAGGATCATCGCGCGATAGCCGAGGACCTCGATGCGCTGACGCTGTTCTTCGGAGACGGCCGTCCGGGCGATGGCTTCCTGGGCGAGATTGATATTGAGATTATCGCTCTCCGCTCCGGCGACCATCCAGCGTAGCGCGTGGCCCCAGGCGATCTCTTGGGCGGGCAAGGTGGCGATGTTCAGTCCGGCCGCGAAGGCGCGGGCGCCGTCGGTATCATTCTCGAGCAGGGCGATGAGACCCTCGCGCAGGCTCTTGCGGGGGGACTTCGGCAGGAACCTCATCGTCGCCTTGGCTTCGGCCGTGCGGGTGCGCTCGATGTAGGCGGCTGAAAGACCCAGCCCGGCTTGTTCGCGATCTTGGTCGTTTAGCTTAGGGTCGGCGAGCAGCTGGGCGTAGAAGCCGGAGGCCGTCGAGGAAAGTCCGGCGGCCAAGGCTTGGTCCGCCAAGCCAAGCAGGGTGCGGCGGTCGGGCTGGTCGCCCGGGCTGACGGGGGCGTTGGCCGTGATCAGGTTCGGGGGCAGGTCCTGGGAGACGACCTGACCCGGCCGCAAGGCGCCGAGGGCGAGGAAGGTGGCCAGGGTGAACCGCAGCATCATCCCGACTATGGTCGGAGCGGGCCGGCGGGCAAGAGGCGAGTGCCGGTTCAGGCCTTGTCGAGGCCGAAGGCCGTGTGCACGGCGCGGACGGCGGCGTCGGCCTTGGCGGGGTCCAGCGCGACGGAGATCTTGATCTCGGAGGTCGTGATGAGCTCGCTGTTGATGCCGACGGAGGCGAGGGCCTTGAAGAGGGTGCCGGCGACGCCGGGGTGGGAGATCATGCCGACGCCGACGATGGAGAGCTTGGAAATCTCGCCGGCGGAACGGACCGAGCCGGAGCCGAGTTTCTTGAGGGTCTGGCCGACGACGGCTTCGACGCGGGAGAATTCGGCGGTGGTCACCGAGAAGGTCAGGTTGGCTTTGCCGTCCTTGCCCAGGTTCTTGATGATCATGTCGACGCTGAGCCCGGCTTCGCCGAGGTCGTCGAAGAGGGCGGACAAGGCCTGCGGGCTGTCAGGGAGGTCGTTCACCGTGACGCGGGTCTGCAGGCGGTCGAGGGCGACGCCGGCGATGGCCGCGTCTTCGAGGGTTTTGTCGATGGCTTTCACGATGGTACCGGGTTGGTCGTTAAAGGAGGAACGGACCTCGAAGGGCACGTTATATTTCTGGGCGAACTCCACCGAGCGCGACTGCATGACCTTCGAGCCGCTGGAGGCGAGCTCGAGCATCTCCTCGTAGGAGATCTCCGGCAGCTTGCTCGCGTTGAGCACGATGCGGGGGTCGGCGGTGTAGACGCCGTCGACGTCGGTGTAGATCTGGCAGAGGTCGGCTTTGATGGAAGCGGCGACCGCGATGGCGGTGAGGTCCGAGCCGCCGCGGCCGAGGGTGGTGACTTCGCCCTTATCAGTGCATCCCTGGAAACCGGCGACCACGACGACCTTGCCTTCGTCGAGGCGGGCGAGCAGGTCGCCGCCGGTGATGCGGGTGATGCGAGCGCGGGTATGGATGTCGTCCGTGAAGATGCCGGCCTGGGCTCCCGTGCGGGAGACGGCGGGTACGCCGATGGCGTGGAGGGCCATGACCGTGAGCGCGATGGTCTCCTGTTCGCCGACGGCCATCAGGACGTCCATTTCGCGCTCGTCCGGCAGCTTCGAGAGGGCCTTCGCGCGGGCGATGAGGTCGTTGGTCACGCCGCTACGGGCGGAGACGACCACGACGATACGGTTTCCCTTGGACCACTGTTCCTTGATCTTGGCCGCGACGTTCTGGATGCGGTCGACAGTGCCGACGGAAGTGCCGCCGTATTTCTGGACGATGAGGGCCACCGGGAGGTCAGGATTCGGGAGAGAAGATGCGGAGCACGACCGGCTCCTCGAGCACCGTCTTGAGGCGGCGCAATTCTGTCAAGACCGCGGACATCTTGCGTTCGCTCACCGGGTAGGTCGAAAGCGTGACCGTGCCGCGTCCCTGGTTCGGGTGTTCGTACTGGATGACGCGGGCGATGGACACCTTGTGCTTCGAGAAGATGCGGTAGATGCCTTCGGAGACGCCGGCCTTGTCGAGCAGCGAGAGACGCAGGTAGAAGGGCGAGACGATCTCGTCGATCGAGGCCATGCGCAGGGCGCGGCCGGCTTTCTCGCGGGCGGCGAGGCCTTCGGGCGAAAGGGCCTGAGGGATCGCGCCGGTGAGCGCGGCGATGGCGTCCACGATGTCGCCGATCACGGCGGAAGCGGTGGCGTCGCCGCCGGCGCCGCGGCCGGTGAGCGTGGTGGCTCCGACGACGTCACCGCGGAGGGTGATGCCGTTGTTGACGCCGGAGACGCGCGCGAGGATATCGCGATTGGGGACGAGGGAAGGGTAGACGCCGACGGTCATCCAGTTGGCCTTGAAGTCGCGGCGGATGACGGCGAGGTGCTTGAGCGCGAAGCCGAAGCGGCGGGCGAAGTCGATGTCCGCCGGGCCGATCTTACGGATGCCTTCGACGAGGGTGCGAGCGGCCGGCGCCCACTTGCCGTGCGCGAGCCAGGCGAGGATCGAGGCCTTGTGGAAGGCGTCGATACCGTCGACGTCGAGGGTCGGATCGGCTTCGGCATAGCCGAGCTCCTGCGCTTCCTTGAGGGCGTCGGCGAACGAGAGGCCATCCTCGCCCATGCGGGTGAGGATGTGGTTGCAGGTGCCGTTGAGGATGCCGACGATCAGTTCGAAGCGATTGGCGACGAGGCCTTCGCGGATGGCCTTGATGATCGGGATGCCGCCGGCGACGCTGGCTTCGAAGAGGAACTGTCCGCCATGCTTGCGGACGGCCTGGAAGATCTCGGGGCCATGCTCGCAGAGCAGGGCTTTGTTCGCGGAGACGACGACCTTGCCGAGGCGCAGCGCGCGCAGGGTGAGTTCGCGGGCCTTGGTGGTGCCGCCGATGAGCTCGCAGACGACGTGCACCTTCGGATCGTCGATGATCTCGTTGACGTCGGTGGTTAGCTTGGAGGCCGGAATCTTGACGGCGCGCTTCTTCTTCAGGTCGCGGACGGACGCCTTACGGAGGTCGAGCTTCACGCCGAGGCGCGATTCAAGGTCGGCCTGCTTCTCGTGCAGGTGCTTCCAGACGCCTTGGCCGACGGTGCCGAAGCCGAGGATACCGATGCCGATGGTGCGTGGGGCGGTCATTGCGAAAAGGTCAGGCTTTCTTGACGAAGCGGCTCTCGGTGCCGGTGAGCAGGCGAGCGATGTTGGAGCGGTGTGTCCAGATGTTGAAAGCGGCGATGGCCGCAGCGAACCAGAACCGAGGCTGGTCGAGCTTCAGGAAGAAGCAGCTTAGCGGAAGGGAAACGCCGAGGGCGAGCGAGGCGAGGGAGACGTAGCGTGAAAGCAGGAAGACGACGCCCCAGAGGGTGGCGCCGATGAGGATCGGAACGGGCAGCAGCACGAGCAGGCCGCCGATGGTGGAGGCCACGCCCTTGCCGCCCTTGAAATTCAGGAAGCAGGAGAAGCAATGGCCCAGCAGCGTGCCGACGAAGCCGGCGACGCAGACGACGAAACGGATGTCCGCCGTCGAGCCGGTTTCCTCGATGCGAAGGAACAGGTACGGCAGGCCGGCGCCGACGAAGCCCTTGAGGGCGTCGAGGGCGAAGACGAGGTTGCCCGGGCCCTTGCCGAGCACGCGCTTGACGTTCGTGGCGCCGGGGTTGCCGGAGCCTTCCTTCAGGATGTCGACGCCATGCTTCTTCGCCACGAGCACGGCGAAATTGACGGAACCGATGAGGTAGCCGAGCAGGGCGAAGATTCCGATGGCCGCTAACATCGCTTACGCTTCGATCAGCTTGGCGCTGACGATCGCCGGATTACGGAGGATTTCGGCGAGGGCGGCGGCGCCGGGAGCCGTGTCGAGCTGGTAGACGGCAAGGGCGTTGGAGCCGCCGGAGCGGCTGAGGGCCATGTTGGCGATGTTCACGCGTTCCTTGGCGAGCAGGGTGCCGAGGGCGCCGATGATGCCGGGCTGATCCTGGTTCTCGATGAGCAGCAGCTTGCCTTCGGGGATGAACTCGAGGGTGCGGCCGTTGATCGAGACGATGCGAGGGGACTGGGCCTTGCCGATGACGGTGCCGGCGACGGAGACGGACTTGCCGCCCGCGAGCACGGCCTCGACGAGGATGAGTTCCTTGTAGTCGGCTTCGGCCGATGAGCGGACGGTCTGGACCTCGACGCCGAGCGCCTTGAGTTTCCCCGGGGCGTTCACGTCGGTGACGCCTTCCACGATGCCGCGGAGGTAGCCGCGCTGGATGGCGCGGGCGATGGCGTTGGCGCCTTGGTCGGAGCCGGTGCCGAAGGTGGTCAGACGCAGCGATTCGATGCGACCCGGAGCGGCGAGCTGACGGGCGATGGAGCCGAGCTTCTGCGCGAGGGAGAGGAACGGCTTGATCGCGGCGAGCGTCTGGGAGTCGACGGAAGGCAGGTTGACCGCGTTGGCGGGCGAGCCGCCGCCGAGGACGGTGATCGCGGCTTCGGCGACTTCGACGCCGACGTTCTCCTGGGCTTCGGCCGTGGAGGCGCCGAGGTGAGGGGAGAGGTGGGCCTTCGGGAGGGAGCGGAGCGGGTGGTCCTTGGCGAGGGGTTCTTCGACGAACACGTCGAAGCCGCAGCCGCCGCACTGTCCCGACTTCAGGGCTTCGGCGAGGGCGGTCTCGTCGACGATGCCGCCGCGCGCGCAGTTCACGATCTTGACGCCCTTCTTCATCTTGGCGAAAGCGGCTTCATCGACCATGCCTTCGGTCGCTCCCTGCTTGCCCTTTTCGATGAGAGGCATGTGAACTGTGATATAGTCGGAGAGGGCGAAGACCTCGTCGAGGGTCGCGATGGAGACGCCGAGCGCCTTGGCGCGGGCTTCGGTGAGATAAGGATCGTAGGCGAGGACCTTCATGCCGAACGCGAGCGCGCGCTTGGAGACTTCGGCGCCGATGCGGCCGAGGCCGAGCACGCCGAGGGTCTTGCCGAAGAGTTCGGAGCCCGAGAGGCTCTTGCGGTCCCATTTGCCTTCGCGCATGGACTGGACGGCTTCCGGCACCGGACGGGCGAGGGAGAGCAGGTGGGTGAAGGTGAGCTCGGCGGTCGCGACGGTATTGCCCGAAGGGGTGTTCATCACGATGACCCCGCGCTCGGTGGCGGCTTCGACGTCGATGTTGTCGACGCCCACGCCGGCACGGCCGACGCAGACGAGGCGATGGGCGGCGGCGAGGACTTCGCGCGTGATCTGGGTCTCGGAGCGGACCAGGATGGCGTCCACGTCCGCGACGAGGCTCAAGACCTGCTCGGGGGTGGAGCCGTAGGCTTCGACGACCTCATAGCCGGGCTGGGCTTTGAGGAGGGCGACTCCGGTGGGCGAGATCTTGTCGGCGACGAGTACCTTGGGCATGGCGATAGGGTATAAAAGTTTGCGTGAGTCATAAATGCCCGCCCAAGGCAAAGGCAAGCACCTACCCCCGTCTGGCTGTCATAGCAGGCCTAGAGCCGACGATGGGCATAATCCGCCAATTCGTAACAATCCGGGCTCATTTCTTCCAGAAAACGGCAGGGATCCAATGGGCGATAGCCTTCACCGGAGACCGCGAAACGGGGGGCGAAAAGGAACAACATGTTCTCGGCCCGGGTGCAGGCGACATAGAACAGGCGGCGCTCTTCCTCGACGTCGCCTTCGTCGATGGCGCGGGTCAATGGCAGCAGGCCATCGGCCACCCCGAGGAGGAAGACGATGGGGAACTCAAGGCCCTTGGACTGGTGGATGGTGGTGAGGCGGAGCATGTCCTCCTCCGGCTCGGCCTTCTTGTCCGAGGATTCGCCGTTCAGCAGGGCGACTTGGGCGACCAGGTCGCCGACATCCTCGAATTTCGAGGCGAAGCCGATGAGGCCTTGGAGGTCCTGCTCGCGATCCTTCCAATCGGGGAAGATCGTCTTGATGAAGCCGCCGTACCAGCCCTCGATGCAGACGCGGACGGTCTCGGCAGGCGTCCGGGCGACCTTGATCGAATTGGCGTCGGAGGCCGCGACGAAGAGATCGGGCGCGGGAGTCGCTGGCCCTGGCTTAGCCTTCGCGGCTTCGAGGCCTTCCAGCATGTCCTCGAGCGTGATCGTGAGGTCGTTGAAGTCGTCCTTGGCTGATTCCGGTACGCGCTTGAGTACGGCGTCGGCGCGGAGCGCACGGACCATGCCGCGTCCTTGGGCCTGGTCGACTTCGCGGGCCGCCTTGCTGATCTTCTCCGCGGCGACGGGGCCGACCTTCGGGAGTAGGCAGAGCAGGCGGGAGAGCGCGACCTGGTCGAGCGGGTTATGTACGAAGCGAAGGTGCGCGAGGATGTCCTTCACGTGCGTGAGGTCGAAGAACTTATGTCCGCTGGTGATGACGAATGGCACGCCCATCGCGTTGAGTTCCATCTGCAGCTCGAGCGACTGGTAATGCGCGCGGTAGAGCACATGCACGTCCGCCAAGGCATGGCCTTCGTGGTGCAGCTGCATGATCTTGCGGACCACGAGCTTCGCCTGCTGGGAGGTGTCGCCGACGGTGAAGACCGTGGGTTGGGGGCCACGTTGTCGGACGGCTTTGAGGCGGCGGTCGAACCCTTCGATCCGCGGACGGTGGCTGAGGATCTCGTTGGCGAAAGCCAGGATCTCAGGCGTCGAACGGTAGTTCGTGTCGATCGTGTGGATGAGCGTCCCCGGATGGCGGTTCGGGAAGGCCACGATGTTCTCCCAGTCCGCGCCGCGCCAGGTGTAGATGCACTGCGCATCGTCGCCGACGGCCATGATCTGGTGCTCGCTGGCGAGCAGGTCGATGATGCGGCTTTGCAGGCGATTCGTGTCCTGAAACTCGTCCACCAGGATGTGGCGGAAACGTTGGCGGTAATGGGCGAGGGCGGCCGGGTCGTTCTCGAGGACGTACAGCCAGAGGCTCAGCAGGTCATCGAAGTCGCAGAGGTTCCGCTCCTTCTTCGCCGCCTCGTAGCTCGTGCAGAACTGCATCAGCTTCTCCGGTCCCCCTTTCATCCAGTCGAGTCGTTCGGTGAGGACGTCCTGGAGCGGACGCAGCGTGTTGCGGGCGTGCGAATAGGCGTCAAGGATGACGGCCGCCTTCGGGTTGGTCTTATCTTTGATGAAAGCGCCGTCGACCGACTTCACGATCTCGGAGAACAGGTGTTCCGATTCCTTCTGGTCGAGGATGGTGAAGTCGGGCGACCGAGAAGCCACGGCCGCGTTGCGACGGAGGATGCGCTGACCGATCGAGTGGAAGGTGCCGCCCCAGAATTGGCCGCGGGGTACGCCGGTGAGGTCCTCGACGCGTTCGAGCATCTCCTTGGCGGACTTGTTCGTGAACGTCAGCAGGAGGATGTCCCAGGGTTTGGCGCCTTGGTGCAGCAGCCAGGCGACGCGGTAGGTGAGGGTGCGGGTCTTGCCCGAACCGGCGCCGGCGAGTACGAGCGCAGGGCCGCGCGGCGAGGTCACCGCGGCGTATTGCTCGTCGTTGAGCTCCGCGCGGAAATCGACGGGGGGCAGGCCTTCCACGGGTTAGCGGGCGGGTCGCTGGCGGCGATCCATCAGGCTGAACTTCGCGACTTGTTCGTCGGCGCGGTAGGAGGAGCGGACCAAGGGGCCGGACTCGACGTGCTTGACGCCCGCGGCGAGCGCGAAGCTCTTCCATTCGGCGAATTCTTCAGGCGTCACCCAGCGGTCGATGGGGGCGTGTTCCTTGCTGGGAGAGAGATACTGGCCGATGGTCAGGATGTCGACGTCCGCCGCGGCGATGTCGCGGATGAGCTGCGCGACTTCTTCCTTCTGTTCGCCGATGCCGAGCATGATGCCGGTCTTCGTGATGAAATCGCGGGACTTGGCGTGCTTGAGCACCCAGAAGGAGCGTTCATAGCGGGCCGTCTTGCGGATCGGGCGCTGGAGGCGTTCGACCGTCTCCAGGTTGTGATTCAAGATGTCGGGACGCGCGTCGAGCAACGTGTCGAGGTGCTCCTGTTCGCCGCGGAAGTCGGCCGGCAGGACTTCGATGGTCGTGTTCGGGCAGCGGTGGCGGGTGGCGCGGACGGTCGCGGCCCAGACGGAGGCGCCGCCGTCCTTGAGGTCGTCGCGGGCGACCGAGGTGATGACCACGTGCTTGAGGTTCATCAGCGCGATGGATTCCGCCACGCGGGCCGGTTCGCCGAGGTCGAGTTCGCTCGGCCGGCCGGAGAGCACGGCGCAGAAGGTGCAGGAACGCGTGCAGACGTTTCCGAGGATCATCACCGTCGCGCTGCCGCGGGACCAGCATTCGCCCATGTTGGGGCACTGCGCCGACTGACAGACCGTATGCAGCTTGTGCTGATCGACGTTCTTTTTGGTCTCCAGGAAGTCGGGTCCGCTGGGGAGCTTGGCGCGGAGCCAGTCGGGTTTGCGGGCGGACTCGATCATGGAGGGAGGAAACATTGCCTTCCCCGGGCGTTTTTCAACCCAACAAAGAAGAAGGGGTGCTCTCCTCCCGGAAAGCACCCCTTTTGCTATGAGTTACGACTCAGACCTTAGAAGGTCTTCTTGAGCGTGACGGCGGTGATGCTGTCGCCCTTCTCGATGTCCGAGTAGGACACGGTGCCGGTGAAGCCGAGCACAGGGTAGCTGAGGCCGATCGCGTAGTCGTCGTTCTTGGAGGCGCGGTCGATGCCGTAGTGGAGGCCGAGGTTCAGGCCCTTGACGGCGGCGATGTCGTAGCTGTAGTTGGCTTCGTAGTAGAAGTCGCTGGTGTTCTTGTCACCGGCGATGCCCTTGGAGGCCTTGAGGGTGAGGCCGGCGTAGGTGGCGGCGACGTTCAGTTCTTCGAAGTTGGCGTCGGACTGGCCTTCGTAGGCGTAGGCGATGTAGCCGACGGAAGCGTCGATCGCGCCGAGCTTGAAGCCGTAGTTGGCGTAGACGTCGACTTCGAGGGACGAGTTTCCAGCGGTGACGTTGGAGGCCCAGATGCCAGCCGAGAGGCCGGAGCTATGGGAGGCGTCGAATCCGCCCTGAACGGCGAACTTGCCGGCGTTCTGGGTGATGCCGCGCCAGACGTAGTCGCTGGTGAAGGCGAGGTTGCCCGAGGTGGTGAACGCCGGGGCAGCGGCGGGCGCCGACTGAGCAAAGCTCGCGGCAGCGGTGAGGGTGAGGAGGGTGATGGAGGTGTGCTTCATGGCGTCGTCGGATTTGCTCAAAGTTTACCAAATTGCCATAATTTTCTGCTCTTATGACGAGAATGGTGAATAAACCCCATATAATGCTTAAAAAGAAGCCAACTTTGTTTATTTTTAGGCGTTAAATCACTGACTCTAGGAGAGATAGCAAACGAGGAGCGCTTCGGCCGATTGCGCCCAACTGAACTCTGCGCCCATCGCAGTCTTTTGTAGTGCCGTATAACTCGCAGGTTGCTGGTAAAGCTCCAACGCTCTGTTCACGCCCCATTCGACGCCGCCCCGATCGGCGTGCTCAAAAACGATACCGGTGCCCTTTTTCTTACCGTCCCAGCCTTTGACGGTGTCGGCCAAGCCCCCGGTAGCGCGGACGATGGGGAGGGTCCCGTAAGCCATCGAGTACATCTGGTTCAGGCCACAAGGCTCGAAGCGGCTGGGCATGAGGAAGAAGTCGCTGCCGGCCTCGATCCGGTGGGAGAGGCCGTTATCGTAACCGATGCGCACGGCGCAGAGTTCGGGGAAGTCGGCGGCGAGCCGTTTGAATTCGTTCTCGAGCCAGGCGTCACCGCTGCCAAGAAGGACGAACTGCAGTCTGCCTTCGCGCAGGAATTTCGGGAGCACGCTGACGGCCAGGTCGAGACCCTTCTGTTCCCAGAGACGAGAGACGACGCCGATGAGCGGAATGTCGCGGTGGGTGGAGAGGTTCAGTTCGCGGAGTAACGCGGCCTTGCAGTCCGCCTTGCCTGCGGGCTTCTTGGCTGAAAACGACGCCGCGATGTGAGGGTCGGCTTCGGGGTTCCATTCATCGCGGTCGACACCGTTGAGAATGCCGCTCAGCGCTCCGGCGCGACGACGCACGACGTCATCGAGACCGTACCCGAAGGCCGGGGTGAGGATCTCCTTGGCGTAGGTCGGGCTGACGGTGATCACTTTGGCGGCGTGCAGGATGCCGCCCTTCAGGAAATTGATGCCGCCGAGGCATTCGAGCTCCCGCGGGTTCCAGAGATAATCCGGGAGGCCGAGGTAAGCCATGATCCGTCTGGGGTACAGGCCCTGATGCTGAAGGTTGTGGATCGTGATGACGGTCTTCGCACCGCCGAGCGGTGTTCGCTTCAGCGTTGTGTTGAGCAATACCGGGACAAGCCCGGCGGTCCAGTCATGGCAATGGATGACGTCGGGAATCCAGCTGGTGGTCAGGCAGGCATCGAGGGCCGCGCGTCCGTAAAATGCGGCCCGTTCGCCGGCGTCGTCGCGGGCAGGATAGATTTCCCGGGCGCCGTAGAAATCCTCGTGTTCGACGAACCACGCCTCGAACTTCGGTGAAACCTGCAGCGTCCGGATGCGGCAACCGGCCTTGCGCGGGTCTCCGTTCACGCCGACCTTCAATGATTCGATGAGCGTGCCCATCTTCTCTCGCCCCGGGACGGAGCCGTAAAGCGGCGTGACCGCGCGGACTTCATGTCCCTTGGCCGCTAACGCCTTGCCCAAGGCGACGGTGGCATCACCTAGCCCCCCGGCCTTGGACCAGGGTGCCAGCTCGGGGGTGACGAAAAGGATTTTCATTCGGAAGGTCGGTTGTCGCGGGGGCGTCCCAGTCGGTTGAGGATCGGGATAAGGGCCACGAGGAGGATAAGGGCGGCGACCATGGCCGTATTGCCAGCAAGATCATGGATGGTGCCAAACGACGAGAAGCCAGGCTGTCCGTGTTCGATGCCCGCTAGATCGCGCTCGAGCGACTTGGAGCCGTGGTGAAGCGCGTGGAAGGTGAGGTAGGTGTTGCGCCCGATGTTGAGCAGGATGGCAGTCAGTCCGGCGAGGCCGATCATCGCGACACGCCGCAGCAAGGCGCCGGGGAAACCGCCTTCGAGGAAGATCGCGCCGAGGAATGCGCCGGCGAAGACGCACGCCGACAGCGAACGGATTCCCGAGCAGGCTTCGGCGACGCCGACCGCGTCGCCATTCGGGAACATGATCGTGTTACCGTTGACGCGGATGGCGTGGCCGTCGGCGCGCAGGATGCCAGAGACGATCTCGGTCACGTTGGTGAGCAGCTCGCCCTTGATCTGGTTGTCGACGAGGTAGAGGAATGGCCCCGAGATCAGCCAGACGCCGGCGGGGAAGAGTAGCAGGCCGACGCCCTGCCAGCGGGAGCGCGCCGTCGCGATGCTGTCCTGCGGGCCGCGCACGGAAAGGAAGGCGAAGGCGAGGGCGGCCCCGGTCAGGCCGAAAGAGATGGCCAAGGTCGGGCCGATGCCGGTGCCGAAAATCGCCCGCGCGGCGGCCCCGAATCCGAAGAGGGTAAGTGAAGCGAAGGCGAGTAGCTGGGCGAGGGCGAGGGTTGCCTTGGCGGAGGGGCCTGACGGTTCGGAGCGGCCACCGGTGAGAAGCGCCGTGAGCTCTTCCCAGCGTTCCCAGAGCACGTAAGCCGAGAAGAAAGGGACGAGGTAGCCGAAGGTATAATCATCCTTAGTGCTCCAGATAGCCCATTGGTCCCAGGTCGTGAAGGCGGCCATGCCGACCAGCAGGAGGCCGAGGCCGCGGGTGGTGCCGTCGAGCTTGGACTGCGGCGCCTCGGTCATCAGAAACGGGGCACGGCGGCCAGCAGCGTCTTGGTGTAGGCCTGCTGGGGATTTCCGAGGATTTCGGCGGGCGTGCCTTGTTCGACGATCTTACCCTTGGACATCACGAGGATGTGGTCGCTGACATGTTCGACGACGGCGAGGTCATGGGCGATGAAGAGATAGGTGAGGCCGAATTGTTCCTGGAGGTCTTGGAGCAGGTTCACGACCTCGGCCTGGACGGAGACGTCGAGCGCCGAGACGGGCTCGTCGCAGATGATCAGCTCGGGCTGCACGGCGAGGGCGCGCGCGATGCCGATGCGCTGGCGCTGGCCGCCGGAAAATTCATGCGGGTGTCGGCGGAGGTGTTCGGCCGGCAGCTGCACGCTGCGCAGGAGTTCGGCGCAGCGTGCTTCGCGATCGGCGCGGGTCATCTGCGGGAAGTGAATCTCCAGGGGCTCCGACAGGATGCTGAGGATGTCGGCGCGCGGGTTGAGGGAATTGTAAGGGTCCTGGAAGATCATCTGGATCTTCTTGCGCCACGGGAGGAAGGCGGCGTTGGAGAGCGCGCCGATGTCCACGCCTTGGTAGAGAATCTTTCCAGCGGTCAGAGGGGCGAGCTTCACGATCGCGCGCCCGGTAGTCGTCTTGCCTGAGCCGGATTCGCCGACAAGGCCGACGGTCTTGCCCTTAGGAACGACGAAGGAGATCCCGTCCACGGCCTTCTTAGGGTCGGCTTTCTGGAAGAACCAGTTGGCCCGGCCAGGGTAGTGGACGGAAAGGTCGGTGATTTCGAGAAGGTTGTCGCTCATCGGGAGACCTTGAGTTCGTCCGAAAGGGTGGTGAGGCGGCGGCGGCGTTGGCCGAGGCGCGGGATGCAGGCGATCAATGCCTTGGTGTAAGGGTGCGACTGCGTCCGCATGATCTGGTCGACCGGTCCGGATTCGACGATGCGTCCTTTCCACATCACGGCGACCTTGTCGGCGAAGTGCGCGATGATGCCGAAATTGTGGGTGATGAGGACGATGCTCATGCCGCGCTCGCGCCGGAGGCGGGCGAGGAGGTCCATGATCTCCTTCTGGATGGTCACGTCGAGCGCGGTGGTCGGCTCGTCGGCGACGAGGATCTTCGGGTTGCACGCCAGCGCCATGGCGATCATCGCGCGCTGCTGCATGCCCCCGGAGAGTTCGTGGGCGTATTGGTTCGCGACGCGTTCGGGGTCGTGGATGCGTACCTCGGCGAGCGCGCGGATGACCTCTCCCTTGACGTCCTTGATGCCAGGCCTGTGCAAGGCGACGGCTTCGCCGATCTGGAAGCCGATGGTGTAGACCGGATTCAGCGATGTGCCTGGTTCCTGGAAGATGTAGGCGATCGAGCCGCCGCGAATCTTGGCGAGCTTATCCTCGGGGAGTCCCAGGAGTTCCACGCCAGCCAGCTTGACCGAGCCGGTCAGGGTACAAGAGGGTTCGGGCGGCAGTAGGCGGGTGAGGGCCAGGGCGGACACGGACTTGCCGGAGCCGGATTCGCCGACGACGGCGAGGACCTCGCCGGCGGCGAGTTCGTAGCATACGCCTTGGGCGGCGACGGTCGCGCGGTCACCGGTGCGGAAGGTGACGCTGAGGTCCTGTACTTTCAGGAGAGGCTCGGCGGACATGGTCGGCAACATAGGTCGGGAGGGAGAGTAGGGGAAGGAAGAACGGCGTTCATTCGGTCCGCCAGCGGTCTTCGACGACGGTCTTTGGTGCGCCCCGCACCTTGCCGTCGCGGAAATCCTTGAGGTCGACCTCGCGCTGCTTGGGGTCGAGCCAGAAGAGTCCGTACTGGCCTGGGTCTTCCGCCGAACGTACGTCGAATCCTGCGGGGAACTTGACCCAGTCCCAATGGGCGATGCGGTAGCCGGGGACCTTGAATCCCGGGATGAAGTCGGCGAGGTCGTGGATGCGGTGCTGCATCTGGAATGAAAGCTTGATCATCTCGTCCTCTTCGGTGGCCTCGCGGAAACGGTCGATGAGTTGAGAGAGTTCGGGGTCGTCGATGCCGGTGATGTTGTTCGTCTGGCGCTTCGGCACCTTGCGTCCGTCAGCCAGTTTCTCGACGGCGTTATCGGTGTGGTGCGATTCCCAGAGCGCCGGTAGCCGGCTCGAGACGGACCAGGCCCAGAAGACGATATCATGGTTTTTTTCCATCACCTTTCGGTACATGGTCGTGTGCTCGAGCGTCTCTGGACGGTACTCGACCCCGCAGCGACGGGCAGACTCGACGAGCGTCGCGAGATACTTGCGACGATCGGACGTGTCGAAGGTCAGGCGGAAGGAAAGCCGCTCCCCGGCCGCGTTCATGAGGATGCCGTCGGAGCCGACCTGGGTGAAGCCCGCCTTGGCGAAGGCGGCCCGCGCCAGTTCCGGCGAATAGCGGCGGGGACGGATCGAGGGTTCGGTGAACTTGCCAAGGCCTTCGCTGAACTGGTTGAGGCGTTCGTAGTCGCCGCGATAGAAGCCGTCGATGACGCGCTGGAAGTCGGTGGCGTGCTGCAGGCCGATACGGACGTCGAGGTCGGAGAGCAGCGGCTTCTGCGTGTTGAGGTAGAGGCCGTAAGGAGGGCGAGGGATGTCGTTGAAGAACTGCGCTTTGGTGAGATAGCCGTTCTGGTAGGCCTTCTTGTCGTTGGTGCCATACCAGTAGCGCGGCATCATGATCGGCATGAAATCGATCTCGCCGGCCAGCATCGAGGCGTAGGCGCTGTCGATCTCGCGGATGACGCCGTATTCGATGGCGTCAGGATTATAGCGGTGGCGGGTGAACCTGCGATGATCGCCCCACCAGTCCCGCACGCGGGTGAGCGTCACGGACTTCTCGCGTTGGAAACCGTTAGGGCCGACGAAGTAGGCTCCGGTCGTCGGCTGGAAGCGGTCGTTATAGAGCTTCTCGTAATTGGGGCCGAAATCCTTGAAGAAGTTGCGCGGAAGCGGAACCAGCTGGCCCAGCCGTTCGAGCTGGTAGGGGCGCTTGCGCGGGGCCTTGATGGAGAGCGTATGCGCGTCGTACTTCGTGATGCCGCCCCACTCGCGGGTGTAGAAGTCGGCGTACCAATCGGCCTTGGCCCAAGGCGAACGATTGAAATAGAAAGTGTAGAAGTAGTCGTCGGCGGTGATCGGCTGGCCGTCCGTGAACCGGGCGTTCGGATCGAGGCGGAAATAGGCCGTCATGCCGTCGGGCGACATCGCCCAGCTGGTCGCCAGGGCGGGGATGGTCTCCTCGGTGTCAGGGTGCGAGGAGAGTAGTCCGAAGTCGTTGTTGTCGTAAAGCTCCCCGCGGAACCCGTTGTTGGCGTTGGGGCCGACACGTCGGAGGGTGGGCGGCGTGGATCCGGTGAACTGGCGTAAGGTGCCGCCGCGTAAGGCTCGCGGATCCGCGAACTCTTTCTGCTCCGAACCATCGTGCCAGACGAGGTCCTTGGGGAGGTCGGCCAGCGTGGCATGACGGAAGAAGTCCTTGTGCTCGGCGTAGTAAGCCGCGGCCTTCGGGTCCTCGTAGGTCTGGGCCGAGGCGGTCGTCAGGACGACGAGGAAGGCGAGCAAGGTTCTCATTTTTGGGCGCGACGGAGGTCGAAGGCGTCCTGGAGCCCTTCCCCGATGGAGTTGATCATGACCATGGTGCCGACGAGGCAGAAGAGCGTGGGGCCGAGGATCCACCACGCGTCCCAGTTCTCCTTAGCCTGTTGGAGGAGATTACCCCAGGAGGGTTCGGTGGGTGGCAGTCCGAACCCGAGGTAGTCGAGCGCGGACAGCGAGAAGACCAGCCCGTGCAGGCTGAAGGGGAGCGTGGTCAGGATGATCGTCGCACAGTTAGGTAGGATGTGCCGCCAGATGATGCGAGCGTGGCCGGCACCCAGCGCACGGGAAGCGGTGACGTAGTCGCGGGCGGAGACCTGGTAGGCGGCGGCGCGTAGCTGCTGGGCCAAGCCGATCCAAGAGAACGCGACGAGGATGAAGATCAGGATCGCCAGCGAGGGCTCGAGCAGGCTGGCGAGGAAGATGATGGCGTAGAGGAACGGGATGTTCGACCAGACTTCCATCAGGCGCTGGCAGACCATGTCGAACCAGCCCCCGAAGTAGCCCATCGCAGCCCCCAGAATCAGGCCGACGCCGTAGACGCAGGGCAGGAAGATGAGGGCGGAGAGCAAGAGGATGCGGAAGCCGCCGAAAAGCCGCGCGACGATATCGTGGCCTGATTCGTCGGTGCCGAGCCAATGCCCGTCGAGTCCGGGCGGGCAGGGTGAGGGCACCTGCGTGCGGAGCGAGCCCTGCGGTTCCCAATGGGTGCGATCATCGGCAGGAATGCGTTTCACGACCTTGCCGTCAGCGAATTTCGCTCGGGCGATGCCTACGCCTTCGGCGAACAGGCGAGCGTCACCTTCGGGACGTCCGTTGATGATCGTCCAGGCCTGGCGACGGGTTCCGTCCGTATTAAGCGTGAAGATGCGCCCTTCGGAGATGATGCCGCGAGGGTCGTGCCACCGTCCTTCGGCGTCGCGTGAAGCCTCCGGCATCACCTCGCAGACTTCTCCTGGGGCGAAAGGTACGGGTGGCATGATGAGCCACCCTCGGCCGTTCTGCTTCAGCTCTTCGGCCAGCAGGCGATAGTTGGGTTCGCCTGCGATCTTTAGGCCGAGGTCACGTCCTGATATGAACCCAGCGAAGACGGGGAAGCGCGTGACCCCGTCGACCTTCAGCACGAGCGGACGATTTCCCACGAGCACCGGTCCGAGCAGCGTGAGCGCCGAAATCGCCACCAACGTGAGCAGCGACCACCAGCCCATGCGGTTGCGACGGAATCGGTCGAAACGCTGCAACGTGATGGGGTCGAAGAAGCTCATGCGGATTTGTCGAAACGGATGCGCGGGTCGACGGCGGCGACGCAGAGGTCGGAGACGATGTTGCCGATGAGCATCGCCAGGCTGGAGAGCGTGAGGAGGCCGAGGAAGACGGGGTAGTTACGGTGGACGAGCGAGTCGTAGCCCAGCAGGCCCAGGCCGGGGATATTGAACGTCACTTCGATGAGGAACGAGCCGGTGAGGAAGAAGCCGAGGTTGCCTCCGAAGGTCGCGGCCAAGGGGATGAGCGAATTGCGGAGCGCGTGGACGAAGACGATGCGCATGTGGCTCAGTCCCTTGGCCTTGGCGGTGCGGACGTAGTCGGCGGCGAGGTTGTCGAGCAGTCCGTTGCGGGTGAAGAGCGTGAGCGCGGTGAAAGCACCGACCATCTCGCAGGCGAGCGGGACGATGGTATGATGGACTCGGCCGGCCCAACTGAGGTTGGCCCAATCGAATCCTTTGGTCGGGAACCATCCGAGATGGAAGCAGAGCAAGTGCAGCATCGCGACGGCGAGGATGAAACCGGGTACCGAATAGAGGATGAAAAGAACCTGCGAGGAGCCGCGATCGAGCCAACCATCGCGTTTCAAGGCTTTGGCGACCCCGAGTGGAATCGAAACCATGTACGCGAGCAGCAAGGACCAGCCGCCGAACCACGCCGAGATGGGTAGTCGCGACTTGATCTCATCCCAGACGGGTTTGTCGCTCGTGGTGGAATCGCCGAGTTCCGCCTGGAGGAGTCCGGCGTAGGCACGACGATACACGAGCACGCGCATCGCTGTCTCGGGGTCGTCGGGCAAGGGCGCCGGTGAAGCGAACCAGTGGGCCCGGGGCTTGTCGTCCGCCGTGGTTACCGTGAAGGCGTTTCCGACCTGACTGACCTTCAGTTTGAATGATTTGCCGGGGTTGAGGTCGTCGGCGACCTCCGCTTCGGCTTTGCCGTCCTTGTCGAGCCGTACGGTGATCCAGTCAGCCGGGCCGGGAACGGCCCCGAGCCAGATGGCATAGGCTTCTAGGAGGGAGCGGTCGAAGCCGTAACGGCGCTTGAGGTTATCGAGTTCTTCCGGCGAGGCCGGGCCGCTGGGCCGGGCGGCCGAGCTGCGCTTGCGGTCGGCCTGCTGGCGTTCGGCCAAGGCCTGCTCGATCGGTCCGCCGGGGACGAAGCGGGTGAAGCAGAACGCGACGAACGTGATGCCCACGAAGGTCAGTGGGACTAGCAGCAACCGTCTGAGGACGTAGTCGCGCATCGCGGGTCTACATAGGGCAATCACGGGCGGGGAGGGGTCAACCTCGAAAGGACTCGGCTTGCTCCCGTCGATTGCCTCCGCAAGTTGGGTCCGTGCCCCTGCTTTACTCCCTCGCCTGGTTCCTTTCGGTGATCCTGCTGGCTGTCATCGCTTGCGGCCTGCTGCTCCTGGCGGTCTTCCTGCTGGCCTTTGCTTGGCGGGCGCCTCGCCGCCATAAGTCGATGTCCTTGGGTTACTGCCTCATGCATACCCTCTGCTGGCTTATTCTCAAATGCGGCTATCGTATACGGGTCCGCGGCCTCGAGAACATCCCTGAGGAGGGAGGCGTGCTCCTTATCGCGAATCATGTCGCCTATGCCGATGTCTTGGTGGTGGGCGTGATGTCGCGCCGTCCGGTCCGGTTTCTTTCCTGGGAAGGTTTCGAGCGACACAAGTTCCTCGGCTTCATGTGCCGCCTGATGGGCACGATCCCTGTTTCCGAGACGAAGGCCAAGGAGGCGATCGTCAAGTCGGGCGAAGCCCTCGCCCGTGGCGAAGTGGTCTGTATCTTTCCCGAAGGCAGTCTCACCCGTAACGGAGGCCTGATGCAGTTGCGCAAAGGGTTCGAGCTGATCGCCCGCCGCGGTGGCGCACCCATCCTGCCGGTCGCGATCGACGGTATGTGGGGGTCGATCCTCAGTTTCAGTGGCGGCAAATCGTTCTGGAAACTGCCCAAGCATTTCCCCCGTCCCATCGGTGTCGTCATCGGTAAACCCTTTCCCGCGAGCGAACATGCGAAGTGTCGGCTTCGTCTGCTGGAACTTGCCTCGGAAGCCTTCGCGATGCGCGAGTCCCTCGAAGGTCATCTCGGTCGCGAGGTCGCCGAAGGTTTGGCGAAGAAGGGCGGGTCGGTCGCCTTGATCGACCGCACCTCGGTGCGCCGTGAGTTCGGCGGTGCGACCTTGCTGGCCCTGGGGTGGGCCTTCGCGGGCGAGCTCAAGCGGCGTACTTCCGCCCAGCGCGTCGCGATCGTGCTGCCTCCGGGCGTCGCCGCCGCGGTCGCCAACCTCGGGTGCGTGCTGGCCGACAAGGTTCCGGTGAACCTGAATTTCTCGCTCGGTCGCGAGCAGGCGCTCTCGTGCCTCCAGCGGGCCGAGGTCGATCTAGTCGTCACCGCCGGTGCTTTCCGTAGCAAGCTTTCCGAGAAGTCGCCGGATTTCCCTTGGGGCGATTGCGTCCTTGATGTCGCGGATTTCCTGACCACCCATTCTCGCGCTGACCTCGCTTTCCGCATCGGCCTGATCCGCTGCCTGCCGACCTCATGGGCGCTGGCGTGCATGGGGCTGCCGAAGCAGGGGGGCGATACGGAAGCGGCGTTGCTCTTCACGAGCGGCAGTTCCGGTCAGCCGAAGGGCGTGCGCCTGTCGCACCGAAACATCTTGGCCAACCTACGTCAGATCGAAGACGCCGACATCCTGCCTGACGATGCGATCCTACTCAGCAGCTTACCCGTCTTCCATAGTTTCGGGTTCACGATTGGCTTATGGTATTGTCTGTCTCGCGCGCCTCGTCTGGTCACCTTGCCTTCGCCGCTGGATTCCGCCGCCGCCGTGAAGGCTATCAAGGAAGAGCAGGTCACCGTCGTGGTCGGCACGCCGACTTTCCTGCGTCCATATCTTCGTCGTGGCACCGCCGCCGATTTCGCATCGCTCGAATGGGCCGTTGTCGGTGCCGAAAAGTGTCCGGCCGATCTCGTCGATGCTTTCGCCACCCAGCTCGAGACACCGATGCTCGAGGGTTATGGTATCACCGAGACCAGCCCCGTGCTCTCCGTCAACGTGCCCGACCGCGCCGATACCGAAGCGCCGGATGGCGTGTGGCTCGGTAATGTGCGCGGCTCGGTGGGTCGTCCCGTCATCGGTATCGCTGTCCGCTTCGTGGAGCCGACCACCGGCGAGGTCCTGCCGAGCGGGCAGGTGGGCCTCTTGGAAATCAAGGGCGCCAATATTTTCATGGGCTATCTCGATGCCGAGCAGTCGGCCAAGGCGATGACGCCGGATGGGTGGTATCGCACGGGCGACCTGGCCCGCTTGGACGACGACGGTTTCCTGCATCTCGCCGGACGTCTCTCCCGCTTTTCCAAGATCGGCGGCGAGATGGTCCCGCACGGCACCGTGGAGGATGCGCTGCGCAAGGTGATGGGGCTGCTCGAGTCGGCTGAGGTCAAGGTCGCGGTCGCGAGCGCGGCTGATCCGGCCAAGGGCGAGCAGCTCGTCGTGCTGCATGTCGATGATGTCGACGCCGAGGCGATCCGCACGGCGCTCGCGGCCGAAGGGCTCGCTAACCTTTGGATTCCCAAGGTGTTCAAGAAAGTACCCGCCGTCCCGATTTTAGGCACAGGCAAGCTGGATTTGAACAAGTTGCGGGAGCTGGCACAGGGCTGACGCGGTTTTGGCTCGCTTGTGGCTTATGGTCGATTGTCCTAACCGACGATCATGCCAAAAAAGAAGAAGCCCGCGAAGAAATCCTTGAAGGTGGTCAAAGCACGCAAGCCTGCCCCCAAGAAGGCGAAGGCAACGCCCGCGGCTGGCTCCCAAGTCGCCGTCTTCCGTGATGCGGTTCTGCGTCATTTGAAGAGCACCTTCGCCCGCGACCGCGTCACCGCCACCCGCAACGACTGGTGGATGGCCACCTGCATGGCTGCCCGCGACCAGATGCTCGAGCGCTACATCGACACCCAGGCGCAGCACGCCAGCAAGAACGTCCGCCGCGTCTACTATCTCTCCCTCGAGTACCTGATGGGCCGCGTGCTGACCAATAACCTGGTCAACCTGCAGTTGCGCGACGTCGCCACGGAGGCCTTGGCCGAACTTGGCCAGGATCTCGAGAATATCGCCGACGAGGAGGCCGACATGGGCCTAGGCAACGGCGGCCTCGGTCGCCTCGCCGCCTGCTTCCTTGATTCCCTCGCTACGATGGACATCCCGGCCATCGGCTACGGCATCCATTACGAGTTCGGCCTGTTCCGCCAGACGTTCGCGCTGGGTCGTCAGGTCGAGGGAGCCGACAACTGGCTCGCCAATAATAATCCTTGGCTGATTCGTCGCCCGAGTTACCGCGTCAGCGTCCCGCTCTACGGTCGCGTGAAGCATAGCACCGACGACCGTGGTAATCATTGCGCCGAACTCGTCGAAACCCGCAACCTCCTCGGTATGCCCTGGGATATCCCGATCGCGGGCTTCGCGGGAAGTAGCGTCAATTTCCTGCGCCTCTGGGAATCGAAGGCCGCGTCCGAGTTCGACTTCCGCGCCTTCGACCGCGGCGGCTACGTCGAGGCCGTGCATGAGCGCGACTCCAGCGAGATTGTCTCGAAGGTGCTTTATCCGAATGACAGCACCGAGAGTGGTAAGGAGCTGCGCCTCGTCCAGCAGATCTTCTTTGTTTCCTGCTCGTTGCAGGACATCCTGCGCCGCCACCGCCGTATCAACGCGGATTTCAGCAATCTGCCGGCCAAGGCCGCCGTTCAGCTCAACGACACGCACCCGGCGATCGCCGTCGCGGAGCTCATGCGCTTGCTGGTCGATACCGAGCGCCTCACCTGGGACGAAGCCTGGGGTCTGTGCACGCAGGTCTTCAGCTATACCAATCACACTTTGCTGCCCGAAGCCCTCGAGACCTGGTCGGTGCCGCTTTTCGAAAAAGTGCTCCCGCGTCACCTGGAGATCATCTACGAGATCAATCGCCGCCATCTCGAGCAGGTCGACCAGCGCTGGCCGGGAGATGACGATCGTAAGACCGAGCTTTCTATCATCCAGGAAGGTTCCCCGAAGCGTATTCGCATGGCGCACCTCGCCGTGGTCGGCTCGCACCATGTCAACGGCGTGGCCGAGCTTCACACCCGACTGATCCGCGCCAACCTGTTCCCTGGCTTCAATGAGCTGTGGAAGGGCAAGTTCGTCAACGTCACCAACGGGGTGACGCCACGCCGATGGGTGCGTGGCTGCAATCCCGATCTCGGCGTTCTTTGCGATGAAGTCGCCGGCAAGGGTTGGGAGTCTGATCTCGGCCGCCTGCGTAAGCTGGACGCCTTGGCCGATCGCCCGGCGTTCCAGGACCGTTTCCTCGCCATCAAGCGCGCGAACAAGGTACGCCTCGCCGCACTCATCAGGAATCTCGTCGGGGTCGAAGTCTCGCCCGATGCGCTCTTCGACGTCCAGATCAAGCGCCTCCATGAGTACAAGCGTCAGCACCTCAACCTGCTGCACATCCTGCACCTGTATCGCCGCATCCTGAACGAGCCGAACGGTCACTTCACTCCCCGGGTGTGCATCTTCGGTGCCAAGGCGGCGCCCGGTTACGCGCTCGCCAAGCATATCATCCACGCGATCAACCGCGTCGCCGCCGTCATCAACTCCGACGAACGTATCCGCGGCTTGCTCAAGGTGGTGTTCCTGCCGGACTATCGTGTCTCGCTCGCCGAGCGCATCATCCCGGCTGCCGATCTTTCCGAACAGATCTCCACCGCCGGCAAGGAAGCCTCGGGTACGGGCAACATGAAGCTCGCGCTCAACGGCGCGGTGACCATCGGCACGCTCGATGGCGCCAACGTAGAGATCGGCGAAGAAGTGGGTGCCGAGAACATCTTCATCTTCGGCCTGCAGGTCGAAGAGGTCGAAAAGCTCTGGGCTGACGGTTACGATCCTCGCGCGGTCCTCGCCGCCGACCCTGAGCTCTCGGCGCTTCTGGACTGGCTGCGCTCCGACACCTTCACCCCCGAGCAGGCTGGTGCGCTGTCGCCGGTGGTGGATTCCCTGCTGGATGGCGGAGACCCATATCTCGTGCTGGCCGATTTCCGTAGCTATGTGGATGCCCAGGCCAAGGCCGAGAAGGCCTTCCTTGACCGCCGCCGCTGGGCGGCGATGGCCATCCGGAACGTTGCCCGATGCGCCAAGTTTTCGTCCGATCGCTCGATCGGGGACTACGCTAAGCTCATCTGGAAGACCAAATCGCACCCGATTCCTCGCTAAGAAGGGGTTGAGGTCGGTCGCAAGGCCGCCCAAGATGGGCTTCCTTGCGACCCTGCGTCTCCATTCCAGTGCTGCTTACCCTGACGGCTTTTTCGCTGCCAGCGGCGGAACGTCCGCCGGGCGCGATGAAGGCAGGGATGGTCATTACCGCCGAGGGGGGAATCGAGGGCACCCAGGTCTACCGCTATGATGCGGAGGGGCGTCCCTTGGATGGGACGCCGGCGAAGCCTCGCGGCTCGGTCGTCCCACGTCCATCAGGCAGCCCGCAAGGGTCCTTGGCTCCTTCATCGGTGGCCGCTGCTCCGATTTCATCGGCTCCGGCCCCGAAGCAGGCCATCAAGACCGCCGATGGGCGTACGGTTCCGTTTTCCGTGGAGGGGAAGGGCGTCGGCAAGAGCGTCGACGAAGCGGTCGATTTCAATTCCAGCCTTAAGAAGGCTTCGAAGTCGAGTGGCCTGATGGAGCAGCGCTTCGAGGCGGGGATGTCTTCCATCGGGAAAGAACAGGTCTACTCCCGTAATAATCTCGTCACCCTGGACACTTGGCATGGTCGCTATGACACCTTGGGTCGCAAGAAATCGGATATCGAACTCAAGGACACGCTCGGTGCTCCTGTCCGACCCAAGGACACCGTCGAGGTGAAGTCGGTCGATCGCATCAAGTCCGCCGTCAGCGGAGAGAAAGCGGAGGTCAAGGATTGGGAAGAGCGCATGGGTGTGGAATCCAATCAGAAATATGCCGGGGTGAAGTCCAACTGGCAGGGCAAGCTCAACCCCGATCCGAAGACGGTGGACCAGCTTTCGATGCAGGATATCAACCGCTATCAGTTTCGCCGGAATCGCTCCAGTGACCCCGGCCTGCCGGTGGTCAAGCCGGGGTCTGATGACGTTCAGTCCAAGGGCGGAAATAAGTAATTGCCTGAAAATGGAGCGGCTATGCCGCTTTTTTACCTCGCAGGTTCTTCGGGGTGTTTTACTTCTAGATGCTTAACTACATGAGCGACGCTCAGACCAGACCCGCCGGTAACGGCATCAGCGACCTTGAGGTCAAAGATGGACAGATCATCTTCGATTCCGTCTGGTCCAGTCTGGAGCGGGAAATCGGCCGCGAGAAGCTGGCCTTCCCGCGTGAGATTTTCTGGCTCAACGGCGCACCCGGCGCCGGTAAGGGCACGAACACGGCGTTTATCCTTCAGTATCGTGACTACGCCGCCGACCCGATCGTGGTCAGCGACCTACTTTCGAGCCCTGAGGCCAAGAAGCGTATCGACGCCGGCATGCTCGTGGGCGACCGCGAGGTCGTGGAGATCCTCTTCCGCAAACTGCTCGCCCCGGAATACGTCAGCGGTGCCATCGTCGACGGCTTCCCGCGTTCAATGGTGCAGGTGGAGTGCCTCAAGCACCTCTTTACGAAGCTCAACGACCTTCGCACCGAGTTCCGTGGTTCGACGGGCGTCCGTTTTCCCAAGCCTCATTTCCATATCCTCGTCCTGTTCGTCGACGAGAACGAGTCCGTCCGCCGTCAGCTCAAGCGCGGGCAGGAAGCCATCGCCCAGAACGAGAAGGCCGCGCGCGACGGTGGGGCGCTCGCCGAAGTCCGCAAGACCGACCTGACGGCCGACGCCGCCCGTAATCGTTACCGCGTCTTCAAGGAGCGCACCTACGAGCCGCTGCAGTCGCTGCGCGACATCTTCCACTACCACTTCATCAATGCCCAGGGTTCGCTCCCGGAAGTGCAGGCCCGTATCATCAAGGAGCTGCAGTATCAGAGCTCCCTGGAGCTTTCGGAAGAGACGTATGACCTTATCTCGCCGATCCCGTTGGCCTCGCAGATCGTCCAGCACGCCCGCCAGGACCTTGTCCGCCGCCTCGACGACTACGCCGAGCGTAACGCTGAGTCCTTCCGTCAGGTCATCGAGCTGATCCAAGACAAGTTCCTGCCGATCATCAAGGCCCACGCCATCTCTGGTCAGGCGCATGTCAATATCGAGACCCTGGTCTTCGATGACCCTCTGGCTATCTCGATGTTCATCGACATCTTTTCCGAGCGCGGCTTCCACGCCGTCGTCGACCAGCATCGTATCGAGATCCCCGAGACCATCGTCGCCGGCACCGGCAAGGTGATCACGCGCGTCAAAAAGGTCTGGCGCGTCTCGATCCGCTTCGAAGGTTCCGAGATCCGCCGCGGCGGCGCCTGAGCTTATTTCGGCGATGCCGTCAGGTTGCCCTGGACGAGGTTGCCGGTGGAGTCTTGCTCGATGATGCCGGGTGCGGCGCCTGCGCGATCCTTACGGCCGTCCCGGATGAGATTGCCGGATATGATGCTATCGGCGACGTCCCGGAGCGAGATCCCTTCGCCGTCGGAATCCAAGATGCTGTTATCCTGCACGCGCAGGCGCTTGCCCCCTTCGAAGCGCACCGCGGCGGGATGGCGGCGGACGCCGCTCACGAGGTTGCCCGCGAAGGCGGAGTCGTCGGTGCGTCGGAAGACGATGCCGTTCTGTTCGGCGAGGTTGAATCCATTGACGAGGTAGCGAGGGTTGCGGTCGAAGTTGTTGCCGGTGACGACGATGTTCATGCTGTCTTCCACGAGGAGATCGTGCTCAAAGCCTTCCCAGAAAGTGTTGGCCGAGATGGTCACTCCGCGGGCTTGGCGGAGTTCGATATTGACCATGACGTCGCTGAAAACATTGCCGATGATCGTGACGTGGCCCTCGCGAGTGGTTTCACGGCCTTCCCGGCGGAGAAGTGAAGGGTCCGAGCCGGCTCCAAGGATCCGGATGTTCGCGGCCCCGGGGGCTTTGTGGGTGTGCTGGATGGTGCAACCGGTGATGGCGACCTCTGCGATCGAGCCGCCGGTGGAGTCGAGCAGGATGTTGGCCGAGGGTGGGCCTTTCTCGTCATGGTTGGCCTCGATGTCGCAGGTGCCGATGTGCAGGTTGCGGACTTCGCCGCCGATGGCGACGATCCCGCCGCCAAGGTTGTAGCTGATGTGGCAACCGACGACGTTGGTCTGGTGCTGGTTGACGCGGTCGAGGAAGAGGCCGACGCCGCGGTTGTGGTAGAGGTGGCACTCCGAGACGATGACGTTGCGATTACGCTCGGTGAGGTGGATGCCGTGACGGCATTCGCGGATGGTCAGTTGCGAGAGGATGAGCTGCATGGTGCCAGTGGCCTCGATGCCATCGGCCTCGGCGTGCGCGCCGAGGATCTCGAGTCCTTCGATGATGGGCGTGCGCTGGGCCCACGTCTCCGGCTTGATGGTCTTCGGCGCGGCGGTCCCGCCGTGGGTACCGATGATCTTCAACGCGGGCCCTGGACCGGCCATGATGAGCGTGGCTGTTCCATTGGAGGCGATCCCGGCGGCGCCAAGCTTGGCGAGGTCGACCGTAACCGTCTTAGTTAAGCGGTAGCGTCCTTTGGGCAGTTGCACGCTGCCGCCCGCGTCGACGAGTTTCTGGAGAGCCGCGGTATCGTCCGCCTGCCCGTCGCCGACAAGCGTCTGGGCGGTCAGGACGGTCGTGAGGGCCAGCAGCGCGAGAAGGGGGCGCATGGGCTTACTTGACGGACTTTAGGAAGCCTTCGGAAGCCATCCATTCACCGGCGGCCTTCGTCCAGCCGTCGACCGGCATCTTGGTCTGGCGTGTGCCGAATCCGTGGCCGCCCTTGGAGTAGACGTGGATCTCGGCTTGGATGTTCTGGCGCTTGTACTCGATATAGAGCTTCGCCGCTTCAATGGGGTTGGCGTTGTCATTATGCGCGACGACGAAGAAGCAGGGCGGGGCGTCGGCGGGGACGGAGAAGCCTTCTCGGAACTTGGTCTTGTCTTCCTTCTCGAGGAAGCCGCCGCCGTAGACGAAGATTGTGAAGTCCGGGCCGCGCGGGTCGTCGACGTCCTTCTTCTGTTCGTACGTGCGAGGAGTGCGGTCCCACGAAGCGTGGCCGACCAGGTTGGCGCCGGCGGAGAAGCCGATTACCCCGACGCGCTTCGGGTCGATGTTCCAGTCCTTGGCGTGGGCGCGGACGAGGCCGAGCGAGCGCTGCAGGTCCTGGACCGGATAATCGTGAGGCAGCGTTTCGTCCGCCGTCGGCGTGCGATAGCGCAGGAGGATACCCGTGATGCCGATGCTATTCAGCCACTCGCAGACGCCCGTACCTTCGTTCTTGGTCGAGAGGAACCAGTAGCCGCCTCCCGGGCACACGATGACCGCGGCGCCGTTGGGATTGGCGGCCGGGTAGACCGTGATCGATGGGTCGTTGATGAAGGTCTCATGGCCGGCGTAGCTGCCCTTCGCGCCGATGCGGTCGAGCACGGCCTTGGAAGGCGCGACTCGCTTGCCCGGGACGCCTTCGGGCCAGAGGGGCAGGACGGTTTCGGCAGCGCTGGCGAAAGTCGCCAAAGCCAGGAGGAAGAGCGTGAGGAAGCGCATCGGGGTAAGCCTAAGACAGCACACCTAGGCGGATGTGCCAAACAAAGAAGCGGCCGAGGGGCCGCTTCTTCAGACCGATATGACGAGTCTACTTAGGCGATGGCCTGCGTGTAGATCTCGTTGGCCTTCTTCCAGTCGACGACCTTCCAGAAGGCGTCCACGTAGTCGGGGCGGCGGTTCTGGTATTTGAGGTAGTAAGCGTGTTCCCAGACGTCGAGGGCGAGCACCGGAGTGCCGTTCACTTCGGCGACGCCCTTCATGAGGGGGCTGTCCTGGTTAGGCGTGGAGGTCACGGCGATGGACTTGTCGGCCTTGACGATGAGCCAGGCCCAGCCGGAGCCGAAGCGGGTGGTCGCAGCGGTTTTGAAGGCGGCCTTGAGGCCCTTCTCACCTTCGAGACCTCCGAAGGCCTTCTGGATGGCTTCACCGAGGGCGCCGACGGGTTCGCCGCCGCCGTTAGGAGAAATGATGTTCCAGAAGAAGGTGTGGTTGGCGTGGCCACCAGCGTTGTTGCGGACCGCGGTACGGATGGACTCAGGGACCTTGGAGAGGTCGGCGATGAGGGCATTGACGTCGGCCGGAGCAGCGAAGCCAGCTTCCTTGGCGAGGGCGGCGTTCACGTTCGTGACGTAAGCGTTGTGGTGCTTGCCGTGGTGGATCTCCATCGTCGCTTGGTCGATGTGCGGCTCGAGGGCGTTGTGGGCGTAGGGCAGGGGGGCGAGGGTGTAGCTCATGGTTTTGGTGGAAGAGGTTTGGGCGGAGAGGGAAGTGGTGCCGAGCGCGGCGGCGGCGAGGGAGGCTTTGCTGATGAAGTCGCGTCGATGCATGCGTGCAGATTATCGAGTATGGAGTTTGGAGTATAGGACTATATCTGCACCGACAGGGAATCAGGTTGGGGAATTGCGACGGGGGTCAAGCCGGGGCGGAAGAATCGCGGCCGCGTTTCATGTTGAAATAGGCCTGCAGGATCTCGCGGCAGGGTTCTTCGAGGACGCCGGAGGTCACTGAAACGCGATGATTGAGCTTCGGCAGGCTATGGAGCTCGGTCGCGCCGCCCATGCACCCCATCTTGGGGTCGCCCCAGGCGTAGGCCACGCGGTTGAGCCGGCTCATGATCGTGGCGCCGGAGCACATCGGGCAGGGCTCCTTGGTCACGTAAAGGTTGCACTCGTTGAGTCGCCAGTCGCCGATCTTCTTGGCTGCTTGCGTGATGGCCAGCATCTCCGCATGGGCGGTCGGGTCGTTGGCGCGTTCGACTTCGTTATGCGCCGCCGCGATGATCTCGCCGCCGCGTTCGATGATCGCGCCGATCGGCACTTCGTCGATGCGCCAGGCGTCGACTGCCAAGTTGAAGGCCAGGGCCATGTAGAAAGCGTCATCCCGGTTCAGCTGCGATGGGCGCATCTTCTCGAACGGGCAAACAAGCCCGGGGCGGGGGGTCGAGGCGTCTCCTTCCATGGCGGGCAGGATTGCCCCTGCGAGGCCCGTGGCAAGAGGGGAGGAGGGCCTCACTACGGTGATTGACTCTCCCCGAGGTTCGGGATGCACTGCCGCCCATAAGGCATGGCTGAAGAACCCGTTATCGAACTCGAAGGCAAAATCCTGCAAGTGCTTCCTGGCACCATGTTCCGGATCGAGCTCCCCAATAAGCACGTGGTGCTGGGGCGTATCTCCGGACGCCTCCGCAAGAACTTCATCCGAATCAACCCCGGCGACCGTGTGAAGGTCGAGATGACCCCCTCGGACCTGACGACCGCACGGATTATCTTCCGCCTGCGCGATACGGCTCCCCGTCCCCCAGGTCCTCCGCCCAAGCGCCGCTATTAATCCCCCAGAAACCCGGTCCTACGGGTTTTTTTATTGCAAGGGCACGGGTTCTAATCCATCAATCATTACTCAACTACTCATCATTAATCCCCATGGCCATCTACAATAGCGTTCTCGATACCATTGGTCGCACGCCACTCGTGCGACTGAACAAGGTCACCGAAGGTCTTAATGCCGAAGTCCTGGTGAAGCTCGAATTCTTTAACCCGCTCTCGAGCGTGAAGGACCGCATCGGTCGCGCCATGATCGACGCCGCCGAGCGCGACGGTCGCCTGAAGCCGGGTGGCACCATCGTCGAGCCGACCTCCGGTAACACCGGTATCGCGCTTGCCTTCGTCGCTGCCGCTCGCGGTTACCGCTGCATCCTTACGATGCCTGAGACGATGTCCGTCGAACGTCGCGTCCTTCTCCGCCTCCTTGGTGCCGAGATCGTCCTCACTCCGGGTGCGAAGGGCATGCGCGGCGCCATCGAGCGTGCGACGCAGCTCCGCGATGAGATCGGTGCGAACGCTTTCATGCCGATGCAGTTTGATAACCCGGCCAACCCTGAAGTGCATCGTCGTACCACCGCCGTCGAAATCTGGGACGACACCGAAGGCAAGGTCGACGCCATCGTCGCCGGCGTCGGCACGGGCGGCACGATCACCGGCGTCGCTTCCGTCCTCAAGGGCAAGAATCCGAAGTTCCGCGCCATCGCCGTCGAGCCCGCCGCCTCTCCGGTCATCACGCAGACCATGGCCGGCCAGACCGTCCAGCCGGCCCCCCATAAGATCCAGGGCATCGGCGCTGGTTTCGTCCCGAAGAACTGCGACATCTCCCTGATCGACGAAGTCATCCAGGTCTCCAACGAAGACGCCTTCGCCACCGCGCAGGAAGTCTCCATCCGCGAAGGCCTCGCCGTCGGCATCTCTTCGGGCGCCAACATCTGGGCCGCCCTCCAGCTCGCCAAGCGTCCGGAATTCGCCGGCAAGCGCATCGTCACGATCGCCTGCTCGCCGAGCGAGCGCTACCTCTCGACTGCCCTGGCCGAGAAGGTGCGCGCCGAAGTCACCGCGCTGACCGCCTCGTAAGCCGAGGTCTCAGCTCGTCCCGAAGGCCTGTGTCGAGAGACGCAGGCCTTTTTGTTGGGTCACTCAAGAGGGCTGAGTCGATGACTGTGTTGATGACTGAATCGAGGACAGATTAGATGCCCCAGCCAATCATCCGGTCTCCGGTTTCCCTTTGAGTTATGCAGCCTGCATCGAGGTAGGGGCAGCACCGCGTGCTGCCCTAGGGCCTGATGCTTTCTCCTTGAAGCCTTTCCCTAATTAGTGAACATCCGTTCACTCTATGCTGGATATGCGCACCTTGCAGGGGTTTGAAGCCCGGCGGCCGCTGGCCTTGCCGCTGCTCGGCTCGCGCGCGGTCGCGGGATTCCCGTCGCCGGCTGATGACCATATGGAGCGCCGCCTCGATCTCAACGAGCACGTGGTGCGCAATCCGATTTCGACTTTCTTCCTGCGCGTCGACGGCGATTCGATGTCGGGCGCGGGTATCCTTACCGGCGACCTCATCGTGGTGGATAAATCGCTCTCGGCTCGCGCGGGCACGATCGTGGTCGCCGAGGTCGGTGGCGAATTCACGGTGAAGCATCTTGAGCGTGATGCCGCGGGCGCTTGGAGCCTGCGGGCTGACAGCCCGCGCTGGCCGGGCTGGTCGTTGCCTTTCACGCCAGAATGCCGTATCTGGGGGACGGTGGTCGCCGTCGTGCGCCGCTGCTGACGCTATGCTCCGCGCCCTCGCCGACTGTAATAATTTCTACGCTTCCTGCGAGCGCGCCCTCGACCCTTCGCTGATTGGTGTACCGATCGTGGTGCTGTCGAATAACGACGGCTGCGTCGTCGCGCGTTCGTCCGAAGCCAAGGCGCTGGGTATCCCGATGGGCGCGCCGTATTTCGAAGTGCGCCGGACCTGCGAAGCCCACGGTGTTCGGATCTTCTCTTCCAACTTCGAGGTCTACGGCGATTTCTCCGAACGCGTGATGGCCGCGTTGGGCGAACAGGCGCGCGACCTCGAGGTGTATTCGGTCGACGAAGCATTCCTCGGCTTCCCTGATATGCCCGATGCCGATGCGAAGGCCCTCGGGGTGCGTATCCGCGCCGATGTCCTCAAGCGCACAGGCATCCCGATTTCGCTGGGGATGGCGCCGACGAAGGTGCTTTGTAAACTGGCCAATGAGCGTGCGAAGACCGACAAGGCCAGCGGCGGCGTGATTGTCGTGCCGGTCGATGTCGAAGGGCGTACGGCCTTCCTACGCGGTGTCGAAGCGGAAGACGTCTGGGGCGTCGGCCCCGGCTTGGCGCCGCGCCTGCGCTCCCATGGCATCCTCTCCGCGATCGACCTCGCGGAGGCCGATCCGGGTTTCATCCGCCGTATCGCCGGCGTGGTCGGCGAACGCCTCGCCCTCGAGCTGCGCGGGATCTCCTGCCATGACATCGTCGAGGACGCCGGCCCGCGCAAGAGCGTGCTGGTATCCCGTTCCTTCGGTCGTCCGATCACCGATGCGCATGAACTGTCCGAGGCCATCGCTTCGCATGCGGCCCGGGCGGCCGAGAAACTCCGCGAAGACGGCTTGGTCGCTTCGTCCATCGTGGTCTTCATCCGCACGAACCAGCATCGCATCGACCAGGAGCAGTATCGCGGCGATGAAGTCGAGCCGCTCGATCCGCCGACCGATGATGCCCGGGCAATCTGTGCGGCGGCGTCGCGAGCTTTGGCGCGGGTTCGTCGCGATGGTTATCTTTACAAGCGGGCAGGGGTCATGCTCCATGGCTTGACTCCAGCCGACGTCGTGCAGCCGTCCTTGCCTGGCATGGGCGGCGAGGCCGACCCCAATAAGGACCGGCTCATGAAGGCCGTGGACGCATTGAACCATAAGCTCGGCCGCGATGCCGTGCGCCTCGCCAGCACGGGCTTCGAGCGGGAGTGGAAGGGGAAGTCTGAGCTCCAGTCCGGCGCCTCACTGACCGACCCCGAGCGTTTACCGAAGACGAAAGACGGCCCCAAACCGCGGATCAGGTTTCACGAGTAGGTTTGAGGTAGGGGCAGCACCGCGTGCTGCCCTAGTTCAGCCTCGGGTAGGGTTGAGCTGCCCGCTCAACCGCGGCTGACCAAGGGTGGTCAGCCCTACCTTGAGGACAGCACGTGGTGCTGTCCCTACCTCGATGCAGCTATGTCGTGACGCGGTCCCGACCCTACCCATCGACGCATAATCCAGTATGGGGTCAGACCGCTTCTGGCGGATATCGGTCAGAAGCGGTCTGACCCCATACTCGAGGGCTTGTCCCGGGAACCTTACTCCCGCATACCTGCTCTTACCCCTATGAGTTCTCCCCGACTCGGTTTCTGCCATGTCCTTCTGGTCCTGGCTTCCGTCACGCTCTTCGCCGCGCCGCCGGCCAAGCCTGGCGTCCGTGTGGGGTTCGCGGATCGCGATATCACTCCCGACATCGGCATGGAAGTCCCGGGCAACTACGGTAAGGTCTACTCGAAGAAGATCCATGATGCGTGCAAGGTACGTGCGAGCGTCTTCGACGACGGCCAAAAGCGCGTGGCGCTGGTGGGTATCGACGCCCTGATGATCCGCCGCGAGACGGTGCAGGAGATTCGTGCCTTGGTGAAAGCCGCGACGGGTATCACCGACGTGATGATCGGCGCTTCGCACTCCCACTCCTCCGGCCCGGTCGGGATGATCCTGCCTGGTGAGTTCGATCACGCTTCTGCCGAGATCCAGGAACTGGCCTACCTGAAGTCATCCTGTGCCGATGCGGGTTATCTTAAGAAGGTCGTCGCCGCCACGGTCGAGGCCATCGTCGCCGCCGATCAGTCCAAGGCCGCGGTCAAGGTCGGTTACGGCGTCGGCCATGAAAGCCAGGTGGCTTTCAATCGTCGCCTGCGCATGAAGAACGGACTGACCTTTTCCCATCCGGGTAAGAACAATCCGGATGTGGTCGAGTTCGCCAATCCGACCGACGACGAGGTCGGCGTCATCGGCGTCTGGCGCCCCGATGGCACGCTGGCCGGCTGCATCGTCAACTTCTCCTGTCACGCCACCACGAACTCCGACGGCATCGGCGCGAACTGGATCCACTACACCGAGAAGGTCATCCGCGGCTATTACGGCAAGGACGCTAACGTGGTCTTCCTACAGGGCGCCTGCGGTGACGTCACCCAGGTCAATAACCTCGACCCCAAGGCTAATCCGGCTTCGGACGACTGGTCGCAGTTCGTCGGCGGTCGCGTGGGTGCCGAGGCCTTGAAGGTCCTGCTGAGTATGTCGCAGACCCGCACTGCCGAGGTGCCGATCGCCGCTGATCATAAGGTTTGGGAAGTGCATCGTCGCATTCCGTCTCCTGAGCACGTCGCTGAGGCTCGCGAACGCATCAAAGGGCCGGTGACTCATAAGGATTGGGTCTGGGCCAAGGAGACGCTCCTGCTCGATGCGCTCATCGCCAAGAAAAGCGACGTCGAAGTCGAGGTGCAGGCCATCCAAGTCGGCCCCGTGGTCTGTCTCTCAAATCCTGCGGAGTATTTCGTCTCCTATGGACTCCAGCTCAAGAAGCGTAGCGGCTTCCCCATGACCTTCCCGGTCGAGCTCGCGAACGGCTGCG
>Ga0209299_1000069_pt1 | contig 52319 bp, 48 predicted proteins | sample S_140806_MF_Meta_FD_187326 | JGI IMG/M metagenome (GOLD analysis project Ga0209299, IMG submission 187326) | Freshwater microbial communities from Lake Simoncouche, Canada to study carbon cycling - S_140806_MF_MetaG (SPAdes) (version 2) | ecosystem: Environmental > Aquatic > Freshwater > Lake ...
TCGTGATGTTGCCCGGTCCGACGCTCGAACTTCGCCCGATGTTCGAAGAGGAAGTCGTGCCGCGTCTCCGTGATGTCGGTTGCGCCTGTCAGGGCGAAGCCTACGTGCAGGTCCGCACCTTCGGTATTGGCGCCGTGCCGCTCGAAGCGATCGTCCGCCCTTTTCTCAAACCGGGCATGGCGCTTTCGTTCGGCACTCACACCGGAGTGGTCGACGCGCGCATCTCTTCCGCCGGCAGCGGTTTCACCGCCGAACAACTCTGTGAGGTCGCCCGCCAAGTGCGCGATGCCGTCGGCCACGACTTCGTTTGTACCGGCCACGCCTGCCTCGCTTCCCTCGTCGTCGAGCAGCTGCGCAGCCTCGAGAAGACCGTGTCCCTCGCCGAGTCCTGCACTGGCGGCCTCCTCGCTAATTCTTTTACCAACGTCCCCGGAGCCTCCAAGGTCTTCGCCGGTTCGGCGGTCTGCTACGCCAACGACGCCAAGGTCAACCTGCTCGGTATCCCTGAGTGCCTGATTGCTCAGCACGGCGCCGTCTCAGCGGAATGCGCGGCGGCCATGGCTACGGCGGCCGCCGAGAAGTTCAGCTCCGATTACGCCATCTCCGTGACCGGTTATGCCGGACCCGGTGGCGGTACCGACGCCGACCCGGTCGGCACGGTCTATCTCGGCTACGCCTCCCCCACCGGGGTCTGGTCCCGTCGCGTGTCCCTTCCTGGCGATCGCCGTCAGGTCAAACAGCGTGCCGTGAACACCGCCTTGGACTTCATGCGCCGCAAGCTGAACAAGTACCGTGTCGAAGACCTGATTCACGGGGCGTGACGGCGGCCTGCCAGCCGCCCAGGGGCAGTGACAGGGCTAGGGCTAGGGCCAGTTGAGGATAGGAGCTTTGAATGGATGAGGGCCAACTTCTCGTGACGTCTCAGCCCTGTCCCTAGCCCTGGCCCTGGTTCTGTCCCTGCGTGCGGCTCCACGCCGCACGCACAAAGGATTGCCACGAGGGGGCAGGGAGGAAGATTAGGCGCGTGCCTGGTTATCTCGCCATCATCGCAGGTAAAGACGAATTCCTCGTCGATCAGGATGGTCGCGCCTGTTTCGAGAAGGCCAAGAAGGCCGCTGGGGCCGATGCCGAAGCCGAGGTCATCAACGGACAAATCATCCGCGTCGACGACGCTCGGGTGCTCGAGGTGCAGTTCACCGAATCGGTGAAGACCCTTTCGATGTTTGGTAGTAAGCGCGTTATCTGGCTGCGTAACTTCAACCTCGTCTCTGATTCCGTCGCGGCGAAGTCCGACCTCACGAAGGAGAGCCTTGAGAACATGTTGAAGGTCGTCGTGGAGTCCGACCCGGCCGTCTCGATTATCATCTCCGCCACGCCTTACGACGGCCGCCGCAAGGATCTTTCCAGTCTCAAATCTGAGGCGACTGATTTCATCCTGCACGCTTCCGCTTCGAAGGGAATGTTTGACAAGGGCGATGCGCAGGCCGACGCGCAGGTCGCGCTGGCGGTCGAGCGTTTCAAGACCCTCGGCGTTAAGTTCGAACGCGGCGTACCCGAGGTCCTCGTCGGACGCGTTGGGCAGTCCACTCGCCTCGTGCTGGGCGAAGCCGAAAAACTCGCGACGTATGTCGGGGCCGGCGGCACCATCAAGGAAGCCGACGTCCATCTGATTGTGCCCACCTTTGGCGAAGGCGAATTCTTCGAGCCCATCGAGGCGCTTGCCGCTCGCGACCTGAAGTGGGGCATGGAGTCGCTCGACCGTTATTTCTTCAATGAGGATTCCAGCCGTCCGCTCCTCATCGTCCTGCAGAACCGCCTTCGGCTCCTCATCCAGATCCGCTGCCTCGCCGACTCTGGCGATTTCCGTGTCAGCGATGCGGGTCTGCCGAAGGGTCAGTTCGAGGCCGCTAGCGGCCGCCATGGCCCGACCTTCGGGTCTGCCGCGAAGTCTTCAGCCAACCTCTTCTCGCAGAACGCCTGGTACGTGAGCAACAAGGTCGCCCCCGCCGCGGCCCGCTACACCCTCGCCGAACTTGTCGACCTCCAGCTCGCCTGTGCGGACTGTTTTGACGCTTCTAATCGGGGCGAGGACGAGTCCTCCGTCCGCGCGATGTTCCTCCGAGCGCTTGCCGTGAAGCGTTCCGCGTGATATAAACCCTTTCAAACCGATGGAATCCGATAACGTCCCTAATGTCCTCGCCGATCGCTACGCCTCTCCGGCGATGAAGGCCGTCTGGTCCACTCGCGGTCGCGTGGTCCTCGAGCGCGAATATTGGATCGCCGTCATGAAGGCCCAGCGCGACCTCGGCCTCGATATCCCCGCCGCGGCGCTCGCCGCCTACGAGAAGGTCAAGGAGCAGGTCGACTTTGAATCCATCCGCAAGCGCGAGGAAGAGACCCGTCACGACGTCAAGGCGCGCATCGACGAGTTCTGCGCCCTCGCCGGCCACCAGCATGTCCACAAGGGCCTGACCAGTCGCGACCTGACTGAATCCGTCGAACAGCTCCAGGTCTTCCGCTCGCTCCAGCTTGTCCGCGCCAAGGGCGTGGCCGCGCTTGCCGCACTCGCCCGTCGTGCGCAGGCCGACCGCGATATCCTTATCGCCGCCCGCACGCACAATGTCGCCGCGCAGCCCACCACCGTCGGCAAGCGTTGGGCGATGTTCGGCGAAGAATGCCTCCGCGGTATTGCGCAGGTTGACGCCGCGCTCACCGCGTTCGCCGCCCGCGGGCTCAAGGGTGCTGTCGGCACCCAGCTCGACCAGCTCACACTTTTCTCCGGTGACATCGCCAAGGTCTCCCAGCTCGAGGGCCGCGTACTCGCGCACCTCGGCATCCCGCATTCGCTCGGCGCGGTCGGCCAAGTCTACCCGCGTTCGATGGACATGGAAGTCGTCGCTGCGCTGCTTTCCGCCGCGTCGGGCCCGTCGTCCTTCGCGAAGACGCTCCGCCTGATGGCTGGCCACGAACTCGCCAGCGAAGGCTTCCTGCCTGGACAGGTCGGCTCGTCCGCCATGCCGCACAAGATGAACGCCCGCACCTGCGAGCGCATCAACGGCTTCCATGTAATCCTGCGCGGTCACCTCGCCATGGCCGCTTCTCTTTCAGGCGAACAGTGGAACGAAGGCGACGTGTCCTGCTCCGTCGTGCGCCGCGTGCTCCTGCCGGACGCTTTCCTCGCTATCGACGGTCTCTTCGAGGCCTTCCTCACTGTGCTCGGCCAGATGGAGGTCAATCGCCCCGTCATCGAGCGCGAGTCGCGCCACTACCTGCCGTTCCTCCTCACGACGACCTTTCTCATGGAAGCCGTCAAGGCCGGTGCGGGTCGCGAAGAGGCCCACGAGGCCATCAAGGAACACGCGGTGGCCGTCGCCAAGGACCTCCGTTCGGGTAAGACCGAGCGCAATGACCTCGTCGAGCGCCTCGCAGCCGACAGCCGCCTCCGCCTCCCGAAATCCGTCCTCCTCGATGCCGTGACCAAGGCGGGCGAGCTGACCGGTTCGGCTGGCGCCCAGGTGGACGCTTTCGTGAAGCAGGCCGCGGCCTGGTCCCAGAAGGTCCCCGAGTCGGCCCAGGTCAAAGCCGGACGCATTTTGTAGGCCTTATCAGGGGGGTGCGGGCAGGGGAGGGTTTTCCGTGTTGCCAAGGGGGGTGGGGCTTCCCACAACCCACTTTTCAACTCGTTCACTCCCATGTCTTCTCCCCTCATTGGCAACCTTCTCGTCGCGCAGAGCGGCGGTCCGACCCCCGTCATCAACGCCAGCCTCGCCGGGGTGATCTCGGAAGCGCTCAAGCATGAGGACGAAATCGTCGAAATCTACGGTGGCCTCAATGGTATCCAGGGCGTCCTGAACGAGGAGCTCGTCGACCTCGCCGCCGAGTCCCAGCAGACTCTCCGCGCCCTCCGTCACACCCCCGGCGCCGCCCTCGGCACCTGCCGCTACAAGGTGAAGAAGGCCGAAGACTTTGATCGCATCCTCCAGGTGTTCGAAGCGCACAACATCCGCTACTTCCACTACATCGGTGGCAACGACTCCCAGGACACCGCCGCCAAGATCGACGCTCTCGCCAAGGAGCGCGGTTACGAACTCCGCGTCGTCGGCGTGCCGAAGACCATCGATAACGACCTTCCCCTCACCGACCACTGCCCCGGCTTCGGCTCCGTCGCTAAGCACATCGGCGTGACCATCCGTGAGACCGCTCTCGACAATGCTGCCATGGGCCAGAACGACTTCGTCTCGATCCTTGAAGTCATGGGCCGCAACGCTGGTTGGCTCGCCGCCTCGTCCGTCCTCGCGCAGCGTCGCGACAAGGGTGAAGACAAGGCCGTCAAGAACACCCACTACAACAACACCGCGCCGCACATCGTGCTGCTCCCGGAAGTCGCCTTCAACGCCGACAACTTCATTCGTCGTGTCGAAGAAGTCCTTAAGGGCAACGGCCACTGCTTCGTCGTGGTCTCCGAAGGCGTCCAGGACGCCACCGGTAACTACCTCGGCGCCGATACCACCAGCACCGACGCATTCGGCCACGCCGTCCTCGGCGGCGCCGGCGAATACCTCCGCACGCTCGTCGAGTCCCGCTTCGATGGCGTCAAGGCCCGCTCCTCCAAGCTGGGCATCACCCAGCGCGCCGCTTCGCACAATGCTTCGAAGACCGACGTCGATGAAGCCGAACTCTGCGGTGGCGCCGCCGTCAAGGCCGCCCTCGAAGGTGAATCCGGTAAGATGGTCATCCTGACCCGCTCCGAAAAGGAGAACTACGCCGTACAGACCATGCTCGCCCCGCTCGACCAGATTGCCAACGGCGTGAAGGTCTTCCCGGAAAAGTGGATCGGCGAAGACAAGATGTCCATTCACCCGGACTTCGTGCGCTACGCGCTCCCCCTTATTCAGGGCGAAATGCAACTGCCTTACGATCAGGGACTTCCGAAGTACGCCCAGCTCTCTGCAATCGCTGTCCAGCGTCGCTTAGAGAAGTACGTCACGGCCTGAACGCATTCAAGTTACGAGGAAAAGACCCCCTATTTGGGGGTTTTTTCCTTTAAAGGGGTTGCCTCAGTAATGGCGGGGGCTAGTTTTTCTTTCCCCACCAGTCGCCATGAAATCTTTTTTTAAGTTCCTAGGAATGGTAGCCTTTGCACTCCTGCCTATCCTTTCTTCCGCCGCCCTCCAGACCGGCAAAGTCCAGGTCGGCAAGGTCAGCGGCACCGTCACCATCATCGACGCCAAGGCTCAGCGTAAGCCCCTCGCGAACGGTGCGACCTTCCAGGAAGGATCGCTCGTCGAAACCGGCGTCAATTCCACCGCCGAACTCGTATTCTCCAACGGTGCTTCCGTCGTCCTCACGCCGAACACTCTGATCGAGCTACGCACTTTCCGTCAGGTGCCTTCCGCTGGCATCACCGACCCGTATCGCCAAATCGAGAAAGATCCGAGCCCATCTGTCACTGAACTCGAAGTGCCGCGCGGCAAGATCATCGGCGAAGTCCGCAAACTGAACGCCCTTTCTACTTTCACCGTCAAGACGCCGGCTGGTCTCGTCCGTATCCGCGGCACCGTCTTCACCGTCGAGTATCGCGTCGGACCCGACGGCATCGGACGTATCGTCGTCGACTGTGTTCGCGGTTCCGTCGAGACCACCGTCTATAGTTCCAACGCCGGTCCGGTCACCGTTGAGCCCGGCATGCAGGCCTCCAGCGCCGTCGCCTCTGCTGCGCTCATCAACAGTTTCACCAAGGCTCCGGGTGCGCCGAAGGCAGCTGCTCCTTCCGCCGCCACGCTCGCCGTGCTTTCCCAGCCGGTGCAGATCATGCTCTACCCGATTCCGGCCGAAGACATGGCAGCGATTGCCGCCCTGCTGGGCGCGAACTCCACCTTGCCGGCTGAGGTTGCCGCGACCGCCAATGCAATGGCCCAGGCCATGCCCACCCGCACGCAGATCTTCGCCGGCGGTATCGGCGGCGCCCCGAACAAGAGCTTTGGCACGGTGATCACCGGCGCGCAGGTGACCGACACCGTCGTCAACGAACCCAAGACCCCCGGACCTGGTGGCCCGATGAATACCACCACTGGTGGTAGCTCTTCCCTCGACGACACGCTTAAGAAGATCACGGATAACGTCGACCGCACCGTCGAGCAGAAGCAGGTCAATCCCACACCGACGGGTGTCTGAGCCTCGGCTCACTTTCCTCAAAAAGGCCCGGCTGAAGCCGGGCCTTTTTATGCGCAGAGGGTTTCTCCGCTCGCTTTGAGCCCTTCGGCGGGCATCTTGAGGTCGCATGCCGATCGCCGGTAAATTCATCACGTTCGAAGGAGGGGAAGGCGCGGGAAAGTCCACGCAGCTGACCCGGCTGGCCGACCGTCTCCGCACCTCGGGTGCGGGCGTGCTGAGCCTGCGTGAACCTGGTGGGACCCCTTTTGGCGAGAAGATGCGGGACGTCCTCAAACAGCCTGGCTCGGCTATCCAGCCAGCCGCCGAGGCCCTGCTGTTTGCGGCCTGCCGCGCGCAGCTCGTCGCCGAGGTCATCGCGCCGGCCTTGGCTGCCGGTCAGGTCGTCCTCTGCGATCGTTTCATCGACTCCACGGTGGCCTATCAGTCGGGCGGTCGCGGGCTCGACCGTGCGCTCGTCGAATCCGCTAATCGTCTCGCCTGCGGCGCGGTCCGCCCGGACCTGACCATCCTGCTCGACCTCGATCCTTCCCGCGGCCTCGGCCGCGCTTCCGTCCGCGATCACGGCCAGCCCGACCGGTTTGAGGTGCTCGGTGCCGACTTCCACCGCCAAGTGCGGGACCTTTATCACGCGCTCGCGAAGGAGGAGCCCACGCGCTTCTTCGTAGTCGACGCCGCCCGCCCGCCCGAAACCATCGAAGAGGAGATCTGGCATGAAATCGCCCGCCGTTTCCGCTGACCTCTCGGATCTTCCGGCCCTGAAGGTGCTCGCACGTGCCCGTGCTGAGGGCCGTATGCCTCACGCCGTATTACTCACCGGCGCCGATGCTTCCGTGCTCGCCCGGGCCGCCGAATACTTGGCTGCGTTGCATCTCGGCGTGGCGGATCCGATTGCCGATCCGGATTGCCGCGTCCTGCGTCCGTCCGGACTTTCGCGCACCATCAAGGTCGAGTACGCGCAGCAGGTCGTCGCCTCCCTCAATCTCACCTCGGTCTCCGAACGCCGCGTGGTCCTCATCCATGAGCCTGATCGGCTCAATGCGTCGGCCGCGAACTGCCTCCTGAAGACCTTGGAGGAGCCCCCTCGCGGGACGCTCGTGGTGCTACAGACGGCCAACTACTATTCCGTCATGCCGACGGTTATCAGCCGTTGCATGCGGTTCCATATCGCCGGTGAGGCATCGACCCTCGCGGACGCTTCCTGGGCCGACTGGTTGCGGGAGATGGATAAGTTGCTCACCCGCATGGTCAAGGGCCCCGCCTCGCCGACCGCCCGCGTCTCGGAGGTCTTCATCCCGCTCTACGCCCTGTGCGCTCGCTTCGAGGTCCTGTTGGCGCTCTTCGTCGAGGAAGCCCTGGAGGCCGCGCCGCCGCCCCCGCCCTCCGATGACGATAAGGACGACGTGGAGAAGGCGCATGAGGCGACCATCAGCCGTGGGATCCGTGCCCGCATGCTCGTCTCGGTCGAGGAGAAGCTGCGACTGATCGGCCGGACCAACCCCGGTTGCGCCGAGCAGGTGGCGCTGTCCGTCAGCTACCTTGAGGACGCCCGCCGTCGCATGGAGTTGAACTACCAGGTCGTGGCCGCTTTCGAGCAATTCCTGCTGCGCACCCTGCGCGCCTTCGCCCTGCGACCCCGCACGGCGTAACTTCACCCCTTCCCCGGAGTTATATCAAAGCGATGTCCCAGGAAGAGCCCACGCTCCCCGACGACGAGGATGACAAGCGGTTGATGGCGTTGGTCGCCGAGGGCGACGATGACGCGCTCCGGTTGCTTGTTCATCGCCACCATGCGCGCCTCGTCGGCTACCTGCGCGGCGAGGTCGGTTCGCAGGCCACCGCCGAAGAACTGGCTATGGAGGTCTTCATCCGACTGCACCGAGCAGCTTCCCGCTGGCGCCCAGAGGCGAAACTGAGCACCTATCTCATCCATATCGCCCACAACCTCGTGCTGAACGAGTGGCGCCGCCGCGGTCGCAAGCCTACGACCGCGCTGGAGTTCGCGGCCGAGCCTGGCGATACCACCCAGCAATCCGCCCGGCGCGTGGCGGAACTGGACGAGGCCTTCCAGCGCGCAATCGCCCAGCTTCCCCCCGAGCAACGCACGGCCATCCTCTTGGTCGTCCAACAGGAACTACCCTACGAGGATATCGCCGAGATCATGGGGGTCCCGGTTTCTTCGGTGAAGACCTGGATCCACCGTGCCCGGAGCCGCCTGCGCGAGCTCCTGAAAGACTTCTATGGAAACGCCTGAACCCTGCAACTTGCCGCCCCGTGCGGTGTTTAACTTGATGAACTGAGCCATGGACAATCCTCACCACAATCCCTTCGACCAGGAACTCGCCGCTTCGCTCAGCCGTGGCCGTTCCGTCGCGGTCCCTGGCTTCGCTGATCGCGTCGTCGGAGCCGTCCGCGCCGACCGCCGCCGTCGCGTCGTCATCCGCTGGAGCTCCGTGGCCACGGCCGCCGCCGCCTGCCTCGTGGCCGTGCTCACCTTGTCCTCACCTTCCGAGGAAGCGCTCAACCGCCAGACGCTCGCCCTCGTCGCCCGCGACGAGTCCACGCAATTCGCCGACCTCCTCGGTGCCTCCGCCGATCTTTCGCTCCTTTCGCCCGCGGTGGAGAAGTCCAGCGTGGCTGAGGTGCTCAACGCCCCCGGCTCCTAATCCGATGAAGAAGTTTTCCCTTCTCTCGGCTCTCGTCCTGGCGGCCGCCACTTCCTTTGCCCAGCAGGCCGCCGGCCGTTCGCCCGAATCCGAGCCGACCGTCGAGGAGATTCAAACCATCCGCAAGATTCTCGAGCTCCCGCCCGAGCGTCTCACCCGCATGCGTTCCGCTATCGAGAAGATGGAGCGCATGTCGCCCGAGTCTCGTCGTGATTTCGCCGCCAACCTGGCCAAGTACGAGGCCGCCACGCCCGAGGAGCGCCATAAGATCATGAAGGAGATGCGTGAACGTGGTAGCATGGGCGCGCGCGTCCTTGAGCATCATTTCAAGACGCTGACGCCTGAGGAGGCCAAGGCCGAACGCGCCCGCATCCAGGGCCTCACGCCGGAACAGCGCATGGAATTTATCCGTAAGCTTTCAGAGAAATATGGACCCGAGGTCGCTAAGGAAAAGGGTAAGGCCGACGCCAAGGATGCCGAGAAGGCTGAGAAGGCCGAGAAGAAGCGCCGCAAGCTGGCCGAAGGCGAAGCGCCGGCCGCGCCGGCTACCGCGCCCAAGCAGTAAGGCTACTCGCCGAGTTTCTTGAACGGGTGCTGGCCGTGCTTCCAGCGGTCGTGCGCCCAGAGCCAGTTCGCGCAAGCGTCGTCGCCGGAGCGTAGTTTCTGCTCGAGCCAGGCGTTGGATTCAATCGTTAGCCCGATGGAGTCCGTCGCGTGCAGGGCCTCCATGTGGAGTCGGCAACGCCAGAAGTCGGTACGTTCCGCCCAGAAGATGCGGCTCGGGCACTTAAAGCGCTGTGCGATGATGCCAGGCAGTTCGGTGACCGCGCACGGCGAGCCAAGGAACTGCCAGATGGAACCGCTCTGGGTCGTCTGGTCGAAGAGAATCACGGTGGCGTGCCCCTCGCGGACGGCTTTCATCGAACGCGCAAAACCTTCACGACGCGAGGCGAGCTTCATACCATAGCGTTCGCGGGCTTCTTTGACCCAGCGTTCGGCCGCGGGCTGATCGAGCGGACGGTAGACGACGACCCATTCGCGCTTGGCCAGCTCTGGGTGGAGGAGCGGGGCAGCGGTCATCATCTCCATCAGGGCCAAGTGGGGTACGAAGAGTACCGCGCCTGTGCCCTTGGGTGGCATGCCGTGTTCAGCGCTCAGCACGCTTTCATCCACGATGATACGGTCGCGGATGTCGGCCTCGGACATCATCGGCGAAGCAATCGAGAAGAGGCCCATCTCCGCCGTACGTCGGCAGGAGACGCGGCCGATACGGCGCACCCAAGCGGCGTCCTTGTCGGGGAAGGCCTTCGTGAGGTTACGGCGGATTACCTTGCCGCGGAGAAGCCAGAGGATCTGGCCGAGTAGCGCGGCGTTGAGGCGGGCGAACGCTTCGGGAAGGCGGGTCAGCAGCCAAGCGTAGGTGACGATTAGCGGCCGCATCGGGAAGGTCCTTAGCAGCGGCCTTCCTGCTTGAGCAGGTCGCCGATCTCAGGGACGAGGATGTTACGGCGTCCGAGTTCGTCGCGCGCGAAATACTTGTCGACCTGGCGGACGAGGTCGAACGGCTCGTCGGGCAGATTGTCCTCGTCGAACTCCATCTCATCGACGGCGTCGATGTCATCGAAGATATGTGACAGCCGCAACGGCTCACCGTCGATGACGGCGGGCGGATTGGAGATGGCGCCGACCTTCGTGAGATTGAAGAAGAGGCAGGGGTAGAATTCCTTTTCGTACGGTTCGAGGAACTTGCTCATCCATTGGCCCGGGACTTCCCAGCGGCGGTTGATGATGACGGCGTCGGAGAAGTGCACGCAGACGCGATACCATTCCTCGACGGCCTTGTGCTTCATCGTGAGCGGGCAGTCGGCGACGGTGATGATGCGTGCGACGCGCCATACGGCGTCAGGCATCATCGGTCGAATCGTGCGATGGAGCGCTTCCATCTGGTCGATGACGTGCAGCGAGCCGTTGGTCACCAGGATCGTGGCGTCTTCGTCGCCGGGCGCGGGGAGGATGGCTTGTCCGCCCTTGAATTCCCAGGCATCGGGCGCGACGCCTCCTTCGCGGACTTCGCGGAGGATGCGGATCTTGCGGCCTTCGGGCCAAGCGTTCTCCGCTAGCTCGCGCACCGTGTCGGCCCGGCCAGCGCCCGTGGGGCCGAGGATGATGATGATTGGCGTCATGCCTTGCGTCCGCAGCGGCCGAAGGGAGCGTTCTGTCCGCGGTCGCGGATCCAGTGGTCCACGGCCACCAAGGCAGCCATGGCTTCGACGATGGGCACAGCGCGCGGGAGGACGCACGGGTCGTGGCGGCCCTTGGCGCTGAGCTCGGTGGCGCGGCCGTCCGGACGGACGGTCTTCTGCGGCTTGAGCACGGTCGCGGTGGGCTTGAAGGCGATGCGGAAGACGACGTCTTCGCCGTTGGTGATGCCGCCCTGCGTGCCGCCGGAACGGTTGGTCGCGGTGCGGATGCGTCCGCCCTTGCGGACGAACTCATCATTATGCGCGCTGCCGCGCAGCACGGTGCCGGCGAAACCGCTACCGATCTCGAAGCCCTTGGTCGCGGGGAGCGAAAGCATGGCTTTGGCGAGGTCGGCCTCGAAGCGGTCGAAGACCGGCGAGCCGAGGCCAGCGGGAAGATTCTCGATGACGCAGCAGATTACGCCGCCGACGGAATCGCCATCGGCGCGCGCTTCGCGGATGAGTGCGTCGATCTTGGCGGCGGTAGCGGGGTGCGGGCAACGCGTCGGCGTGGCCTCAACCTGTTTGAGCGTGGGCGCCTTGGCGGCGGTAGGCATACGGATATCTCCGACGCTTTCGACCCAGGCGATGATGCGGGCGCCGCAGGCGTGCTTGAGTACCGTCTTCGCGACGGCGCCGGCGGCGACACGCGCGGCGGTCTCGCGGGCGGAGGAACGGCCGCCGCCTTCGACGGCCCGGATGCCATACTTGGCGTCGTAGGTGAAGTCGGCGTGCGACGGACGATAGGCGGCCTTCATCTCGGCGTAGGCCTGCGGGCGCTGGTCACCGTTGCGAATGACGATGGCGATGGGTGAGCCGAGGGTGAGTCCGTCATGCGAGACGCCGGAGAGGATTTCCGGGGCGTCGGCTTCCTTGCGCTGAGTGGTCAGGGCGCTCTGGCCCGGGCGGCGGCGGTCGAGCTCGCTGCGCAGGAACGCGGCGTCGAACGGCACACGGGGAGGGCACCCGTCGATGATGACGCCGAGGGCGGGCCCGTGGCTTTCGCCGAAGGTGGTGATGCGGAAACTGTGTCCGTGGATATTGCCCATTGGTAAAGGTGTTAAAAAAGAACGCCGCCTAGCCAGGTGGCTGGGCGGCGTCCGTTTGGCGGTTCCGCCCCGGCGCTTAGCGCAGGTTGGAGGTGATCTTGGAGACGATCTTCTGGCTCTCAGGAAGGTTGCCGAAGAAGCCGTACTTGACCTTCACCTGGGTGAAGGCGGCCTTGGTGACTTCGTCTTCGGCCTTCTCGATGGTGATCTTGATTTCCAGGTCGCCGATGGTGCGGGCATAGGCCACGACGCTAAGCAGCTCCTTGTTGGCGCCGCGTTCATCGGACTCACCGGTACGGAGGGTGCCAGGCATGGCGTCGATGGTGCGCTTGACGGCGTTGAAGACGGCGTTGGGTTCGGCGGTGTAGCGAGTGGTCAGGACGCCCGTGACATTGGAGAAGGAGGCTTCGTGGTTCTGGTTGTTGTCCACGCCGATCTGGGTGGAGCATCCGGAGAGGACGAGGGCGGCGAGGAGGGCGAGGGCGGTTTTCATGTGCAAGAGTCGTGGTTGAGTGCTTGGAGTCAAAGCACAGCCGGGGTCCGTTGGCAAACAGTTTCGCCCTCGGCCGGCCATGGCGAAAGAGCTCTTTATGTAAGAGGAAACTCATTACAATATCTGATCGCGCTAGGCGCCGGCCGGATTCCCTGGGGCAGCTTGGAAGGGGGGCGAGGGGGGTGGAGGGATCCAGCCGGGGCGTTTTTAACTTAAACACTTAACAGAGAGTGATTTGTGATATATAAAGACTGAAAACAATCATTTAAGTAACCCTGGCCGCGCTGTGAACAAGAAATTGGGTAGATCTGAGGCTAAAATGTTGACGGGTGGAGGGGTGTGGGGAAAAGTGGGTCATCTGGGGGCAACTCCCCATACGCAATGTCTATTGGCGCCAACAACGGTCTCTTCACGGGCATCCACAACGGAAAGCTCGATGAGAAGAACCGTGTCACCATCCCGGCGGCCTGGCGTTTTGATGCGGAAGCGACTTTCCTCGCGATGTATCACCCGGCGCTGGCCACGGTCGTGGTGTTTCCTCCGTCGATGGCCGAACGCATCCGCGTCGCGGCTTCGCAGGTGACCGTCAGTGATCCAGTGAAGATGGACGCGCTGAGCCTGCTCGGCACGAATAGCATCCAAGTCACGTGCGACAAGGCCGGACGCATCACGCTTAACGACCACATCGTCAAGGAAGCGAAGCTCGAGCACGAGGTGATCTTCCGTGGTGGCTTCACCACCTTCCACATCTCGTCGCCGACGCCGCCCAAGGCCGACCGCGAATCGGAGTACGCGCTCACCATCCTCCGCGCCCTCCGCGAACTAGGCTTGTGAGTCGTATCCAGAAGTTACTTACACTACTCACACTTTATTCACAGCCCGCCGAATGACCAGCCACGTTCCAGTTCTGCTTGAGGAGTGCCTGACGCTCCTCGCTCCGCAGGACGGTCGTGCTTATCTGGACTGTACCTTCGGCGGCGGCGGCCACACTGCGGCAATCCTTGTCCGTGCGCCGCATTGCACGATCGACGCGATGGACCGCGATCCCGCGGCCGGCGAACGCTCCGCGGACCTGCTCGCCGCCCATCCGCGCCGCCTCCGTTTCCATTCTGAAAATTTCCGCCACCTTGACCGCGTTCCGGGGCTGTTCGACGGTGTTCTGATGGACATTGGGGTGTCCTCATACCAGTTGGATGTCCCGGAACGCGGTTTCTCCTTCCGCTTCGACGCCCCGAACGACATGCGCATGGACACGCGCGTCGGCCGCAGCGCCGCCGAGTTCCTCGAACGCGGCGAGCGGGCCGATATCGAACGTGCCGTTCGCGACTACGGCGAGGAGCCCCGCTGGTTCCGCGTCGTCAACGCGATCATCGCCGCCCGCGGCACCGGCCGCCTCGCCCGTACCTCGACCTTCGCTGAACTGGTGGCCGAAGCCGCGCCTCCTGCCCCTGGACCTCGCGGCCCCCACCCGGCCACCCGCACCTTCCAAGGCGTCCGCATCGCGGTCAACGATGAGCTCGGCGCCCTAGCCGACGCCCTTCCGCTCGCCTTCGGCAAGCTTACCGCTGGCGGCGTCCTCGCCGTCATCTCGTTCCACTCCCTCGAGGACCGGATTGTGAAGCGCTACATGAACGAGGTCGCTGGTCGCCCGGTCGACCGTGATGACTCGCGCAACCAAGACGACCGGGTGAAGCAGGCCGATCTTCTCACCCGTAAAGCCGTCCAGCCCTCGGACGCGGAACAGCTTCGTAACCCCCGTAGCCGCTCGGCCCGCCTCCGCGCCGTGCGCCGCCTCGCCGTATGAGCCCGCGCTTCTTCACCTGGGTCTTCGTGTTCGCCGCTGTCGGCGCCTTCGCTGTCGGGACGATCAACATCATGCGCCTGCGCGTCGAGGCCGATACCATCGGAAGCCGCATCCAACGCATCGAGCGCGACATCTCTCTCTCTAAGAAGGAGCTCGAGTCGGCCCGCCGCGCGCGTGACCAGGCCATCAACACCCTCGAACTGCAGCAGCGCATCGGCGACTCGCTGAAGCCCCCGGTCCCCGAACAAGTGGTCTGGGTACGTTATTTCCCGGCGGTCGCATCCCCGACCCCCATGCTTTCCGCGAGCCCCCGGATGACGGCCCGCGAAATCGCCTCCCTCTCCTGGGGTGGGCAGGGAGGACCGCGCTCTCGATGAGCCTCCCCCACGCCAGGCGAACGCGCTACCGTTTGCTGGCTTGGGCCGTTTCCCTCTGCTTCCTGGCCGTGATCACACGGCTGGTTTGGTTGCATTGGGTCGACGCCCCTCGTCTCCGAGCGGAAGCCTTGCAGGCCCGCCGTGTGCTTCAGGAGATCCCATGCCGCCGCGGCGAGATCCGCGATGCCCAGGATAACCTCCTCGCGGTGTCCGAAGACGTCTGGGATATCGGCGTGGACCCGGATTCCCTCGTGAAGGGCGAACGCGAACGCGCCCTCGAGGTCGCGACCATCCTCGGGCTGCCTTTCTCCAAGGTCCGCCTGGCTTTCGAGACCACCACGCGCCTCGACGAGGCCGGCGAGGAGAAGACGATTCGCTGGGCCATCCTCGCCCATGAGGTCAACGAGGCCACGATGAAGCGCATCAAGGCGCTCGGCATCAAGGCGCTCCGCGCTGACCTGAAGTATCGCCGCAACTATCCGAAGGGCCAGCTCGCCGCGCACGTGCTCGGCTATGTGAACAAGGAAGGCAGCCCCGCCTCCGGCATCGAGAGCGTGATGAACCCGCTCCTCCTCGGCCAGCGTGGCTGGATCGAATCCGAACGCGACGGCCGCCACCGCGAGATCACCAGCAACCGCCTCCGCGAGGTCGCCCCGGTCGACGGCAGCACGATTGTACTGACGATCAATAGCCTCATCCAGAAGACCTGCGAGGACGCCCTCGCCGCCGCCGCCGCCCGGTATAACCCGAAGGGCGGCATCATCATCGTGAGCGAGCCGCGTACGGGACGCATCCTCGGTCTCGCCAACTGGCCGACCTACGACCTCAATCGCTTCTTCGACGCCAAGGCCGCGCCGATGGACAGCCAGCGTAACCGCGCGGTGTCCGACGTCTACGAGCCCGGCTCCGTCTTCAAGATCGTCTCGGTCTCCGGCGCCCTCGAGGAACGTCTCATCACGCCGAACTCCATCTTCGACTGCGGGGCCACGAGCGTGCCCTACCGCGGCCGCATGGTCTCGCTGCCTGCCGACTCGCATTCCCTCGGCGCCGCCGATATCCGGGAAATCGTCCGCGAATCCTCCAACCGCGGCACGGTCCAGGTCGGGATGCAGTACGCCGAGCGTCTCGGCGAGGATAAGTATTTCGCGCTCATCAAGTCCTTCGGCTTCGGCGCCAGCACTGGCCTGATCACCGGGGCCGAGGTGCCGGGCCTGCTTATCCCGCCGAAACGCTGGGATGGTCTGACGATTTCGCGCGTGCCGATGGGCCACTCGGTCAGCGTCACGGCGATGCAGATGCACTTCGCGATGTCCGTCGTCGCGGCCGAAGGACTGCTCATGCAGCCGCAGCTCGTCCTCCGCGTCGAAGATCCGAAGACGAAGGCGACCATCCTGAATTACGGACCGCGCTCGCGCGGCCGCGCCATCAGCGCCGCCACCGCCGCACAGATGGCCACGCTCCTCCGCGCCGTCTGCGGCAAGGGCGGCACGGCGCCGATCGCCGATATCCCCGGCTACGAGGTCGCGGGTAAGACCGGTACGACGCAGAAGATCATCAACGGCCGTTATTCTTCCTCGCACCACGTCGCTTCGTTCGCCGGCTTCTTCCCGGTCAACGACCCGAAGCTCGCCATCACGGTGATCATCGACGAGCCGCAAGGGGAGGGCATCGCCTACGGCGGCAAGGTCTCCGCCCCGATTTTCCGCGAGGTCGCGGAGAAGTGCATCCGCTGGCTCGACCTCCCTCCGGTCTCCACCGTCCCGCGCGGCCACGTCGCCGACCTCGGCCGATGACGCCTCACCCCGTGATGATGCCCGCCGCCATGGAGCGACCCACTTTCAACTCGCTGCTGCAAGGCCTCCCGGTCCTTGGTCGCGCCGGCGACGGTTCCGTCCGCATCTCCTCCATCGTCACGGACAGCCGTCGGATCATCCCTGGTTCGCTCTTCTTCGCGTTGCCGGGCCTTCGCGCCAACGGCCATGCCTTTCTCGATGATGCGATCGCCCGCGGAGCCGCCGCCATCATCTCGGGTGAACCGGTCGCGGGTCTGCCTGCGGTCGCCGCCGCGCAGGTCGTTGATCCGCGGCGCGCTCTCGCCGAGGTCGCCCGCCGTTTCTTCGGCCACCCGGAAGCCACCCTCCAACTCGTCGGCGTGACGGGCACCAACGGTAAGACGACGATCTCGACGCTCCTCCGCCACCTCTTGCAGTCCGATGGTTCGCAGTGGGGCCTGGTGGGGACGGTCCGCTACCATCTCGGCCGCCGCTCGATCCCCTCTTACAAGACGACCCCGGAATCTGCCGACCTTGCCGCCTTCTTCCGGCAGATGGCTGACGCGGGCTGCGCCGGCGCGTGCCTTGAGGTCAGCTCCCATGCGCTCCATCAGGATCGCGTCCACGGCTTCCACTTCCGCGTTGCGGCCTTCACCAACCTGACCCGCGACCACGTCGATTATCACGGTGATCTCGCCTCGTACCTCGACGCGAAGACGGCGCTCTTCGACGGACGCAACGGCTCCGTGCCCGATGTCTGCGTCATCAATATCGACGATCCGGCCGGCCGCGTGCTCGCCGAGGCCTGCCGCCGACGCGGGGCGGTGATGACTTTCGGTCTCGCCGCCGATGCCGACGTCCGCGCGACCGATCTCGCCCTCGATACCGGAGGCGCGGTCTTTACCGTCCGCCACGAAGGCCGCTCCGCCGTCTTTAAGTCCACGCTGCCTGGCGACTACAACGTCTCGAACGTGCTTTGCGCCCTCGCGATGGCCGCCGCCCTCGGCCGTGACCCGCTGACCCTCGCGCCCGCGCTCGCCTCTTTTCCCGGCGTCGCGGGCCGCATGGAACGCGTCGAAGCTGGCCAGGCCTTCCCGGTCTTCGTCGACTACGCGCACACCGACGACGCTTTACGTAACGCCTTGCGCATGCTCCGTGACATCACGCCTGGTCGCGTCCTCTGTGTCTACGGCTGCGGCGGCGACCGCGACCGCGGCAAGCGTCCCGCGATGACTATGGCCGTCGCCGACCTCGCCCACCTCGCCTGGGCGACCGCCGATAACCCGCGCAAGGAAAGCCTTGAGCGGATCTTCGCCGACATGCGTGAAGGCCTCGGCCTGCTGCCGACCGTGGAATTCGTGACCGACCGCCGCGACGCCATTGGCCGCGCCCTCGCCGCCGCGAAGTCCGGCGACTGTGTCGTCATCGCCGGCAAGGGCCATGAGACGACCCAGGAATTCGCCGACACGGTGGTACCTTTCGACGACCGTCAGGTCGTCCGCGAAATCCTTGAGCTCCGGAGGGGCGCGCAGTCGTGATGCCGACCTTCTCTTCAGCTGACCTCGCCTCCTGGGCCGAAGGCCGCTGGACTATTACCCCCCGCGACGTGGTCATGGGCTTCGGTACGGATACCCGCGCGCTCCGCGCCGGCGATGTCTTCGTGGCCGTGCGCACCGACCGCCGCGACGGCCATGACTTCCTCGCCGCCGCCCGTTCGCAAGGCGCTGCCTGCGCTTTGGTCGGACACGCCGTCGCCGACGACTTACCGCAGCTCGTCGTGGACGACCCGCTCATCGCGCTCCGCCGCGTCGCTGCCCGCTGGCGCGCCCAGTTCAAAGGTCTCGTCATCGGTGTGACCGGCAGCGTCGGTAAGACCTCCACGAAGGAGTTGCTCGCCGCGCTCCTCGGCCCCGAAGCCTTCGTCACGGAAGCCAACCTCAATAATCTCATCGGCGTGCCGCTGATGCTCCTGCGCATCGAACCGGACCTGCATCGCTTCGCCGTGATCGAGGCCGGCATGAGCGTCCCCGGCGAACTCGGCGTCTCCGCCGCCGTCATCCGTCCGGACCTTGCGATCGTCACGAATGTCGCGCCGGTCCACCTCGAAGGTGTCGGCTCGCTCGCCGGCGTCGCTCGCGAGAAGGCCACGCTCGTCGCCGCGCTCGCTCCCAGCGGCCGCGCGATCATCCCGGCCGCCCTCCTCGATTGGCCCGAATTCGCTAACCACGCGGACCGTTGCATCGCCGTGCAGTTCGAGGGCGAGGCCGACCCGGCCGTCGCGCCGGCTCGTCTCGTCCGGGCCTCTTTTCTCACCGACGCCCGCGGCCAGCGCTCGCTCGTGCTCGATGGTGAGGTCTTCCCCCTCGCGCCTATCTCCGACGGCCTCGCCCGCAATGCGGCGCTCGCGCTCGTCGCCGCCCTCGCGGCGGGCCGACCGTCGGCTGAGCTCGCCGTCGCAACGGCGCAATGGATGCCGCCGCCTGGTCGCGGTAGCGTGCACGTCGACGGCGACCGCACCTTCACCGTCGACTGCTATAATTCCAGCCCCGCTTCGCTCCTGGATTCGGCCCGCGCCTTCGATCGTCTCAGCCGCGTCTCTGCGGCCCCGCGTCTTTTCCTGCTCGGCGGCATGGCCGAGCTCGGTCCCACCTCCGCGCAACTCCACCGCGACTGCGGCGCGCAGCTGCCTCTCCGCTCCGGCGACCATGTGGTCGTCTTCGGCGGTGAGTCGGCCGCGTTCCTGCAGGGAGTTGCGCTCCCGGGGGTGGAGCTTTCCGTCGCGGCTTCCGTCGAGGAGGCCGCCGCCCGCATCGCCGCGCATCGTGGCTTCGTCTTCCTGAAAGGCAGCCGTTCCTTCGCCCTCGAGCGCTGCCTGCCCGAACCCCTGCGCTCCGCGCTCTCTTTCCACTAGGATGCTTTACCGTCTCAGCGAACTTGTCCACACCTGGGGGCCTTTCCGTCTCTTCGAGTACATCTCCGTCCGCGCGATTCTGGCTGGCGTGACGGCGTTGCTCCTCGGCATGCTTTTCTCCGGCCGACTCATCGCCGTGCTCGCGCGTCTGCGCCAGCCAGAGCGCTCGGCGAAACTGATGGGCGAGCTCGCCAAGGAAGGCGGCAAGGTCCCGACCATGGGCGGCCTTATCATTGCCGTCGCGATGATCCCTTCGGTGCTCCTCTGGGCGCGCCTCAACGTCCTCGTGCTCGCCGCGCTCTGGTGCCTCATCGGCATGGGCCTCGTCGGCCTCTACGACGACTGGCTGAAGGTCCGGCATGGCAGTTCCGACGGCATCTCCGCGCGCATGAAGCTGGCGGGGCAGGGGCTCGTCGCGCTCATCGCCTTCGGCATCGTGCTCCTCGATCCGGCCTATCGCGAAAGTCTCTGCGAGATCTGGCTGCCGGTCCTCAACGGCCCGCTCTGGTCAGCGAAGTCCCTCGGCTGGCCCTTCCTCGCGTGCCTCGGCGTCGCCGGCGTGTTCTTCGTGCTCGTCTGCGTGGGCTGTTCCAACGCGGTCAACCTCACCGACGGCCTTGACGGCCTGGCTATCGGCTGCGTGCTCATCACCACGATGATCCTCGGCGCGGTCGCCTATCTCGTCGGTCACCATGAGTTCGCGACCTACCTACGCATCAGTTACGTGCCAGGCGCCGGCGAGCTCGCGGTCTTCTGCTCCGCCCTCGTCGGCGGCAGCCTGGTCTTCCTTTGGCACAACGCGGCCCCGGCCGAGATCTACATGGGCGACGTCGGCGCGCTCGGGCTCGGCGGCGGCATCGGCGCGGTGGCCTGCCTGATGCATCAACCTTTCCTCCTCGCGATCGTCGGCGGCGTCTTCGTCGTCGAAGCGGTCTCGGTCATCCTGCAGGTGGCCTACTTCAAGCGCACGGGCGGACAGCGTCTGTTCCTGATGACGCCCATCCATCACCACTTCCAGAAGAAGGGCTGGCCCGCGACCAAGGTCGTGGCGCGCTTCTGGATCCTCTCCCTTTTGTGCGGCCTTCTCGGCCTGCTCTCCCTCAAGCTCCGATGAGCGAGTTCCCCGAATCCCTCCGCCGCCGGCTCACCCGTCCCGCCGCCGTCTTCGGCGAGGGCGTGAGTGGGCGTTCGGTCGCGGAGTCCCTCGCCTCGGCCGGCTTCGCTTCGGTCATCTACGACGAACGCGGGGAAAATCGGCAGTTCGGCCCCGAGGAGGCCGCCCGTCACGATCTCTTGGTGTACAGCCCGGGCTTCCCGCAGTCGCACCCGTGGATTCTCGCCGCCCGCCGCGCCGGCCTGCACTGCCTGACCGAGTTGGATTTCGGCGCGCTGCTCTGGACCGGTCCCGCCATCGCCATCACTGGCACCAACGGCAAGACGACCATCACGGAGTTCCTTTCATTCGCTTTCAAGCGCTCCGGGCTCGACGCCATCGCTTGCGGTAACGTCGGTCTGCCGCTGACGTCGCTGCATCGTACGGTCTCCAACGGTTCGTTTGTCGCGATCGTAGAGGTCAGCTCCTTTCAGGCGGAGGATCTCCGCCACTTCACGCCCGAGGCGGTGCTCTGGACGAATTTCGACGAGGATCACCTCGATCGTCATGGCGACCTCGAGAGCTACTTCCGCGCGAAGTTCCGTCTCATCGAACGCATGATGCCCGGCGGCATCCTCGTCGTCGGCGAATCTGTCGTCGCGTCCGCCCGCCAATTCGGCATCGAGCTCCCCGCGGAAGCCATCGTCGCCACACGCGCGGAGGTCGCCGACACGGTGCCCGCGGGTTCGGTCTTCGACTCCTGGCCGCAGCGCGAGAACTGGGCCATTCTCTGTAAGTACTGGCAGGCGCGCGGCATCCCGATGCGCCATCTCGAGGAGGCGGCCCGCCTCTTCCGCGTCCCGCCCCATCGTCTCCGCAAGGTCGCCGAGAACAAGGGCGTCGAATTCTGGAACGACTCGAAGGGCACCAATTTCCACGCCGTCCAGGCCGCGCTCTCGGAATTTAGCATCCCGGTCCGCTGGATCGGGGGAGGGAAGTGGAAGGGTGGCGACCTCGCCCGCTTCGTCCGCAATATCGCGCCGATGATCGACAACGCCTACCTCATCGGCGAGACGGCCGAAGAGTTGAAGCGTCACTTCGACGAGCTCGGCAAGTCCGCCCGTTGCTACCCTTCCTTGCAGGACGCCGTCGTCGCGGCCGCTAAGGATGCGCCCGCCCCCTCGGCTATTCTGCTGAGCCCCGGCTTCTCCAGCTTCGACCAGTTCCGCGGCTACGCCGAGCGTGGCCTCGTCTTCGAACGTGCCGCGAGCGCCCTCGCGAACCGCGTCTGATTTTTCCAACCAACCCACCCACCCAAACCACCAGACTCACCACCATGCGTCCCCTCATCACCGTCACTGCCGTCGTGCTCCTGCACCTCTGCGTCATCGCCGTCCTTGTCGGCGTCAACGGCTGCCGAAGCACCAGCGGCTTCGAGCAGACCGGCGACCTCGCCGCCTACTCCGGCGGCGCCCGCCCCGCCGGCACCACGGCATCCGCCCCCGTCGCGGTCGCCCCAATCTCCGATCGCATCCCGACTCCGGTCCCGACCAAGCTCACGCCCGTGGGCGCAGTCGGCCATGGCGGTAAGCGCACCGTGGTGAAGGGCGAGACCCTCATGAGCGTCGCCGCCAGCGAGAAGGTCTCCCGGGCCGACCTCGCGAAGGCCAACGGCCTCACCCTCAACGCCGACCTTAAGGCCGGCCAGGTGCTCACGATTCCGGCCGCCTCCAAGGCTCCCGTGAAGGCCGCGCCCAAGGTCGCGCCCAAGGCCGCCCCGACGGCCCCGAAGACCCCGGCCGCCGCCCCGGCCGCTAGCTTCACTCCCTTCAAGCTGGTCCCTGTGGGCAAGGCCGCCGAAGCCGCTCCGGCTCCTGCGGATAAGAAGTAAGCTGACGACCACGCCGCGTCATGGAGATCAAGGAGAAGCAGGAAGGTCCGGGAGCCCTGGGTGGGTATTCCTTGGGCATCCTGCTGCTCGCGATGTCCCTCGCGGTGTTCGGTCTGGTGGTGCAGTACAGCGCGGGCATCTCGCTTTCGTCGAGCAACCGCACCGGGGCGTTCTACCGTCAGCTGGTCTACGTGCCGATCGCCTTCGTCGCCGGCTTCGCCTTCTTCCGTCTCAACCTTGAGAAGGTGCGCGAGTGGCGCTGGTGGATCCTCGGCGGCGCCTGCCTTGCGATGCTGCTCGCGCGGATCCCGCACGTCGGCGTCTCGGTCAACGGTTCCTGGCGCTGGATCGATTTCGGTTTCTTCCGTCTGCAGGCCTCGGATCTCGGCAAGCTCGCCATGGTGGTCGTGCTTTCCGATTTCCTCGCGCGCATGCAGCGGCACACCTTGCCGAACAAGTTCGCGATCTACCAGCTGAGTACGCGTGAACCCTACCTCTTCACGCGCCGCGGCTGGATTGATTGCCGCGAAGGCTTCGTGAAGCCCGTCGGCATCCTCTTGCTCATCGCGGGTTTCATCGCGCTCGGGCCGGACCTCGGCACGATTCTCCTCTGCTGCGCGGTGGGCGGAACGATGATGCTCGTCTCGGGTGTGCGCTGGGCCTACGTGATCCCTACCTTCCTGGTCGGGCTGAGCGGCTTCACGGTCCTCATCCTCAACTGGCCGAACCGCCTGCGCCGCTTCACCTCGTTCCTCGAGCCGTGGGAGAAACGCGGCGACGAGGCCTACCAGCTCTTCGAAGGCCTGGTCGCGTTCGGCGTCGGCGGACTGACGGGCAAAGGCGCCGCCAACGGTATCCAAGGACGCGCCTACCTGCCGGAAGCCCATACGGATTTCGTATTCTCGGTCATCGCCGAAGAATACGGTCTCGTCGCGACTTCGCTCGTGGCGCTGGTCTACCTCGGTATCTTCTGGTGCGCCTACCGCGCGATGCGGTATTCAGCCGATCTCTACCGCTTCAATATCTGTCTCGGCGCGTCGCTCTTCCTCGTCCTGCAGGCGCTCATTAACATGGGCGTCGTCACGGGCCTGCTTCCGACCAAGGGCATCTCGCTCCCGTTCATTAGCTACGGCGGCACCAATCTCGTCATCATGGGCTGCATGGTCGGCCTCGTCCTTAACTGTATCCGCGAATCGGCTCAGCCGGCCTTCGTGACCAAGGAGGCGCGCGCATGAGCCGCGTGCTGCTCGCGTGCGGCGGGACCGGTGGCCATCTCGCCCCGGGTATCGCCCTCGCCCAGCGGCTCACGGAGGACGGACACGAATGCCTGCTGATCGTCAGCAGCAAGGTGGTCGACGCGCGCATGACTTCCAATTACTCGCGCTTGAACTTCGTGCCAGGCAAGGGCCGCGGCTTCGGCCCTGGGCTCGCCGCGAAGCTGCTTTTCTTCCCCGCGCTGCTGGGCGCGGTCTGGTCTTCCTGGCGGCTGATCCGCCGTTTCCGTCCCGATGCGCTCGTGTGCTTCGGCGGCTTCATGAGTCTCGGTCCTTCGCTGGCCTGCCGCCTGGGCGGCATCCCCGTGCTCGTACACGAAGCCAATCGCAAGCCCGGCAAGGCCGTGCGGCTCATCGCGCGTTTCGCCGACGCGGTGCACTTACCCGCGGGTGTGCGCATTCCCGGCCTCGCTGCGGAGCGACAGCATGATTCGGGCTACCCCGTCCGCGCCGAGATCCGTCCGCAGGCGCGTGACGCCGCTCGCCGCACGCTCGGCTTGCCGCCGACGGGCCGCCTGGTGCTCGTCACCGGCGGCAGCCAAGGCGCTGCCGTGCTTAATCGCTGGGTCGAAGATAATCTCGAGGAATTCGCCATCCGCGGCATCCATGTGCTTTGCCTCACCGGCCCGGGCGGCCGCGAGGATGAAGTCCGCTCGCCCGACTCGCTGGTGAAGTTCGTCCCATTCTGCCACCAGATGGCGATGGCCTATTCCGCGGCCGACCTCGCGGTCACGCGCGCTGGCGCGGGCACGCTCGCCGAGTTGGCCACCTGTCGCACGCCGGCGGTGCTCGTCCCCTATCCTCGCTCGGCGGACGACCACCAGACGGCCAACGCACGCCAGAGCGAACAGTCTGGCGCCGCGATTCTCCTGCCGGAGACGGAGCTCTCGGGGCTCCTGCGCGTCGTCTTCGACCGCCTCGCTGATGCCGCCGCGCTCGCGGTGATGCGCGATGCGCTCGCGCTGGCCGACGCCGCCAACCGCTGGGAAGAACTCGCCCACGAAACCATCGCGCTCGCCGGCCGCCGCCGGCTCGCCGCCGCATGAGCGCTTCCGCCTGGATGCTCGGAGCCTGCGGCATGGGCGTCGGCCCGCTCGCCATCTACCTGAAAGGGGAGGGCTGGGATGTCTCGGGCTGGGATGATTCGACGGGGAGTCCGATGGAGCTTCAGCTCGCCAACGCCGACATCCCCTTGCTCCGCGATCCTTGGGCCGCTGGTCGCCATCCTTCCGTCGTCGGCCGTTCCAGCGCGGTCAAGCCCGGCCACGCCGCGCTCGCGCTCGCCGAACGTCACGAGGTCCGCACGCTTCGCCGCGGCGAACTTCTCGCCGAGGCCGTCGCTGACCGTCGCTTCGTCGCCATCTGCGGCAGCCACGGCAAGACGACCACGTGCGGGCTGCTTGTCGCTGCCCTTGCCAGTGCGGAAGCCGATTTCGGTTACGTGCTCGGCGGGCTCTTCCGCGACCCGAGTTTCCCGCCGGCCCGCTCCTCCGCTTCGTCGCCTTGGGTCGTCGCTGAAGTAGACGAAAGCGACGGCACAATCGGTGCGTTCTCGCCCGACGTCACCGTGGCCGTGAACCTCGATTGGGATCACCCTGACTATTATCGCGACGAAGCCGCCCTCGAAGGCGTCTTTCGCGCGCTCTTCGAACGCACCCGCACCGCGGTGGTCATCCCGGTCGGCAACGAACGCCTCGAGCGTCTCGTCACCGGACTGAAGGTGCCGGTCATCCGCGTGGGCGAAGGTGGTGATTATTCCTTCCGCCTCGTGCAGGGCGGGCACTCTTCCTCGGTGGTCTCGCTCGAAGGACGTTTCCCGGCCGGTCAGTTCAACCTGCCGGTCGCCGGTACCTTCAATCGTTCCAACGCCTCGCTGGCGCTCGCGGTCACGCACTTCATCACCGGGGGCCTCGTTCCCGAGCCGCTCGCCCGCTGGCGCGGCATCCGTCGCCGCCAGGACGTGCTCTTCGAGCGTACTGGGCTGCGCGTGCTCGCGGATTACGCGCACCACCCCACCGAGATCGCCGCCCTGCTCAAGTGGGTGCGCGAGACGCACGCGGGCCGCCTGGTCGTCGTCTTCCAGCCGCACCGACATACGCGCACGCGCCAGTATGCCCGTGAGTTCCGCGACGCCCTCGCCGTCGCCGATCATGCCCTCGTCCTGCCGGTCTACTCCGCGGGTGAAGCGGCCCTCGAAGGCGGCGGCTCTGATGCCATCGTCAACGGCTCCGCGCAGCGGCTCGTCGAGGACCGCCGGACCTTGCCTCGCGTCTTGGACGAACTTTCCACCGGCGCCGACACGGTCGTGGCCTTCGTTGGCGCGGGCGACATCGAGCGCGATGCCGAAGCCTACGCCAAGGTGCTCCGCCGCCGCGGCGCCGATATCCTTTCGCTCGACCTCCCCGACCTCGTCTCCGGCCGCCTCTCCGCGGAGTGCGCCTTGCGCGCCAACGAACCGCTCGCCCGCCACACGACGCTCGGACTCGGTGGCGCCGCGCGCTGGTATGCCGAACCAGCGAACGTGGACGATATCGTGGCGCTGCTGCGCGCCGCGGCGGAACTCGACTTGCGCTGGTTCGCACTCGGTCGCGGTTCCAATCTCCTCGTGCCTGATGAGGGCTACGACGGCCTCATCCTGCACCTCGACGCGGCCCATTGGGGTGCCGTGACCGACCTCGGTGATGGTCGCTTCCGCGTCGGTGGAGGCACCCGCCTCAAGGAGCTCTGTGGCTTCGCCGCGCGCGAAGGCTGGAAGGGCTTCGAGTTTCTCGAGGGTATCCCTGGCACGATCGGCGGCTCGCTGCGCATGAATGCCGGGGCGATGGGCGGCTGGATCTTCGACATCGTCGAGTCCATCGAATGGCTTTCGCCGCAGGGTCACGTGCGTGCCGCTCGCCGCGACAGTTTTGACGCCCTCTATCGCGACTGCCCGCAGCTACACGGCTCGGTCGTGCTCTCCGCCGTGCTCCGCTCCTCTGGCCGCGACGAACCTGTCACCATCCGCGCGCGCATGGACGACCTCGCCGCGAAGCGCCGCGCCTCCCAGCCGCGCGAGGCTAGCGCAGGCTGCGTGTTCAAGAATCCCGAAGGCGACAAGGCGGGCCGCCTCATCGACCTTAGTGGGCTGAAGGGGCGGGCCGTCGGACCGGTTTCCGTCTCGCCCACCCACGCCAATTTCCTCGTCAATGCCGGCGACGCCAAGGCCGTGGATTTTATCGAACTCATGCGCACCGTCCGCGCCGAGGTGAAGGCCCGCCAAGGCGTCGAGCTCCAGCCGGAGATCGTCGCCCTCGGCCGAGAATGGAAGGAACTCCTATGACTTTGACGCCCGAAATCATCGTCCTCTGCGGCGGTCTCTCCTCCGAACGCGAAGTCTCGCTGCGTTCCGGCCGGGCCGTCTCGTCGGTGCTCCCGGGCTCGCGGCTCATCGAGCTCGAGGCCGATGTCTTGCCCGCGTGGCTCGACGGTGCCAAGCATGTCGTCCTACCCGTCCTGCACGGTGGCTGGGGCGAGGACGGTCGCGCCCAGGCTGAGATGGAAGCCCGCGGCATCGCCTTCGCCGGTTGCTCGTCCGCCGCCAACCACCTCTGCATGGACAAGGTCGCCACCAAGCGTGCCATGCGCGGTGCGGGCGTCCCGGCCATCCCGGAGGTCGCCTTCGCTGGCGCCGCCAAGCCCACGGCCGCCGCGCTCGTGGCCGCCTTGGGTGGACACATCGTCATCAAGCCCTCCGACCAAGGCAGCAGTGTTGGTCTTTACATGTTGGAAGGGGAGGCCGCCGTGGCCAAGGCCTTAGCCGAGATTCCCGCTTCTGGCCAGTGGATGGCTGAGCGCCGCCTCCGCGGCCGAGAGATGTCCGTCGGCCTGCTGGATGGCCAGCCCATGGGAATCGTCGAGATCGTCCCGCTCACCGGGGTCTACGATTATAAGACCAAATACACCAAAGGGGCCTCGGAGTACCGTTTCCCTGCCGCCGTCGGTCCGGAGCTGACCGCCGCCATCGGCGCGGCCGCTGCCCGGCTGTTCGCCGCCTGCGGTTGCCGGGATTTCGCCCGCGCGGATGTCTTCCTTGAGCCTGACGGCCAGTTCTATTTCCTCGAGATCAACACGATGCCCGGCATGACCGAAACCAGCCTGATGCCTAAGAGCGCTTCCTGCGTCGGCCTCGACTTCCCCTTGCTCGTCCGCCGCATGGCCGCTCCGGCCCTCGCACGCGCCGCCCAAACCGTCCGACTCTGAACATGGGCCTCTTCGACAATCTTTTTCGCAAACGCCGCGACGCCTTCATGGGCCAGGCCGATCGCGACTGGCGCGCGCTCGTGCCACAGGACGTCAATCGCGTCCCCGAAGGCGAGATCGGCCGTAAGCGCGCCGTGCGTTCCAAACTGCCCACGATCCTTGCGGTGGGTTTCTTCGTGGTCCTCGTCGGCGTCCTCTGGTGGGCGGTCGACGAATCCGTGACCGCTGCGCCCGCCGCGGGTTCGCTCCGTTACAAGACCGACGGTTTCCTCTCCGCCGAATTCGTGAAAAAGATCGTCGCCAACGGACCGGAAGGTTTTGGCCGCGACGTGCGTTCCATCAAGGCCGACCTCGAAGGGGATAATCAGGTCGTCGCCGCCGACGTCCGTCGTCGTGGCGACGGTACCCTCGATATCTCGTTACGTGAACGGCTCGCCGTGGCCAAGGTCGCTTCATTGCCAGGCAAGGGTACGCCGATGCAGGTACGCCTCGTGGCCTCCGATGGGCAGACCTTCGCCGGCGCAGGCTATCCCGAGCAGGCCGTCCGCAATCTCCCTGAGATCCAGGACTACCGGGCTACGGGTAGCGACGACAAGATGATGATCGAGGGTATCGAGATCGCCGCGCCGTTCCTGCTCACCGTCCGCACGACCTACCCGAACCTTTACAAACAGTGGTCCGCGGTCTCCCTGCGCGACTGCTTCGGTGCCCAGGAGGATTCACCAAGTTCGAACCTGCGCATCACCGTCCGTCCCGGCACGCAGCCGATGGATCGTCCCGCGCTCGTCGAGATCGTCTTTTCCACCGCCAACTGGCGCAATGAACTCGCGTTGCTCTCGCGCATCAACGTCGACGAGATGCTGCGCCGTCCCAGCGCGACCTCGCCGGCCTACGTGCTCAAGATGTCGATCCAGAACCGCACCAACGCCGCCTCGCCCGTCCCCGAACCCCGCCTTGTCCCCCTTCCTCTCCGATGACTTCCAAGCCCCTTCCTTCCCTCATCGCCGTCATCGATGTCGGCACGCATAAGACCGCCAGTCTCCTCGGCCAGATCATCGACGGCAAGGCTCGCATGCTCAGTTTCAGCGAACGCCGCACGGACGGCGTGGTGAAAGGTACCGTCACCGACCTCGAGAAGCTCACGCAGTGCGTGCATGAGGTCGTCAACGACATCGAGCGTGGTTCCGGCCGCGCGGTCGAGCAGATCTATCTTTCGTTGTCCGGGCCTGCGGCCGAAGGCGAACGCGTGAAGGGCTTCGTGGCCGTGCCCGCCCACGACGGCAAGGTCACCGCCAAGGACGTCAGCGAAGCGATCCAGTCCGCCAAGCGCCTCGAGCCGCCGGCGGGCCGCGCGACAATCCTCTACATGCGCCAGCCGACGATGCTGGACAACCGCCCGGTGAGCAACCCGGTGGGCATGGCGGGCAAGCGCCTCGAGGTGAACTTCTGGCGCGTGACGATGGAAGAGGGCAACATGCGCATGCGCGTGGGCATGGTGAACGGCATGAGTATCAAGGTCCGCGACTTCATCCTGGCCTCGCACGCCGCCGCCTGCGCGACCGCCAGCGACGCCGATAAGCAAGGGGTGTTGGTCGTCGACATGGGTGCCGGTACGACCGACTGGATCCTTTATTACAAGGAGCACATCCTCTGCGCGGGTTCGATCCCCGTGGGCGGCGAGCACCTGACCAACGACCTCAGCGTGGCGCTCCGCATCAGCCGCGAGACGGCCGAGGATCTGAAGCTCCGCTTCGGTTCTGGGATGCACCGCGAGAACGACGTCAACCAGACCATCTGGAAGGACGGCGATAAGGGCGTGGGCGACCAGCAGTTCAATCGCGGCACAATTACTCAGGTGCTCTCGCTCCGCTACCAGGAGACCATCGAGTTCGTGCGTAAGGACGTGCTCCGCCGGCTCGAGGCAATCTTCCCCGGTCACGCCGTGAAGCTCGACCAGAATATGATTCCTTCCGGCGTCATCCTCACCGGCGGTTCCGCCAGCCTGGCCGATGCGGCTGAAGCCGTGCAGCTCGTGATGGGCCTTTCCGCCCGCGTGGGTGTCCCGAACTTCGAGAACGAATCCCTCCGCAAGCCCGAGTATGCCGGTGTGGTGGGACTCATGACCGCCGCGATCACGGACGCCCCTCCGCCGGTACGTCGTCCGCGCGGCTTCCTTGCTCAACTGAAGGAGCTCTTCCGTCTCTAAGATGTCTTCGCCCGCTTCCATCCTTCTGGTCGGCCTCGGTGGGGCAGGGTGCTCGATGGTCACGCGCCTATCGGCGCAGCTGCCGGCCGAGGTCGCCGTCGCATTGCTTGATACCGACGCGCGTTCCTTACCCGCCGGCACGGCGGCCACGTTACAGCTCGGCCGGGCGCAGACGCGCGGCATGGGGACGGGCGGCGAAGCCGCGCTCGGTCTCGCTTCGGCGGAGTCCGAAGAAGCCGCCCTCCGTCGTTTGTTCGCCGGCGTCCCCGTCGTCGTGCTCGTCACCGGACTGGGTGGCGGTACTGGCAGCGGGGCTGCGTCCGTGGTCGCGGGGTTTGCGGCCGAGTGCGGCGCGACGGTCCTCTCTTTCGCGACCATGCCTTTCTCGCACGAAGGCGAACGTCGGATGCGCCAGGCGAATGACGCCACGGTCAAGCTCGGCCAGAAGTGCCATGGGCTCATCGTGGTGCACAACGATCTCCTGCTCCAGCAGGTCTCGCCGGACGCGCCTCTTTCCGAGTCCTTCGCCGCGGCGGATAACTGGGTTGGCGGTGCGCTTCGCGGCCTGGCTTCGGCCTTCGCCCCCGGCGCGCTCATCGCGGTCGACCCCGCCGCGTTGCGTTCGCTCCTTTCCACGCCCGGTTCGCCCACGCTCTTCGCCTTCGGCGTCGGTCAGGGCGAAGGCGCCGCCATGAAAGCCGCCCGCGCGGCCTGCGATTGCCCGCTCGCGCACGCGCCCGGCGCCGTCGCCAAGGTCGCCTCGCTCTTCATCACCGTCGCCGGTGGCTCCGCCATGACCTCGACCGAGGCCTTCGAGGCGGTCGCCGCGGTCCGCGCACGTTTCGGCGGGGAGACCTCTACGGTCCTCTGCGCCCGCATCGAGCCCTCGCTCGGCGACCGCATCGAAGTCTCGGTGCTCGGTGCCTCGTTGCCCGCGCCGAAGGCGCCGGCGAAGCCCAAGAAGGGCGCCAAGGCGGATGATCCCGCTCAGCCGATCTTCGAGTTTGCGACGGAGGAATCGATGCGCCGCGGTCTGTTCGGAGGTACGCCGATGACTTTCATCGACGGCCAAGATGTGGATGTGCCGGCCTATATCCGCAAGGCTGTGCGCCTACCGGTGGCGCCCTAATTCTTGCTTCCCGGTTGCGCCCCGCCCGGGTCCGCCTACGTTCGGCCTATGCCCGCGTTTGACGTCGCTGCTCTCCGCAAGGACTTCCCAATCCTAGGGCGTTCCGTGCGCGGCCGTCCGCTGACCTATCTCGATAACGCCGCGACTTCCCAGAAGCCGTTGGCGGTGATCAAGGCCCTGGAACGCTACTACTCCGAGCAGAACGCTAACGTCCACCGCGGCGTCCACCTCCTGAGCGAGGAAGCCACCACCGCCTACGAGGCCGCTCGCGCCTCGGTCGCGAAGTTCCTCGGCCTCAAGGATACCCGCGGTTGCGTCTTCGTGCGCGGCGCCACCGAGGGCATCAACCTCGTTGCCGAATGTTGGGGCCGGACGAACCTCAAGGCCGGTGATGAGATTCTGCTTACGTATCTCGAGCACCATGCGAATATCGTGCCTTGGCAGGTGATCGCCGAGCGCACGGGCGCCAAGGTCATCGTCACGCCCGTCACGCCCCGCGGAGAAGTCGATCTGGTCGCCTTCCAGGGGCTGCTTTCCGCCCGCACCAAGCTCGTCGCCTTTGCGCACGTCTCGAACGCCCTCGGCACCGTCAATCCCGCCGTCGAGATGACCCGCCTCGCCAAGGCCGTGGGAGCGGTCGTCCTCATCGACGGCTGCCAGTCCGCCGCGCATTTCAAGGTCGACGTCCCGGCGCTCGGTTGCGACTTCTACGCGTTCTCCGGCCACAAGACCTTCGGTCCGACCGGCATCGGCGTCCTCTGGGGTCGTCCTGAGCTGCTCGACGCCATGCCGCCTTACCAGTTCGGCGGCGACATGATCCGCAAGGTCGACTTCGCCGGCACTACTTTCCGCGAGGCCCCGGAGCGTTTCGAAGCCGGCACGCCGGATATCTCCGGCGCCATTGGACTCGGCATCGCCTTGGAATATTTCATGCCCATCCAGGCGGCCGCACATGCACATGAGCAGACCCTGCTTGCTGCCGCGACTGAACGCCTCAAGGCCATCAAGGGCCTGACCATCGTCGGCGAAGCGCCCGAGAAGGTCGCCGTGATCTCTTTCACAATGGAAGGTGGGCATCCGCACGACATCGGTACGCTGCTGGATGCCGACGGCATCGCCATCCGCACCGGCCACCATTGCTGTATGCCGTTGATGAAGCATTACGGACTCAGTGGCACCGCCCGCGCTTCGTTCGCCTTCTACAATACGTTGGAGGAAGTCGACCGCCTGGCTGTCTCGCTCGAGAAGGTGCGGAAGATGATGGCCTGAGGTCGTGCGCCTCGCCCAAAGAAAAAGGCCCCAGAAGGGGCCTTTTCGTTTGGTATCCTGAACGGATTACTTCTTACGAGACTTGGCCGGCGCCGAGGCGGCGCGGGCGGCCTTGACGGCCTCGGTGCCTTCGTTCGGGTCTTCGTCTTCGTTGAGGACGTCGGCGCGCTTGATCGCGACGAGGGCGGCGGAGACGTTGTCAGTGGTCTTCTTACGATTATTGGTCTGCAGGGCGGTCACGGCTTCCTGGATGAGCTGGATGGCGTTCTTCTCCTGCTTGATGATCTCCTCGTGGTCTTCCTTTACATGGCGCGGACGGGAGGAGGTGGGTTTGCGGGGGCCGGCGGTGCCGCGAGGGCCTTTGGGTTCCTTGGCTTCGCGCGGGCGGATTTCCTGTTCTTCCATATCTTCCGCGACAGAGAGATCCTTGATGGCTTCCTTGAGGTCGGCGACGGTCGGAGCGGTCTCGGCGATTTCGAGGAGCTTGATGGCCTGATCGAGCAGGGTGTCTTCATGTTCGTCCCACTCATCGACGACGCCGAAGTCGCCGCCGGGGGTGGACGGACCAGGTCCAGTGGGGCCCTTGCCGCCTCCGCCGAGGAGATGGGCGGCCGGGTTGTCCGCGGAGGTGACCGCGAAGGCTGGAACGGAGAGGCCGATGGCGAGGAGAGCCAGGGTGAGCTTGGGGTTCATAGGAATAATATACGACTGGCCTTCCGCACGGTCAACCTGCGTTCCCCGGTTCGGCCTAGGGACGTTGCCTCAGGCCGGTTTCGGTTCGGCCGAGGTCATCGAACGGCGCAAGATATCGAGGATTCCTTGGATTTCCCAGTTCCGGGCGGCCCCGGATAGCCCGATGAGGGCGCGGGCCTCATGGATGTCGTCCGGGTGATGCCCCGGCGGCCAATCGAGCCAACTCCGATCGAGCGCATGCCGCGAATCCTGGAGCAGGGGTAGTAGCGCGTTCACGCACAAGGTGTCGGCGCGACCATCGGAGAGCAGGCAGGCGAAGACGCCGTCGATGAGTCGACGACGGGCGGAGACGAGCGGCGAAGCGGGCAGGGCGTCGGCCCACTCGCGAAGATGCCTGCGCCAGTCAGGACGTCGGCGATAGAGTTCGAGGTATTGGCCGAGCCGGCGATGCGGGTGGCCAGCGGGACGCAGTCCCCGAAGTCGCCAGCGTCCGCACTTCTCCATGTAGAGCGTATCGAGTCCGAGGATGAGCATCTGTTCCGGGGAGTGGCTCCGGGCGAGTTCCGACATCGGGGCGCGATTGCCGCCCAGGCCGAGCGACTCCACAAAGAGTTCGTGACAGGCCGCATCCCAGCCGACCTCCTTGATGCGCGCGCGGGCGTGCTTCGTCTTATTGCGGAAGCGTTCGAGCGCGCGGCGTTTGAGGCCCAGCGAAAGGTTAGGTTCCGCGGCGAGCACGCGCTTGGCGACCTCGCCCGAGCGCCCGCGCAATTCGAGGAGCGCATCTTCTTCGGCGAGGTCTTCGAGGTCACGCGGGAGGTAGGGCAGGAGCACGACCGTCTCGGGATGGTGCCCGCCGAGGGTGGATACGTCTTTCGTGCCCGGGAGCAGGACCGCGTGGAGGATCACGCCGCCGAAGTGCGGATCGCGGTCGTGGCCGTGCGCGTGCCAATCGGCGCAGCGCAGATGGATCTCGATGTCGCCGCGGAGGCGCTTGCCGTCGACCAGGATTTCCGCACCCAGGAAGTCGGGCCCCGCGCCACGGTTCCAATCGCCGGGGTGGACGATCTCGATCGTCGCGCCGGAGGTGGCGGCCATCGGACCACGGACTTCGCCTGAGGCCCAGAGACGTTGGATGGCGCGTTCGCCGATGGCGAAGGGGCCGTAAGGGCCGTCGATCTCCTCGACGCGGGCGCTAGTGCTCATGTGCGCATCAAGGGCGAATCCCTTCCGCGAGGGAAATCAGGAGAAAGCCCAAGGGTAAGGCACCGAATCCGCTTGAGGGAAGACCCCAGCCGCCGTTGAATCCTGCTTACGGAGAGGTGGCAGAGTGGTCGATTGCAGCTGACTTGAAATCAGCCGAGCCGCAAGGCTCCGGGGGTTCGAATCCCTCCCTCTCCGCCCGTTTAATTCGATTTAAAACTACAAAACCGTCAGACGTGGGCTGTGTCGGTTTGCAAAAATTGATTGGGGGGGATGCGTGTATTGTGCAGTATTCCCTTGCGCGGTCACGGCCTGGAGAATGCATTAATCACGAAGATCAACAAAGACACCGCCCCTATCAACGACCACACCAAGAACCAAGCCAAGCTGGACCATGTCTGACTGACTTTGGCATATTCATAGCAGTAATAAATAATACCAGCCTGAAGCAGGAGGGACAAGAATGGAGCCGAATCAAAGAGCCTGTTGGACAGGAACATGGCACCGATGAAGACCAAGCGAATCGGAAGACTATCGAGTCTCATGGTGTGTGGGTTCGGTTTGCGTGGCCAAGAATTGGCATGCTCAAAAGTATAGCACGAAATTGCATAGACCGATCATCGTTAATTCTGATACGGGCTATCGGGCGGGGTGCGAAAGGTCGCCGCCGAGCTCCGGCCAGTAGGGCCAGCGCAAAGCCTTTGAATAAACCCGGGGGGTGGCAGAGTGGTCGATTGCAGCTGACTTGAAATCAGCCGAGCCGCAAGGCTCCGGGGGTTCGAATCCCTCCCTCTCCGCTAGTTTCGAAGAGGCTCGGAGGCCCAGAGGCTCCGAGGCTCAGATTAGTTGAAAATCAAAGAGGGACGAGAACCGTTGGGTTCGGTGAGCCCTTAGGGCGAACAGGTAATGCCATTAGGCATTGGGCCGTCAGGCCGGAGCGAAGCGCAGCCAATCCCTCCCTCTCCGCCCGTTTTATTTCGGGCGGTTCTGCACGCAGTGGTCTTCGGATTCCTTCTTCAGCGCCAAGCAGCGGGCCTTGGCGTCGTCGTACATCTGTTTCGTGAGTTGAGGATTTCGGGCGATGATGTCTCGCTCGCGAGCAGAGGACTCTGGAATGCCTTGCTCGAAGCTATAATCCCGGACGTTGAGGGGGATTTCGCCGGAGGCTAATTCCTCCGACCCTGGTGTAGTGTTCTCGAGGCGGGGCGGGAATGGAACTTCGCTGCCAAGACTGTACCAAGCGTAGGCTTCGATCAGGTTCGCGGGGTCCTCCTTGATGATCGAAGCGTATTTCGAATTACTGCTGGCGCTCTCCGAATAGAGTTGCCCCATCCACTTCTGGCTTTGCTTGCAGCCGAGCAAGGCGGCGCTCCGTCGCCATTGCACCGAACTTTCGAGGTTGATCGGGGTACCGAGGCCGTTCTCAAAGAGGCGGCCTAGGTGGAACTGCGCCATGCGGTGGTTTTTCATCGCGGCCTTGAGCATCCAGCGCTGCGCCTCGAAGTAGTCCAGTGGCACCGGCTTTTCGTGCTCCTGAAGATAAAAGAGGGCGAGTTCATACTGGGCTTGGCTGTTGCCGGCCTCCGCCTGCCCCTTGGTCATCTGGAAGCGTTGCAATGGGGTGAGTTCGATCCTCTCTAGAGCTGGCTTTGGGGTGACCACGCTTGCGACCGGTTTCGGGACCTCGTCCGGCGGGACGACGCGACCCAACTCGATCAGTCCGCCCACGGTCATCGCCTGCGGGGCTGGAGCTTGCAGGGTGAGCATGCCGACGCTGGCGAAATTCTCGAGGGTGGGACGAGGCGGAAGCTTGGCGGTATTCGTCAACGCGACGGTCAGGGTGTTTGAGATGTGTCCTCGTCCATTGCAGTTCTCGCAGCGGACTTCGACGAAGACGTTGTTGACCAGTGAGGTGTGATGGCCTGAGCCGGAGCAACGCACACAACGGTCGATGCTCTCGATAACGAGATGGGGGGTTGCTTCCGCGACGAAATGCTTGAACTCATCCCGCGTATATTGGTTCGCTGGCGTCCTGGCATTGGTGGCCGGCATGAAGCGTCCCATCTCGTTGATCTTATAGTTATTCAGGAACGCGTTGAAGTACTCGGAGAATTTCCCCGAGTGAAGCGCGTGAAGCTCGTTCCTTAGGTCGAAGTTCAGGCTTTTCTTCACATTGATTAGGCTTCCGTAATAAGTCCAATCTACGACGCTGCCATCCTGATAGACGGCGGTGAGCACGCCGTTCCGGTAGATCTTCGTGATGTACCCGTTCCGGTAGACCCTGGTCGTTGTGCCATCGCCGTAGGTGGTGGTCGTCGACGCGCCGTTGCCGTAGGTGGTGGTCGTCGCCCCATTGGTGTAGGTCGTTACCGTCCTGCCGTCGGCGTAGGTGACCGAGGTGCGGATCGAACCGTACTGAGAGCTTTGTCCTGCGCTGAGTCCGTCCACCGTCATCTTGGCGGTGCCGGGCCCGACGGTCTTCCCATCGATTGTTATGGTCGCGGCGACGCAGGGCAAAGCAATGGAAGCGGCGAAGGCTAGCGATGCTAGAAAAATCCTCATACACAAAGTCAAAGGCTCCGCGTGAACGCTAGCCACCGTATTTTACAATATATGTATAAATAGCCCATTTTAGATGGCTATCCGCACCTTGCTCGATGCGGCTCAGTGGGTTTTCGAGGTGCGCCGATGGGGCTGGGAGGTCTTCGTCCTGTCCGTCGTCCCGTGTCTAGCGCCTATGGCGGCGACTTTCGGCGGTGCCTACTTAGGCATATTCGCCCTCTGGTATTCCTGGGCTTCCTTGCTGAGGGCCGCGACTCTCAGCTTAGCGTCATCGGAGAGCTTCTTGGTGAACCTGGGGTATTTGGCGATGCCGTCGCGGTCCTGTTCCGCCGCGCCCGTGGTGGCTCTTTCAAAAGCGTAATCCCGCTCGGTGAGTGCATGTCCGGCGGAGATCTCCTCCGCGGTCGGGGCGTTGAGGTTGTCACGCGGCACGAGGGTCTTTTCGGCCGTCATGCAGGCCCACGCGTAGGCCTCGATGAGACGGGCGTCGTCCTGTTCGACTAGGCCATCGCTATTCTTGTTTCGGTGGAAGGCGTTGAGGTGGAACTGGCTCATCCAGCGTTGGCTCTGCTTGCAGCCGAGAAGGGCCGAGCTGGTTCGCCATCTGACGGTTTCCGTGAGGTCCTTGGCCTGCATACCGCGTCCGGTTTCGTAGAAACGAGAGAGGTGCATCTGCGCCATGCGATGATTCTTATCGGCAGCCTTCTGCAGCCAGACGATCGCCTCGAAGTAGTCTAGCGGGACTACCCGTTCGAAGTCTTGGGCGTAGAATAGACCGAGTTCGTATTGGGACTGCGCGAGGCCGGCTTCGGCTTGCGCCTTGATGCGCCTGAAGTGCTGTTGCGGCGTCTCGGGGCGTACTTCGACGATTTTTTTCTCGGGTACAGGCGGGGTCTCGACCTTAGGCGGGGGCGGGGGGAGGAACTTATTGAGGTCGAGGCCCATGGACCCCTTCTTCGGCGGGTCCTGCGGCGCTTGGGCGCACAAGCCACCTGCCAGCAGGGAGGACAGGAGGCCGATGGTCAGGAGTCTGCTCATTTCTATGAGTAAGACATTAGCGACCACGACCGGTCGATATCAACGCCAAAGGCCCGAGGCGATCGCTGGCACCCTTATTTCGGGCGGTTCTGCGCGCGGTGGTCTTCGGATTCCTTCTTCAGCGTCAAGCAGCGAGCCTTGGCGTCGTCGTACATCTGCTTGTTGAATTCGGGGCGTCCGGCGATGAGGTCGCGATCTCGGCCGGCCGAGATCGGTATCCGGTTCTCTGCGTTGTAGTCACGCAGGTTGAGCGGATCGCCGGCGGTGATTTCCCCGGGGCTGGGTTTCTTGGGGTCGAGTCGCGGAGGGAAAGGGATTTCGGCGGCGAGGTTGAGCCAGGCGTAGGCTTCGATGAGATTGGAGGGCGACTGCTTGATCTGGGCCGCGTATTTGGGGCTCCCGCTGAGGCTCTCGAGGTAGAGCTGCCCCATCCACCGCTGACTCTGCTTGCAGCCGCCGAGGGCGGCACTGCGCCGCCAGCTAAGGGCTGTCTCCAGACTTTGCTCCACTCCCGTGCCGTTCTCGTAAAGGCTACCTAGATGGAACTGGGCCATCCGATGATTCTTCATCGTCGCCTTCAGCAACCATTTGTAGGCTTCGTAGTAATCTAGTGGCACGGGGCGCTCGCCCATCTGAAGGTAGAGGATGCCGAGTTCATATTGGGCCTGGCTTAAGCCCAGTTCGGCGCGGGCCTTGATGCGCTGAAAACGTTCCGCGGGCGTGAGCAGGCTCTCGTCGACCTGCTTCCCTTCGGCATCATCATTCTTGCCCATAAGCTTGCCTAGGTCGATCAAGCCGCCGCCATTCTTCTCGGCTGGGGCAGGGGACTCGACCGCGAGGACGAGCGAGGGGAGTAATAACAAAAGGGCGAGGACGAATGATTTACGCATATCTATGAGCATATTAATAATGTATCGCCCGCCCGTGAATCAACGGAAAACCCCCTAGATGAAAGGGTTTAACGGAGAGCCGCTTATTTCCTGCTTTTCTGGTCGGCGTATTGGGCGGCGGTCAGGGTCGTCCAGCCGTCCTGCTTGAGGAGGGCGGCGATCTTGACGAAGTCGTGGAAGGAGTCGTCATTCCACATACCGCAGTGGCCCTGGAGGAGCATCATGGAGGCGGGCTTCTTGGCCGCATAGTCCTGAGCGAACTTGGCGTAGCTGACTTTGCCGGTGGCGACTTCCATGTTGAGCGTGCGGCCGAGGGCCTTGCGCTTAGTCTCGTTCTTGGGCGGGTACATCCAGATCGTAAGTTCGGGTACGCTGTCCATGGCCGCGATGGTGGTGTCGTCGGACTGGTTGAACGGCGCGCCGAAGACGTGGAAGGTCAGGCCGGTGGTCTGCTTGAAGAGGTCGCACGCGTCCTTGAGGTGCTTGGCCTGGGTGGCGACGTCTGGGCCACGGAACTCTGCCATGGCCTTACCGGTGGCGTCGGTCCAGCTGCGGTGATCCCAACCGTGGTGCCAGAACTCGACCACGCCGCCGTTCTCGATGGCGTTGGCCTTGATCCACGCGACGTCGTCGGCGTTAGGCTGGGTCAGCGACTCGCAGATGACGCCCATCGTCACGACGGTCTTCTCGGCCTTGGCCCATGCGGCCACGCGCTTGAAGCCGGCCGCGAGGCGCTTCTGCTCGCCGGCCTTCACGTCGTCGAGCTTCCAGATGACGACCTTGTCCTCCGCGGCGGAGAGTGCGGCGGCAGCGAACAGATAGAGCAGGGCGAGGGGGCGCATACAGCCTTCTAATCTGACAAAGCGATGCCTTGAAGCCTATTTCTTGCCGCCGTCGTGCTTCTTTGGCGGCGCGTTGGCGGCGAGCAGCTTCTCGAGTTCAGCCAAGCGCTTCTGGGCGTCGGCGAGCATCAACTTATCGACGAGTTGGTTGTCGATCGACTTGAGGAAAGACTCATGCCGGGCGAACTTCGCCTCCTTCGGCTGATTCTTGGCGAAGAGGTGGGCCCAAGCGTAGGCCTCGATGTATTTCGTGGTCACGAAGCGAAGTTCGCCGCCGAAGTATTCCGCTAAGGCGAACTGAGCCGAGCCACGGCCTTGGAGTGCGGCCTTTTCGAGCCATTGCACGGCTTGCCTTTGATCGATCGCGACGCCGTCTCCGTGAAGGTAAGCTTGGCCGAGTCCCTCCTGGGAGGCGGCGTGGCCGCCTTCGGCGGCCTTGCGATACCAGCGCAGGGCTTCGGCGTTGTTGCGGTTGGTGCCGACGCCATGTTCGTAGGCCCAGCCCAGCTTGTGCATCGCGTCGAGGTCGCCTTTCTCGGCTTCCTCCTTATATTGTTGGAACGTGCGTTCGGTAGCCGGGGTCTGCTGCGCGCTGGCCGCGGAGGCGAAAAGAAGGAGCGCGAACAGGGCGAGAGAGTGGAGCCTACGGGTGTTCATGGAAGGAGCTACAGATAGAACCCCGGACGTGGCGGCGAGTTGCGTGGCCAATACGTCGGATTGCTTCGTGGGCCGAAGGCGACACCATGGGAGCATGAGCGAGCCTTTGCCATCAAGTCCCCGGCCAGCGGCCTCGCTGGTGCGGATGTTGGTCGGCGAGGTGAAGGTCGTGGGAGCGTTACCCGAAGGGGCGGTGTTGCTCTGCGGCAATCATGTCAGCTATCGCGACGTCTTTCTATTCGGGATGGTCCGTGCTTCGGCGCGTCTGCTTGTCCACCCGCTGGTGTTCTCGTTTCCGTTCCTCAAGAAGTATGCGCTTCGCTGGGGTTTCGTGCAGGTCTCGATCGACGATGCCGTCGCGCTGCTGAAGCAGGGCCAGACCGTTGCGATCTGCCCGACCGGACTGGTCGAGGCGCTCGGCGAGGCCGAACTTCCCTTTAAGACCGGCGCGGTGCGCATCGCGCAGCAAGCTAGCGTGCCGATGGTCCCGGTATATTTCCACTATGGCAACTACCCCGGCCGCTGGGTGACGCCTTTCTCCATCACCGTGCAGAACATTCTCCTCTTCTGCCTCTGGCCGTTCTATCGTCAAGGCGTCACGATTATCGTCGGCGCGCCGATGGATCCCGCCGGCGACGTGAAGGAACGGACGAAAGCGTTAAAGGCGGCGGTTGAAGCGCTGAAGCCGGAGATGCGAGTATAGATTATCGAGTGTGGAGTATAGGTAGGTAGAGGGTAATCATGGAGAGACAAGGGCAGCACGCGGTGCTGGCCCTGCCTCGATCAATCGAAACCCTATGTCGTGTCGCAGTCCCGACCCACCCTGGGGTTAGCTATCTTGCCGGCGTGAGCTGCACTTGCTTGACCGGCTCCATCGCCGCAAAGATCGGTCGGCCGCTGGCGCTGAGGATCGAGACCACTTCGTCGCCCTGGGGGAGTAGGTGCCAGAGTTCGGTGCTGACAATGAAGGTCTTGCCGGACTTCAGCTTCACGCAGAGCAGGCGGGAGTAGGGAGCCACGGTGGAAGGGCGTTCGGCGCGAGGACGAAGGAGGCGGAAAGGCATGGGGAAATCCTCCCGTCCGCGGGGTCACCGTCAAAGGATAACCTCTGGGGTGTTCTTCTAGGGTTTTTCCTTCTTCGGCACGAAGGCCTTCGCCTTCTTTTCGGCTTCAGCCACCTGTTCCTGAGTCAGTTTCTGGAGTAATCGTTCGCGCAGGAGTTTGCGTGAAGCCGGCGAATGGCCGGTCAGCTTACTCTCCGTTGATGTGTCAGGATCGGCGTCGGCGATTAGTGACCACTTATAAGAGGTGACCGGATCCTGAAGGGTGTAAAAGAGTAGGCTGGCCAAGGTGGCTTGGGCTTCGTGATGTCCCTGGAGGGCGGCGCGTTCAAGCCAGCGGACGGCTTCTTGCGAGTTCGCTGGAATCACCGGTATCGAGACGAAGCGGATGGAAGGCATTGAGCCTCTGGACAGGTCTTCGCCGGTCAGTAACGAAAGTACGTGCGGGGAGAACTGCATCCCATGCGTGCCTGGGTCCAAGTGGATGACTTGATCCATGCCTTTATGATAAATAACGCCGAGCAGATTCTGGGCGTCGGCTTCGCCAGCCTCGGCGCTCCGGCGGGCATTGCCGAAGGCGACGCCGACGTCGACGGGGCGTTTCTTCGCTTCCGCGACTGCGAAGGAGGCGTCTTCTTTCGCGCGTCGCTCGGCCGTTTCCTTGGCTCGGGCGGCCTCCTGCTCGCGACGCAGCTTGGCAGCCGTCGCTTCCGCCACTGCCTTGCGACGGAAGCCCTCGTTGATTTCTTTGGAGCGCTTCTGAGATTCGGCGATTCGCTCCTGTTCGGCGATCAGTGCGAGGCGGGCGAAGTAGGCGAACAAGACGACGGCCGCCACGGCGAGCATGACGAACATCCCTTTGATGAGCGGCTTGAGCGGGTTCGGCGCCATGGGGGATGAATAAACCAGGGAGCATTGACTATCGAGGTTAGAGTAAGGGTGCCTCAGAGAGGCCTGCATCGAGGGATGACTTTTGCCCCATTGTATCGGGATAGGGCTGGCCATCCTTGGCCGGCCGCGGCCGAGCAAGGATACTCGGCCCTGCCAATTGATATAGATCGCACACGAACGGAGACCGGAAACCGGGAAGTGTGCCTCGGTCATTGGTAGGCCCCCCCCCCGGCCAATCATCCGGTCTCCGGTTTCCCTTTGAGATGAGAACAACTCGGACAGCATGTGGTGCTATCCCGCCCTCAAGAAGCCCGATGCTCGCCGTCCAGCCCCTCCGTTTGTCGCCTGCTTGTCACGAGATGCGACCCAGAACGTATTGATGCGACCTTATGATGACCCAGTGACGACCCCAAAGCCACTCAACCTCGGTTGGCGTCTGCTTCGAATCTGTGGCTGGACGTTGCTCGCGGTCGTCGTGCTACCCCTTTCGTTTTACGGTTACTTGCACTCGAATCATAACCGCCACGAGGTCGCCCCCGGTCTCTTGTACCGTTCCGCCCAGCTTCCGGTCGGGGAGTTCGTGAGCCTCGCCAAGCAGGCTGGCTTACGGACCGTGATCAATCTGCGAGGCGAGAACGTCGGCAGTGATTGGTATGACGCCCAATATCGTGCCGCGCGGGAAATCGGGGTGGGCTTCATCAACTTCCGCATGAGCGCATCGCGTGAATTGACCGTCGAGCAGATGGCCGAGCTGGCGCAGATACTGCGAGACGCTCCGAAGCCGGTACTGATCCACTGCGGTTCGGGTTCCGATCGGACCGGGCTGGCCTGTGCTTTGTACCTGCTGGAGGCCGGTTATTCGCCTGCGGCCGTGGCTAACCAGCTTTCGCTCCAGTTCGGTCATTTTCCTTATCTATGGAGCGGGTCGTGGGCGATGGACAACAGCCTGAAGGCTTACATGGAGAGCCAGCGTCTTCCGGTCCGCAAGCTTGTGACCGTCGGGCAAAACTAAGGCCGCGTGCGCCTCCTTGACCGACACGTTCTGCGCGAGTGCAGTATAGCCAGCGCCCTTGCCACCGGGGCTTTCGTCTTCGTGCTTCTGGCGGGTAACGTCATCCAGATGGTGCTCGGTGCAGTCTCATCCGGACGGGTCACTCCCTGGGAGGCCTGTGAGCTCGTCGCGCTGCTCTTTCCGACGGTGCTCCCTTACGCTTTGCCGATGGGCATCCTGACCGGAGTGCTGCTGACGTTTGGGCGCATGGGTGCCGACGGGGAGATCACGGCCATGAAGGCCTCGGGCATAGGTCTTTGGCGGATCGCGGCCCCCGTGTGGTTTGGGGCGGCAGTGGTGGCGATCATGGCGCTTTGGTTGAACCTCGAGGCTGGACCGGCCTCGGAGGACGACTTTCAAAAGGTGTTGCTCGGTTCTGCCCAGCTCACTCCGGCCGGCCTGATTCAGCCAGGCAAACTGAACCGGCAATTCCAAGGGCTGCTGATCCGCGCCGAGGAAAAAGAAGGGGAGACCCTCAAGCGTTTTCATCTCTGGCAGGTGGACGGCCGTGGCCAAGTGCTTCAGTCAGTCCGGGCGAAAGAAGCGAGGCTGAGCAAGTCGACCGACAAGGAAGGGCGTCCCGTCCTGCGGATTGAGATGCTAGATGCGAGTATGACCACTCGTCCCGGCGGTGAGCATGCGCTCTCTCATCCTGAAAGTTTCGTGTCAGCCAGCCAGACCCTGTTAGAAATGCCGCTGAGCCAGCGACCGGATGAGAAAGGGACCTACGTGAAGAGGCTCCGCATGATGACGGGTGGTGAATTGCTGGCCGCCATGGAGACTGGTTGGAGCTTGCCGGAACGCCCGACGGCCGAACAGCGGGCAACCGACCGGACGATGCTGGCCGTACAATTCATGTTCCGCGTTTCGACCGCTTTATCCGTCCTGAGCCTGGTAATGCTGGCTGTCCCGTTGGCGGTCTCGGTGGGTCGGTCGGAGACCAGCGTGAGTGCCGGATTAGCCTTGGGCGTAGCTTTGACTTATTATCTCCTGACCTCGATGGCGACCTGGGTGAAGGACCCTGCTTGGTATCCGGAGGTCCTTGTGCTTCTGCCGAATATCCTGCTCGCGGTGATCGCCTGTCTGCTGATGCGGAAAGCCGCGCGCCACTAGTCGCTATCGCCATAAGGTGCGACGCCCTGAGGACAGCCAAGTCGCTTTGGTTTGCCAGGGTGGGGCGGGGCGAAAGAATTGGCTCATGCGTACCCCCGTCTTCTTTCTCAGCCTGCTGTTGTCCGTCGGCGGCTTCGCCGCCGAGTCTGTTCTCGCCCCGTTCGTGCAGCGCGAAGAGCTCGCCGGCGCGGTGGCCTTGGTCGCGAACAAGGACAAGGTCCTGAACGTGACCACGGTCGGCTTCGCCGACATCGAGGCGAAGAAGCCTATGCAGGCCGACTCCGTGTTCTGGATCGCTTCGCAGTCGAAAGGCATCACCGCCACCGCCGTCATGATGCTCGTCGACGAAGGTAAGCTCTCGCTGAACGACCCGGTCGAGAAATACCTGCCTGAGTTCACGGATCAGCAGGTCGCCGCCGGCAAGGACACCTTGGTCGCGCGCGCGCGTTCGGTCACAATCCGCGATCTCCTTTCGCACGTCAGCGGCTTGCCGTTCAAGTCGGCCGAAGAAACGCCTACGCTCGATGGCCTGACTCTGGCGGCCGCGGTGAAGACCTACGCCAAGGCCCCGCTCGCCACCCAGCCCGGCACGAAGTACCAGTATTCCAATGCCGGCATCAATACCGCCGCCCGCGTCCTCGAGGTCGTCAGCGGCATGGCTTACGAAGACTTCATGCAGAAGCGCCTCTTCGGTCCGCTCGGTATGAAGGACACCACTTTCTGGCCCAACGCCGAGCAGGTCTCGCGTCTCGCTAAGACCTATAAGCCGGATGCCACCAAGAAGAAGCTCACCCTCGGCGGCCTCGGCCAGCTACAGGCCGACCTTACCGATCATGCGCATCGCTTCCCGATGCCGGCCGGCGGACTCTTCTCCACCGCCAAGGATGTCTCCCTCTTTTGCCGCATGCTGCTTAACGGTGGCGAGCTCGACGGCCGCCGCTACCTCAGCGCCACCGCGTTGAAGGAGCTCACTTCGCGCCAGACGCCCAAGGAGCTGAAGGATAGCTACGGGCTCGGCCTCGCGGTGGGTCCCGACTTCTTCGGCCACGGCGGGGCGCAGGCTACGGGCATGGAAGTGCGTACGAAGGATGGCCTCGTACTCGTCTGGATGGTCCAACACCAGGGCTTCCCCGGGAAGGGAGGTCAGGCCCAGGGCGAATTCAAGAAGTGGGCGGTTAAAGAGTTTGGCGCGAAGTGAACGCTGCACGTTCCCTTCCCGAACAGAGTATGGAGTATCGAGTATAGGGTATCGTGGGGGATTGCGCCCGCGGCTGACCAAGGGCGGTCAGCCCTACCACTGTAAGGTGGAGGCGGTTAGCGGTTGGCGGTTGGCCAGAGCCATAGCGCCAAAGGGAGACCGGAAACCGGATAGGATGCTGCGGCCATTATTAAGCCCCAGCTAATCATCCGGTCTCCGGTTTCCCTTTGAGAGCCCTGCTGCGAATGGACTTCACGCGGTGGCGTCCCTTCCTTGTGACTTGGGCGACGCCAAGTTGGCTTAATTCCATGGGATGATGGGCAATCAACGCTTCCCCATGCGCCACCCCTTCGTCCGTGCTTTCCGTGTCGTCGGCTTACTTACCCTAGCCATTCTATTGTTTCTCGTCGGCGCCTATGGCTACGTCCATGGCGGCGGTAATTTCCATGAAGTCAAGAAGGGCGTGATCTACCGCTCTTCCTGGCTCGGCGCGGATGGCTTGGAGAAGGCGATCGCCCGACATGGCGTGAAGTCCGTGCTGAATCTCTGCGGCGAGCAGCCTGGTGATGCATGGTATGACGGCGAAACGCAGGTCGCCCGTCGCCATGGAATCGTATTCCGTAGCTTGGCTCTTTCCGCCAATACCGAGCTGGACCTCAAACAGGTGGCGGACCTCGTCGAGGCCCTGCGCGACGCTCCTAAGCCTCTGCTGATCCATTGCCGCGCGGGTTCAGATCGCACTGGACTGGCTTCCGCCCTCTATGTCGCCTCGCATGGCGGTACCTATCGTGATGCCTGCGAACAGCTTTCGCTCTACTACGGCCACTTCCCTTATTTCGGCAGTAAGAGCGTGGCGATGGACGTCACCCTCGAGCGCTTCTACGAAAGCGTGGCGGGTCGGCGGGTCGCGGGTCAGGCTGGGGTGAGGTAGGGTTGAGCGTGGGGCGGTCGCTCAAGGGGAGACCGGAAACCGGAAAGGATGCTTCGGTCATAATAAGCCCCGCCAATCATCCGGTCTCTGGTTTCCCTTTGAGTGTGAAATGGCAACTAGGACAGCACGTGGTGCTATCCCTACCTATCCAATTCCGCTCCGATAATGACCTATTCCGCTCAATAGATGCGAAAGGGTTGAAGAGTGGCGGGCGGTTTGGAACATCAGGGTCCCTTTTCCCGTCCTAACTTATCCCCATGAGAACCCCACCCCTCGCCGCCTTCGTGTTCGCGCTGATGTCCGTCCTCGGACTGTCTGCGCAGAGCAAGGAGACGGTCGCTAAGATCGTCCTGCCGCCGGAACCCGTCGCGCAGGCCGTCACTAAGAAAATCAACATCCTCGACCTGTTCCGCGAAGGAAAGGCTGAGATGCACATCAACCCGAAGGCCGACATCAAGGACGATCCTAAAAACGTCTTCAAGTTCGAGCCCGACGGACTTTTCCACGTCAGCGGCAATGGTTACGGCGGCATCACCACCAACGACAGCTTTAAGGATTACCATCTCGTCATCGAGTTCAAGTGGGGCGACAAGACTTGGGGCAAGCGCGCCAAGGCTACGCGTGACAACGGTATCCTCGTCCATTGCTTCGGGCCGCAGGGCGCCGTGGGTGGTAGCTGGATGGCTAGCATCGAAGCCCAGATCATCGAAGGTGGCGTGGGCGATATCCTCGTCCTCGCGCCCAAGTTGGCGGACGGCACCGTGCTCGAGACCTCGCTCAGCGCCGAAGTCGGACTCGATCGCGACAAGGAGAAGATTTGGACTCCGGGCGCTCCGCGTCAGACCATGAAGGGCGGCCGTCTCAATTGGCAGAAGCGCGACGTCGACTGGAAGGACACGCTCGGCTTCCGCGGCCGCGACGACGTCGAATCGCCTGCGGGCCAGTGGACCCGTTTCGAGGTGATCGCCAAGGGCGATATGCTCCAGTACTTCGTCAACGGTGTGAAGGTGAACGAAGCCTTCGAAGTGAAGCCCAGCCAGGGCCGCATCCTCCTGCAGGTCGAAGCCGCGGAGATGTTCGTCCGGCGCTATGAGCTCTACCCGCTCGGTGAGTTCAAGGAGAAGTGGGGCGCCGCCAAGCCGGCCGGCCACGGTGATGGCGAAGAGTTCCCCTCCTACGCCTATCGCCCGCGCTTTCTCGATCTCTCTCCGGAGCAAATCGCGCTGAACACCCCGAAGGCCAAGCTGCCACCGGGTTTTGAAATGGTCGTCGCCGCCACCTCTCCAATGGTAGCCAATCCCACCATGGGATGCGTCGATGACCAAGGTCGCCTGTTCGTAGGCGACTCCGCTGGCGTAAATTGGAGCCCGAAGAAGTTCGAGACCGTCCTCCCTAATCGCATCCTCCTCCTGGAGGATCGCGACGGGGACGGCGTGTTCGAACGCAGCACGGTCTTCGCGGATAAACTGGCCTATCCTAAGGGCGCCTATTTCCTGAACGGCAGTCTCTACGTGACCGACACCCCGGGCGTCTGGAAGCTTACTGACACCGACGGCGATGGCGTCGCGGATAAGCGCGAGCTCCTCGTGGGCGGCTTCCAATGGACCGCCAATAGCGCGGATTGCCACGGCCCGCGCCTTCACCCCGACGGTCGCCTTTATTGGACACACGGCCGCAAGGGTCACACCATTAAGCAGCAGGACGGCACGCTCGTGCACGCCGGCCTCAACAGCGGCATCTGGTCAATGAAGCCTGACGGCTCCGACGTCCGCTGGCATTCGCTCGGCTGCGCCGACAACCCCACCGGTCTCGACTTCACGCCTACCGGCGAACTCATCGGGACCACCAATCTTTACTTCGGCAGCCCGCGCGTCGACACCCTCATGCAGTGGCAGCTCGGCGGCGTCTACGAGCGCCCCGACTTCCTCCGCATCATCGCCGACCTCCCGCGCACCCACGAGCGCATGCCCATCCTCCGCGAGCTCGGCCACATGGTGCCCAGCGGCTGCGCCTTCTGGAAGAACGCCAACGTCGTCGCCACCGACGGACATCCTTGGGCCGCCGATCCCACCAACCTGCAGCTCATGGTGACCATGTATAACTCGCAGAAGGTCCTGCGCTACGAGATGCAGAAGGAAGGCGCGACCTATCGCACCACCGAGCACGAATTCTTTACCGTCGACCGTAAGGGCTCGCACCTGACCGACGTCATGGAAGCTCCCGACGGCTCGCTCATCGTCTTCGACACCGGTACCTGGTATTCCCATTGCCCCTCTAGCCTGCAGGGTTCGGCCAATGTCCCCGGCATGATCTACCGTATCCGCCGCACCGCGGAAGGAAAGGCCGCGCACGCCGCGGTGCTCGCTGCCCACAAGCCTCTCGAACTCGCCAAGCCCAAGACCGACGCCGAACTCCTCGGGGAGCTCTCGTCCGCCGACCAGTCGGAAGTCCGTCGCGGACTCGAAGGCCTGACCTTCCGCGAGACCAAGTCGCCCGCTGTCACCGAAGCCGTCCGTGGACTTCTCTCCCGCGAGGCTGACCTCGTGCTCGAACACACGATCCTCACCGCCGGCATCCGCCTCGCTGGGTTCACCGCCGCCGATCTCACCATGGCCAAGGGCCTGGTCGCTCAGGCCCGTCTCCTGCGCATCGTCTCGCAGACCCGCACCAAGGAGTCCGACTACGGCGACGTCCTCAAGTTCGCGCTCAACCACGCGGATTCCGCCGACGCCGCGCTCGCCAAGAACGCTTACCTTGCGCTCATTAAGACGCCTGACGCCGATGCGGTCCTCGCCCCTGTCTTCGGCCAGTGGCTCGCGCAACCCGCGCCGACCGCCACGCAGGTTGCCGCCATGGGTAAGTTCGCGAGCGCGCTCGCTGGCCAGCCCGGCGTTGCGAAGGGCATCGCTCGGATGCTCGGCCATGAGAAGGCCGCCGTCCGTCAGGCCGCGCTGCGAGCCATCGCGGCCCAGCCCGGTAAGGTCGACGCCAAGTTCTGGTTTGCGCCGCTCCAAGCGCAGCTCGCCAAGGGAGCCTCGCCGCTTCTGCTCGACGCCCTTGCACGTGTGAAGGACAAGCGCTTCGACGATGCGCTGAACGCCGTCTCCGTCGACACGACCAAGCCTGCATCGCTCCGCCTTAAGGCCCTCCTCGCACTCTCTAGCACGGGCGAAGGCCTCAGCGACCCGGCCTTCAAGTTGCTCACCGACCTCTTCGTCGATCCGGCCAATCCAGGCCTGCGGATGGACGCAGCCGCGCGTCTCGCCAACACCAAGCTCACCCCCGCGCAGTGGGACACCTATCTCGCGCTGCTGCCGACGGCTGGTCCGCTCGAGCAGAGCGAACTCCTCGTCGCACTAGCCGTACCGCAGAACTACAAGAACGTGTCCAAGGATACCGGCCGGAAAATCGCCGTCGCGCTGAGCAAATCGCCGATGCTCGGCACTTTCAGTCCCGACCTCGTGCGCAAGGCCTTCGGCTTCCTGCCGCGCGAAATCTACGAAGTCCTTGAGCCGTCGTTTGATGCCGCGCTCGCGGTGAATGAAGCCAAGAAGGAGCGACTCGCGCCTCTGGCCTTGGCCGCCGCGAAGAAAGGCGACCCTGTCGCCGGCCGTGCCGTCTACGAATCTGGACGCGGCGCCTGCATCGCCTGCCACCGCATCGGTGTCAAAGGAAACGAAATTGGGCCGAACTTGAGCAAAATCGGCGGCATCCGCGCCGAACGCGAAATCGTCGAGAGCATCCTCTTCCCGAGCAATAGTATCGCCCGTGATTACGACCAGCACTCGTTCCAGCTGACCGACGGCTCCAGCGTGCTCGGCCTGATCAAGGCCCGTTCCGCGGAAGGTATCATGATCAAGGAAGCTTCCGGTCAGGAGCGCCTGCTCCCCACCGAGAGTGTCGCCTCATCCACTCAGCTCACCACCAGCCTCATGCCCATGGGTCTGGACGGCATGCTCAGCGAGAAGGATCTCATCGATCTCGTGGCGTATCTGCGGTCACTCAAGTGAGCGAAAGCGCGGCGCGCTTTCGAGGGGGCACGTGGGCAAGTTGACACGTGGACACGGGGTAGGGTCGGGACCGCGTCACGACATAGCTGACTCGTGGTAGGGCTGGCCATCCTTGGCCGGCCGCGGCCGAGCAAGGATGCTCGGCCCTACCAGATGCAGAACTAGGGCAGCACGCGGTGCTGCCCCTACCTGCGATGCATCATGGCCTCTGGTTTTACCCCAGGATCCACAACGCCAGGGCGGGGAGGGCGAGGATCATGAGGCAGCCGCCAGAGCGAGGGCGGGAGTCTTCGTAGAGGTCGCCGACGCGCTCGTCGACCTCGCGTTGGACCCGCTCCTCGATGTCGGCTTCCATGTCCGGCGGGATGCCGCCTTCGCCGTATTCGTTATCTTCGGTGTCTCCGTCGAAGTCGTCGCTCATGAGGCATAGTATGCCCAGGGGCAGGGGAGGCGCAAGTGGCTGACTTCGCCCTCCTGTCATAGGAAACAGGCTGGAGCCTCGGCGAGGAATCCCCACGCTGACGGCAGCATGGCGACCATCCTTTGCATGAAGTGGGGTAAGAAGTACGGCCCGGAATACGTGAACCGACTCCATTCCATGGTGAGCCGCCACCTCACCATCCCGTATCGCTTCGTGTGCCTGACGGACGATAAGACCGGCCTCAACGCCGGCATCGAGACGTTCCCGATCCCCAGCCTCGAGCTGCCCGCCGGCGCCCCAGAGCGCGGCTGGACCAAGCTGGTCTCATTCTCGCCCGCGCTGACCGCACCCGGCGGCCCCGAGCTCAAGGGTGACATCCTCTTCCTCGACATCGACATCGTCATCGTCGGCAACATGGACTCGTTCTTCGCTCAGCCAGGCGACTTCCTGATCATCCGCGACTGGCAGAAGGGCGACTACACCGGCAACTCGTCGGTGTACCGCTGGCGCGCCGGCACGTATCCCGACGTCCTGGAATATTTCCGCACCAATCTGGATGCCGTGCGCAAGCGTCATCGCAATGAGCAGGAGTTCCTCACCGCTCACCTGACGGCGCAGGGTAAGGTTAGCTACTGGCCTGAGACCTGGTGCCGCAGCTTCAAGAAGCACTGCGTGAAGTATTTCCCGTTCTCGTTCTGGCAGACCCCGGAGATTCCCGAAGGCGCCAAGATCGTCGTCTTCCACGGCCTGCCCAATCCGCCCGACGCGCTTGTCGGCCGCAGCGGCAAGTGGTATCGCCGCGTGTTGCCCACGGCTTGGATCGGGGAGAATTGGAAATAAGAGCGGAATAGGTAGTAGCGGATAGCGGATAGCGGATAGCGGTTGGCGGTTGGGGCATCGGGTAGGGGCGCGACTGCGTCGCGTCCGTGGACGGACGGACGTCCGGTGTCTTGTTGCTGAGCCAAGTCCCGATGTGTCCCGTCTGCGGTCTCGAACGGACCCCACGCAGTGGCGCCCCTACCTTGGGCCACCATTCGGCGGCGTTATAAACAAAAAGGGCAGCACGTGGTGCTGCCCCTTTCTTAAGCCATAAGCGACTTCGCGCTTACTTGCTCTCTTCTGCGGCCTCGTCGTTGGCGGCTTCTTCCTTGGCCTGGGCCTGACTGCTCAGGAT
>Ga0209299_1000072_pt1 | contig 50678 bp, 45 predicted proteins | sample S_140806_MF_Meta_FD_187326 | JGI IMG/M metagenome (GOLD analysis project Ga0209299, IMG submission 187326) | Freshwater microbial communities from Lake Simoncouche, Canada to study carbon cycling - S_140806_MF_MetaG (SPAdes) (version 2) | ecosystem: Environmental > Aquatic > Freshwater > Lake ...
GTGACCGAAGCCCGTGTGTCCGCCCTTAGGGTCGAGCGGGGCGATGTTCTTGAAGGCCGTGATGCGGTCGACTGGTTCGGGCGGGAAGAAGCGGATGCCGTTGGTGCTGATACCGAGGCCTGAGCGCGGGGAGAATTTCGCCTGGCGCAGTGGGGTGACCTTCTCGGAGGCCTTCGGATTCTTCGGGAGGAAAACCGTCACGATCTGTTCGAGCGGCTGCAGTTCGATGACTGAATTCGTGACGCCATCCTTGGCCGCCTGTTCGTAAGTCCAGCCCGCGAGTTCCTGGCGCGCGACCTTATCGAACTCAGTACGGTCTTTCGTGCGGTGCACCGTGCCGTCGGCGTCGAACATGTTCCAGCCGCGCTTGTTCAAGATTTTGAGATAGTCGGCATCGATGCGGTACATCTTCTTATCGACGGTGTCTTCCCAGTAGCCGCCTTTGTCCTTGAGCGTGGCCGGGGACCAAGGGCCCATCGCATGATCGTAGGGCAGGGAGCGGACAACGATTTTGTAGACCGTGGCCTTGGAGCCGTCGCTGAGGATGCCTTCAATTTCGGTGATCGGTTTCACCAGGGCGCGCTTGTCGAAGAGTGACGGCAGATCGACGGGCGCGGCATGGGCGGCCAGACAAAGGGTGGCACCGCTGAAAGACAGCAATCTCATGGTCTGAGGATTATGCCACAAAAGGCCTTAACCCAAGATTAAGAGGTCTCTATTCCGAGCTGCCGGCCTGATCACGGCTGCGCAAGGGGCGCGGGTTCTGGAACGAGCCAGGCTTGAAAAAGACTTTCTCCATGAAAAGCCCTCGGGCGGGAGCGGTCGGCACCTCGGCGGTGATCAGGCGTTCCTTGCGGTAGGTGAGGAGGCGTTCAGGGGGCATCTTGCCTTCGCCGACACGGAGTAGTCCGCCGACGAGACGGCGCACCATCTTATAAAGGAAGCCGCTGCTTTCGGCGATGATCGTGATACGCTTGCCGCGCCGGCGGACGTCGAGGCGGCGCAGCTCCTTGACGGGATTTTCCTTCTCCATGCCTTGGCCGTGGTTGGCGCCGAAGGCGAAGAAGTCATGCTTACCGAGCAGAAGTTTGGCGGCTTGGCGCATCAGCTTCACGTCAACGGTCTTCATGCCTAATCCCAGGCAGAAGCGTGCTTCCCAAGGCGGTGGGTAGCCGTCGCAGATCTCGTAGCGGTAGCGTTTGCCGTCGGCATGCCAGCGGCAATGGAAGGTTGGTGCGACGCGCTGTAGCTGCGTCACCAGCAGGCCGTTTTGTTCACACGAATTGATGGCGTGAACGAGGTAGCTGCAGGGGTGGGGCCAGAAGGCGTCGAAGTGGAAGCGCTGGCCGACGCTGTGCACGCCGGAATCGGTGCGGCCGCTGCCATGGATGACGATCGGTGTCTTCAGGATGCGCGACAAGCGGGCCTCGAGTTCGCCTTGAATCGAGAGACGCCCGGTCTGGACCTGCCAACCGATGTGGTCGGTGCCGTCGTAGGCGACCGTCGCCAGGAAGCGCTCGAGCTTAGGCGTGAACGGTTTCTTAGGTTTGGCGGGAGGCATGTCAGGAGCCAATACCTCGGCTGTTGAGGAAATCCTGGAGGAGGACGGCGGCCGCGCGGGAATCGCGTTCACCGGAGCGCGCCTGTTGCTTACGTTCGTTGGGCGAGCGCGCTTTCCGGCCGCCGAGCTCGTCGGCTGCTTGGCTTGTGAGGGCTTCATCGACCTTCTCGATCGGAAGATTGAAGCGTCGGGTGAGTTCGGCCGCGAAGACATCGACCTCATCGCAACGCTTGGTGCGTTCGCCTTCGACCGACAGAGGGTAGCCGAGGACGAGCAAGGTGACCTTGAGTCGCGTGATTTCCTTGCCGATCTGGGCGAAGCGTTCTTCGGGGCTTTCCGCGATCGCGGCGGGCAGCGGGAAAGCGAAGCCCAGTTCATCGGCATGGCTCAGCCCGACCCGTCGGGAGCCATAATCGATGCCGAGGAAGACCTGTGCCACGGGGTTAAGTTGGGACAGCTTGGCGGATTATTCAATCCGACACCTCGAAGCGGCAGTTTGACACCGCTCCGTGCGGGGGTTCCACTGTCGGCATGTCCGCGGAACAGCGCCTGAGCGACCATGAGAGGGCCTTGTACTCCCGGCAGATTCGTCTGCCTGGGGTAGGGGAGGCCGGCCAACTGCGACTGCGTGAGGCCAAGGTGCTGCTACTGGGTGCTGGCGGCCTGGGTTCGCCGGTCGGCCTTTACCTTGCCGCCGCAGGAGTCGGGCTCATCGGCATCGCCGATCCCGATAAGGTTGAGATTTCGAATCTCCACCGTCAGATCGTCCATGGCTTCGACACCTTGGGCCTCCCGAAGACTATTTCCGCCGCCGAGGCGCTCGGTGAGATCAATCCGGGTCTGAAGGTCGCGTTACACCCCGAGGGCTTCACCGTCGAGAACGCCGCCGAGCTCGTTGCTCGTTATGATGTCGTGGTCGACGGCACCGATAATTTCGCGACCCGTTTCTTGGCGGCTGACGCTTGCGTGCTGGGTGGTCGTCCGCTCGTGCATGGCAGCGTCTTGCGCGAAGCCGGTCAGGTCGGCGTCTTCCTGCCGCGTACCGGCTGCTACCGTTGTCTTTACCCGACGATTCCTGACGCCGCTTCCGTGCCGACTTGCGCCGATGCTGGCGTCTTCGGGGCGACCTGCGGGGTCATTGGATCCTGGATGGCCTCGGAGGTCATCGCCGTCTTACTTGGTAAGCGGACGGCCTCTCGCCTCCTGGTCATCGACGTCGCCGCCGGGACCTCCAAGCTAGTAGCCATGGCTGCCGACCCGGCCTGTCCTTGTTGCGGCTCCGCTCCTAGTATCCGCTCGCTCGAGAAGGCCGCCTATGCTCCGACTGTTTGCCAGACCTCTCTCCCTATGTCCGAAACTCCCCTCGAAGTGACCGTCGAAGAAGCCCAGCGCCTGCTGGCCGGTCCGAATCCGCCCCTCCTGATCGATGTCCGCGAAATGGACGAGTATGCTGTCTGCCGGATCGAGGGCTCCCGACTTATTCCCATGAACACCGTGCCCATGCGTCTGGCTGAGATTCCGCTGGACGTACCGGTGTTGGTCCAGTGCCACCATGGAGGCCGGAGCATGAAGGTTACCCAGTTCCTGCGGGCCAAGGGCTATACCCGCGCCAGCAACGTCAAAGGCGGTATCGACGCCTGGTCGCTGAAGGTCGACCCTAAGGTGCCGCGCTACTGAGCGAGACTAGGCTTGCCGACTCCCGCCCGCTCTTATTTTATACCCTTTCTCACTATGAAGCGTTTCACCTTCCTTCTCGCTATCGCCGCCCTGAGCGTCGGTTGCACCTCTCGCATCCCCTCCGGCTTTAACCCGCTCGCTTCCGGCAACGGCGGCTCCGGTGGTCCTGAGTCCATCGACACCCGCTCGGCCAATGCCCGCCGCGATGCCCTCGCCGCCGCGATCCTCGCCGGGAACATCCCGCAGGAGGCCATCCTCACCACCGTCTACTTCGATTTCGACAAGTACACCGTCTCCGCCAGCGAGCGCGCCAAGATTGACGCCGTCGCTGGTCGCGTGAAGGCCACCGATGTCATTATCGCTGGTTACACCGACCATTTCGGTACCGAAGAATATAACCTCGGTCTCTCCGATCGTCGCGCTCAGTCCGTCCGCGAATACCTCGTCAAGAGTGGCGCCAATCAGGCTAAGTCCGAAATCATGGCCCTCGGTTCGCAGCATGCCGACAAGAACGCCGCTGGTCGCCAGTCCGGAGCCAAGGACCGCAAGGCGATCATCGTCGACGTCAACTACTCTGGTCCGGTTTCCGCCGCTCCGGCTGCCAAGTCTGCTGCCCGCCCGGCTGCTCCGGCCGCCGCGGGTTCTGCGCCTGCTCCGGTCACCGCGCTCTGAGCCTTAAGGTTCTGAAAGCAAAAGGCCCGCCGATTGGCGGGCCTTTTTGTTGTCCGGCTATCGCCGCTTACGGGAGCGTAGCGTAGAGGTAAGCGAGCGTGCCGACGAAGAGCAATCCGGCGGTCAGCTTGGCACCGAGTCGTTCGCTATCCGTGCGATGCAGCGCTCCCCAGCGGCCGAGGACCCAGCAGGCCGTGGCGATGAGGGCGAGTCCGAGTGAGGCATCACGCACCCAAGCGGCGTCTTCGACGAGCGCATTGAGGACCCAGAGGAGGTAGAGGGCGTAAGCGAAGAGCGGGAAGGACATACCCTGCTTCAGGGATTCCATCCACTCACCAGGGCGAGGGAGCATCGCGGCGAGGCGGGGGAAGAGAGAGAGCAGTAGGTAGGGTAGCGCCATGCCGAGGCCGATCACGACGAAGAAGAGCAGCGTCTCGCCCGTGGAGCGTTCCTTATCCAAGGCGAAGCCGAGCGCGGCGCCGAGGCCGGGGGCCGTGCAGGGAGTGGCGACGACGGTGGCGAGGACACCCGAAAGGAAGGTCGCGACGCGGCCGTCGCCTTCACCCGCGGAGACGCCGCCGAGGCCGACGCCGATCTCGAAAACTCCCGCGAGCGAAAGCCCGAGCACAATCATCAACACGCAGGTGCCGAGCACGAAGCCCGGAGACTGCATCTGGAAGCCCCAGCCGACGGAGTTACCGCCGGACTTGAGTCCAATGATGAGCAGGGCGAGGGCGAGGAAACTGGCGATCACGCCGGCGGAATAGAGCAGGCCGTTGAGGACGACCGTGCGGCGGGAGGCGCCGGCTTCCTTGGCGAAGCCGAGGACCTTGAGGCCGATCATCGGAAAGACGCAGGGCATCAGGTTGAGTAGCATGCCGCCGCCGAAGGCGAGCAGCAGCCAGAAGCCGAAGGCATGCGTCGTCGTCTCCGCTTGGTAAGTCTTGCCGGCCGTGACAGCGGAGAGCGCAGAGAGGACTTCTGTCCCGGTGAGCGCCTCGGAGAGGATCGCGGGCGGCTGGCCGGTCTTCAGGAAGATGTTGAGCGGAATCCCCGTGCGTCCGTATTTACCGAGTTCGTTGGCGATGACGGAATCTTTCTTCGTCCAGTCGGCCTTGAGTAAAACGACCCCAGCGGAGGTGAGCGCCGTGGCGACGTCATCCTGTTTGTACACGCGCTTGTTGACCTGACAGGTGGCACACCAGCGGGCCGTAAAGTCGACGTAGACGACCTTGCCGTCCGCGAGGGCCTTGGCCTGCGCTTCCGGGGACCAGGGTAGCCATTCGATACCGCCGGCGTGCGGCTGGGCGGGGTCGATCGTGGCCCCCTTGACCGTGGCTGATTCCAGCTTTACGTTGATATCGACGAACCCGCCGTCTTCGGCACGGGTCGTGAAGTTAAGCGGGCCCGAGTTGAGCGTCTCCGTCGCATCCCTCAGTTCGATGGTTAGTTTACCCCCGGTCTTTTTCTGCATCACCGTCGCGTTGGGCGTGACGAAGTTGCGTTCCGGAAACCAGAGGTCGGCCAGCTTGCGGTCGGCGGGCAGGGCGACCGTCAAGGTCTTGCCGTCGCTCGTGCCGGTGGTCGAGACCGCTGGACGGAAATGGGGGTAAAGCTTCCGGTCATATTTATAGGCCGCGTTACCTGGGCCCACCTTGAGGGTCAGTTCGACAAGCGCGTCGTGCGGCCAGCAGCCCTTGTCGTCGCATTCGAGCCACTCCGCCTTGCCCTTGAGCGTGATCGCGCCCTTTTTGCCGGCGGGGATGGCCACCTCGACAAGAATGAGGGTTTCGTCTTCGTAAACGAAATTCATGATGCCGGCTTGGTCCAGGAGCCTAGGGCCGGGCCAGATCATCGGGCCGACTTCCGTGCCTGACTTCTCGGTCCATTCGACGGTAGGCGAAGCGCCGGCGTCGCCAGGGTTCTTCCAGTAGATGTGGAAATGGGGGTCGCAGCGGTAGCGTAGGGCGACGAGGGCCTTTTCGCCGGCCCGGACATCAGGCGTCAGGTTGACCATGTCGACCTTGGTGCGGACGGCGGCGCTCAGGTCGCCGAGGAGGGCGAGTAGCGAGAGCAGACCGAGGGCGAGGAGTCTCATGGGCCTACCTTGGGCTTAAACCCGGCAGGAAGCAAGGCGGCGGAGGCGCCCTAGGGGACCAGGTGGCAGGGCAGCAGGGCCGCGTCGCTCATGCCGTGGATGATCTTCTTATCCGCGGGGCAGAACGTCGAAAGAATGCCGGAAAGTTCGACCGTATCGTTATCGACGAAGAAGTACGGGCAGAGGCGGACGCGTCCATCGGCGGGTACAATCGAGCCGTCGTCGGCATAGACCGGGTGGGTCAGGCGCGAGGGCTTATGGTATTCCTGCATCACGTGGAAGGTCTCGTTCTCGGGGTTGAGCGCATTCTCGATGGCCTCGAGCCATTCTTCGCGGGAGACGTCACTACCGAGGGTTACCGAACGGGCGCCCCAGGCGGTCTCGTGGAAGCCGCTGGCCTTGATGATCAGGTTACGTTCGCGCTGGGAGGCTTCGGCGAGCTCGGTCCATTCGCGAATGGGGCGACCGGCGAAGCCGGGGGCGTGGAGCACGGCCGTCGGCGGGAGTTCCGTCTTCTCCATGATCCACGTCTGCGGTACGATGCGGAAGAGAGCCTCGTGGTGATCCTCCGGAAGGTTTTCTTTCCAGAACTCGGCGAGCTGCGGGTGGTGGAGCAACGCGAGTCCCAGCTTCTCTTCCTGGAACGCCTTCATCGGCGGTGTCAGCATCAGCGTGCCGGCCTCGACGGCGTTGAAGATGCCGTCGGCCCCTTTCACGTTGGCGAGGTCGAAGAGCTCGAAGAAGCGGTAGAGGATATCGATGCGGCGGGGGGCACCATCGACCGGGATGTAGGATCCATCGCCCATCTGCATGATCTGGGCGGGTGTGACGATGTGCACGTCATGGCCGAGGGTGCGGAGTTTTTCGCCGAGCCACTCGAATTCCGGGCGATAGGTCGCGGCTTCGTCGCTGACGACGATGGCGACCAGCGGAAATTTCTCCTTCGGGGTCAGACGGGCGAGCGAGGCCATGAACCGGTCCGGCATGCTGTTGGCGCCAATGACGCGGGGGAAGTCCTCGGCGTAAACTTCATTGAGGTAGGCCGTGAGGCCGACGCCGCCCGGGACGCTGTCCAGCTCGGTCATCGTGAAGCCTTGCTCGGTGATCAGTAGGTCGGGTCGAAGCACGACGGGGCACTGGCCTTTGACGGCGCGATGGCGGCCATGGGCAATGAGGCCCGCGGGCTTATATCGGTCCAGGTATTCGGCGACCCACGGCGCGTAGACCTCGCGGTTGCGGAGAATCTTCTTGTTCGTGAAGGAACGTACGTAGAGTCTCTCGAGCGCGCGGTGATAACTGAGGCAGGCCGAGCCGATGCGCTTCAGGTCACGCAGCTGCGCCTCTGTGATAGGCCAAGGCTCCGGCGACAGCTTCCAGATCTTCTCCGCGAAGAGCGGAGTATCGAGGAGCTTCTGGCGGAGGATGTCCCGGCTGGGCATGGGGGTGGAGGACTTAGTCCTCGATCTTGATATCCTTGTTGCGCGTGCGCGGACCGCCGGCGCGGAGCCATCCGTTGATGAACGCGTCGATATCGCCGTCCATGACCGCCTGGATATTGCCCGTCTCGACCCCGGTGCGGAGATCCTTCACCATCTGGTAAGGCTGGAAGACGTAGGAGCGAATCTGGTTGCCCCAGCCGATATCGCCCTTCTCGCCGTAATATTTCTCCATCTCGGCGCGCTTGTCGTCGATGGTCTTTTCGTAGATGCGGGCGCGCAGGATCTTCATCGCAAGGGCGCGGTTCTTGACCTGGGAGCGTTCGCGTTGGCAGGCCACGACGATGCCCGTCGGGATGTGGGTGAGGCGGACCGCGGACTCGGTCTTATTGACGTGCTGGCCCCCCTTGCCGCTGGAACGGTAGACGTCGACGCGCAGGTCGGCTTCGTTGACTTCGACATCGATGTCGTCATCGATTTCGGCGACCACGTCGACTGAGGCGAAGGAAGTATGGCGACGGGCGTTGGCGTCGAAGGGGGAGATGCGGACAAGGCGATGGACGCCACGCTCGGCCTTGACGTAGCCGTAGGCGTTGGGTCCTTCGAGGCGGAAGGTGGCCTGGCTGATCCCCGCGCCTTCGCCTTCGGCGATGTCTTCGACTTCGATCTTGAAACCGCGACGCTCGGCCCAGCGCGTATACATGCGGTAGAGCAGGTCGGCCCAGTCGTTGGATTCCGTGCCGCCGGCGCCCGCCTTGACGGTGACGATGGCGTTGGAGCGGTCGTGCAGGCCGGAGAGGAACGAGGCGATCTCCAGTTCGGAGACGGCGACGAGTAGATCGGTGCCGAGCTTACGGAGTTCTTCGACTTCGGCGTCGGCGGAACCGTCCGGGGATTCGGTGATGAGCTCGGCCAGGGTCTTGGCGTCTTCGATCTGGCGGCGGAAGGCAACCTGCGGGGCAACGATGACCTTATGGCCGTTGCACTCCGAGATGACCTTCTGGGCGGCCTTCTGGCTGTCCCAGAAGTTCTGAGCGGCCATCTGTTCTTCGAGCTTCGCGATCGCGGCCTGTTTGCCTGCGACATCGAGGAACTTCCAGAGGTAGCCGGCGCGACGTTCGACTTCGTCAAGACTGGCGCGGATTTCGGGCGGAATATACATCGGAAAGCGGAAGGAAGGGGGAGGGGCCCTCCTTAGTCGGTGGGCGAAGGTTGGGAATACCTAGGCCCTCCTTTGTTTTCAATGTCAGAGTGGGGCTGGCGGGCTCTCATTTGCCGGGGTGCGGACTGGTCGCACTTGCGCCCCGTCAAGGGCGGGGCATACATCCAGCCCATGTCGTATCTTGAAGGCCTGAGTTTTGCCCAGATTGCCGGCCCCTTGCCTGAGCGCCGGGTCCTGGCCAACGGACTCGAGGTCATCTATTCCCATCGCCCTGGCATCGGTCTCTGCACCGTGCAGGCCTGGGTGCGCACCGGCAGCATTCACGAAGGTCGCTGGGAAGGTTCAGGCATCTCGCACTATCTCGAGCACATGGTCTTCAAGGGTACCGGCCGTTTCACGAACCGCGAACTCACCGACGCCATCCACCGCAGCGGCGGTTCTTCCAACGCCTACACGACCTTCGACCGCACCGTCTATTACGTCGACGCGCCTCAGGAAGGTTTCGAGACCGCGATGGAAGCCATCGCCGACATGGTCTTCGACCCGCTCATCACCGATGCCGACGCCAAGATGGAGCGTGAGGTCATCCTGCGTGAGATTGCGATGTGCGACGACGAGCATGACCAGGTGCTGGCCAAGTCCGTCCTCGAGGAAGCGGTGCGTTCGCATCCTTTCCGTCAACCAATCATCGGTCATCGCGATCTTTTTGTACGGATCACTCCGGACGATCTCCGAGCCTATCATTCCAGCCGCTACGTCCCCACGAACGTGGTGCTCGCCCTCGGCGGTAGCATGCCTCCGGAGGAAGTCTTCGCCTCGGCCGAACGCTGGTTCGGTCGTTTCGCGCGTCGCCCGCTCGTCGACATCGCCGGACACCAGGAGCCGCCCCAAGGTGGCGTCCGTCGCGCTGACCTCATTCGCGAGGTCAGTACCTCCAAGGGCGTCGCCTGCTGGCGTATTCCGGGCTACTTCGATGATGGCCGACTCGCAACCGATCTGTTCCTCGGCGTGCTGGGTGCCGGCAACAGTTCGTTGCTTTGGAGCGAACTCCGCGAGAAGCGTAAGCTCGTCCACGGCATTGATGCCTCCGGCTTTGGTATTCGGGACCTAGGTCTTGCTTGGTGTAGTTGGACAGGTGAAGCCGGTACGTCCGCCCCTGTGGTGGAGCAGGCAATCGCCGAGGTCGTGGACGGCCTCCTGCAGAAAGGCGTCACTCCTGCCCAGTTTGAGAAGGTCCGGCGCCAATCGGTCGTGGCCATGGTGAATGGCCAGAAGAACATCCACGGGCTCACCAGCCGCGTCGCCCATGCAGCGACTATCGGCCATGACATTTCCTGGCCACAGCGCGGCGTGGAGCATCTCGCAAAGTTAGGCGCCGAAGATCTCACGCGCGAAGCGCGCAAGCACCTCCGGCCGGACAACGTCACTTTCGGTACCATGCGGGGCGGCAAGGCCGACGCGGCCGCCACCAGCGCAACGGCGACGGCCACGCCGGATCGCTTTGAGACCTTCACCTTGGACAACGGCGTACGCGTCGTCCTGCAGCACGACGCGACCATCCCTAAGGCAGGCATCGGCGTGTTCCTTGCCGGCGGCCTCGCTTACGAGGAGGCTGACAAGCGCGGTACGACCGGTCTCTTGGGCACCATGTTCGCCCGCGATAACGTCCACCGGACGAAGGAAGAGGTGGCGCAGCTCGTCGACAGTATCGGTGCGACCTTCGCGGACCACGGCTCGCAAGTCTCCTGCGGTCTCTGGGGCGAGGCCCTCAGCTCGGATTTCGAAAAGATTTCCGAACTCATCGCCGACGGGATCCTGGGTCCGAAGATCCTGCCTGAGACCTTCGCCTTGGAGCGTGCGGCCATCATCACCGCCTGCCGTGAGGCCGAGGACGATATCGTCGAGAAAGCCCGTCTGCGCCTGCAGCGTCAGTATTTCGGCGAGCACCCCCTTGCGATCGACGCCTGCGGCACCCCCGAGACCTTGGCGAAGATCCAGCCTGCCGACCTCGCCGCCCTTCATCAGTCACTTGTCGTGGCCGATAATATCGTCGTCGGCGTCAGCGGTGCCTTCGACCGCCCGGCGGTCATGGAGTTCGTGAAACGACGTTTCGGATCTCTACCTAAGCTTTCCTTGAGCCGACGCGGACTGCCCAAGCATGTTCCGGCTTTGGCCAGCAAGGTTCAGGATCGTGCCCAAGGCGAGCAGGCCGTCGTCGCCATCGCTTTCCCGCATTGCGGTTTCGCGCCGGATGAAGTCGTCGCGGCGAACGTGACCGAGGAGCTGCTCAGCGGCATGGCCAGCGGGCTTTTCCGCCGGGTGCGCGAAGAGAAGGGCATGGCCTATTTCGTCGGCGCCACCCGTGTCGAAGTCGTCGATCAGGGGATGTTCTACCTTTATGCCGGCACTGCGCCCGCCTCGGCCCAAGAGGTCGTGAAGGAGATGCGCCTCGAGCTGGATCGTCTTCGCAAGGGCAAGTTCACCGCGAACGAGATTGAGGACGCCAAGCGCCGGATGCGCGTTTCTCGTCGGCAGGGTCGCCAGTCCGCCGGCGCCCGTATGCAAGGCGCGCTCGTGCGCGAGGTGGCTGGCCTGGGCGCCAATTTCGATGCCGAATGGGAGCGCCGGATGAGCTTGACCGATGAAGCTGCCGTGCAGGCATTCGCGCAGCGTTATCTCGACGCCCAGTTCGAACAGGAGCTGATTGTCTTGCCGAAGGATTGATCAGGCGTCCTCGAAGTGACGCTTAGCGAACCAGGCCGACAGGATACCTGGAATCGCGAGGCTGAGCGCGAACAGGAAGTAATGGGCATAGCCGAGGCGGTCGGAGAGAGAGCCTGCCCAGAGGCCTGGCAGGTAATTGGCGAGCAGCGCGAAGGTGGAGAGCGCCGCGTAGCGGATCGCGGCGCCTGGGCCGGAAGCCAGCTTCATCATCGCGAGCAGTAAGGCGCACATCCCTGCGCCGTAAGCTAGGTATTCGATGAAGAAGACCGTACCGATGACCGTGAGGTCGTGGGAGCCATTCGCGGCGAGCCAAGCAATGGCGGCCAAGGGGGCGTGCATCGCCACGCCGAGTGGGATGAGGGAACGGCCAAGGCCGAGTCGGGCGACGACTTGGGAGCCGATGATGCCGCCGAGGGCGAGTCCCAAGACCGCCGTGGCGATGCGCATGATCGCGTAGGTCTCGTTCCCTAAGGCAAGGCCTCCCGGGTTTGTCGACGTGGCAAAGAGCGGGAGAATGCGCGCCATGTGGATCTCGCTGGCGCGGTAGAACAGGATGAGGCCGATGACGGCGAAGAGCCGAGGGTCGACCAAGAGTGTGAGTAGTCCTTGGGTCATCTCGCGGAAACGTTCGGAGACCGATCGGTTGTCCGTACTTACGGAGGCTTCGCATCTGAGTCCCAGAGCGTTGGCCACCGTGGCAATAAGCGCGAGCAAGCCTGCCGCGAAGAGCGCCCAGGACCACGCGTCAGCGGACTGCGCACCGTACGACATCGTCCAGCCGGCCAGCCAAATCAGTCCTGGTCCTGCGAGGACCATGCCGAGCTTGGAAGCGAAGTTCAGTAGCCCTGAGTGGGTAGCGCGGGTACGGTCATCGAGCGCCGAGATGAAATATCCATCCAAAGCGAAATCGTGAGCGGCGGCGATGAACGACAGCAGTACCAGACACCCGATGATGATCGGGGAGGAGGGGTGATCGGCGGCCACCTGCAGCGCCAGTCCACCGAGCAGGACAGAGATGGCGAGTTCCGCGAAGAGGATGAAGGACCGGGGGCGGAAGGCGGCGACCAGCGGTGCCAGGAGGATCTTGAAGCCGAAGATCAGCCCAAGATAGGCGACCGCCTTAGTGATATCCTTGTCCGCGTAACCGGTGTTCTTCAAGGCGATCGGCAGGGCCTCGTCGCGGACCGCGGCGGGGATGGACTGGAAGAGGTAGGCAGCGGTGACCCAGAGCCAGGCGCGACGGGGCAGTGCCGCGGGCTCTTTCATCGCTTAGGCGCCTTCGCCGAGCTGAGCGCGGCCGAAGTGATCGACCGAGCGGAGCAGGCCGTCGACGAACTTGGCGACGGTGATGTTCAGGCCAAGCAGTTCGGAGTCCGTCAGACTCAGCATCTCGCCGGGCTTGAAGGTGCGGGTGGTGTCCGTCAGGCGGGCGACTGTCTTGGGCTTATTCTCGTCGCTGAGAGCATGACGGGTGACGCCAGGCGGAAGTTCCGGTTCGGCTTCCGGAGCTTTCTCCGGTTCGGCGGGGACTTCAAAATCCTGCATCGCCTTGAATTCGAGGGTCAGGGAGCCATCCGGGGTGATGTCATCGTTGGTGACGAGGCCGCCCCGGACAAGCACGCGGAGGGCGGCGGCGAGGCTGAAGATCCCGTCTTCGAGGTCGCAGACGATACCGAAGTTTTCTTCAAGCGCCGTGAACCGATCCTGTAGGGTCATTTTCTGGAAGGCGTTCTGTTTGTCCGAGATGATCTTTTCGATGAGCGGGTCGCGACGCTGGTTCTTGCCCTGCTCGCGAATGAAGAGGCAGAGCAGGTGACACTGTACCATGCATTCGGAGGAAAGTGTCAGGAGGTCATTGACCGTCGTGCGCATCATCAGGCCGCGGGCATAGGCGAGCATCTGCTCCGGAGGTAGGTGAGCCTGCGGGACTGGCATCACGCGGGAGACCGAGGAGAAGTGTTCGTAGGCCTTCGGGTCGGCCGTGTGCAGTCCGGCGATGCTGAACGCGAGCATGTCATGCTGGCGTTGGAGAGCCGTGAAGAACGTGCGGCTGATGTTCTGGAGCGAGAGGACGTTCTCGCCGTTGCCGGGCGGGGGCTGAGACATGGGAAATTAGCTGGTCGGATTGGAACCCTTGTCCTTGGCGTGGCGAGCCCTTTTACGAGACAGGAAGCCGTCGACACGGGGTTGGGGTGTGGAGGCGAACCAGGCGATGGCCAAAGGGGCGATCTCGGAGAGCGAGAGCAAGGGCTGACCGACCAGTCCCGGGAAGCGGTAGCAATGTTCGACGCGCGGCTGGATGTCCGGGTCTAGTTTGCCGCCCGGGATGAGGAGGGCCAGGTGACGGCCAGGGACGCGGACCGGTACGGCGAGGTCGATCTTGCGGCCGATTTCGGGGGAGAGCGCCACGACGCAACAACGGTCTTCGACGAGTTTCAGCAGGCCGCCGAGCGCGGCGGCTCGCATGAGGCGAAGCTGTTCCATTGCGCCGCGGGACTGGTGCCAGGCTTCCGGATGGAAGGAGAGTTTTTCGGTGCCTCCCGAGAGGAGTAGGCGCTTCAGGCCGAAGGCAGCCATTGAGCGGGCGATCGCGGCCAGGTCAGCCGGGTCGGTCACGCCGTCGGCGATGACAATGCTTTCGCGGGACTCGCGCCATTCAGCGAAGTCGGAGATGCGGGCCAGTCCGAAGTCGGGGCGCATCGTGAGCGCGCAGACGTCGTCGCAGGGGCCTTCGGCGGTCTGGGTAAGCTCCATCGGTCCCACGATGCGGGTCTTGACGCCGAGTTCGGCGAAGGCGGCGTCGTATTCGGCGAGGTTCGGTGCGAACGCGGCGGTGGCGACCACCTCGCGCAACGCCTTGGGGTGCTGCTTGAGGCAGGCGAGCAGCGCGGCGATGCCCCGGATGACCAGGCGGTTGGGATGGGGGTCGTTGGTATTCACAGAATGCGTCCTTCGTCGAAGTCGATCATGTCTGCGAAGGAGATCACGTCGGTACGTTGTTCGGCGCCCATCTTGCTTTTGGCGCTGTCGAGGGCCTCGCGACCCATCGGGCTCATGCCTTTCTGGACCAGCTCGCGGTTCCAGACGGCGACGCGAAGGTCGGCCGGAAAAATGGCTTTCAACCGGACGTCGAGTTCGGCTTCGGTCTGCGTCTCGCGGACGCAGGTGATGACCTGTTCAGGGTCGACGCCGAGGTGCATGCAAAGGAAGCGATCGAAGCCCTTGCAGAAATTACGTTGATAGGATTTCGGCAATTCCCCCTTTAGGTGCTTGCGGATTTTGGCGAGGAAACGGGCTAGGTGGAGCAGTCCAGTTGCGGGGTGCGGGATATAGGCCGAGGGAAGATCGTAGCAGATTTCACCGGTGGCTTCGGAGAAGCCGTCAGGGCGAGGGGCGGAAGGCGAGGTCATTTCGACGGGGAAGGAGCGGGGAGAAGTTTGGCGATTTCCGCGGAGAGGGCGGCAAGGTTCGCGGATTGGGCCTGCGCAAACTCGGTCGCGGTACGTTCCTTGAGCGGACGGGACTGTGAAAGTGTCTTAGCGGACAGGAGGGTGCCATCGGACTTTTCGAGGCGCAACGTGAGCTGCAGGGTGGCGGTATCCGTATTCGCCGCCGTTCCGGGGATGGCGAAGATGAATCGCCCGGTTCCAGCCGGAGTGAAGATCTCCATCTTATCGACGGTCAGCAGCAGAACGAGGTGATCTTCCGCTGGTGTCTGCGTCGAAGCGGGCAACTTGGTCAGCGACGTGAGGTGGCGGCCAACGGTTTCTGAAACCGCGCGGTCGAGCGGCGAGATCCAACGGTGAGCATCCTCGATGCGGACCCAGCCCGTGTCGTCGATGAGTACGACATTGGGACGTCGAAGCGCCGAAGGTATGATGGCACGCGGGATGAAGAGGGACGGTCCGGCGAGCGTGGCCGCGGCGGCCGGCGAGGCGAGCTGGTGGAAGGTGACCGCCTCGCTTTTCTTGTCGAAGATGATGCAACCGCTCAGTAGCGCGGTGAGGCCCAGTAGGAGGGAGCGCGGTTTCATTTGGCGGCGGGCTCCTCCTTGGGCTCCTCCTTGGGCTTGGCATCCTTGGCCGATGACTTGCTGCGACCCTGGATGATCGTCTCAGGGTTGCGTTCGATGAAATCAGCGAGGGAACGGACAGCTTGAGCGGCTTCCGAGACGTCGGCCAGCGCCTGATCCAAGTCGCGGCGGGCAGGGGAGCCTGGCTTGGTGAGCGTGCGCAGGTTTTCGGAAGTTTCGTTGAGTCGTTCGAGGGCCTTGCGGCCGGCCGTCGCCATTGCCTTAATGTCATCGGTGACCGGGTCGACCTTGCCGCTCAGGCGTTTGACGAGGGTGTCGATGCCCTGCATCGCGGCGGAGAAATCGGAAACCGCGCGGGCGATGGCGGGGTCGCCGGTGATCTTCGAGATATTGGAGGAGGCTTGGACCAAGTTACCGTTGATTTTCTCAAACTCGATCTGGGAAGCACCCTTATCGATGCGGGAAAGGATGGAATCGACCTTCTTCGTGATCGAGACGAAGTCGATGCGGCTGAGCTGATCGAGCGTCTGGGCGACGGCCTTGGTCAATGCGCCGAGGTTGGAAGGCTGGGTGGGGATTTCTGGCAATTCGCCTTTCGGGTCGTGTAGCTTGTAGGCCGTGTCGGGAAGGTAATCGAGTTCGACGTAAAGGACACCAGTGATGACCGACTGCTGCTGCAGCTTGGCACGTAGGCCTTTCTCCAGGGAGAGGCGCAAGCCTTGCTTCTGGAGGAGGGCTTGATCGATGCCGCGACGGGTAAGGAGGTCGGGCGAGAATTCCATGACTACCGGGACGGAGTAGTCGGAGACCGCTTGGCCGGAGGTGCGCAGGAGGACCTGGCTGACCTTGCCAATCGTGACGCCGCGGAACTTGACGGGGGCTCCGATGTCGAGGCCGCTGACGGAATCTTCGAAGTAAGCAATCGCAGCGGGCTTGGCGCCCGTGAAGGAGCCTGCCCCTAGGAGGACTACGGCGGCGATAATCAGCAGGATTCCTCCGACCACGAAGGCCCCGATAAGTGTCATGTTGGCGGATCTACGCATGGTCAGTCGAAACGTGCTTGGCTGAAGAAGGCGTGCACCTTCGGCGAATTGCCAGCCTGAAGGAAGCTCTTCGGAGGCCCGTAGGCACCCATGGTACCCGTGTCGGGGTCGAGGTAGACGCAGAAGTCCGCGGTCCGTAGGATGCTGGGAATCTCATGGCTGACTAGGACGATGGTCGTGCCGTAGGCTTCGCGTAGGCGGAGAATCAGCTCATCAAGGCGCCCGGAACTCAACGGATCGAGCCCCGCGCTGGGTTCGTCGAGGAAGATAACGGCCGGATCGAGGGCCATGGCGCGGGCGATGCCGGCGCGTTTGGCCATGCCGCCGCTGATTTCCGAGGGAAGCTTGTCCATGGCGTCGGCGAGGCCGACGAGGGCCAGTTTGTATTCGGCCAGCTGGCGGATGTCCTTGCGGGGTGCCTTGAGGAATTCGCGCATCGGCATCTCGATGTTCTCGCGGAGGGTAAGCGAGGAGAATAGCGCAGCGCCTTGGAACAGGAAGCCGGACTGTTGCAGGATGTCCTGTCGCTCCTGTCCCTCTGCCTTGGCGAGGTCGACACCCATGAGAGTGGTCTTGCCGCCGAGCGGTTCGTCCAAGCCGCCGAGGGCACGCATGAGCGTGCTCTTGCCGCAACCGCTGGGGCCGACGATCGCGAGGATCTTCCCGGGGGCCAGCGAGAGATTGAGCCGATCCATGATCACGGTCTTGCCGTGGCCGATGGCCAGGTCCGTGCAGGTGAGGATGTCCGGGGCGTCGCTCACAGGTCGAACAGGTTGAAGATCACCGCGAAGATCGCATCGAAGATCACGATGAAGGTGATGCCCAGCACCGCGGCGGAGGTGGCGGCTTCGCCGACGCCGAGGGCGGAGCGTTTGGCGACGGAGCCGCGATAGCAGCCAGCCCAGGCGGCGATGAAGCCGAACGCGATGGATTTAATGAAGCCGACGAGGAAGCTCTTGAAGGTGATGGCACGGACGGCCTGCGTGAGGTATTGCTCGATGCTGAGGTCGCCAGCGCAGGCGACAATCATTCCGCCAAAGACGCCGATGAAGGTGGCGAAGACGGCGAGGAGCGGGACCATCAGCGTGACGGCCAGGATGCGGGGTAGGGCGAGGTACTCGATGGGGTTGATGCCGAGGGCGCGTAGGGCGTCAGTCTCCTGGCTGACGTTCATGCTACCGAGCTGAGAGGCGTAGGCTGTCGAAGTGCGTCCGCACGCAATCACTCCCGTCATCAGGGCGCCCATCTCGCGGGTCATCGCAAGGGAGACGAGGTTGGCGACGTAGACCGTGGCACCAACTTGGCGGAGCTGGATGAGGCCGACGTAGGCCATGATGAGTCCGGTCAGGAAGCCGAGGAGGGCGACAATAGGTAACGCATCAACACCCGCGGTCTGCAGCTGGAGCGTGAAGTCGCCCCAGTTGACCTTGGCTCGCCCGATGAGCATCTTGAGGAAGCCCAGCGCGGTGTGGCCGATGTGCTCGAAGGCGCGTCCCCAGGAGCCTCCACTTTCGACGCCCCAGTTCCCGAATGTCTCGAGGAAGCCGGCTTGGTCGGACTGCGCGTGCTCGGAGGTGGCCTTTTCGGCCATGTGAACAAGGGACTGCAGTCGGGCGGGCAGGGTGGAGATGTCCAGCTCGCGGACATTCTTAAAGTGGGCGTAAAGCCACGCCGGTAGCGACGAGTCGAAATCAGCCAGCGCTTCGGTGATGACTTTGGCCCGATCCCCTTTGATGACGAGCGTCGGGAGGGGCTGATCGATCTTCCAGGACCCGCCGATGGTAACCAAGGCGGAACCATCGGCCAGGACTTCCGTCCGGGCAAAAGGTAAGCCTGTGGGAGCATGGGACATCCTGACAGTCAAATACTTGGGCGAGTGATTGTTCACAAGTCAGAAAGGCGTGGACGCCCCCGTCCGGAGGCTCTTTGCTGTTGTTTCCGAAATGTCGACTTCACGTCTCATGGCCTTTGCCTTGGCTGCCTCCGCCGCCCAGGCCGCCGAAGCCCCCGTTGATCTCACGCCGCGCTCCGTCTGGGTCGTCTCATTGACCGAGGAGAACGACAAGTTCGCACCGAAGAACAAGGATCGTTACTACACCCAAGGACTTAAGGTCGCGATTAATCGTGGCGATCATACCTTCTTCTCGCTCACACAGGAGATCAATACTCCTTCAGATACGTCCAATCCAAATCCATCGTTGGACGATATGCCCTATTCCAGCGCGCTATATCTCGGCTGGGGCTACGGCGGCATCTTGGACCGAGGTGGTCGCAAGGACTGCCTGTTCTCCGTGGAGGCCAAGCTCGGTGTGATCGGTCCTTCAGCGGGTGGTCAGACGATCCAGAATAAATTCCACGACCTCATCAATACCCCGCAGTCCGCCGGCTGGGGTACGCAATTACCTGACGAGCTGCTGGTCAATTTCGACGGCGAGTTCCGTCGCCGTTTCGACCTCGACCCGACTGGTCATGGTTATCGCGACCTGATCGCCCGCGGGGTCGTCGAGTTAGGTACCGTGCGCACCGAGGTGGTGCTCGGGGCGCAGTTACGCTGGGGCGTCAATCTGGATAAGTCGTGGGGGCATTCCTATATCCGACATTCGAACGGTTATGACCCGATTGATGCGTTGCAGGTGCCCGGCTCGCTCCCGAATTTTTCCTATTGGGCTTTCGTCGATACCCAGCTCGAGGTCGTCGTCCGTAATTATATGACCGATGGTACGAATTTCCGCGAATCCCGTGGCGTCACCCGATCGCCCATCGTGCTGCAATGCGCGATTGGGACTACCTTCCAGGTGTACTCTTGCTCCGCGACTTATTTCATCGCGGCACGCACGAAGGAGTTCGAGACGCAGGACGGCATCCATTTCTTTGGCGGACTCAAAGGTCAATTCCTCTTCTGAACATGACTGCCATCGCCGTCGTTGACGTAGGTTCCAATTCCATCAAGGTCGCCGTCGTGGACGATCAAGATCGTCGCGAGCTAGGTCGGTTGACGGAATCCGTCCGTCTGCAGCAGGACGTCAACCCCGGCGACCCGCTTCCGGTTGAGTCTCAAGTCGCCGCCGCCGCGGCGATCGGCCGACTGCTCGATTTCGCCCGCACCAAGGGTGCCACGCGTTTCACGGTCCTTGGCACGAGCGCCGTCCGCGAATGCGCTAATCGCCAGGTTTTCGCCGAAACGGTGCGCACGGTGACCGGCGTGCCGCTCACGATCGTCTCAGGTGAGGTCGAAGCTCGGCTCGCCGGCGCGGGCGTGCGGACGGACCCTGCTTACAAGGCCTATGCCAATATCATGGCCTTCGATCTCGGCGGCGGAAGCCTGGAGGTCACGGCTCTTCGCGGACAGCATTACGTCCTGGCCCGCAGTTTCCCTTTGGGTTCAGTTCGCATGACTAACGGCTATCTCCGTGGTGGCGCGGGTATCGTGGATGAGCTTGATCAAGCTTCGATTCGCACTCACCTGATGGGTGTGCTGCAGACGATTATCCCGGCCAATGCGGCTGAGAACTATCTCATCATCGGCGCGGGCGGTGCCTTCGCGGCCGTCGCCCTGCATCTCGAAGCCATCGGTGAAGCCCCGGTCGGCGGTCGTCTGCCCGTCCTGCGCATCCGTGAATTGCGAGACCAGATGTGCGCCCTCGATATCGAAGGCCGCCGCAAAATCCCCGGCATCCCGGCCGACCGCGCCGATATCATGCCGGCCGCCCTCATTACTCTTTGCGTGATCGCCGACCTCACCGGCGCCGAAGCCTTTCATCTTTCCCATCGCGGGGTCCGTCATGGGATGGTTGAACTCATGCTCGGCCCTTCCAAGGAGCACCTCTGACCATGAGCCGAGTCTGCTTCCTTTTCCTGGCCGTGGTCGGACTTTCCGCGGCCAACGAGACCGGGAAGGTCGTCTCGGTGGCCGCTGACGGCTGGGCGAAGATCGCCCATGCGGATGGTTCGACGAATTTCCTTCGCCGTTTCTCCGAGGGTGACCGCAAGGTGGGCTGGGTCGGTCGGAGCGTCCGTTATGAGGTCGTGACCGAAGGCGCCGAGACCCAGGCGCGTGGCGTCGTCTCGGCCGATGCCGAGGAGTTACGTCAGGTCGCGGAGGTCACTGACTCGCTTCGTCGGGAGACCGCGGATAAGGGGCGGATGGTCACACGTATGCCGAACGAGCTCATGCCGAACATGGCCCTTTGGGACCAGTCCGGTCGGCTGGTCATGAAGAAGGACTTTCTCGGCCATCCGCTTGCGCTGAACTTCATCTTCACCAGTTGCCGGTCGGCCCGCATGTGTCCGGCTTCTTCCACCTGCATGAAACAGCTCGGGGATGCCCTGGCGAAGATGCCTGGCGCCGCCGAGGTGCGCCTGCTGACCATCACCTTCGATCCCGAGACGGATACACCCGGGGTCCTGCGCGCCTATGCCGATGGGTATGGCATCGACCATGCTCGCCATCGTTTCCTCACCGGCGACGCCGGTCAGATCAAGGACCTGATGCGTCATTACGGTATCCAGACGCTGCGGGATGACGGCACCATCGTCCATAACGCCGCCTTGATCGTGATCAGCCCCGAAGGCCGTATCGCTTACCGCAGCGAGGGGCCTTCCTTCGACGCCGATGATGTCGCCGGCCGGTTGCTCAAACTTTCCGGCACCGCCGGTACGAAGGCCCGATGACACCCCGCCGGCAGATTCTGCTCATCAGCGTCCTCGCCGTGGCGGCGTTCTTCGGTCTGCGCGCCTTGCCGGATACCCAGTGCGCTTTCCTGCATGCCGACCACCAGCCGATCATCGTCGACGGGGTGGAATTCTGTGGCGTGAACGAGGAGGCCAACTTCTATTCGCCGAAGGCCTTGCAGTTCCCCGTCGAACTCAAGATTGCTCTTTCGGCGGACGGAGCCAAGGGCGAGCTGAGGCTCATTAAGGACGACGGCCAGCCCTATCTGGCTCACGAGATCGCGATCTCCCATACCCAGAAGGTCCACCTGCATCTTCGCCAATCTTCTGGTAGCCGTGCCTATGCACACCTTCATCCGGTTCCTGCGGACGATGGAGTCTGGCGTTTCGATGTACCAGTTCAGCTCCGTGGCTTCGCCCTGGAAGCCTATGGTGACTTCGCCGACGCCCGGACTTCCCGCGTCATGCTTGTCCAGGCCCTGATAAAGCCCGTCTCGGCGTTCGACGCCTTCGTCGTCCCGGCCCGCAATGCCATCGTGTCGATGGAAGCCTCTTCGACCAAGGCCGGTACCTCGGTGAACTTACGTCTCAAACTCGCCGGACCGGAAGGTAAGCCGTTGAAACTGTTACCAATCATGGGTTCGCTCGGACATGCCGTGGTGTTTTCGGCTGACAAGCCCTCGGCAGGTTATGCGCACATGCATCCGACGCTCGAAGGTGGGGAGTATGCGCCTAACCCGACGCTCTCTTTCCGTCTCCGCCTGCCTGCGCCGGGCACTTATGATCTCTGGCTGAACCTCAATGACGGGCAGGAAGAGCTCCTGCGCACGACTTTGGTGGTCACGCCTTGAGGCGGATGAAGTAAGCAACCGTCTCCGCTAGGCCGGCGCTGACCGAGGACTGTGCTTTCCAGCCGGCGGCGAGCAGCCGTTCGGTCGAGGCCAGCGAATGACGGACATCGCCCGCACGTGGGGGCAGGTGTTCGATCGATGACTTGGAGCCGGTGAGCCGGATGATCTCCTGGGCGAGCGCGAGGATCGACTGGCTTCGGCCGTAGCCGACATTGTAAGTGCCTGACATGTCCTGCGACGCGCCCGCATAGGCGAGGGCTCCGACGATGTCGGTCACATGGATGAAATCGCGGGTCTGACTGCCATCGCCATGGATGCCGATTGGTTCGTCGCGCAGGGCCTTCGCGATGAAGATCGGGACGGCGGCGGCATAGGCGGAGCGTGGATCCTGTCGCGGTCCAAAGACGTTGAAGAAGCGCAGGCTCGTGGTGCCGAGGCCGTGGGCTTGGCGGTATTCTTCGAGCAGGTGTTCGCCGGCGAGTTTAGTCTCGGCGTACGGAGATTTTGGCTCGGGCGTCATTGACTCGAGTTTCGGCACCGTCGGGTTGTCGCCGTAGATGGCGGCGGAGGAAGCTAGGACGACCTTGCGGGTGCCAGCGGCGAGGGCCGCGGCGAGCACGCGACGGGTGCCCTCGGTGTTGAGTTCAGCGCACTCGGCCGGTTTGGCGACGGACTCCGGTACGGAGATCATCGCGGCGAGGTGGTAGATTTCCTCGGCGCCGGCGACGGCCTGTCGCAAGGCCGCATCATCGAGGATGGAGCCATGGAGGAAACGGCAACGGACCCCTTCCAGGTTGCGAGCATAGCCGCTGCGCAGGTCGTCGAGCACCGTGACCTCTGCTTGGTCGGCGAAGCGACGGGCGAGGTGGGAGCCGATGAAGCCGGCGCCGCCGGTGATGAGGATGCGTTTACTCATGCGCGTGTGACTAGGGCCTGCATGGCGGGCAACTGGTCTTCGATGGATTCGACCAGCTTGAACTGGGTGCGGGCGCGGTCGAGGTTATGCGTCGTTCGCTTGATCTTGAAGTAGGTATCACCTTCGAGCCAGTCGGTCAGGAAGCGCAGTCCGATTTCGAAGGTGATGAGCTTGCCGGCGAACGGTAGGAGTTCCTTCTCTTTCGGCGTCAGGAAGCCGTCAGCGGATTCGAGGTAGCCTTTGACCAAGGCCTCGAACATCGGGAACTGCATCCGGACCTTGGAGAGGTCGGTCTCATCCTCGGGCGCCGGGGAGGTCGACGTGCGCACGAGATCGCCGAAGTCATAGAGGACCGAGCCTGGCATGACCGTATCGAGGTCGATGACGCAGACGCCTTCCTGGGTGACGTCATCGAGCAGGACGTTGTTCAGCTTGGTGTCGTTGTGCGTCACACGTTCGGGGAGGGTGCCGTCACGCAGGGCGTCAACAACGACGCTGACCTCGTGAGCGCGGGCCAAGGCGAAAGCAATCTCTGGTACGGCGGCGGCGGCCCGTCCATGGGTATCCTGAACTAAGGCCTGCTGGAAGCGGGCGAAGCGGGACGGGGTATGATGGAAATCCGGGATCGTCTCGTGGAGACGGTCGCCCGGAAGGTCAGCGAGTAGGGCTTGGAAGGCGCCAAACGATTTGGCCGCCGCGTAGGCCTGTTCAGGCGAGCGGACGACATCGTGCCCCGTCGCGCCTTCGATGAAGTGATAGCAGCGCCAGCGATTACCGGTTGAGTCGATGTGCCAAGCCTTGCCGGCGCGGGTCGGGATGAGTCGGAGCGTGCGGCGATCGGCTTCGGGGGTGCCGGCTTGCGTGAGCTTGGCGTAGGCGTGGGCGCAGACCCTTTCCACGTTGGCCATCAGTTCGTCCGGTCGCCGGAAGACGTTGTGGTTGATGCGTTGGAGTACGAACCGACGCGGTCCGCCGGCCGGTTTAACGTCCACTTTGAAGGTGTCATTGATATGGCCGCTGCCGTAGGGAGAGGCCGAGACGATTTCGCCGGAGAGGGAGAATTCCCGGGCGATCGCAATGGCGTCATATCCTGCGGGGGCGGTCATCATCAGGCCCAGAGGGAGGGTGGGTAGGCGCCGCTGCTGACCTGCTGAGCGATGCTTGCCTGGACCACTGGCTTGTCTTCCCGGTAGGTCACGCCGAACCAGGTCGAATCGGAACGCAGCACGTGGCAGGTCGCCTGGCCGGAACGGATAAGGCTGCCGACGGACATTGGGATGTAGGATTCGCTCTTCATCTCGGCGCCTTTGACGGTCAGGAAGGCACGGAAGTCGGCTTCGAGCTGGGGGAAAATCGCGGGCGTGAAGCCCCACATGTTCATCGAAACGGGTTCCTCGCCGGTGAGTGTTACGACCCTACCGTCGTCGCCACGGTGTTCAGCGCCTTGGGCCAGCTTGGAGATCTTCGTCAGTTCCTGGATGTCGGTCAGCTTACCAGCGGCGTCGGTTTGGCAGACACCGCGGGCGACGGTGCCATGCTCGGAGAGGGTGTTCTTGAGGGTGAAGCCCACCATTGCGTAGGCCGTGGAATCATTGGTGAGCGCAGAGAGGTAGCGTCCAAGCGTCGCGTAGGAGTCACGGCCGTAGAAGTCGTCGGCGTTGATGACCGCGAAGGGCGTATGCACGGCATCACGGGCGCAGAGGATGGCATGGGTCGTCCCCCATGGCTTTTCACGGCCGGCCGGGACGGTGAAGTCGGCGGGTAACTGATCGATGGTCTGGAAGGCGAAGCCGACATCGATGCGGCCGGCAAACTTCGCGGCAATGCGGTCGCGGAAGTCTTTCTCAAAGTCAGGACGGATGATAAACACGACCTTACCGAAGCCGGCGCGGAGGGCATCGAATACGGAGTAATCCAGGATCGTCTCGCCGGATGGCCCCATCGGGTCGATTTGCTTCAGTCCGCCGTAGCGGCTACCCATACCGGCGGCGAGGACGAGGAGGGTGGGCTTCATATCAGAGGGATTTGCGAATGCGTGCGGTGACGTCGGACTTCAGTCGATCGATGAACCCTACCGTGTAGGCGACAGGATCGAGGGAGTCATCTTGGATCAACGGAGTCAGGTCCATCGCCCACTGCATGGCCGATTCCTGGTCGGTGGAATGGGCGTTGCTGAAGGTGGCGTTGGCCGTGCGGCGTCCGAGGACAGCCAGGTCGTAGCGTTTACCCCCGGCGATCTGGGTGGCGAAGACCTCATTGAGGGCGCGGGCCAGTTCTGGGCGAGCTGAGATCGGCATCGGGGTCTTCTCGTTGTCGACGAGCCAGTCGAGGTCGCGCCATACTTCGCAGCCGTAGACCATCTTCGGGCGATCCGCCTTGGGCATCTGGCGTATGGCTTCGATGCAACGGAGCGCGCAGCCGACGTGGGTGTCGTGCTTGTCGGCGAGGTTATGCAGGTAGACGACCTCGGGACGGCTGGCTTCGAGGATGCGGTGAAGATCGTCGCGGACAGCGTTCTGCAGGGCGTCGCGGACGGCGGCGCTACCGAAGCCCAACTGGGCCATGAAAGAGTATTGGCCGATGACGGCGGCGGCGTCCTGCTCGCGGATGCGTTCTGCGGCGATTTGGTCGTCGGTCCAATCCTTGAACTGCCCGGCCCGCGAAGAACCGCGGCCGTCGGTGATGGTCACGCCGCCGAACCAGCGATCGGTACGGTCATAGCAGGAGAGGATGCCATGGAAGGCCATGAACTCCAGGTCGTCCTGGTGGGCGCCGATGCCAAGGTGCGTGGTGCGGCTCAGGGCGTCCGCACCGGTCTTGCCGTCAGGGGTCACGAACCGCGCGAGAGGGTTGAGGGAGATCATCGGCGGAGGGCGGGTAGGGAGGCGGCCGCGATGGCCTGCCCGTGGCGTTTATCCTTCTCATCGGGCACCACAAGGTCGATGCGAAGTTCGGGGAATTCGTCGCGCAAGACCATCCGAGCCTTCTCGATGATGATGGTGCCGCCTTGGCCGGAGGTGACCCGGCCCATGATCAGCAGGCAGCTCAGCTCGTAGAAGCTGGCGAAGTGGGCGATGGCGTAGCCGAAAGCGACGCCGATGGCCTCGTAGACTTGCTGAGCCCGTGGGTCGCCGGCGAGCTGCAGCTTCTGAAGTTCTTCGAGTTGCTCGGGCAGGCGCATCGAGGCGGGCAGAGCGATACCGGCAAGGGGTAGCAGACGGCCGACGCCCTGTTGGCTGAAATATTGCACCGCACAGCCGTGGTCGCCGGACCATTCGTCCGCCGGACCTCCCCGGCGATAATCCACGGGCACGAAGGCCAGTTCGCTGAGCCAGTTGGTGAGGTTGCCTGCCGTATCGACGTAGCCAGCGGCCACGCTGGTACCCATGGCTATGCCGAGGACGGCGTTGCGGCCGAGGGACATTGAACCCGCCAGAGCGGTGACGTCGCCATCGTTAAGCACCTCGAAGGGCACGGCGTAGGATTTCGCGAGGTCTAGGAAGATATTTCGAACCTGGGCATCGAAGAGAGCGGCGTCGGTGATACCCCGGAAGAGCGACGCAATCCGGATCTTGTTGTTTACGTAGACGCCGGCGGAAGAACCACCGATGGCGTCGACGCGGGGCAGATGGCGGGCTGCGAGGTCTAACGAATGACGGATTCCGGCGAGATGGTAGGCCGGGTCGGACTGGAAATAGGGATCCCATTTCACTTCCTCGGAGAAGACGACCTTGCCGTCGATGAGCGCGGCGCACTTGCGATCGGAGCCGCCGAGATCGAAACCGATGCGACACCCGTCTAGGTTGCGTCCAAGCGGCAGGTGGGCGGAGACGGCGGTGGGCAAATCGGTGGACGTGACCGCTCGGAATGAAAGGGGGCGTTCAAAGACCTTGCGGTGGAAGTCGGCGTCGAAGGCGCGACCCCCTGTGGGGCAGTAATCGGCCTGCAGTCGCCGGGCGAGGGGCGCAGCTTCTGTGCCGCAGAGCAGGATATCAGGTGCACCGCGCGACCAGAGCAGGAACTTTACCGTACGTTCAACGTGAAGATAGGTCGCTTCGTCGTCGACTCCGCCGGCGAGCACTTGCGTGCGGAACAGTGAGGCGGTGCGATCGTCCCGGCGGAGGGCGATGGTGAGTTCAGAGGAACCGGCTGTAGTCGCGCAACGGTCCAGGTACGCACGGGTCCAGAGGACGGCCGGAACGAGGCCTGGGTCGATGACGGAGCGATGGAGGGGGGCGACGTCCATCTGACTGGTCAAAGCGCCTTGGCGGCAGCCGCGTCGAGGTGGAATGTGCAGCGAGGGTGCTGCTGCAGCCAGGTCGCCGGACAGGCGGCGGAAGGGACCTCTTTCATCGCACGGCGGATGATGTCGGCCTTGGCTTCGCCAAAGGCGAGTAGTTCGACTCGGCGTGCTTCGAGAATCGTGGCGACGCCCATCGTCAGGGCGCCATGCGGGACCTGGGCGAGGTCGCCGAAGAAGACCGAGTTGTCGCGACGGGTCACTTCGTCAAGGTGGACCCAACGGGTCCGGGTGTCGGCGGCGGAGGGTGGTTCGTTGAAACCGATGTGGCCGGTGCGGCCAATGCCGAGGATCTGCAGGTCGACCCCGCCGACGTCGCGGATGGCGGCTTCGTAGTCGGCGCAATGCTTGGCCGCATCTTTCGTCAGTCCGTCGGGGATATGGATATTGGCCGTGGGAATATCCAGATGGCGGAAAAGATTTTCCTCCATGAAGAAACGGTACGACTGCGGGTGCGTTGCGCCGATGCCTTCGTATTCGTCGAGGTTGAAGGTGATGACCGAGCGGAAGCTCAGCCTCTCTTCGCGATGTAGGCGGATGAGCTCGGCGTAAAGTGGTAGGGGTGTGGAGCCCGTCGCCAATCCCAGCACCGTCGGTTTGCCCGATTTCGAGCGTATCTCGATAAGGTCGGCTATCTCCCGGGCAATCGCCTGTGCGGCGGTTGGTTTGTCGGGATGAAGCCTGGTCGAGATCATCTTAGCCGAGTGTGGCGAGCATGCGCGCGATTTCATCGCGCTTGGCCTTGGCTTCGTCGAGTTGTTTGCGGGCGCCTTCGAGAATCTTCGGGGGAGCCTTCGATACGAAAACTTCGTTGGTCAGCTTGGCTTCGCCCGCCGCGACGGCCTGATCGAGCTTAGTCAGTTCCTTGGCGAGGCGGATTTTTTCCGCGGCGACGTCGACCGTGCCAGAGAGTTCGAGCAAGACGGTGCCGAGTGAGTTGAGTGAGCCAGTGCGATCGCCGGCATCGTCGGCGAAGGTGATTTCCGCTAGGCCGGCCATGCTGCTGAGCTTGTCGCGGTTCGCCTGGAGGAGGGTCTTCGCCGTGGCGTCCTTGGCGATAATCGTGATGACCGAATCACGGCGGGTCGCCTGGTTGGCCTGCGACTTGAGGCCACGAACTGAGGCGACGAATTCCCTGAGAAGGGCGACATCGGCGACCTTGGCGGCGCTCATCTTGATGCCGTTTTCGCGGAGAACGCGGAGGAGATCGCCGCCGGAGCCGGTGTGGTGGTTCTGGATGAAGTCCTTCTCTGTCCCGTAGCCAAGCAGGTGCCAAAGTTCCTCGGAGATGAACGGAGCGACCGGGTGGAGCAACAGGAGGAACTGGCGCAGCACGAGATCCTGCACGGCGAGGCAGTTGTCGACCAAGGCTGGGTCCTTGAGGCGAGCTTTCGAGGCTTCGACGTACCAGTCGCAGAAGTCGCCCCAGAAGAAGGAGTACAGTCCTTGCGCGTAGGCGGTGAACTCGTGCTCATCCAGGTTCTTGGTCGTACTATCCGTCAGTTCGGCGAGGCCTTGAAGGATGGCGAAGTCGTCGTCATCGAGCTGGGCTGCCTTGATGCGGCTGACCACGGCGGCGAGGGTCGAGTTGTCGGCCATCGGGCCGGACATCTGGCGGAAGCGTGCGGCGTTCCAGAGCTTGTTACAGAAATTGCGTCCCTGGCTGACACGATCTTCGTCGAAGAGGATGTCTTGGCCCTTGGGGGCGATGGACAAGAGGCCGAAGCGGAGGCCGTCGGCGCCGAACTTTGCGATGAGGTCGAGGGGCTCGGGCGAGTTACCGAGCGACTTCGACATCTTGCGGCCGAGCTTGTCGCGGATGATGCCATTGAAATAGACGCGCTTGAAGGGGATACGTTGACGGATCTCATCGTCGGTGAGCGTTTTCTTCTCGGGGCCGTGCAGTTCGAGGCCGGCGATGATCATGCGGGCGACCCAGAGGAAAATGATGTCGGGTCCGGTCGCGAGGGCGCCGGTCGGATACCAATGCTTCAGTTCTTCGGTCGTCTCACCGGGCTTGCGCCAACCAATCGTCGCGAGGCACCAGAGCCAGGAGGAAGCCCACGTGTCGAGCACGTCGGGATCCTGTTCCCAATTGGCGGAGTCGGCGGGGGCGGTGAGGGAGACGTGCAGGTTCTTCGGGTCGTTGCGGTCGGCGCCCTTGCGGTACCAGACTGGAATGCGGTGGCCCCACCAGAGCTGGCGACTGACGCACCAGTCCTGGATATTTTCCAGCCAGTGGAGGTAGGTCTTCGTCCAGCGTTCTGGGTGAAACTTGATGATGCCTGAGGTGACGGCGCGCTTGGCTTCGTCGATTTTCGGGTAGCGGATGAACCACTGTTCGCTGAGACGCGGCTCGATCGGCACGTCGGCACGCTCCGAGTAGCCGACCGTGTTCTCGTAAGGTTCGGTCTTCACCAGCGCACCGAGCTCCTCGAGGAGTTTTTCGGCCATACCGCGGGCCTTGAAGCGTTCTACTCCGGCGAGCGGACCCGCGTCGGCGTTCATCGTGCCATCCGGATTCATCACATCAACGACTGGAAGGTTATGGCGCTTGCCGATGTCGAAGTCCGTGCGGTCGTGGGCCGGCGTGACCTTCAGGACGCCTGTACCGAAATCCTTCTCGACGGCCGTGTCGCCGACGATCGGGATTTGGGCGCGAGGGAAGGGGCGCCAGACGTGCTTGCCGATGAGGTGCTTGTAGCGTTCGTCGTCCGGGTGGACCGCGACGGCGGCGTCGCCCGGAATGGTCTCGGGGCGCGTGGTGGAGATCTCGAGGAACGTACCGGGGAGCTCGGCGACCTCGTAGCGCATGCGGTAGAGTGAGCCCTTGGAGGGCTTCATGATCACCTCTTCGTCGGATAGGCCGGTCTGGGAGACCGGGCACCAGTTGACCATGCGCTTGCCGCGGTAGACGTAGCCGCGTTCGTAGAGCGTGACGAAGGTCTGGAGGACCGCCTGAGAGTAGCCGGCGTCGAGCGTGTGCACCGTGCGATCCCAATCGCAAGAGGCACCGAGTTTACGGAGCTGGCCGAGGATGATACCGCCGTGCTTATCGCGCCACTCGGACGCGACCTGAATGAATTTCTCGCGACCGAGGTCGTGGCGTGTCTTGCCTTCCTTCTGGCGGAGTTCCTTTTCGACGCGCGACTGCGTGGCGATGCCAGCATGGTCGGTGCCTGGAAGCCAGAGCGCGGATTTGCCTTCTTGGCGGGCACGGCGGACCATGATGTCCTGCAGCGTGTTATTCAGCAGGTGCCCCATGTGCAGGACGCCGGTGACGTTCGGCGGCGGGATCATCACCGCGAAGGACTCGCGGGTGTGGTCTACCTTGCCCTTGAAGCAACCGGCCGCGACCCAGCGGTCATACCACTGCTGTTCGACGCCTTGCGGCTCATAAGATTTGGGGATTTCGGCCATCGGAAAGGGGAATGATTAGGGGTTAAGTTGGGGATTGAAAAGAACGGACTAGGGAGGCATTAAGATTAGCAAGTCAGGCCCCATGCAACGGGTGGCAGACGAACCCCGCCAGGTCCGGAAGGAAGCAACGGCAGTCCGTCCATCCGTGTGCCGTGGCAAGCCTGGCCCCTTCTTTTCATTCGACGCCTTCCCTTCATTTGGGAAGGCGTCCTTGCTTGGGCGTAAAAGCAGAAAGGGTGCTATTCGCACCCTTTCGTTCAAAAGTCCGACCCTCGCTCAGAGCGAGTGGATGCTCGACTTGCTGACGGCCATCGCGGCTTCCTTGAAGGATTCGCTGACGGTCGGGTGGGCGAAACAGGTGCGAGCGACATCTTCGGCGCTGCCACCGTATTCCATGTGGGCGCAGGCGGCGGCGATCATTTCCGAAGCACCCTTGGCGACCATCTGAACGCCGAGGAGCTTGTCGGTCTTGGCGCACGCGATGACCTTGACGAAACCGGAGGTGCAATCGGAGGCGATCGCGCGTCCGTTGCCGGCGAGCTGGAACTTACCGATGGCGACTTCGATGTTCTTGGCCTTCGCCTCGGCTTCGGAGAGCCCGACGCAAGCGACTTCGGGGTCGGTGTAGATGACGCCCGGGATGATGGCGTAGTTTACGTGGCCATGCTTGCCAGCGAGGTTCTCGGCGACGGCGACGCCTTCTTCCTCAGCCTTGTGGGCGAGCATCGGGCCGGCGACGACGTCACCGATGGCGTAGATGCCGGGAAGATTGGTCTGGAAGTGGGCGTCGATGACGATGCGGCCGCGTTCGTCGAGTTTGAGGCCGGCTTCCTGGGCACCGAGCCCGGACGTGTTGGCCTTGCGGCCGACGGCGACGAGGACCTTGTCGGCTGGGAACTCAAGGGTCTTGCCGTCGCGTTCGGCGGTGAGGGCGGAGCCCGCGGGGCTTTTCTTCACACCGGTGACCTTGGCCCCCATCTCGAACTTGATGCCCTGCTTCTCGAAAGCGCTCTGGGCGGCCTTGGCGACGTCGGCGTCATAAGACGGACCGCCGATAGAGGGCAGCATTTCGACAACGGTGACCTGGGAGCCGAGACGGGCCCAGACGGAGCCGAGCTCGAGGCCGATGGCACCGGCACCGACGACGACCATCTTTTCCGGGACGGACTTCAGCGAGATGCCGTGGTCGGAGGAGATGACGGTTTCGCCGTCGAACTTCATGAACGGGAGTTCGATCGGGACAGAGCCCGTGGCGATGAGGATGTTCTTGGTCTCGAGCGTGCGGTCGCCGGCCGTGGAGCGAACGAGGACCTGGCCGGATTTCACGAGGCGACCGAGGCCGCGGACGATCTCGACGTTGCGCTTCTTGAGCAGGGCTCCGACGCCCATGTTGAGCTGAGCGACGACCTTGTCCTTATTCGCGAGCATCGCAGAGACGTCGAAGGTGAGCTTTTCCGCGCCAACCAAGCCATGCTTCTTGCCGTGCAAGGCTTCTTGGTAGACTTCGGTGGAATGCAGGAGGGCCTTGGAAGGGATGCAGCCGACGTTGAGGCAGGTGCCGCCGAGGGAGTTGTCCTTTTCCACGAGGGCCACTTTAAGGCCAAGCTGGGCGGCCTTGATGGCGGCGACATAGCCACCGGGACCGGAACCGATTACGACGAGATCGAATTGAGACATTGAGGTAGGAATAGGGAAGGGGGAATCAGACGCCGAACAGGAGGCGCTGCGGGTCTTCGATGAACTGGCGCACCTTGACGAGGAAGGTCACGGCTTCCTTGCCATCGATGATGCGGTGGTCGTAGGAGAGGGCGAGGTACATGATCGGACGGATCACGACCTGGCCGTTCTCGGCGACGGGACGTTCGACGATGTTGTGGAGGCCCATGATGGCTGCCTGCGGGTGATTGAGAATCGGCGTCGAGAGCATCGAGCCATAGATGCCGCCGTTGGAAATCGTAAAGACGCCGCCCTGGAGCTCGGGTAGCTGAATCTTGCCGTCGCGAGCACGCTTACCGAAGTCGCCGATGGCTTTCTCGATACCGGCGAAATTCAGCTGGTCGCAATCGCGGACGACGGGGACCATCAGGCCCTTGTCGGTGCCGACGGCCACGCCGATGTCGAAGAAGTTGTTCTCGACGATATCTTCACCGTCGAGCTGCGCGTTGATCGCGGGGACTTCTTTCATCGCCTGAACGGCGGCCTTCACGAAAAAGGACATGAAGCCGAGTTTGACCCCGTATTTCTTGAGGAATTCTTCGCCGTGGCGTTTGCGGAGTTCCATCACCGGAGCCATGTTGACCTCGTTGAAGGTCGTGAGCATCGCGGTCTCCGTCTTCGCTTGGACGAGGCGTTCGGCGATCTTGCGACGTAGCGGGGACATGCGCTTACGCGTGGTACGACCGTCGCGCGACGGGATCGAAACGGGGGCGGCCGGAGCGGAGGGAGCGGTGGCCGAGGAAGGGGTAGCGGCGGCGGGAGCGACGGCGCGGATCGGAGTCTGGCCAGCGAGGGCGGCGAGCATGTCGCCTTTAGTCACGCGACCAGCCTTGCCTGAACCTTCGACGCCGGCGGGATCGAGACCGGTTTCAGCCGAGAGACGACGGACTGCGGGAGAGACTTCGGCGGCGGCGCCGGACTTGGCGGCAACTGGCGCAGCTTTCGGCGCAGGAGCCGGAGCGGTAGAAGCAGTTTTGGCGGCGGCGGGAGCAGCGGCGGCCGGAGCGGAAGGAGCGTTGCCGGCGGCACCTGCTTCAATCGTGGCGACGACCTGATTGACGAGTACTTCCGTGCCGGCTTCGACGGCGATGGTGATCTTGCCGTCGACTTCAGCGGTACCTTCCGAGGTCACCTTATCGGTTTCGTAGGAAAAGAGGGCTTGGCCCTTGCGGACAGCGTCGCCGCTTTTGACCAGCCAGGCAGCTAGGAGGCCCCCGGTGATGGATTCGCCCATGGGAGGGATTTTGACTTCGACGGCCATGAAAATTAGGTAGGTTTAACCTTGGAAGCCATTCCTGCTCGTTTCAACGGGGAAATGACCCTTTAAACGACCTACGTTGACCGTTTAAGGGGTAGTAGGAGAGATTCCCGGGTAAAGAAAGTCCGCTTCTGAACCCTATTAGGCCGTAAAGGCCTGCTTAACCATGTCGGCCTGCTCGATCTTGTGGACCGCCAGAGAGCCGACCGCAGGGGAAGCTGCCGCATCGCGACCGGCGTAAACCGGGCGGGTGCCGAGGGTGGATTCGATAAGATCGGCGACGAACGACCAGCCGCCCATGTTCTTCGGTTCATCCTGGACCCAGATTACCTTCTTGGGCGAACCCAGCGAGGCGTGGACCTTGGCGAGCGCTTCGCCGTCGAAAGGATAGAACTGCTCGAGGCGCACAATGCTCGTGGCGGTGTCCTTGCGGGCGGCACGTTCAGCGTCGAGTTCGTAGAAGACCTTGCCGGAGCAAAGGATGAGGCGTTCGGTCTTCTCGGCCGGCGTGGCGTCGGCGAGGACGGCCTGGAAGCGGCCTTTGGTGAGGTCGTTGAGCGTGCTGACACAGGCCTTGTGGCGAAGCAGGCTCTTCGGCGTCATGACCACGAGCGGCTTGCGATGTTCGGACTTCACCTGACGTCGCAGGGCGTGGAAGAGCTGCGCGGGGGTCGAAGGCTGGATGACCTGCAGGTTGTTTTCGGCGCAGAGCTGCAGGAAGCGTTCGAGACGGGCGGAAGAGTGTTCAGGGCCCTGGCCTTCGTAGCCGTGAGGGAGGAGCATGACGAGACCGCTCGTCTGACCCCACTTCGATTCGGCGGAGGCGATGAACTGATCGATCATGATCTGCGCACCGTTGGCGAAGTCACCGAACTGGGCCTCCCAGATCACGAGGGAATCGGGGGCTTCGAGCGAGTAGCCATAGTCAAAGCCGAGGACGGCGTATTCGGAGAGCGAGGAGTTGACGAGTTCGACTTCGGCGCCGGCGATGGAGCCGAGCGGGCAGTATTCGGCGTCGTTAGAGGGGTCGTGTAGGACGGCGTGACGGTGCGAGAAGGTGCCGCGTTCGCAATCCTGGCCGGAGATGCGGACGGGGTAGCCTTCGGCGAGCAGAGAAGCGAAGGCGAGGCCTTCGCCGAGGCTCCAATCGAAGTTGGTGCCGGACTTGTAAGCTTCGGCCTTGGTGTCGAGCAGGCGCTTGATCTTAGGGTTCGGAGAGAAGTCAGGGGGCATCTGCCAGAGGACTGGCGCAACCTTATCGAGCAGCTCCTGCGGGGCGGAGGTGTCGACGGTGTGTTCGTAGGGCGAGCGGAAAGGACGAACGCCGACAGGGTTCTTCTTTCGTTCCTCGATCTCGACGGCGAGGGCGGCCTGGGCGCGTTCCTGGGCGGCGTTGAGCATGATGTCGAACTCGGTGCGTAGGGCGATCAGTTCGCCGTCCGGAGCGGAGCCGGATTCGGTCAGGCGCGAAGCGTAGAGGTCGGCGACGGAAGAGTGGGCAGAGATTTCGCGATAGAGCACCGGCTGGGTGAAGGCGGGTTCATCGGTCTCGTTGTGTCCGTAGCGGCGGTAGCAGACGATGTCGACGACGGCATCGGCGCCGAACTTCTGGCGATATTCCAAGGCGATCTCGGTCGCGAGGACGACAGCATCAGGGTCGTCGCCGTTGGCGTGGAGAATCGGGGATTCGGTGAACTTCGCGATCTCGGTGCAATGACGTCCGGTGCGACACTCGTCGGGGTTGGTCGTGAAGCCGACCTGATTGTTGGTGACGATGTGCAGCGTGCCGCCGACCTGGTAGCCCTTGAGCTCGGCCAGGTTGAGGGTCTCCATCACAATGCCTTGGCCAGCAAAAGCCGAGTCGCCGTGCAGGAGGATGGGAAGGGCTTTCGAACGATCGCCGCCGCCTTGGAGGTCGATGAGGGCGCGGGTGCGGCCGAGAACGACAGGATTGACGGCTTCGAGGTGGCTGGGGTTGTAGGCGAGGGTGATGCTGACTTCCTTGCCGTCGACGACGCGGGCGCCCGCGTAGCCGAGGTGATACTTCACGTCACCGTCGCCGTGCGTGGTGTCAGGGATGTGATTTTCCGAGAAAGCTCCGAAGAGGGCTTCGGCCTTCTTGCCGCAGATGTTGACGAGGACGTTGAGGCGGCCGCGGTGGGCCATGCCGATGACGAGATCCGTCACGCCGAAGCCAGGGGCGCGATGGATGACCTGGTCGAGCGCGGACAACATTACTTCACCGCCTTCGACGGAGAAGCGCTTGGCGCCGACGAAAGTCTTGTGCAGGAAACGTTCGAACTGCTCGGCCTGGACAATCGACCGGAGGAAGCGACGACGCGCGGCGGCGTCATAGGCCGGACGGAGTCCGGAGGACTCGATGCGCTCCTGCAGCCAGCGTCGACGCTCGCCATCCTGGATGTGGGTGTATTCTACGCCGATCGGAGAGCAGTAGGTGGACTTAAGTTTGGCGAGGATTTCACCCAGGGGGAGCATCTTGCCGCCCAAGAAATCGCCGGTGTGAAAGAGGCGATCGGCCGGGATGCCTTCGAGGCCGAGTACCTTGTCCGAGAGCTCAAAGTGGGGCGTCGGTTCGGCGAGAGGATTGATGCGGGCCTGTTGGTGTCCGAGCGTCCGGTAGGCGTTGATGGCGGCGAGGATCTTCCACTGGGCGGCGGCGTCGACGCCACCGGCGGCGGGAGCGGCGCCTTTGGCCGGCTTGGGCGGAAGGCTCATGCCGAGCTCGAAGCCCTCGAAGAACGCGCGCCATTCGGTGTCCACGGAGGCGGGGTCCCGGGACCACTGTTCGTGATAAGAGGATACGAGGTCCGCATTCCAGCGGGTTCCGACGCTAAGATGTTTCATTTCTTTGCCTGTAAAAGGGACGTAAATCCTAGACGCTGGAACCCGTGCATAACAAGCCCAGACCCAGTCGAAGCCAGACCGGACCCTGCTTAAAATTGGCAGAGTTTGGGGGTTGTAAGCGGAAATCGGGGCAGGTTTAATTCGGGTCCGTCGATGTCGTCCCCACGTCCGGCCAATCGCTCCTACTCCACGGAAGCCCTGGAGAGGTGGTTTGTGTCGATTCCGGAAGAGTGGGAGTCCGCCTTCAAGGAGGCCGATCTTGTCGAAGGCCGCCGGCTTTATACCGAAGGATTGGTCAGACAGATTGAACTCAAGCCCGAGAATGCCGAAGCCGTCACGCGCACCGAGACCCAGACCGTCCGGGCGGTAATCGAGATCAACGGGGCCAAATTGGAATGGCGGACCTCGTTGCCCGAAGAGGAGAACGGCGCGCCTTTCGCCGTGGCTTCCATCTATGAGATCGAAGAGCTAATCGCCGACGAGATCCCGGCCATCGACGAGTCGGCGGCCGCGGCCGCGCCGGAGGCGCCCAAGGAGCCTGAGCGTAAGGATGCCAACGCCCGCACCTCGCTGAAGTTACAGGTGTCCTTCGATCTGTCTTCCGACGGGCTGAAGATTTCCGCGGCTTGGACAGGGCGGGGTGGGCATGCCTGGAACTGCTTTGGCCCCGGGGCGATTCCCGGAGACGAGCTTTCCGACGAGCAGCGTCAGACCCTTTTCCGTTTCAACACTGTCGCGCATCGGGCTGGCTTCGTCTACAGCAAGGCCACCGGTGCCTGGGCGATTGATAACATCGGCCGCATCGAGCGCTTCGTGCGCGAAGAACTCAATGACTGGCGCAAGCGCTTCAAGCTCATCGGCGAAGACGCGCTCAATATCTTCCGCAACGAACAACTCCAGGTCGCCGTCGACGCCGAGGCCGAATCTGCCGCCGACGGCAAGTCCTTCAAGCTGAACTGGCGCCTTAAGGCCGGCGGGCATCGCCTCCTGGCGGACGAACAGAAACTTTTGCTTAAGGCCGGCGGTCGTCCGGTCATCCTGCCCGGCAAGGGCGTCGTGGCCTATAACGCCGCAGTCGCTGATTTCTCCGAAGATTGGCGGGCTAAGGACGGCGAAGTACCGCGCTACCTGCTGCTTTCCTTGTTCGATCACGCCGCAGTTGGCGCCTTGAAACTCAACGATGACCTCAAGGCCTGGAAGGATAAGCTCCTTCAGGAGCCGATGCCGCCCGATAATCTCCCGGCCCACCTCCGTCCTTATCAGGCCAAGGGCGTCGCTTGGCTGGGTCGTCTCTGCGAGCTGGGCTCGCATCCGTTACTCGCCGACGAGATGGGTCTCGGCAAGACCGTCCAGGTTCTCGCCTTGCTCGCTTCTCGCCCCATCGGTGAAAGGTCCATCATCGTTTGCCCGGCCAGCGTCATCCCCGTCTGGATTGGCGAGATCAAGCGCTTCCATCCCGAGATGAGCGCCGGCGTGGCCGTGCTCACGGCTGACGAGGACTTCGTCACGAATCCTTCAGCCAAGCTCTGGATCTCCAGCTACACCCAGTTGCGTCGCCATGCCGACCTGCTCGCCAAGACTCGCTTCGGTTACGCGGTGCTCGACGAAGCCCAAGCAATTAAGAACCCTGAGTCCAAGACGACGCAGACCTGCGTCTCCTTGCAGGCCGATCACCGTATCGCAATCACCGGTACGCCGCTGGAAAACCGTCCGACTGACCTCTGGACGATCTTCCGTTTCTTGATGCCGGGCCTACTCGGTAAGCGCGCCAACTTCGAGCGTATGATGCTGCGCGATCCCTCGATCGCTCTCGGCAAGGTTCGCCGTCAGGTTTCACCTTTCATTCTGCGTCGTCTCAAGCGCCATGTCGCCGCGGACATTCCGCCGAAGATGGAGGTCGTGCTGCCTTGCCCGCTCACCCACGAGCAGCGTTCGCTCTATCAGCATCTTACGCAGGGCAGCGGCTTGTCGGGCGAACTCGCCTCATTGCTGTCGAAAGACGCGACTTCGGTGCTCACGCTCCTCATGCGTCTCCGGCAGGTCTGCTGCGATCCGGGCCTACTGCCCGAGAATTCGCATTGCCCCTCGGCCCATTCGGGTAAGGTCACCTTGCTGGTTTCCAAACTCTCAGAAATCGCCGCCAACGGCTCCAAGGCCGTCGTGTTCTCCCAGTTCGTCTCGCTCATCGAGCGTGTGAAGTCGGCGCTCGCGCGTGACCTTCCGTCGTTGCCGATCTATGAACTCACCGGTGAGACCAAAGACCGCTCCGCACCGGTCGAGCAATTCAAGGAGACCAAGGGTCCCGCCTTGTTCCTGGCTTCTCTTAAGGCCGGCGGCACGGGCATCACCCTCAACACCGCCGAATACGTCTTCTTGATGGACCCCTGGTGGAATCCCGCCGTCGAGGCCCAGGCCGTCGACCGCGTCCACCGTATCGGCCAGAAGAACCCGGTCCTTATTTATCGAATGATTGCGCCGGGTACGGTCGAGGAGCGCATTGAGGAGTTGAAGCAGGAGAAGCGCGAATTGTTTTCGACCGTCGTGGGCGACATTCCGGACATGACCGACTGGACGCGGCACTTCACGTCGTTGGACGCGCTCATTCGTCTCAGCGATTCTCCGGCCGCAGCGGCTTCCGCGGAAGCGGCGCCGGAACGTGACGCCGAAGGCTGATTACTTCGCGATCAGGTCGTATTCCTCGGCGCCGGTCACGGTCACCTCGGCGAATTCGCCGATGGGGAATTTCTTAGGCACCTTGACGACACCGTCGATTTCCATGGCGTCGCCGACGCTGCGGGCGATGCCCGGGCTTTCGACGAGGACACGGAGCTTACGGCCCACAAAGGCTTCACCGCGCTGCTTGGAAAGACGCTGGAGGAGGAGCATGGCGCGGGCATAGCGGTCAGCCTTCACCTCATCGGTGAGATGGCCTTCCATCTTGGCGCCCTTGGTGCCTTCTTCCTTCGAGTACTTGAACACGCCGACGCGGTCGAACTTGGTCTGTTCGAGGAAGGCGAGGAGTTCAGTGAAATCTTCTTCGGTCTCGCCAGGGAAGCCGACGATGAAAGTCGTGCGAATAACCAGTTCTGGGATGCCCGCGCGCATACGCGTAATCAGATCACGGATGTAGGCGCCGTCGGTCTCGCGCTGCATCGCGCCGAGCATCTTGTCGGAGACGTGCTGGAGCGGGATGTCGACGTAGCGGACGACGTGCTTGGACTGGCCGATGGTCTCGATGAGCTCGTCGCTCCAATGGGCCGGGTGCGTGTAGAGCAGGCGAATCCAGAAATCCCCTTCGATTTGGTCGAGTTCGCGGAGGAGGGAGGCCAGCGATTCGCCCTTGGAAGAGTCGACTTTGCTACGAGGGTTCGGGCGGGCTTCGGTCCAGCGGTCCATGCCGAAGTAGGTCGTGTCTTGGGAGATCAAGTTGATCTCCTTCACGCCTTCGGCGACGAGCTGACGGGCTTCCTTGACGACGGATTCCACCGTACGGCTGCGATGGCGGCCGCGGATACGCGGGATGATGCAGAACGTGCAGGGGTGGTTGCAGCCTTCGGCGATTTTGATGTAGGCCGAATGGCGCGGCGTCAGACGGAAGCGAGGGGTGTCGAAGTCAGGGATGAAGGTGGTCGTCTTGGCGAGGAACTCGGTCATGCCGGCTTCGCCGCCCATGACTTTATGGATGACCGGGACAATGTTCGTGACCTGGTCGAGGCCGATAAAGGCGTCGACCTTAGGCAGTTCGACGCGACCCTTGGCGCCTTCGACGACGGGCAGGGCGCCTTGGTAGCGCTGGGACATGCAACCGGCGACGATAAGCTTCTGGCCTTTCTTGCGGGCGGTGGCCTTGCCGTCGCTCATCTCGTAGATGGCTTCGAGGGCTTCGTGCTTCGAGGCGTCGATGAAGGAGCAGGTATTGACGATAACGACGTCAGCTTCCGAGGCGTCGGCGGTCATGGACATGCCGGCCTTGGCGAGGTGACCAATCATGATCTCGGAATCGATCAGGTTCTTGGCGCAGCCAAGGGAGACGAGGCCTACTTTTACGGACATGGCGGGATAAGGAGCAGAGAAGGGGCGGAAAGCAACCCCAGGCGTCAGAGAGTAAGCCAGGCTTCAGCCGGAATTGCCTCCGGACGGGCCAAACTGGTCAATCCGTAGCGAGGTAGGTCTGCCAACCAGGCGGCGACATCCGCGGCGCCAGGGAAAAGTTTCTTGGCGGCGGAGCCGACCTGCTTGCGGCGCTGGGTGAAAAGCATGCGGGCGACTTCGCGGGCGCGGGGGCTGAGGCGCTTGGCGTCGGGACGCCGACGGAGCACGAGCAGGCAGGAGTCTACCTTGGGCGGCGGGTTGAACGACTGGGCGGGTACCGGGTGCACCTTGATCTTTTCGAAGGCCAGGTGGACCTGCGCGGTCACCGCGGACCAATGCCCCGTGCCGACGTCGGCGGTGAGGCGTTCGGCGGCTTCGCGCTGGAGCATGAGCACCATCATCGAGGGGTGCGGTCCGGCGCAGATTGCATCCATCCACGGCGTGGAGATCGCGTAGGGAAGATTGGCGATGACCTTGAAGGAACCTTCGGTCGGGTCGACGAGTCCGGCGCGGGGGAAATCGACGGCATCGCCTTCCTTGAGGTGGAAGGTCTTCGGGAAGCGCGGCAGTAACGACTCCGTTAGGTGGAAGTGCATCGTGCGGTCAGCCTCGATCGCGAAGAGGTCGGTGCCGGCGCAGAGCAGGGTGCGGGTTAGCGTTCCTAGGCCAGGACCGACTTCGACGACCGTATCGCCGGCCGTTACCTCGCCGAGTTCCAGCGACTTACGGACGATGTTGCCGTCGATCAGGAAGTTCTGGCCGAGCCACTTCTTGGGCATGTGGGAGAGGCGGGCCAGCAGGTCCCGGGTCTCGTTCGGCGAAAGCGGGCCCTCGTTCATGCGGATTGTAAGGCCTTCATGAGCGCGGACGGATTCTGCTCACGCATGAGGGACTCGCCGACGAGCAGGGCATGCGCGCCGGCGGCACGCATCCGGGCAGCGTCTTCCGCCGTCTTGATGCCGCTCTCAGCGACCTTCAGGACGGACTTCGGCATGTGCGGGATGACGCGTTCGGCGAAAGACAGGTCGATTTGGAAGGTCGACAGGTTGCGGTTGTTCACGCCGACTATGTCGGGGTCGTGACGTAGGGCGCGCTCGAGCTCGGCTTCGTCATGGACCTCGAAGAGCGTGTCCAGCCCAGCGAGCTTGGCCGAGCGATGAATTGGGATGATTTCGTCGTCAGTAAGGCCGCGGACGATGATCAGGATGCAGCGCGCGCCAGCTTGGGCCGCCTCAAGCACCTGATAGGGGTGTACCATGAAGTCCTTGCGGATGCAGGGCAGGGGGCGGGCCCAGGACGGTTGGTCTTGGACGACCTGGATGAGGTCCTTGAGTTCGCCTTTGAAGTAGGTTGTCTCCGTGAGGACCGAGAGGCAGTCGGCGCCGGCGGCGGCATAGGCGCGGGCTTGGGTGACGGCGTCGACGCCTTCGCGGATCTGGCCGACGCTGGGTGAGGCCCGTTTGACTTCGGCGATGACGCTGAGGCGACCTTGGACCTGCAAGGACTGGCGGAACCCCGGTGTCGCATGTTTGCTGGCGAAGGCCGCCAGCTCGGCGTCCGTGACCGCACGGGCGAACGGGGCGATTTCCCGACGCTTGGCGTCCATGATTTCAGTCAGCTTGTCCACTGGCCCTAAAGCAAGCGCTCTCGGGCCTTCTGGCAATCGTTTTGACTCCCTTCCTTCCTGCCTCCTGCATCGGGACATGCCCGGCATCGACCTACTGCTTGCGACCACCGCCCGTCTCCGCGCTCCCGACGGTTGCCCCTGGGACCGTGAACAGACGCATCGCACCATCTGCGACTGCTTGGTCGAAGAAGTCGCCGAGCTGGTCCAAGCGATCGACCTGAATGATGACGCCAATCTCCGGGAGGAACTAGGTGATCTTCTCTTCCATATCGCCATGCACGCGCAGATGGCGTCCGAAGTCGGTAAGTTTAATTTTGACGACATCGCCCGCGAGGTGAACGAAAAGATGGTCCGTCGTCATCCGCATGTGTTCGGGGACGGCGCCAAGCTCGGAACTTCCGATGCGGTCGTGACGCAGTGGGAGCAGATCAAACTGAAGGAGAAGGGCGCCAAGAAGCCCACCGTCTTTAAGGCGCTCCCACCTTCGTTGAATGCGATCCTGACCGCCCGTGAAGTCTGGAAGCAGATCCGAAAGAAGCAGCTCGATGCTGGAGAGACCGTCGATGTTGCTCAGGTAGATGCCCACGCCAAAGGACTTACCGAAGAAGCCGCCGGCCGGAAGTTGTTCGAGCTGATCGCCGCTTGTCGTGATGCCGGCATCGACCCTGATTCCGCCTTGCGTAGGCAGACGTCAAAGATCGTTGCCGAAGCCGAACTTCACGCCCCTCAAGGCTGAGCATGGAGCAGGACGAACAGCCCATCACTGTGCACGTCGGTGGACGCCCCGTGCTGGTCTGGCCACGTGTCTCCGCCCGGACTACCCGCGTCCGGTTGTCGGTTAAGCCTGGGCCGAAGGTCATCCTGACTTATCCGGCGCATGCCTCGCATGCCTCCGCATTGGCCTTCCTTCGCGACAACATTCCTTGGTTGGAGCGTGTGCTCGCCAAGGCCCGTTCCGTCCAGCCATCGCTGACCTCGCATCTGCGCAAGTTTCCTTGGGTGACCCTGGATGACCGCCTGCTGGCGCTCGAGATGGAGTCGGGTACGCGTGGATCCATCCGCATCTCCAAGACCGAGGATAAGGTGAACCTCGTGATGCCATCGGCTGATCCGGAGCCTGGTGCGGTCCGCGTCATCCGTCGTCTAGCCGAGACTGGCCTAGGGCTGGCCGTCGATCGTCTGAGCAGCAAGGTGGGCGTGACGGTCGAGCAGGTCAGCGTGCGTGACCAGACGACCCGTTGGGGTTCATGTTCGTCGGCCGGGACTCTTTCGCTGAACTGGCGATTGATCCTGCTCCCTCCGATGCTGCACGACCATGTCATCCTGCACGAACTTTCCCATCGCCGTCACATGGATCATTCCGATCGTTTTTGGAATCAGTTGGCCGCGTGGGATCCGGATTGGAAGAAGCACGACCGCGAATTGACCAAGCGATGGAACGTCATCATGGATCTCGGACGATGAGCCAACCCGAAGTAGGCCAGTCCCCAGATGAAGTCTTTGATGTCGTTGACGAGCGCGATACCGTCGTCGGCCGGGAGTTCCGCCGGGAAATTCATCGGCGCGGCTTACTCCATCGGGCCATTCATATTTTCTGGCTTCGTGATGACGGGCAGCTCTGCCTTCAGCGCCGTTCCTACGCCAAAGACAACTGCCCCGGGCTGCTCAGCTCCTCCTGTGCTGGCCATGTCGATTCCGGGGAGGATTATCTCACGGCGGCAGTTCGTGAGCTGCGCGAGGAGCTGGGGGTGGCTGTATTGCCGCAGGCATTACTTGAGGTCGACTACGCCCCATGGCACGCCGAGCTCGGCAACGAGTTCGTACGTTCTTATGTGCTACGCGGAGACTATCCGACCTCTTTGGCGGCCTTTGAAGTGGACTCAATCCTATGGCGCACTCCTGCGGAGATCGAGGTCTGGGCTGGGTTGGACCCCGAGGAGTTCGCCACCCCGTTGTCCCATCTGTTGCGTAGGCCGGGCGTCCGTCGTGCCTTGGGGCTATCGGCGTAATGGGTTGAACTACCCGCAGGGAGGTGAGATAGAGGGGTGTGTCTGACGCCCCTAGAGAACTATCCGATGCCCCGGCGGTGGTGCCGTGGTATCATTGGGTCTGGGTCGTGCCGATGGCGCTGTTCCTGCGACTGTGGCTGGCCACCTTGCGATTCAGTTGTAACGTTGACCGCATCGATGACTCTGAGGCTCCTGCCGTCCTGCTGCTCTGGCACGACAAACTTTTCGTCTCGTCGTGGATTGCAAACCGCTACTTCTCGCGTCCGGTGACGGCGCTCATCAGTACGAGTAAGGACGGCGCTTGGCTGGTGGCTTTCTTCCGGTTCATGGGCATCACCGCGGTGCGAGGTTCCTCCAATCGTCGCGGCGCCGCCGCCCTGATGACCCTGACTCGTTTGATGCGCGCGGGTAATCATACTGGCATCACCCCGGATGGCCCGAAGGGCCCCGCTCTTGAGTTTAAGTCCGGCGCGGTATCGCTGGCCCGATTGACACGTAGTCCATTCGTCGTGATGGGTATCCGCTACCATGCCTGCTGGCGGATGCGAAGCTGGGATCGGTTCGCGATGCCGATTCCGTTCTCCAAGGTGGAAGTCACCTTGCTCAGCGAGCCCATGCCTGCGGAAGGTGAAGCCGATGAGGCCGTCGCCTCTCGCTTGAAGGCCCGCTTGGACGAGACTTCGACCGGTCCCGCTTGAGCCTTTAGGCCTTGCCTAGGAGCTTCTCGGCGTACTTGGCCAGCAGGTCGGACTCCAGGTTGACCCGGTCTCCGGACTTACGACTGGCGAGGTTGGTCACTTCCAGCGTGTGCGGGATGACCCAGATGCGGAAGCCGCCTGGGATCACGTCCGCTACCGTGAGGGACATGCCGTCGACCGCGACACAGCCTTTGCGGACAACGTGACGGAGAAAGGTCTCGGAGGCCTTGATGTCCAGGCGCCAGTCGGCGCCATCCTGACCGAAGAAAACGACCTCGCCACAGCCATCGATATGTCCGGTCACGAAATGTCCGCCCATCCGATCGGTTGGAAGGAGGCTGGGCTCGACGTTGACGACCGAGCCAGGGCGGAGGTCGCCAAGGTTCGTCAGACGAAGAGTCTCGGCGAGGAGGTCGAAGCTGGCTTGTTGCCCCTGGGGATCGACGACGGTTAGGCAGCAACCGTTGGTGGAGATACTATCGCCAGACTTAGCCGAGGCGAGCAGGGGATGGTCGAGGGTCAGGCGGGCACCGTCCTTATCTCGGGGGGCGATGGCGACGACCTTAGCGGCTCCCTGGACTAACCCTGTGAACATCGGGAAATAAAAAGGGGCCTTGGCAGGCCCCGGAGGTTTTAGTTCTGTTTGCCGTCTTGGGCTCGCTTGGCGCGTTCTTCGGCTTCGAGCTTGGCGCGGACCGCAGAGCGTTCTTCCTCTTCGATCTGCTTCATGCGGAGCTTCTTGCGTTCGTCTTCTTCAACGGCGCTACGCACTTCGTCTTCGACTTCCTCGGAAGCCTTCTTGAATTCGCGCTTGGCCTTACCCAGACCGCGGGCGAGTTCAGGGAGCTTGGAACCCCCGAAAAGGAGCAGGACGACAAAGAGAACAACCCAGATGACTGGGCCATCGAATACGGCAAGAGGGAGGTTCATGGTCAGATTGCGATTGCTGTGAGTGATTGACTGTCAAATATTTCAACAAGTTTTGGTTATGTCAACCCATGTCTCCCATCGTGATGTCTGGTACACTGGCCACGTCCAAGGGGTCGGATTTCGAGCCCAAGTCATCGGTTTAGCCCGTGGTTATGACGTGACGGGATACGTCCAGAACCTTGCCGACGGCAGGGTGTATCTTCATGCCGAAGGCGACGAGGGCGAAGTGGAAGCCTTCACCGACCAGATCGCCAAATCCCTCGACGGACATATTCGCGGCGAGGAGATCAAGACTTTCACCGGGCTACGCACCTGTCGCGAGTTCGCCATCCACCGATGAGTTCTGCCATCTCCGTCCGCCATCTGACCAAGGATTTCCGCATTGGCATTCGCGGACTTAAGCTCCGTGCGGTCGATGACCTCTCGCTCGAGATCCCGCGTGGTCAGGTCTATGGCCTATTGGGTCCAAACGGTTGCGGCAAGAGCACGACCCTGAAGATCGTGCTCGGGCTCGTCTCCGCCACCGCCGGCGAGATCAGCATTCTCGGCCATCCTTCCGCGACCAGCGCCGCGCGCCGTCGCACGGGCTTCCTGCCGGAGGCTCCCTATTTCCATAAATTTCTTACCGGTCGCGAACTCGTGCGCTACTGCGCGCAACTGAGCGGCGTCGCCGCCGCCGACCTCGATATCGCCGTCGAGGACGCGCTGGGTCTGGCCGTGATGACCGAAGCCGCCAACCGCCCGATTGGCACCTATTCGAAGGGGATGCTGCAACGCATCGGTTTCGCCCAGGCCGTGGTGCACGATCCGGAACTTGTCATCCTGGACGAACCTACCGCCGGCGTCGACCCGGTCGGTTCCGCCTCGATCGGCCGAATGATTCATGCGATGCGCGATAAGGGTAAGACCGTCGTGCTCTGCTCGCACCTGCTCGGGCAGGTCGAACAGGTCTGCGACCGCGTCGCCATCATGGATCGTGGCAAGCTGGTCCTTGAAGGCGCCGTGGATGACGTTCTGGCCCGTCGCGACCGCCATGTGTTGACCGTCGAAGCCATGAGCCCCGCCGCGCGGGCCGCCGCCGAGGCTGCGCTGGAGGCACATGGCGCCAAGCTCACCTCCGTCACCCATCCGCGCCGTTCACTCGAGGACCTCTTCCGCGAGCTCGTCACTGGCAGCCGCGACGCCTGATATGAAAGACTCCTTCCAACGCACGCTCTGGATCGCCCGCGTGACCTTCCTTGAGGCCGTTCGCCAGCGGTTCTTCGCCTTCCTGATGGTGCTCGGCACCGCGATGGTACTGTCCTCGGTTTCTTTCCGCGTCTTCGATTTCGGCCACGGCGAACTGAAGTTCATCGCCGATTTCGGGTTCGGCGGGATGTTCTTCTTCGGCTCGGTGCTGGCCGTGGTGATGACGGCCCAGCTGTTTTTCAGCGAGATGGATAATAAGACCGCCCTGACCCTTTTGGCCAAGCCCCTGAGCCGGGCGGAATTCCTGCTTGGTAAGTTCTTTGGTGCTTGGGCTGTCCTCGGGGTATTCGTCGTCGTGCTCGCCTCGCTCCTCGGGGCCGTGCTGTGGGCTCGTGAAATCGAGCTCGTGGCTGCGGCCGAACAGGCGGGTAAGATTCCCACGACCTTCAGCGCGAGCGGCCTTCTCGAGTTCGTCGCGCTACAGTGGCTGCGCCTCGGGGTCGTCACCGCCATCGTCCTCGCACTCTCCTCGCTGGCGCGGACTTTCCTGTTCGCCGTCGTGGTCGGATCGCTGGCTGTCGTCGCCGGACAATTGCAGTGGATCGCCCAAGATGCCGTGCTTAAGCCTACCGATTCCGTGGTCTATGAGGCATTCCTTTGGGTGAGCTGCCGTCTCATTCCGAACCTGCAGCAGTTCAATATCGGCGACGCCTTGGTGCTCGGCTCCGCCGGCGTCCCGGCCGGCGCGGTGTCGACTGTCGCCTTGTCCGGACTCTTTTACATGGTCGCCTACCTTTTCGTCGGCGCCCTGATCTTCCGTCGGAGGGAAATCTGATGCGTCGGTTCGCTCCTTGGGTCGCTTCCTTTGCGCTGATCGCGGGTGCCGGCGTCTTCGCCGAAGTCTCCTGGCGTAGCGTGCGGCCGAGTATCCCGGAAATCGGACGCAAGGATCTTGAGCCGACGCTCGGGCAGGGGGTACTGCTCGGCGTCCTGGGCGGCCTGCGCACCGTGGTCGCGGACCTGACCTGGATCCGAAGCTATGTGCTCTGGGAGCGCAAGGATAGGGCAGGTTGCGAGGCTTTGATGCGCGCCGCTTGCGCACTTGATCCTTATTCCCGATATTTCTGGGAGCATACGGCCTATGTCGTCGGCTACGACCTCGCCCATTGGGAGATCCGGCGCCGCGGCGGCTACGACAAGGTACCAGCCGAGATTCAGGATCGGCTTTTCAAGACCTATGCCCGCCGCGGCATCGATATCATCGAGGAGGGTATCGCCCGCAGCAAAGTGACCACGCCGCTGGTGCTGAGCGCGGCGCAGCTTGCGGAAATCAAACTTAAGGACCACAAGCTTTCCGCCCGTTATTACAAGCAGGCCGCCGAAGCTCCCGACGCTCCTTGGTATGCCGCCCGCATCTGCGCCCAGGTCATGTGGGAAGACGGAAGGAGGCAGGAGGCCTACCTTTGGTTCCGGCAATTTTGGATCAGCCGCATGCTACCGAGGGACGACGGTTATCCTGACGACCTGAAGCAACTCCGTACGATGGAGGAAGTCCTCGGGATTAGGCCGGCCGACCGTATTCCTCGACCGAGCTGGGAGCGCTGATCAGAACGGCTCGTCCGATTTCTTCTCCGCCAGGGCACCCTTGGGGGCGCGGGGCTTGCGGGGAGGGAATTCGAACCACCAACCCTTCTGCTTGTCGGCGACAAGGAAGGCTTCAAAAGTGCGCTTGGTGCGATTGGAGACGAACTTCTTAAGCCCGGTCTTACCTTCGTTGAGCAGTCGGCGGACGTCGTCGGCCGAGATCGGCGCCTTGAGCATCTCAGCGTTGAGGCTGAAGGTCTTCTTCGCGCCGGCTTCCTGAGCCTTGTGCGGGCAGACCCGATAACCCGCGGTCGGGGTGTGCTGGACGGCGAGGCCGCTGACGGGGCAGGGGCCGAGGACCGGCCATTCGACGTCAAAGGCATCAGGATTGCCGTCTGCGCCCTCGCGAGGCGGGAAGTAGAGCACGGCCTTGAGCTTACCGCTCGGGGCCTTGGGCTTGGTCTTGCGGGGGGCTTTGACCGGCTTGGCTTCTTCACCTTCGGCGGCAGGGGCTGGGGCGGTCTCGGTCTTCTCTTCGGTGCCGCGAGGTTTAATCGTGTCCGGGTCGACGAGGTCGATGTAACCCGTGAAGTTCTTGCCCGACTTCATCGAGCGGAAGTCGGAGAAGGGACCGATGCGGCGCTTCTCGATCAGTTCCGCGACTTCGGCCGGGGTGATCGTGTGGCCGTTCATGCCGACATAGATCGTCAGCTTGGGGCGGTCGGTCGTCCCGACCATGTCTTGGGAGAAATATTTCTCTCCGTCAGTCTGCAGCGGTTTGCCGTCGGTCGGGGAGAGGACCTGCGGGGCCAGTTCGAGCGAGGGCGGTTTCACGGCGCCCTTCTTCACGATGATCTCAAGGAGTGCCTTGATCTCCTTCATGAATTCGCGCGGGCCCATCTTGCCGTGCTCGATCTGCTTGAGCTTGTATTCCCACTCGCCGGTCATCTGCGGTTCCGTGAAGACGCCCATTTCCTTGGCGTGCAGGAACTGGTGGAGTTGGAAGGCCTTGGCGAGAGGGACAAGTTCCTTGCCCTGACGTTCGATGTAGGTCTTTGAGAGGAGTTCTTCGATCGTGGCAGCGCGGGTCGCGGGAGTACCGAGACCGCGTTCCTTCATCGCTTCGGCGAGGGCTTCGTCATCGACGAGCTTGCCAGCGTTTTCCATCGCACCGAGGAGCGAGGCTTCGTTGTAGCGGGCGGGCGGCTTGGTCGCGTCTTCTTTGACGTCGACGGCGTTAACTTTGGCCTTGGCGGGAGAACCATCGGCGGAAGCGAGGGCGGGGAGGCTCGCGGAGCCTTCCTTGTCCTTGTCTTCTTCGGCTTCGGCTTCTTGGCCCCAGACGGCGCGCCAACCAGCGACGACGAGCACCTTGCCCGTCGTGCGGAAATTATGTTCACCGACGAGGGTCGTGCGGACGGTCTCTTCAAACTCGGCCATCGGGAAGAAGACGGCGACGAAGCGACGGACGACGAGGTCGTAGATTTTCTGTTCTACGTCGGTCAGGCCGTGCGGGACGGTCCCGGTCGGGATGATGGCGAAGTGGTCACTGACCTTCTTGTTGTCGAAGACCCGGCGACCGGCGGAATCGACCCAGCCACTGCGGAGCGCTTCCTTGGCGAAGACTCCGGCCGGATGGGCGCCTTCGAGGGACTGGAGGGCGGCCTTGGCGTTCGGGAGGTAATCCTCGGGCAGGTACTGGGAATCGGTGCGAGGATAGGTGAGAGCCTTGTGCTTTTCGTAGAGGGCCTGGGCGACGCCTAGGGTGGTCTTGGCCGAGAAGCCAAAGCGACGATTACCTTCGCGCTGGAGGGTCGTGAGATCGAAGAGACGGGGGGCGCTTTCCTTCTTCGGCTTGCGTTCGTCGGTGACGATGCCGGTGCCGATCTTGATCGACTCCTCGGCTAGTTTGCGGGCCTGGGCTTCGTCGTAGAAGCGTTCGGCTTCCTTACGGTCGGTGACGCCGGGGACTTGGGCGGCGCCGCGGTAGCCGCCATTGGAGATGCCGAAGTCGCCTTCGATCTTCCAGAAGGTCTTCGGGACGAAATTACGGATCTCCAGCTCGCGCTTCACGATGAGCATGAGCGTGGGGGTCTGGACGCGGCCGACGGAGAAGACTTCGCGTTTCGCGCCACCGATGATGATGG
>Ga0209299_1000073_pt1 | contig 49480 bp, 33 predicted proteins | sample S_140806_MF_Meta_FD_187326 | JGI IMG/M metagenome (GOLD analysis project Ga0209299, IMG submission 187326) | Freshwater microbial communities from Lake Simoncouche, Canada to study carbon cycling - S_140806_MF_MetaG (SPAdes) (version 2) | ecosystem: Environmental > Aquatic > Freshwater > Lake ...
ATAGCAGACCGCCGCATAGGCCTCCCCCTTGCTGCGGCCGGTGCTCCAGTCGCGGTAGTCGCCCAGCCAGAGATCGAGGTGGTGGCGCAGCAGCGGGCCGTGGCCCACGGCGATCGTGTTGATCGCCGGCAGGGCATCCATGCGCTTCATGGCCTGCAGCACGCTGCGGGCGTTGGGGCCCATCAGGCAGTCGTAGTAGAAGCGGAAATCGGGGGCAATGGCGCCGGGATCGCTGTCGAACAGCTCCTCACTGCAGTAATGCAGACCGAAGGCATCGCAGGTGTAAAGGATGCCGGTGCCGTGGTCGAAGGAGAAGATCGTGTCGGGCCAGTGCAGGTTGGGGGCACTGAGGAATTCGAAGCGGTGCGCCACACCGCTTTCAGGGTTGGTGCCCAGATCCAGCTCCTCGCCGCTCTTGACGGCGCGGGAGCGGAAGGGGCGGTGCACCTGGTTCTCGAGGAACTGGATCGCCACCTTCGAGCCCACGATCTCGATCTCGGGGTGGAGGTCGATCAGGTGACCGATCAGGCCGGAGTGGTCCGGTTCGGTGTGGCTCACGATCAGATGGTCGATCGTGGTGGGATCGATCTCCTCCTTGAGGAGCGGCAGCCAGGTGGCTTCGAACTTGAGATGGCTGGTGTCGATCAGGGCGGTGCGTTCACCCCGCACCAGGAAGGCGTTGTAGGTGGTGCCGTTGCGCAGGCCGAACTCGATGTCGAAGCGGCTGCGGTCCCAGTCGAGGGAGCGGATCGTGGTGGTGTCGGCGGCGATCGATTCGCGCTGCAGGGAGAGGCGTGCGCGGGGGCCCGGGGCGGTGGTCACGGAGGCGGGTGAAGTCACGCGGGCTGGGGGTGGGGCGACCCGGAAGAGGGAGGGACTTTAGGAAGATTCCGGCTCGGCGGGGTTACACAGGCCCGGCCCGGCAGGCGCCGACGGCCCGGCTGGAGGGGGGATCACAGCCACCACCAGCTCTCGAAACAGGCCGCCTGCCCACAGGCCTCCCCCGCCTCGTTGCACAGGGTCCAGAGCCGGGCCCCCTCGATGCGGAAGCGGCGCCCCTGGCTGTCGATGCGGATGCCGCGGTAGTTCGCGATCGCTTGGCGTTGGAGAGCCAGGGCGAGGGCTCCGGCCCGGGCCTGCTGCTCCGCCGGCTCGGCCGTGAGGCGCGAGGGCATGCCCACCAGGGAGGCCCAGGGGCGCCGCCACAGCCGCAGTGCCGCCGCGTTGGCGTAGGTGAGGCGGGGATCCACACCACCGTCGTGGGCGAGCACAACATGGGCCGTGGCGAAGAGTTCCTGGGCCTGGAGCCGCAGCGGCCGCTCCGCAGGACCCGCCAGCAGCGGTAGCCCATAGGCGCGGCGGTGTGCCGCAAGGATCCGGGCTGCCCAGGCCAGGCCCTGGGGGCTCAGCCAGGGGGGCTCGCCAGCGGTGGCGTTGCCTTGGGCCATCCCGCCGGGACCGCTCACCCCGCCGCTCCTCCCCCCTCGCCGCCTTCTTCCCCGCTGGCCGTGGATTCCGCGCCGGCCGCCATGGCGCGCACCATGGCCAGCTGGCCCATGGCTACCCCCTGCTCCCGCAGGCGTTCGAGGAACAGCCGGTTGGCCTCAGGGAAACGGGGTTCCTCGGCCAGGGGCAGGGGACCGGCCCCCTCCAGACCCGATTCCCCCTCCAGGGCCGGGGTGATCACCACCAGATCGGGATCGAGGGCGGCGTCGTAGCGCCACCAGCGGGCCGGATCGGCGATGGCGGCGTGCACCGGATGGGGCACATGCTCCTGCCGCAGCACCGCCCCCTGGCGTCGCCGTTCGGCCAGGTCGGCCAGGAGCTGGCTGCGGGTGCGGCCGCGCAGCTGGAAGAGCACGAAGGGATCCTCCGAGAAGCGGTCGCCCATCAGGTAGTAGACGGCGCTCACGTGCTTGCAGGGATTGGCCTTATCGGGGCAGGTGCATTCACTGCGCACCTCCTGCAACTTGAACGGAAACAGCCTCTTGCCACTGGCCGCGAAGGCCCGCTCGATGTCCTGGGGCATGATCCCGGCCAGCAGCTGGGCCGACCAGCGCGCCTTCAGGCTCAGGGCCTCGAGCACGTAGCCCCAGTCCTCGTCGTTGAGCACATCGAGCCAGAGCTTGACCTTGTAGGGATCCTCACCGGTGCCCTGCACGCGGGCATGCACGCGGCGACCTTCAAAGCGGATCGACACCACGTTGCCGGAACGGGCGTAGTCCCAGGCTCGCTCCAATCGTTTCTTGAAGCGGTAAGCGTTGATCAGCTCCATCCACTGCTCCACCCACCAGGGCTGTTGCCCCAGGCCCTGCTGACCCAGCTGGGTGGTGATTCCGTTGCTGTTTCCCGTTGCGGAAACGACCATGCTCGGCAGGATTGGGGGCAGGAAGGTTGTTCACCCAGTCTGCCCTCTCCAAGTCGACCCCCCCCTTGATCACCGGCAGCTCAACCGGAATCCCGATTGTTGCCTGTAAACCAACCCCTGATCATCGGTGCCGGTGTGGCGGGCCTGGCCCTCGCCGTGGGCTGGCGGCAGGCCCATGGCTCCACGCCGCTGCTGTGTGAGCGGCTGGAGGGGGCTGCCCATCAGGGCTTCGGCTTTCTGCTGCTGCCCCGGGGCCTCCAGGCCCTGGAGGCCCTCGGGGTGGATCGCGATCGGGAACTGGAGCCCCACCCGATTGAGCACACCCGCCTGGTCACGCCGGAGGGCGAGACCATCGCGGAGCATCGCCTCGAGCCGGGAACCCTGGCGCTTGACCGTTCCCGGCGGTGGGCACCGTGGCGATGGCCGATCCGGGGGAGCTGGCGGCGCTGCTGGCCGCCAGCGACCAGCCCAGCACCGTGGATGGGGTGGCCACCCTCAGCCAGGTGGCGGCCGCGGCGGCCTGCAGCGCCGAGGGTCTGGCCTGGCTGGCGGCCTTCCTGGAGCACCTGCGCCAGCGCCGCGATCAGGCCATCGATGCCCTGCGGGCGATCCCCGGCCTCACGGTGAGCCGCCCCGCTGCCACCTATGTGGCCTTCGTGGGCCTGCCGGCCGGTGGGGAGAGCGCCGAGGCGCTGGTGGAGCGTCTGCGGCTTGAGCATGGGCTAGCCCTGGTGCCCGGCAGCCCCCGCTGGTTCGGCCCCGGAGGCGTGGGCCATGTGCGCCTCTGCTTCGCCACCGGCGAGGCGATCCTGGCCGAGGGGCTGCGGCGCTTCGCTGCGGGGATGGCGGCGGCGCCGCTCGGGCGGAGTTCCTTCGGTTGAGGGCTGGCGGTGGGGCGTGCCGGGCGAACGCCCGGGGTGGATCTCGCGCGCACTCCCTGGCCTGATGCTGCGCATACCTCCTCCACGGCCCGTGCCCCCGGCCGCTCAGCTCTCCTCCAGGGCCACCAGATCCCGGAGCTGGCCGATGTCGAGGCCGCCCAGCCAGTCCTCGCCGCTGCCCACGATGTCGGCGGCGAGCTTCGATTTCTCCTGGATCATCCGGTCGATCCGTTCCTCCACCGAGCCGCTGGTGATGAACTTGTGCACCAGCACCCGGTTGGTCTGGCCGATGCGGTAGGCGCGGTCGGTGGCCTGGTTCTCCACGGCGGGATTCCACCAGCGGTCGATGTGGAACACATGGCTGGCGCGGGTGAGGTTGAGGCCCACCCCACCGGCCTTGAGCGAGAGCAGGAACAACTGGGGCCCGCGGGGATCCTCCTGGAAGCGATCCACCATCGCCTGCCGTTCGCTCTTGCTGGTGTTGCCATAGAGGAAGGGCACCTCCTGGCGCCAACGACGTTCCAGGTGCGCCTTGAGCAGCAGCCCCCATTCGGCGAACTGGGTGAACAGGAGGGCCCGGTCGCCCGCCTCGATCACCTCCTCGAGGATCTCCTCCAGCCGCTGAACCTTGGCGCTGCGGGCCGCGAAGCCGGCATCCACCGCCTGCTCCTTCAGGGCCAGGGCGGGGTGGTTGCAGATCTGCTTGAGCTTGGTGAGCAGGGCCAGCACCTGGCCGTGCTTCTGGCCCAGCGGCGCGCGGGCGATCGCATCGAGGCTCTCCTCCACGGTTTTGGTGTAGAGCTTCTTCTGCTCGGGGCTGAGGCCCACCCATTCGCGCAGCTCCACCTTCTCGGGCAGGTCGGAGATGATCGATTTGTCAGTCTTGAGGCGGCGCAGGATGAAGGGCCCCACCCGGGCCTTGAGGTCCCGCAGGGAGCTCATGTCGCCGTAGCGCTCGATCGGCAGGCGGTAGCGCTGGCGGAAGAAGGGTTCATCGCCCAGCACGCGGGGATTAAGGAAGTCCATCAGGGCCCACAGCTCGCTGACGCGGTTTTCCACCGGCGTGCCAGTGAGCGCGATGCGGAAGCGGCCCTTTTTGCCGGGACGGCCGAGGTCACGGGCGGCCTGGCTCTGCTTGGCGGCGGGATTCTTGATCGCCTGGGCCTCATCGATCACCACCCCCTGCCAGTCGATCGTTTCGAGCAGCTCGCTGTCGCGCTGGAGCAGGCCATAGCTGGTGAGCACCAGGTCGACGCCGTTGAGCGCCTTCTTCAGGGCCGCCTCCGTGGCGGGCCGGCGGGGGCCGTAGTGCTCCCGCACCCCCAGCTCTGGCGTGAAGCCCGCCGCCTCCCGTTTCCAGTTGGTGAGCACCGAGGTGGGCGCCACCAGCAGCACGGGGCGCCGCAGTTCCTCCTCCGCCTTGAGGTGCTGCAGGAAGGCCAGCAGCTGGATCGTCTTGCCCAGGCCCATGTCGTCGGCCAGGCAGGCGCCTTGGTCGAAGCGGTGCAGGAAGGCCAGCCAGCCCAGGCCCCGTTCCTGGTAGGGCCGCAGCTGGCCCGCGAAGCCCTCCGGAGCCGGCAGGGGATCGGGGGCCTTCTGCTGGTGGTATTGCTCCAGCACCGCCTGGAGCCGCGGTCCCGCCTCGAAGTTGTGCACCGGCAGGCGGTGGAAGGTGTCACCGGCGCTGCCGGTGAGGCGCAGGGCGTCGTCGAGGCTGAGGTTGGGTTTGGCGGCGGCGAAGCGTTCGGCGTTGCGCAGGTCGGTGGGGCGCAGCTCGATCCAGGCGCCCTTGTGCTGCACCAGTGGGCTCCGTTTGGCCGAGAGGCGCTGGAGATCGTTGAGGCTGAGGGTGACCCCTCCGATCATCAGCTCCCACGACCAGGTGAGGTCCTCCCCGAGGCTGAAGCCCCGGGAGCGGGTTGGCAGCTCGGCCACGATCGCCAGGCCCAAGCGGCTGGCGAGGCCGCCGCTGAGGCTGGGGGGCAGCACCACCCCCACACCCACATCGCGCAGCTGGGCGGCGGCGGTGCGCACCAGCACGAAGGCCTCGGCGGGGGTGAGCTGCATGGTTTCCGGCGCGGCGGCGTCGAGGCCCCGTTCGATCGGCTCGAACACCTGCAGGGCGCGGCCTAGGCCCTCCAGCAACAGCAGACCCGGCTGGGTCACGCTTACCTCTCCCATCTGGAGGGTGGTGTCACCGGAGCTCCAGACGGCGCCCGCCGGCAACCGCAGGCTGGGTTCCGCCTCGGCCTGGAGGGAGAAACGCAGCTCCCAGAGTTCCTCCTCCGGCGGCGGGGCGAACAGTTCCAGGCAGGCCCGCGCCGGCGCCACCCTGCCCGCCACCGCCTCGCGCCAGTGGTGGGTGGCGATCTCCAGGCGTTCGATCGCCTCGCTGTCTAGCGCGATGCGGCCATCGCCGGGGCCCAGGGAGCGCTGCCAGGCGGCAAGGAGGGGATCGAGGCCGGTGGCCGGTGGCTTGAAGCCAGCCCGCAGTTGGCCTGCCAGCAGGGCCTCCAGCAGGCTCGCCACCCGCAGCCGACCGCTGCCGGGCCGGCGGCAGGCCAGGGCCTTCTCGCCGGGGGATCCGGGCCCGATGGCGCAGGTGGCCACCTGGGGCAGCCGGATCGCCATCTCCTCGAGCCGGTGGCGGTCGCCTTCGCGGTTGAGCAGGGGCCACCAGCGGGCCTGGCCCTCCTCCACCAGGGGCAACCAGCGGCCGCGGGCGATCAAGCTCAGGGCCCAGCGCTGCAGGTGGCTCCACCAGCGCAGTTCATCGGCCAGGTCGGCGTGGTGGCCGGAGAGGGGCAGGCGGCTCAGCCATTCGCCCGCCGCGCCCGCCTCCAGGGCCCAGCCCTCCACATGCCAAGGCCACCATTGGGGCTCTTTGGGGATTGGTTCACCGGCCTGGAGGGGCAGGCCGGTCCAGGGGGCGTCGGCGATCTTGCGCTTGCCCCGCACCGCCTGGCTGCGGCTCGGCAGGCTCAGCACCGCTTCGGCGGGGCGGAGGTCGTCGGTCCAGAGGTCGTGGTCATCGAGCCAGCCGCCGATCGCATCGAGATCGAGGGCGAGGGGGTGTTCGGGCACCTCCAGGCCCGGCTGCACCGGCGATGCCACCCGCCAGGTGTCGGCCCAGAGCAGCAGGCGGCCACCGGCTCCTTCGGGGGGATAGAGCCAGGTGGCGTGCAGCAGGCTCATTGGGGGCTCATCGGGCCGGGAAACGGCCGCGCCGCTGGATCATGGCCGCAGGGTGGGCAGCAGGGAGGGCGTCAGGCGCCGGATGCCATGGAGCAGCAGGGCGCTGCCAACAAGGGGCAGCCAGAGCGGCAGCCAGGCCCGGGCAAGCTCCATCATCAGGGATGGCGCAACCCTGATCACATTCGCACCCGGCGGTAAGGCGGCCGCCGCTCCCGCCCCGAGGCTGCGGATGCCGCACACCGCCCCCACCAGGCCGGCCTGCAGATGGCCGTCGTCGGGATCGACCCGCTGCAGGTGGAAGGCCAGCAGGCCATAGAAGAAGCCGCAGCCGGCCGAGCGCAGCAGGGGATCCAGCAGGGATGCGGGGCTCAGAGCGCCCCTGCTGGGGTCCATGAGGGCCACGGGCAGGCTGATGGCGGCAGCGAGGGCGGCGGCCAGCAGGGCCCAGCCGAGGGAGCGGAGCCGGAGCCGGGCGCGGCTCTCGATCGGCAACGGGGTCACGGGGGCCGGATCGCGTGGCGCCATCATGCCTGGCCTGCTCGGCGCCTGGGCCGCCCTGCCCCCGAGAGCAGCGGGAGGAAGGCTTAGCGGATTTGCGCAGCATTGGCGACGTTTTGTTGTGGCCAGGCTCCCTAACTTGATTGTTCATTCACTGTTGACTCAGGCAATTTCTCCGGCATGGCGAGGTCCCGTTCTTCCCGTTCCCGCAAGCCCCGTCAGAGCCGATCCTCCCCCGGGCCCTCCCTCCGCAGCCGTTCGGTGCAGCGGCTGCTTCCCGGTCTGGCCGGCCTGGTGTTGCTCGGGCTTGCCGGTCTGGTGGTGCCGGCCGGGCGGGCCGGTGAGATCACCGCGACCGGCGGTGGGCTGTCGCTCGGCACCCGGGTGAACGGCCAGATGGGGGGCAGTTGCGGCGCGGGTGACTGCGCGATCGGCGGCGGCACCAAGGCCGGCCCCAACCTCTTCCATCGCTTCGCCGCCTTCGACACCCGCGGCGGCATCCGCAGCGTGCTGTTCGACACCCAGGGGCAGCGCCACCTGGTGGTGGGGGTGGTGAACCCCCTGGGCAGCTTTCTCGACAAGTCGATCGGCTTCAGTTCCCCCGCCTCGCTGACCTGGCTCTCCCCCGGCGGCATCCACCTCGGTGGCGGCGTGGGCTTCGTCAATATCCCCAGCCTGCAGCTCAGCACCGCCACCGGTCTGCGGGTCGGCGGCGGCATGTTCGATGTGATGCGCACCACCGCCGCCCAGGCGGCCCAGCTCAGCGGTGAACCCCCGGCGGGTCGGGCGGGTCTGGTGAGCGATCCGGCCTCCTTGGCGGCGGCCTCGCTGAGCGCCAATGGCGATGTGACCCTTTCCAGCGGCCTGCTCACGGTGGACCACGAGCTGCTGCTCGATGCCCAGGGCGGACATGTGCTGCTGCAGGGCGGCCAGATCCGGGTGCCGGGCGGCTCCGTGGAGCTGGCGGGCAAAGGCGTGAGCGTGGCTGCGGCTGCCGGGGTGAGTGTGGGCGGCGCCAGCGGCGGCGGCACCATTCGGGCGCAGACGGGCAGCGGCGCCCTGGAGGTGGCCGGCAGCCTGGAAGCCCGCGGTGAGGCGCCTGGCGCTGCGGGGGGCCGGATCGAACTGAGCGGCTCCACGGTGGCGTTGCGGGGTGCGCGGCTCGAGGCCAGCGGACCCGTCGGCGGCGGCACGGTGCTGGTGGGCGGCGGCGTTCAGGGACGCGATGCGGCGGTGCACAATGCCCAAACCACCCTGGTGGATGGCGCCAGCACGATCCGGGCCGATGCCACGGACAAGGGGAAGGGCGGCACGGTGGTGGTGTGGGCCGACCGGGCCACTCAGGTGGATGGGGCGATCAGCGCCCGTGGCGGTAGCCAGGGCGGTGATGGCGGCTTCGTGGAAACCTCCGGCAAGCAGCAGCTGGCGGTGAGCCGGGCGCCGGATGCCTCGGCACCCCAGGGCAAGGGGGGCACCTGGCTGCTGGATCCCACCGATGTGACCATCAATGCCACGGGCGGAGCCCTCGATGGCAGCAATGCCTTCACTTCCGGGCCTCTGAACTCCATCATCGGCGCCGATGTCATCAAAACAGCGCTGAATGCGGGCAGCAGCGTTGTGATTTCCACCGGTGCCGATGGATTTCAGGAGGGCGACATCCGGGTGGAAGCGCCGATCACCAAGACGGCAGGCCCTGATGCCTCCCTCAGCCTGAACGCCCACAACAACATCGCCATCAACGCTGGCATCACCAGCACGGCAGGCAAGCTGGGTCTGACGCTGACGCCCGATAGCGATGCCAAAGGATCGGGGGCGTCGACCCTGACCAGTGGCGTCACGTTGTCGCTCAATGGCGGCACGGCCGTTTTTAACGGCACAAGCTCCCTTGCCGGCACGGTCAACGTCGGCACGCTCTCAGCGACGGGTGGCAAAACGACGCTGGAGAGCAGCGGAATGCTCACAGCGGCGCAGATCAATTTGAGTGGCGGAACGCTGGCCTTCAATGGCGCTGCCACAACGCCTAGCTTGACTCAGACGGGGGGTCTGCTCGGCGGCAGTGGCAATCTCACGCTCACTGGAGCGGGCAACACCTGGAGTGGTGGTACCTGGTCGGGTGGCGGCACGGTCACGTTGAGCGAGGGCGCGAGCCTGACGGCCAGCGGGTCTGAATCTGGCACCAGCATGAACTCGCGCACGCTGACGATCAATAAAGGAGCGAGTGCGACGTTTGTCTCTGATTTGGGGATTGAGACTGGTGAAAAAATCATCAACAATGCCGGCACATTGACGCTCTTGGGAGCGGGAAGTTTTAGTGATTACACCAGTGACATTGACCTTGGTCCGTTCACACTCAATAATAGCGGCTTGCTCATCAAGAGCGACTTGGGCACATACTCGTTGGGCATCATCGACTTAAGCAACACCGGCAGGCTGAATGTGCAAGCGGGCACGCTGGTGATTCCAAATACGCTCAGTCAATCCGGCACCATTGACCTTGCCAACGGCTCTACTTTATTCAAGGTTGGCGACTTCTCCAGCCAGGGCACGATCTCCGGCACCGGCAATATCGACTTGGGCGGCGGCACTCTCACCAATGAGGGAACGATCAGCCCAGGCGGTAGCAACGCCGCCGGCACCCTCGCCATTTTCGGCAACCTGACGCTGACGTCCAGCTCCCTGCTGGAGATCGACCTCGGCATTCCCTCTGGTGCATCAATCGGCGGGGGGCTCCAGAACGATCGCCTTGATGTCTTCGGCTACGCCAGCCTCGGCGGCACGCTCACCGCCAGCCTGGCTTCCGGCTACAACCCGCCCGTTGGCACCACGGCCGACATCCTCACGGCAAGCAGGTTCGGCGGCACCACCAGCCTGCCGGACGGCAACTTCACCACCACCAACCTGCCGCCCGGCTTCAGCGGCACCAAGGAGACCCCGGGTGAAGCCAGCCACAGATACCGCCTCACCAAGACGGCGCCCGTGCCCGCCTGTGCTGGTGTCTGCTGGGATGGCGGTGGGGGCGACAACCTCTGGGGCACGCCCGCCAACTGGACCCTCGACACGCTGCCGGGGCTCACCGACACGACCTATCTGAATCTGGCCGGTGGCGCCTCGGTGGTGTTCGGCGGAGGCAGCGTGAGCATTGCCGGGCTCTTCTCCGATGCCAACAACAGCCTCACCCTGTCCGGCGGCTCCCTCACCCTGACGGGTTCCACCACAGCCTCCGATTTGCAGGGATCGCTGGTGATTAGTGGAGGCACGCTCACCGTTGATGGCCTCGGGGCCACTGTGAATAGCCTTCAGCTCAGCAGCGGCACGCTTAGCGGCAGCGGCGATGTCACGGTGACAGGTGGGAGCACCCTGAGCGGTGTTTCTTTTATTAATGGCACGGGCTTGTTGATCACCAATTCCAATACCAGCGTGACGGGTACGGTGTTGTTTGGCAATAAGACCTGGAACAACCTGAACGGCCGCACAGTGACCATCAGCGGCGCCGCACAGATACGCCTCGATGGGGAGAATACGGTCAATAACGCTGGAGCTTTTAGTATCGAGGGCAGTAATGTCACTCCCATCCAGGGGTTAAAATTAAACAATGTCTTCAACAATGGCGGCACGCTGACTAAGGGCGTGGGCTCGGCTGCCAGCTCCACCATCACCCTCAACCCCGGTGGCAGTTTCAACAACAGCGGCCGGGTGAATGTCAATGAAGGCACGCTGCAGCTGGACAATTTCCCGACCAACAGCGGCACCCTCAATATTGCCAGCGGCGCGGCCCTCAGCACCAATGGCAACAACCTCACCAACGCAGCAACGACCGGCGTCATCCGCGGCGAAGGCACCCTCAACCTCGGCGGATTAACGCTGACCAACGCCGGCACGATCAGTCCAGGGGCGCCAAGCTTCAGCCCCGGCCTACCAGGCACCGCCGGCACCCTCACAATCAACGGCAACTTGGCCCTGGCACCCACCTCCCAGCTGCAGATCGACCTGTTGGGTAGCAGCACGTTCCCCATCGGCAACGACCGGCTGGTGGTGAACGGCACCGCCAGCATCGGCGGCACGCTGACCGCCAGCACGGGCTCCTTTTACACCCCGCCAGTGGGCACCACGGTCGACATCATCACCGCCACCAGTTTTAACAATTTTGGCTTCACCACCATCAACCTGCCGGCCGGCTTCAGCGGCAATGTGGCGACACCGCCGGCACCAGCCAGCCCCACCTACCGCCTCAGCAAGGTGGCCTGCCCCGGTGTCTGCTGGGATGGCGGCGGTGGTTCTACTAACCGCTTCTGGAGCACCGCCGCCAACTGGAGCCTCGACACGCTGCCGGGAATCAGCGATTCTGTCTACCTGAATATGCCTGGCGGCGCCACGGTGCTGCTCAATGACACCCGCACGATCGCGGCCCTGTTCAGTGACATCGGCAACAACCTCGCCATCATCAACGGCGGTTCGCTCACCGTGACGGGTGCCGCCACAGCGTCCGATTTGCAGGGAGAGCTGACGATTGCTGGAGGCAATCTCACCCTTGATGGCCTCGGCTCGACGCTGAATGTCTTTCAGTTCGGAAGATCAAGCCCAGGAATTCCGCCAGGCACGTTGGGCGGCAGCGGCACCGTGACGGTGACGGGTGGCAGCAGCCTGAGCGGTGGCACGCTCAGCGGGGTGGGTGCGTTCATCACCGATTCGGCCACGACGGTGAGCGGCAGCATCGCGGTTCAAAAGCCTTGGACGAATGCCGCCACGCGGACGCTGAGCCAGACGGGCAGTGCCCAGGTGTTTGTCGGCTTGAGTAACACGATCACGAACGCGGGTATCTGGAACCTGGATGGCACCGCTGCCACGCCGATTACTAGCAATTTCGGTCCTGGCACGTTCACCAACGCAGTAGGCGGAACGCTGAACAAAAACACCGCCAGCGAGGTGACCTTAAACCCGAGCGCTGGCTTTAACAACAACGGCACGTTGAATGTGGTGGGTGGAGGGCTGACGATTCCCATTGGTGGGACCGACAGCGGCACCTACAACGTTGCCTCTGGCACGACCTTGAACCTGAGTGGCGGTACGCGCAGCGTTACAGCAAGCGGCAACATTGCCGGAGCCGGCAGCTTGAACATCTCGGGCGCCATTGTGAATTACGCCGGCACTGTCTTCGGACTGGGCACCAATATCAACATCAATGGTGGCACCTTCAATATCAACTCAGATCAGACGTTGGCCAACCCTTTCACGTTAAGCAGCGGCACGTTGGGGGGTAGCGGCAATGTGACGGTGACGGGTGGCAGCAGCCTGAGCGGTGGCACGCTCAGCGGGGTGGGTGCGTTCATCACCGATTCGGCCACGACGGTGAGCGGCAGCATCGCGGTTCAAAAGCCTTGGACGAATGCCGCCACGCGGACGCTGAGCCAGACGGGCAGTGCCCAGGTGTTTGTCGGCTTGAGTAACACGATCACGAACGCGGGTATCTGGAACCTGGATGGCACCGCTGCCACGCCGATTACTAGCAATTTCGGTCCTGGCACGTTCACCAACGCAGTAGGCGGAACGCTGAACAAAAACACCGCCAGCGAGGTGACCTTAAACCCGAGCGCTGGCTTTAACAACAACGGCACGTTGAATGTCAATAGCGGCGGCTTACTTGTAGGGAGTGGCTTTGCCCAGGCCGGCACGATTGCCGTCGCTGCAGGTGCCTCGTTCGAGAAGTTTGGCGGCTTCACCAATGCACCGGGCGGGGTGATCGAGGGCGCAGGTATCGTTAGTGTCGGCTTTGGCAACACGCTCACCAACGCTGGCACGATCAGCCCAGGCACTCCAAGCCTCAGCCCAGGCATACCAGGAACCGTCGGCACCCTCACGATCAACGGCGACCTGGCGCTGACGTCCACGTCTCAACTATTCATCGACCTCGAGGGTGGGGAAGGTGCTTTCGACAAGCTGGTGGTGAACGGCAACGCCAGCCTCGGTGGCACGCTCACGGCCTCCCTGGCCCCGGGCTACACCCCGCCAGTGGGCAGCACGTTCGATATCGTCACCGCCACAAGTTTTAGCGGCGGCAGCACCAGCCTTCCCAGCGGCAGCTTCACCACCACCAACCTGCCCACCGATTTCAGCGGCACCACGGTGACGCCCCCGTCACCGGCCAACCCCACCTACCGCCTCAGCAAGGGGGCACTCGTTTCCCCCTGCGCCGGAGTCTGCTGGGATGGCGGCGGTGGCGACAACCTCTGGAGCACCGCCACCAACTGGACTCTGGACACCCTGCCGGGCCTTAGCGACACGGCCTATCTCAACCTGCTGGGCGGCGCCTCGGTGCTCCTCGACAACTCCCAGACCATCGCGGCCCTCTTCAGTGACGCCGGCAACAACCTCACCATCGCTCGCGGCGGGTCGCTCACCCTGCTCGGGACCGGTTCGGGCGATTCCCGTCTCGACGGCAGCCTCACTCTTCAGGCCGGCGGCAGCCTCTCGCTGAATGGCACCGGCTTGCAGGCGGTGCAAGGCCTGCTGAACGAGGGCCTGGTGGTGATCAACAGTCACCAGAGCCCCAGCCAGGGCGATGCCTACATCCGCATCCCCTCCGACCAGACCTTCGAGAACCGAGGCTCGCTCGATCTCAATTTCAACCAGAGCTTCGGCGGCTGGTCGCTGCTGAGCAATCCCTCCAGCCAAGACGGCATCTTCACCAACAGCGGCCGCGTGACGCTCAACAGCGGCATCAGCTCCTGGGAGATCGCCTTCACCAACACCGCCGCCGGCCAGGTGACCCTGGCGCCGGACTCGGTGCTCTCGGTGCAGAACGGCAAGACCCTGGCTGGGAGTTTCCTCCTGGGTGCCGGATCCACCCTCTGGCTCTCGGAGCGCCATGGCGCCGATGCCACCTTCCAGGCGGCCACGATCCAGGGCCCCGGCCAGATCCAGGTGCTGGGCTCTTCGCCCCGGGTGCGTTTCGATGCCGCAACCCAGTTCCAGAGCGGCACGGGCCAGGCGGCCGGGCTGCCGGGCCTGCTCCTCGGTTCGGGCGGTTCGGTGCTGCTCGATGGCGCTGCCCGCTGGAGCACCTACAGCCAGAGCGGTGGCTTCCTGGGCGGCAGCGGCACCCTTGAGGTGTTGCGCTCTTACGAGCGCAGCGGCGGCAGCGTGGCGCCCACCCTCGCGGCGGTCACGATCAACCAGGCCAGCGGCGATCTTCGGGTGGCTGACCTCGACGTGGCGGGTCCCCTCTCGCTCACGGCCGAGGCCGGCAGCCTCAACCTCGCCGGTTTCCTGGCCGCTGACCGGATCCAAGCCTTCGGGACCACCGGGCTGAGCCTGAAGAGCGGCACCGTGCTGGAGGCCACCAGTCCCGCCGGTGTGGCCATGGTGCTGCAAGCCGGCAGCGGCGCCTTTGCCAACCAGGCCGGCTCCACTGCCCTCTCCGTGGCGGAGGGAGCCACCTGGCAGGTGTACTCCGCCAGCCCCCTCACCCCCCAGGAGAACCTGGGCAGCCTCGGCTACAACTTCAAGCAATACGGCAAGTCCTTCGCCGACACCACGCCGGTAGTGGGAAGTGGCAATGGCCTTTTCTATGCGTTCACCCCCATCCTGGAGGCCAGCCTCAGCGGCAGCACCAGCAAGGTGTATGACGGCACCCTCACGGCCGTGGTGGATCCGGCCCAGGTGAAGTTCAGCGGGGTGCTGAGCGGCGATGCGGTGAGTTTGGGGGCAACAGGGCCTGCCTTCTACGACAGCCGTGATGTGGGCAGCAGCAAGCTGGTAACCCTCACCGGAGTCGGCGTGCTGACGGCCTCGGAGGGCTCCATTCCTGTGTACGGCTATCAGGTCTTTCAGGTGGACGGTGGTCGTGCCCCCATCGGTGTGATCACCCCCGCCACCGTGTTCGGTGGCTTCAATGCAGCCGACAAGACCTTCGACGGCGGCACCACCGCCACCATCCTCAATCGCCTCCTCAGCGGCGCCGTTCCCGGTGATCAGGTGGCCCTGGTTGGCGGCAGCGCCAGCTTCATCACGCCCGATGTGGGCACGATCAAGCCGGTGTTCGGAACCGGCTTCCAGCTCGCTGGCGTGGATCGGGGCAATTACACCCTGTTCGAATCCGGTTTGAGCACCGTGGCATCAATCCTGGCGGCGCCACCGCCCCCCCCAACCCCAACTCCAACTCCACCGTCCATATCCACCCCAACTCCAAAGCTGCCCCCCACCTACCCCATTTTCCCGGTAAGACGAGTGGATCCCCTCCCTGAAGAGATCGTCGGCGGCTCCCCCGACCGATCGCCTTTCCCCGAGGCTGGGCTCGGCCGCAGCATCCTCAACCTCAGTAGCGCCAGCGATCTGGGCTGGCTCTTCAACGGCAGCGATCTCCCGGAGCCCGAACCGGCCGCCCGGGCGAGAGCCGGGGCGGCCGCGGCTCCAGCCGCTCTGCCCGGGGCCTCCTCCATGGTCCTTGATCTTGCCGATCCCGCCGAGGCCTACAGCAACGCCGAGCGCAAGGCGCCGGCCATCGCCGAACAGCTGGGTCTGGGCAGGCAGAAGGAGGCTCAGGCCTCTCCACCTTCCAGCCTGAGCCTGCAGGAATGGATGCAGCGCAACACGGCGGCGGTTCGCCAGGGGGCGGTAACGCCGTGACCCGTCGTCTTGTTCCCCTGCTGGCTTTGGTTGGCCTGCTGGTCGCCGAACCCTCCGCCCGGGCCGCCTCGGCGTTATCCGGGCCAGCCGCGGCCTCCCCATCCGCCAGGCCAGCGGGGCCTACCAGCACCGTCCCGGCGGGCCCCGCCGGCTTCGAGCGGGCCCGCTACATGCCGGCGATTCTCCACATCAGCGTGAACCCCGGCAAGGTTGCCGGCGACGACTTCATCGATCTGGTGCTCACCCCCCAGCAGGGTGAGTTGCAGGGGCGGCGGGTGCCGGTCAACATGGAGCGGCTGGGCCGCCAGCTGCGGGCCCTCTACGGGCAGCTGGCCCGGCAGGATCCGATCCAGGTGGCCGATCCGGAATCCCCCCTCCGCCAGCTGCATCGCCAGCTGATTGAGCCCGTCGAGCCGGAGCTGCGCCGCCTTGGGGTCACCACCTTGTTGCTTGTGCCCGATGCGGGGCTGCAGGCGGTGCCCTTCGCCGCCCTGCATGACGGGGAGCGGAGTTTCGGGGAGCGCTATGCCTTCGCGATCACCCCGTCGGTCACGCTGATGCAGCGGGATGTGCGGCCCCAGCAGGTGGCCGGCGTCCAGCTGGCCCTGGGCGCCTCCAACTTTGCAACCCTGGCGCCCCTGCCCCTGGTGCCCCAGGAACTCGATCGGATCAGGAGCGCCAGCACGCGGCGCTTCCTCGATCAGGCCTTCACCCCCGAGGTGCTGCTCCGCGAGGCTGGCGAGAGCGGCACCGACCGGGTGCATGTGGCCACCCATGCCGAATTCCTGCCGGGGGGACCCTCCAAGGCGCGCATCTACGCGGGCAAGGGCAGCCTCGATCTCAGCCGCTTCGGCAGCCTGCGCCAGCGCCGATCCGGCGATCCCCTTGATCTCTTCGTGCTGAGTGCCTGCCGCACGGCCCTAGGGGATCCGAGCAGTGAACTGGGCTTTAGCGGGATGGCGCTGCAGGCGGGATCCCGCAGCGCCATCGGCACGCTCTGGTATGTGGATGATGTGGCCACCTCCGCCTTTTTTGTGCACTTCTATCGCCAGCTCCGCCGTGGCTTGCCCAAGGCGGAAGCCCTGCAGGCCACCCGCCTGGCCTTCGCCCGCGGTGGGATCCGGCTGGTGGGCGACAGGGTGGTGGAGGGGCAGGAGGTGCTGCTCGATCGCCTCACGCCCGCCCAGCAGCGGCGCGTGAGCCAAGGCTTCGAGCATCCCTTCTTCTGGGCGGGGATCGAACTGCTCGGCACGCCCTGGTGAGGCTCCCGGGGTGCCCCGTTGTTCGCTCGAGACCACTGCTGGATCGGCCAGCCTTCGCTGCTCGGGGAATCCAGAAAAATCCATGGTTCCCGGTAAAAGTATGGCATGGAAATCTAGTTGTTTAGTTTTTTCTCGCGCTCTTCATCGCACTTGAAGCCGCAGCTTGCATGGCGGTTCGCATGCGTCTAATGAGCTGCATTTGATCCCCATCTGAATGCTATTTCGGCCAGGTCAATCATTGCTTTGCCGCCATCATTGCCCTCGTTGGTAGCGGACCCCATCCCACCCCTGCGCGATCATGGGGGCAGAAGCGCACTAACTCCGCCGCCCATGCCCGCCGCATCCCCCTCCCTTCCCCACAGCGGCGCCGAGATCCGCGCCGCCTTTCTGCGCTTCTACGAGGAGCGGGAGCACCGGCCGATGGCCAGTGCCTCCCTGGTGCCGGAGGACCCCACCGTGCTGCTCACCATCGCCGGCATGCTGCCCTTCAAGCCCGTGTTCCTCGGCCAGCAGGAGCGGCCGGCGGCGCGGGCCACCAGCGCCCAGAAGTGCATCCGCACCAACGACATCGAAAACGTGGGCCGCACGGCGCGGCATCACACCTATTTCGAGATGCTGGGCAACTTCTCGTTTGGTGATTACTTCAAGGAGCAGGCGATCGCCTGGGCCTGGGAGCTGAGCACCGGTGTGTTCGGCCTCGATCCCTGCAACCTGGTGGTGAGCGTCTTCCGCGAAGACGATGAGGCCGAGGCGATCTGGCGCGATGGCGTGGGGGTGAATCCCAAGCGGATCATTCGCATGGATGAGGCCGACAACTTCTGGGCCTCCGGCCCCACCGGCCCCTGCGGCCCCTGCTCGGAGATCTACTACGACTTCAAGCCCGAACTCGGCGACGACGGCATCGATCTCGAGGACGACTCGCGCTTCATCGAGTTCTACAACCTCGTGTTCATGCAGTACAACCGCGATGCGGAGGGCACCCTCACACCGCTGGCCAACCGCAACATCGACACCGGCATGGGCCTGGAGCGGATGGCCCAGATCCTGCAGCGGGTGCCCAACAATTATGAAACCGACCTGATCTATCCCCTGATCGAAACGGCGGCGGGCCTGGCGGGGGTCGATTACCGCGGCCTCGATGAGAAGGGGAAAACCTCCCTCAAGGTGATCGGTGACCACAGCCGCGCCATCACCCAGCTGATCTGCGATGGCGTGACCGCCAGCAACCTGGGGCGGGGCTACATCCTGCGCCGGCTGCTGCGGCGGGTGGTGCGCCATGGGCGTCTGATCGGCATCGACAAACCCTTTCTTCCACTGATGGGCGAGGCCTCGATTGCCCTGATGGCGGCGGCCTTCCCCCAGCTGCTGGAGCGCCGCGGCGTGATCCTGGCCGAGCTGGAGCGCGAGGAGGCCCGCTTCCTCGAAACCCTCGAGCGCGGCGAGAAGCTGCTGGCGGAGGTGCTGGCCGCCAAGCCCAGCCAGATCTCCGGCGAGCAGGCCTTCGAGCTGTACGACACCTACGGCTTCCCATTGGAGCTCACCGAGGAGATCGCCGAGGAACACGGCCTCACGGTGGATCTGGCGGGCTTCGAGGCGGCCATGGAGGCCCAGCGCCAGCGGGCCAAGGCGGCGGCGGTGAGCCTCGATCTCACCCTGCAGGGGGCCATCGAGGAGATGGCCGCCGAGCTCGACGCCACCGCTTTCAAGGGCTATGAGGCCCTGGAGCACCCCAGCTGCGTGCTGGCCCTGGTGGTGAATGGCCAGCCGGCCGAGCGCGCCAGCGCCGGCGATGCCGTGCAGCTGGTGCTCGATTCCACCCCCTTCTATGGCGAGGGCGGCGGCCAGGTGGGCGACCGCGGTGTGCTGGCCGGCGAGGGCAGCGGCGATGGCGCTGCCGGTGAGGGCGTGATCGTGGCGATCGAGGCTGTGGGCCGCAACCGCAGCGTCTTCGTGCACAGCGGCCGGGTGGAGCGGGGCAGCCTGGCGGTGGGTGATCTGGTGAATGCCCGGGTGGACCGGGCCTGCCGCCGCCGGGTGCAGGCCCATCACACCGCCACCCACCTGCTGCAGGCCGCCCTCAAGGAGGTGGTGGATCCCGCGATCGGTCAGGCCGGCTCGCTGGTGGATTTCGAGCGCCTCCGCTTCGACTTCCACTGCCCCCGCGCCGTCAGCGCCGCCGAGCTGGAGCGGATCGAGGCCCTGATTAATGGCTGGATCGCCGATGCCCACGCCCTGGAGGTGCAGGAGATGGCGATCGAGCAGGCCCGCTCCGCTGGCGCCGTGGCGATGTTCGGCGAGAAATACGGCGACGTGGTGCGGGTGGTGGATGTGCCCGGCGTGTCGATGGAGCTGTGCGGCGGCACCCACGTGGCCAACACCGCCGAGATCGGGCTGTTCAAGATCGTGGCCGAATCTGGCGTGGCGGCCGGCATCCGCCGCATCGAGGCCGTCGCCGGCCCGGCGGTGCTCGCCTATCTCAATGAGCGCGACGCCGTGGTGCGGGCCCTGGGCGATCGCTTCAAGGCCCAGCCCGGCGAGATCGTGGAGCGGGTGGCGGCCCTGCAGGAGGAGCTCAAGGGCAGCCAGAAGGCCCTGGCGGCGGTCCGCGCCGAGCTGGCGGTGGCCAAGGCGGCGGCCCTGGCGGCCAGGGCCGAGGCGCTGGGGGTGATCCCGGCCGGGTCTGAGCGAGCCGGCGAACCCTTTGCCCTCCTGGTGGAGCGCCTCGATGGGGTGGAGGGGGCTGGCCTGCAGGCTGCCGCCCAGGGTCTGGTGGACCAGCTCGGGCAGGGGGCCGCGGTGGTGCTGGGCGGCCTTCCCGATCCCGCCGATGCCGGCAAGGTGGTGCTGGTGGCGGCCTTTGGAGCCGCGGTGATCGCCGCCGGCCCCAAGGCGGGCGTCTTCATCGGCACGGTGGCGAAGGACTGCGGCGGCGGCGGTGGCGGCCGCCCCAACCTGGCCCAGGCCGGTGGCAAGGACGGCGCCGCGTTGGATGGCGCGCTGGCGGGGGCTAAGGAGCAGCTGCGGGAGCAGTTGGGCGTTGCGCTGGGCTGATGGGGCAGGGGCTTCTCCGGTAGGAGCGCCCGCTTGGCGATGAAGGTCAGCGCGGTCGCTTAGCGACGAAGGCCAGCGCGATCACGGTCAGCGTGATGACGGTTCCATCGTTTCGGCGTTGGCCTGAGCCCGAGCCGGTGCTCCATGCGATGCCATAGGTGTGTTCGGCGGCATTGCCGGCGCGCCACGCCCTTCGCGGTCTGTGCGACGACAAATCGTTGGGCTGATGGGTCGTCACTGCGGCTCTGATTCCCTTTGCCGTGCCGTGCCGTGCCGTGCCGTGCCGTGCTGTGCCGGCGGCGGTCGGCTCAGGCCTTGCTCTCAAGGATGGCGTGGCCCTGGATGGCGCCCTGCCGGCGGTGGCCGCCGGCTCAGGCCTGGTCGGGAGCGGCGGCCTCAACCCCGAACAGCTCCACCGGCCCAAGGCCCTTCACCTCCCGGCTGCCGAGGCTGGTGGCGCTCAGCTCCGCATCGCCGGCCAGCAGGGCGGCGGTGGCGGCATCAAACACCAGCGGCGCCTCCACCTGGCGGGTCACCGCCTCCAACCGGGCGGCGAGGTTCACGGTGTCGCCGATCACGGTGAATTCCATCCGCTTCGGACTGCCGATCTGGCCCGCCAGCACCGGTCCACTGGCTAGCCCCACGCCGTTGTCGAGTTCGGCGAGCCCCCGCTGCCGCCAGTCGGCATTGAGGGCGGCCAGGGCGGCGCGCATCGCCAGGCCGCAGCGCACCGCCTGGCGGGCCTCCTCCCGGGGGCCCCGGCTCACCGGCGAGCCGAACACCGCCATCACCGCGTCGCCAATGAATTTGTCGACCGTGCCGCCGTGCTGGCCCACCACCTCCACCATCGCCCCGAGGTATTCGTTGAGCTGGCGCACGTGCAGTTCGCTCTGGCCCGCCTCGCTGCGCTGGCGGGTGAGGGTGGTGAAGCCGCGGATGTCGCTCATCAGCACGGTCACCTCCAGCTGGCGGCCCCGCAGGATCCCCTCGGCCGCCTCCGGATCCGCGAGGATTTCGGCCACCACCCCCGGCGCCACGTAGCGCTCGAAGGTGCGGCGCAGCCGGAGCCGTTCGCCCGCTTCCCGCAGGTAGGCCTTCCCGCCATAGAGCAGGGCCAGGGCTCCGAGGCCGGCCAGGGGGGCCAGAAGCGGCAGCCAGCGGTTCCCCCGTTGCAACACCAGCAGCCCCGCCGCCAGCTGCAGGGCTAGCAGCAGGGCCACCAGCGCCAGCCGCGCCTGGATCGAGGCCAGCCGGCGGCCGGCGGCCAGGGCTAGCAGCAGCGGTGTCACGGCCAGCAGAGCCCGTTGCGGCGCCTGGGCGGGCCAGCTCAGCAGTCCATCGCCCCGCAGGGAGTTGGCGGTGGCGGTGCCCAGCATCTCCAGGCCCGAGAGCGATCCGAAGGGCGTGGCATAGCCTGCGCTCCCCTCGCTCACCACCGGACCCACCAGCGCTACGCCCCCAGCCAGGGCCGATCGGCGGGGATGGTGGGACCACCGCGCGGGGTCTAGTACCTCCCAGGCGCTCAGTCGCTTCAGGCTGCCCTCGGCGCCGTAGATGCGCAGGCTGCTGTGGCGGTCGTCGCCCCTGGGTGGCCAGCCCGCCAGCCGTAGCACCGTGGTGGAGAGGGCGACCGGCGTGTCGGTCACCCGCCGGTCGCGCAGGAGTGCACCGGCGTAGGCCTCGGGGTGGAGCAGCCGATCCCCCGGCCGGGGCACCAGGATGTTGGTGAGACCCAGCTGCCCAGGGCCGCCAATCGCGGCCACCAGTTGGTCGCTGGGTGTCACCAGGGTGAGGGAGCCGGCCCCCTGCTGGTCCTCCCCTTCCTGCATCTCGGCCGCCAGGGCCACCCGGCCGCGGTGGCGCGCCAGCACCGCCGCAAGGGACGCATCGTCTGCGGGACCATGGGAGCTGGCCCCCTCAAACACCACATTCACCGCCACGGCCCGGGCCCCGGCCGCCAGCAGCCGCTCGATCAGCAGGCCGTAGGCGGCCCGGGGCCAGGGGAGGGAGCCCACGCCCCGGGCCCAGGCCGGCAGCTGGCGGTTGCGCTCGTACCAGTCCCCCTGTTGCAGAGTCGCGTCGTCGACCGCCACCAGGGTCACCGCCGCCGGCGGACGGCGGGGGCCCAGAAGCCGTTGCAGCTGGTCTTCGAGGCCCCGCTCGGCCACCCGCCAGCGGGGCCCCGGCCAGCCCGCGCTCACGCCCACCCACAGCAGCAGCAGAGCCGGCAGCACGAACCGGGGGAGCCGGCGCCTCATGGACGGGATGTGTCAAGGCGGCTGCTCAGGCCGCTCAGGCCCTTATCAGAACAGGCGGGGCAGGCCAAAGGTGGGAAGGGATGGGGTGGGCAGGCTGGGGGCCGAGGGCAGGCTCACGGGCAGGCTCACGGACGGCTGGTAGCGGCGCAGGTAGCTCTCCAGGGAGCCGTAGTTCGGCAGCGGCAGTCGGAAGCCGTCGAACAGCGGTCCCCGCAGGATGGTGTCGTAGTCGCCGCTGCTGAGGCCCAGCAGGGCCAGGACCACCCCCTGGGCCGACAGCCGCAGCCGCTGGCCCGCCTGCACCGTGGTGGGGCCTGTGCCGGTGGGGGCTCCATCCTTGAGCGGCTCCACCTCCACTGTGCCCTCCAGCACCGAGAGCTGGGAGTCGCCCTGCCCATCCACCTCCAGCAGGTAGTTGGTGCCCCGCACGCTCAGCCGGGCGGAGCGGGTGCAGCCGGCGGCCTTGCCCGACACCAGCACCTGACCGCTTTCGAGCAGGAAGCAGCTCTGTCCCAGGCGCATCCGCGAGAAGCGGTTGATGCGGCCCACCGCTCCGCCGGGGAAGGAGAGGGCGCCGCGGCTGGCCTTGGTGCTCACGTCATCGGGGGCGGCGGCCTGCTGGTTCACCCGGGCTTTCTGGCCATCCACGAAGAGCTGGTCGCCATCGAGGATTTCCTGGATCACGGCCCGTTCGTCGCTGCGGGCGGGCAGCGGTGGCATCAGGGAGAGCAACAGGGCGCCGGCCACGCCCGCCAGGCCGAGGCGCTCTGGCCCTGCTCCGTGGCCCAGCCGCCCGCCCAGCCCCGCGCCACTTGATCGGAGCGGCCTCAGGGATCGGCACGGCAGGAACCACGACATCGGCTGGGCACAGGCAGCGCCACCTCACTTTGGCCCCATTCCGACGGCTCTTGCAGCCATCGGCGCAGGCCAGCCCCTGCGGCGTCAGGATGGGGCGCTGCCCGTCGTGCCGATGGCCCCGCCCAGCGCGATTTCCTCCTGGTCCGTTCCCTCCTGGTCCGTGGTGCTGCCTGCCTTCGGGCTGGTGCTGCTACTTACCTTGGCCTGCCGGCGCCGCGGGCTGCCCCTGCCCCCCCGCACCCTGCCGCTGCTGGCCACCGTGTGCTCGGTGGTTCTGCACCTAGTGCCGCTCAGCGTGGTGCCGGCCTCCAGCCACCTCTGGCTCACCATCGGCGTGGACCTCCTCCTAGTGCTGGCCCTGATCCGGCTAGTGCTCTGGTTGGTGCTGGAACTGCCTGGTGGGCTGGGGTGGTGGCGTTCGTCGCCGCGGTTGCTGGTGCAGCTGCTCCTGGTGGCGGGTGGTGCGCTGGCCGCCGTGCTGCTGGTGAACCGGGTCGGCCGCCTCGATGTGGTGGGGCTCGTCACCACCTCGGCGGTGCTCACCGCCGTCGTCGGTCTGGCGATCCAGGAGCCGCTCAAGGATCTGATCGCAGGTCTGGAACTCCAACTCAGCGAAAACCTGCGGCTGGGGGACCTGGTGGAGATCGCCGGCGGCCAGGCCCGGGGCCGGGTCGAATCGGTGACGTGGCGCGACACCATCCTGCGGACCTTCGACGGGGTGCGGGTGGTGCTGCCCAACACCCAGGTGACCAATGGAATCCTGCGCAACCTGAGCATCACTGGAGCGGTCTCGGACCGTTTCGATGTAGGCCTGGATTACGACCTGCCCCCCCGCGCTGCCATGGATCTGCTCGAACGGGTGGTGACGAATCATCCGCTGGTGCTTCAGGAGCCTCCTCCCGATGTGCGGGTCAAGGCTTTCGCGGATAGCGCCATCACCTACGAAGTGGAGGTGTGGTTCCGTGAACCCAGTGATCGCGTGGGTCTCACCCTGCGCAGTGCCCTACTTCAGCAGATCTGGTATGCGCTCAAGCGGGAGGGTCGCAGCATTCCCTTTCCGGTGCGTGAGTTGCAGCGCCGTCCGTCCGATCCGGCGGCCGCGACTCTGGCCGCTCCCCTGCCTCCCCAGGAGGGACGGTTGCTGCTCGCTGGCCACTCGCTCTTCGCCGATCTGCCGCCGGCCGAACTTGATTGTCTGCTCTCCCACAGCCGGCCGGTGTTGTTCACCGTCGGCGAGGCCATTGTTCGGGAAGGGGCCATCGGCCGCTCGTTGTATCAAGTGATCACCGGCCGGGTGGAGGTTCTGAAGGAGGTTCAGCCCGGCCACACCATCCATGTGGCCGAGCTGGGCCCCGGTGAGGTGTTTGGCGAGATGACCCTGTTCCAAGGGCTGCCCCGCAGCGCCACCGTGCGGGCCCTGGAGGATTCGCGGTTGCTGCGGGTCGACCGGGCTGGGGTGAGGGAGCTGCTGGAGCGCGACCCCGACCTATTGGAACGCTTCGCCCAGCTGGTGAACTCCCGCCGGCGGGAGCTTGAGAGCCTCGGCAACGAGGATCGGCAGCGGGAGGCCTCCAATCTGCTGGAAGCAATGCGCAAGCTGTTCTTCGCCCTAGGGGGCGGCTGATTCAAGCCGCCCGGCGGCGCTGGGCCATCGCCAGCAGTTGCCGCACCTCCGGCACCCCCGCCAGGCTGCCGATCAGCCCATAGGTGGCCAGGGCCAAGCCGGCGCAGAGGGCGTTCTGGAGCAACAGGCCCAGGAAGCCCGCTGGCCACGCCACCCAGTTGGACAGCCCCCAGGCCACGCCACCGGCGGCCACCGCCGCCAGCAGCAGCACCAGGGTGTCGCGGCCCCAGGCTCGCAGGGGAAGTCCGCCGAGCCGGCCGGCCAGGGCCCAGGTGAGGCCCAAGCAGGTGATCAAATTCACGCTCACCGTGGCCAGCACCACGCCGGGGGCGCCGAAGTTGAGGGCCGGCAGCTGCAGCCCCCAGGGGGTGGGCCCGCCCACCAGGAACCAGTCGAAGAAGGCGTTGAGGCCGATGCCAGCCACCGACCAGCGGAAGGGCGTGTTGCCATCGCCGAGGGCATAGAACACCCGCACCAGCACATCGCGGGCCAGGTACACCGGCATCCCCACCCCGTAGGCCATCAGCAGCGCCGCCACCAACTCGGCGGCGCTGTGGTTGAAGGCGCCCCGCTCATAAACGAGCTTCACGATCGGCACCGCCAGGCCCACCATCAGGGCCCCGAGCGGCAGCATGCTGGCGCTCGAGAGCATCAGGCCCTGGCGGATGCGGGCGATCAGCTCCGGCCGGTCGGCTGGGGCGGTGAGCCGGGAATACACCGGCAGCAGCGGCACCAGCAGGGCATTGGAGAGCAGGCCCAGGGGGGTCTGCACCAGCAGGTTGGCGTAGCCCAGGCCCGCTGCTGCGCCCACGATGCCGGAGGCGAAGAAGAGATCCACGAACACGTTGATCTGCAGCATCCCCGAGGAGAGGGTGGCTGGACCCATCACCGCCAGCACCTCCTTTACGCCGGGATGCTTCCAGTCCCACACCAGCTCGAATTTGTGCAGGCCCTGCTTGGCCAGGGCCGGCAGCTGGATCAGCCACTGCAGCAGCGCCCCCACCGTGGTGCTGGCCGCCAGCGCGATGCCGCCAGCCATGGCCCACTGGGGCAGCACGATCGCCGCCCCGAGCTGCCACCAGAGCAGGGCGATGCCACCGATCACCGCCAGGCTCGAGAGCAGCGGACTCACGGCCGGCAGCCAGAATTCATCGGCGGCGTTGAGGGCCCCGAAGCCCAGGCCGATCAGGCCGGCGAACATCGCCATCGGGGCCATCCAGCGCATCTGCACCACCGCGAGCTCGTGGCGGGTGGCATCGAGTCCCGGGGCCACCAGGGTGATCAGCGGACCGGCGGCCACGATCAGCAGCAGGGTCACGGCCAACAGGGCCGCCCCCACCAGGGTGTTGATCGCCGCCAGCACATGGGCGCCCTCGCTGCGATCCCGCCTGGAGAGCACGCTCACCATGGCGCTGTGGAAGGGCCCGTTGATGCCCCCCAGCAGGATCAGCAGGAAGCCCGGCAGCACATAGGCGTAGTTGTAGGCGTCGTAGGCGGCGCCCACCCCAAAGGCCGCGGCGATCACCTGCTGGCGCAGCAGGCCCACCACCTTGCTGAGGGCGGTGGCCACCGCCACGACAAGGGCAATCCTTCGCAGTGATTTCGCCATCGGGCCGGGCCTGGAGCCCTCTCGGTCGCTCGGCAGTATGGCCGCCGGCCTCCGGCCGTTCCGCAGCTTCGGACCTATGCCGTCAGGGGGCCAGGGCCATGACGGGGTTCCGGCGCTTTGCCGCCGTTCCAGGAGTTCTGCGCTGCCCCTTGCTGAAGCCGATTGCGAATCCCGGCGACCGGCAGGAGTCCAAGGAGTCGCCCTAGTTCCCGCCGTCGCCGTCGATCACCGTCAGCGCGAGGCGGTCCCGCAGCCGCCGCTTGGGGCCTCCAGCAGCGCCGTCTCGCCGGATCGCTCCGGTCCGGCCACCCCGACCCGCCGTTTGCTCATGGCGACTGATCCTGCCGGCGGATTCCAGGCCGATGCGAGCCCCTGCCGCGGCTGCTGCTGACGGGGCCGGATCCTGCAGGATCGGTCCGGCGGATGGCGAAGTGGTGCCGCCTGCCGCAGGGGCGGGGCCTGGCCTGCTGGACTGCCCCCTCGTCCGCTGCGATTCAGGAGTTCCGTGATGCCCCGCGCTGTGAGCGATCACCAATCCCGCGCTGCAGGTTCCGGCAGCACCGCGGCCCCGACCGGCTCCGGCGACCCAGCGGTCTCGGCCCGCTTTGGCGGCCCTGCATCCGCTCCCAACGCCCCAGGGGGCTCTGCCCCTCCACTCGCCCCGGCCGGCCACGCCACCCCCCACCCCGTGCTCAGCCTCGAACCCCTAGTGGAAGGCGTGCTGCTCAAGCGTTACAAGCGTTTCCTAGCTGATGTGGAGCTGGCCGATGGTCAGGTGGTCACGGTGCACTGTGCCAATACCGGCCCGATGACCGGGGTGCTCCACCCCGGCGGCCGGGTGCGGCTGCGCCACGCCCCCTCCCCCACCCGCAAGCTCGCCTGGACCTGGGAGCAGGCCGAAACCACCGGCGCCGACGGCCGGCCGGTGTGGGTGGGGATCAACACGGCCCTGCCCAATCGGTTGGTGCGGGCCACGATCGAGGCCGGTTGCCTCGAGCCCTGGCTGGGCCCGATCGCGGCGATCCGCGCCGAGGTGCCCTACGGCGAGGGACGCCGCAGCCGCATCGACCTGCTGCTCACGCCAGCCCCCGGCCCCGATGGGGCGCCGCCAACCGATCCGCGGCCGATCTACCTAGAGGTGAAGAACACCACCTGGACCGAGGGGGATCTGGCCCTCTTCCCCGACACCGTGACCGAGCGGGGCCAGAAGCACCTCGTGGAACTCGCCGCCCTGCTCCCCACGGCCCGGGCTGTGCTGCTGCCCTGCCTCAGCCGCGGGGATGTGACCCGCTTCGCCCCCGGTGATTCAGCCGATCCCCGCTATGGCGAGCTGTTTCGCCAGGCCCTGGCCGCGGGCGTGGAGGTGCTTCCCTGCATCTTCGAATTCTCAGGCGAAGCTGTGCACTGGCTGGGCCTGGCTTCGGTGCTGGAGCGCCAGCCCACCTGATCACCGGCAGGCCCCATAGAGTCACGGCAGATCGTGCCTGCCGCCGTGGATACCCGTGCCTTCAAGCGCTCCCTGCACCATTCGGAGCTTTACAACCGCCGCGGCTTCGGCCTGGGGGAGGAGGTGGCTGGCAGCCTCCAGACCGCCTATCAGAGCGATCTGATCGCCAGTCTGCGAACCAACGGCCATGAGCTGCGCGAGGGCCGGCTCACCGTGCGGCTGGCGGAGGCCTTCGGCTTCTGCTGGGGTGTGGAGCGGGCCGTGGCGATGGCCTATGAAACCCGCCGCCACTACCCCACCGAGCGGATCTGGATCACCAACGAGATCATCCATAACCCCTCGGTGAACGACCACCTGCGCGACATGGATGTGCTGTTCATCGCGGTGGAGGGTGGCGTGAAGGACTTCTCCGAGGTGGCCGCCGGCGATGTGGTGATCCTGCCGGCCTTTGGTGCCACCGTTCAGGAGATGCAGCTGCTGAGCGAGCGGGGCTGCCACATCGTGGACACCACCTGCCCCTGGGTGTCGAAGGTGTGGAACACCGTGGAGAAGCACAAGAAGCAGGCCTTCACCTCGATCATTCACGGCAAGGTGAAGCACGAGGAAACCCTTGCCACCAGCTCGTTTGCGGGCATCTATCTGGTGGTGCTGGATCTGGCCGAGGCCCAGATGGTGTGCGATTACATCCTGGCCGGCGATGCCGCCGCTGCCGATCCCGCCGAGCGGACCGCTGCCCGGGAGGCCTTCATGGCCCGCTTCGCCAAGGCCAGTTCCCCCGGCTTCGACCCTGACCGGGACCTCACCCGCCTCGGGGTGGCCAACCAGACCACCATGCTCAAGAGCGAAACCGAGGAGATCGGGCGCATGTTCGAGCGCACGATGCTGCAGCGCTTCGGTCCGGCCGAGCTGGGCGAGCACTTCCTCGCCTTCAACACCATCTGCGATGCCACCCAGGAGCGGCAGGACGCCATGTTCGCCCTGGTGGATGAACCCCTTGATCTGATGGTGGTGATCGGCGGTTACAACTCCTCCAACACCACCCACCTGCAGGAGATTGCCGTGAGCCGCGGCATCCGCTCCTTCCACATCGACACCCCCGAGCGGATCGGCCCGGGAAACCGGATCGAGCACAAGCCGCTTGGCGGTGACCTGGAGGCGCTGGATCCCTTCCTGCCGGAGGGGCCGATCCGGGTGGGCATCACGTCTGGCGCCTCTACGCCTGATCGAGTGGTGGAGGATGTGATTCAGCGCCTGATCGCCCTCACCGCCGCCTGAATCCGGCACCCCCTATGGCTCGCGGCGCTGCAACCCTTGCGACAGCGGCGGCCCCCCGGGGCTCTAAATTCGATTCATAACTCCGCTTGGGGTGGTCGTTCACTGGCCTCGCTTCCACTGGCCTAGCTTCGCGGTTTCCATCCGCCGGGCGAGTCCCCTTTCGGTTTCCAAGCCGGCCCCTCCGAGTCCCTTCCGACGAGTCCGTCGCCCTTGTCCCTGGCCTCTTCCGCACAGACTGAGAGCTTCTCCGACCCCGTTCCGGAACGGGGCGGGGTCCATCCGGAGCGACAAGACGCTGGCGCCTCTCTGACGGAAACCTCCGATCCGCTGCGCCACAGTCCCGATGGGCGGGTGCGCCGCTATGGCAGCAGCTTCGCCGATCTGATGGAGATGCGTGCCCCTGCGGCGGTTGTGGAGGCCTACCTCGACCGGCACGAGGGCTGGTTTCAGCGCTGTGCCGCCCCGATGGCCGTCACGCCGCTGGATCGGAATGGCTACTTGCTCACCCTTGGGCGCTTCGGCAACTTCGGCTTTGAGGTGGAGCCCACCATCGGACTTGAATTGCTCCCCCAGGCGGCGGGTGTCTATCGCATCCAAACGGTGCCCGCGCCTGGTGCCGATGCCACCCTTTCCTCCCTCTACGACGTGGACTTCAACGCCGCCCTGCGGCTGGATGAGGCCACGGATCAGGAGGCCGCCGCTGAGATTTCCGTCGAGGAGGTGGACACACTGATGGCCCACACCCTCGTGCGCTGGAACCTTGATCTGGCCGTGTGGATCAAGCTGCCCGCGATGATCAGCATCCTTCCGGAAGGCCTCGTTCAGACCAGCGGCGATCACCTGCTCCGCCAGATCGTGCGGCAGGTGTCCCGCCGGCTCACCTGGAAGGTGCAGGAGGATTTCCACGCCAGCCACGGCATCCCCTGCCCGCCGCGCCGCAGAGCGCGCTTCTGAACCGGTTCCGGTCGGGTTTTGGACCGAAAGCAGCGAGTCGGGCCGATTGGCCGCGGGCTGGGATCGTCGCGATCCGACATTGCAGGTGGCCCGGGCCGGCACGGTTCCGAATCCTTCAGCGGCCCTGAAAGGACAGTGGCCCTGAAAGGAGCCTGGATGCGGCCCTGTGCTGTCCCGCTCTGGTGGGTACCTGGCTCTGGTCGGGGCCGGTGGCTCCGCTGAAGCCTGCTCAGACCTGGGGCTGCAGGATCTTCTGAACGATCTGCAGCCCGGTGAAGGCCTGCCACAGGAAGAGGGTCAGCACCGTCATGTTCAGTCCCACATGCACCTTTCGGGCCACCAGGTTGCCCTTCTGCATGGCACCGGTGAGGGAGGCGGCAATCGCCACCAGGGTGGTCATGCCCAGGCCCACCAGCAGGTGGGGCCCCACGAACAGCTTGCCGTTGTTGAGGTAGGTCACGGCCATGCCGCCCAGGGTGCCGAGCACCATCACGGCCAGGATGATCTGGCCGATCTTCAGGTGGCGCTGGGCAAACTGCCCCTGGATCAGGGGTTTGCGCTCCTCGGCGGTGGTGGCGGTGCGCAGCTTCTTGGCCTTGATCCCCAGGAAGAGGCCATAACCGCTCAAGGCCAGCAACACCCACATCAGCACGGGGTGCACGAAGCTCATTCCGAAGGCCACGGAGCTGGGGATCTCGAGGGGCATGGGAGGAAATCGGTAGGCGTACAGACCGATGAAACTACTTCGCTCCCGGTTGCGGACACGGCTTCCACACCGTTGCCCTGCCGTGCTGCTGGGCAGGGCTGACGGAGCCCCCGCTGAAATCGTTACAGAGCGTGGAGCAAACCTCAAGATCCGAGGCCCTCTGGTGCCGCTGACCGCAAGCAGGGCCCCTGCAGGTGGATCAGGGCAGGAGCGTCCGGGCAGCCGGATGTGTGCTGGAGCGTCAGTGCAGGAAGTGACGCTTCCCGGTGGTCACCATCGCCAGGCCCAGCTCGTTGCAGGCCTGGATCGAATCGCCATCCCGCACGCTGCCGCCGGGCTGGATCACGGCGGTGATGCCGTGGGAGGCGGCCAGCTTCACGGTGTCGTCGAAGGGGAAGAAGCCATCGCTGGCCAGCACGGCGCCGCGGGCCCGCTCCCCGGCGGCGGCCAGGGCGATCTGGGCCGATCCCACCCGGTTCATCTGGCCGGCGCCGATGCCCAGGCTCTGGCCAGCGGCGGCCACGGCAATGGCGTTGGAGCGCACGTGCCGCACCACCCGCCAGGCGAAGCGCAGGTCGGCCCATTCGGCCTCAGTGGGTTGGCGCTGGCTCACCACCTGCCAGCTGGCCGGATCGATCGCCTGGTCGTCTAGGTCTTGGGCCAGCACCCCGCCGAGCACGCTGCGCAGCTGCTGGCGATCGGCCGCGGCGATGGCGGCGGGCTCCAGCTCCAGCAGCCGCAGGTTCGCTTTGGCGGCCAGCCGCTCCCGGGCGGCGGCTTCGAAGGCCGGGGCCACCACACACTCGAGGAAGAGCTCCGCCAGGTGCTCGGCGGCGGCGGCATCCACGGGTCGGTTGAGGGCCACGATGCCCCCGAAGGCCGAGACCCGGTCGGCATCAAGGGCCCGCAGCAGAGCTTCGGCCCCACCAGCGCCGGTGGCCACCCCGCAGGGGTTGGTGTGCTTCACCACCACCGCCGCCGGCAGGTTGATGGCCGGATCGGTCGGCCCGCCGGGCGCGATCCCGGTTCCGGCCGGCTCGCCGTAGCCGAACTCCCGCACCGTGGCCAGGGCCGCGTCGAGATCGAGCAGATTGTTGTAGCTGAGCTCCTTGCCCTGGAACTGGCGGGCTGCCCCCAAGCCGGCCTCGGCGCTGCCGTACCAGAGGGCCTGTTGGTGGGGGTTCTCGCCATAGCGCAGGCTCTGGCGGGCCGGCAGCGTGAGCTGCAGGGCTGGGATGACCTCAGCCTCGGCTCCGGTGCCATCCGCCGGGGAAGCCTCCTCCGCCGCCAGCCGGCCGGCCAGCCAGGTGGCGATGGCGGCGTCGTAGGCGGCGGTGTGGGAGAAGGCGGCCAGGGCCAGCCGGCGCCGCAGCGCTTCATCCGCACCACCGGTGGCCAAGGCCTCGAGGAAGCCGCCGTACTGGGCCGGATCGGTGAGCACCGCCACGTCGGCATGGTTCTTCGCCGCGGCGCGCACCATGGCCGGACCGCCGATGTCGATGTTCTCCACGGCGGTCTCCCAGCTCACCTGCGGGTCGGCCACGGTGCGCTGGAAGGGGTAAAGGTTCACCACCACCACATCGATCGGATCGATGGCCTGGGCGGCCAGATCGGCCTGGTGGGCGGGATCGGACCGCTTCGCCAGGATGCCGCCGTGGATGCGGGGGTGCAGGGTCTTGACCCGGCCGCCGAGGATTTCCGGGGCGCCGGTGTGCTCCGCCACCTTGGTGACCGGCAGCCCGGCAGCCGCCAGGGCCGCCGCGGTGCCACCGCTCGAGAGGATCCTGTAGCCGTGGGCCAATAGGCCCTCGGCCAGGGCCACCAGGCCCTCTTTCTCGGACACACTCAGGAGGGCCGTGGGGGCCATGGCGGTGGCAGTGGACGGGGGGAAGGGCCAACCTACGCAGCGGCAGTGCCTCAGCACGCTTGCGCTCCTCGCCCCGTTTGCCCCCGATGACCACCCCATCCGTCGACCAGCCCGATCCCCGCGCCACCTCCTCGGACGCCCCCGGGGCGGTGGATCCTGAATCCCTCTGGAGCGGTCCGGAGCGGGCCGAGCGCCGGCTGGTGCTGCTGCACGGCTGGGGTGCCGACGCCGATGACCTGCTCGATCTCGGCCGGGAGTTGGTGGATGCCAGCGTGAGCCTGGTTGCCTTGCGGGCCCCCTGGCCCCACCCCGCCGGTGTCGGCCGCCAGTGGTACGACCTGCAGCGGCCCAACTGGCCCGAGCTGCCGGAATCGCGGGTCAGGCTGCGGGAGCGACTGCTGGAGCTGGGGCGGAGCGTGCCCCTGGAGGCCACTGCCTTGCTGGGCTTCTCCCAGGGCGGCGCCATGGCCCTCGATGTGGGCTGCGGCGATCCGGCCGGCTCCCAGGGGCTGCCCCTGGCCAGCCTGATCGCCTGCAGCGGTTACCCCCATCCGGGTTGGACGCCCCGTTGTCCGGCGGGGGCGGTGCTGATCACCCACGGCGAGCAGGATCCGGTGGTGCCGTTCGCCGCCAGCGAGGCGCTGGAGCAGATGCTGCGGGCGGCGGGCGGAACGGTGCAGCGTCTCACCTTTGCCGGCGGCCATGGCATCGATCCGGACCTGTTTCCGGCCATGCGTGCCGCCCTGGATGCCGGCTGGAGCTAGAGACCGCGCACCAAGGACGAAGGCCTCAGAAAAAGCCAGACCAGTGAAAAGCCGGACCACTGCCCTTCTTAAGGAGCAATGGATCCGGCTAGGGCATGGCAGCGATGGGGGCCCTGGGGGGAGGGCTAATCCAGCGATCGGGTGCACCGTTCACCTGCCGCCGGCCGAGGGTGCGACGGCACGGCAGGCAGTGCTTCCGACAACGGTTCAGACGAAGGCGTATTCGTACTCTTCCATCTCTTCCCAGTCGTCGCTGGCGAGGGCCTCGAGACCTTCGAAGAGCACCTCTTCACCAATGCTGTCCACGATCAGACGCAGGGAGGGGAATAGGAAGTGGTTCTCTTCGGCGTACTGGGCGCTGAACAGGCCCTTTTCGCCCCAGAAGAAGCGGTCGGTGGTGTGTTCGTTGCGGCGCACGTTGAGGATCGCCGGGGCCATCAGGTCGGCCTCCGCGATGTAGCGACGGGCGGCGGTGACCGGCTTATGGGAGCCGGTCTCGAGGTTGAAGGTGGGGACGTGGGCGAGGACACGCTGGCCGGCAAGGCGACGGCGACTGATCCGCTTGCGCTTCTTGGACATGGAACAAAATCCCGGAGGGGGACTGGAGGGGGACTGGAGGGGGTGGGTTGCTGGGAAGGTGGGAAGGCCGTTGGCGCGCAGCAAAGCGCGGGCGGCAGCCCTGGCGGATCCACGGCCAGAAAGCCGCGGGTCCACGCCCCTACGTCGGTCGTCCTCGGAGCGGTCTAGGGAGATCACCGTGAGCGACACGCGATGGCCGCAGAGCGGACCATCGGGACAGGAGAGGAACCCATCACCCTCTGCTGTAGCCTTGATTGCGGTTGATGTGCAACCTCTGGCCGTGTTCAAAGCCCGACAAAGGGCCTCACCAAGGCCAGGATCCGGGACTCGACCAAGGGAATGTGCCGATGTCGGCGCCCCGAAAGTCCAGTGGCGGATGGGCCTGACTGGTTCGACGGCGACCTGCCGCCCGCTCGTTGCGGACTGCGGAGTAGTGGTCGATACATGCAGCATACGCCGTTTTTTTGGAATTCCCACAGATTTGCCTGAAATCCGTCCGGCTCCCTCGCCTCGACCCGGCTCTGAGTGGCTGTGATTCCAGTTTCTGAAAGCTTTCTCGTGCTGCTCGGCTACCAGCTCGGCCAGTTCGCCGACTGTCCCGAGGTCCGCTCCCTCGTGGTGTACGTGACCCACTCGACCCGAGAGGGGGCCCCCAGCCTCATCCCGGTGGGCCATTGGCCGGCCGATGGCCGCACCCTGGCGGCGGTGGATGGCGACAGCCGTCTGCGGGTGCCCGCCGAGGAGCGGCGCTGGTTGCCCCTGCGGGATGGGGCGGAGCTTCTGGGCGCCATCCAGGTGGAGAGCTCCATCAACCCCTGGCCCGAGACCCTGCGCCAGAGGCTCCAGGCGGTGGCACTCGGCCTGGCCGAGGCCCTGCGGCTGGATCGGGAGGGGCAGCGCCTGCGCCATCGCCTCGCGCTTCAGGAGGAGCAACTGCGCCTGTTGGTGCACCAGCTCCGCAATCCGCTCACCGCCCTGCGCACCTTCGGCCACCTCTTACTGCGCCGCTTGGAGAAGGACAGCGACAACCGCTCCCTGGTGGAGGGGCTGCTCGCCGAGGAGCGGCAGCTGCAGCGCTACGTGGACGCGATCAGTGACCTGGCCCGGCCCGATGCCCTGATCGCTGCGGCGCCCGATCCCCAGCCCCTGCTGCTGCCACCCCTGCTCAGCGGTCCGGGGGGGCAGCCCCTCGCTGAGCCGCTCGCGCCGCTGATCCAGCGGGCGGCGGCCACGGCCACCCTGCAGGGCCGTCCCTGGCGGGGGCCAGGCGCGCTGCCCGATTGGCGTGGCGACAGCGGCGCAGTGGCCGAGATCATCGCCAATCTGCTGGAGAACGCCTTCCGTTACAGCCCCCAGGGAGCGACGGTGGGCCTCCAGGTCCGAGACACCCCCCGGGGACCGGTGCTCACGGTGTGGGATGGCGGAGCACCGATCGAGGAGGCCGAACGGGAGGCGATCTTCCAGCGGGGGGTGCGGGGCAGCCGGGGCCTGCCCCTGCCGGGGACCGGTCTCGGCCTGGCCCTGGCAAGGGATCTGGCCCGGGCCCTGGGGGGGGATCTGCAGCTGGTGATTCCTCCCCAGGCCGTGGATCCCGAGCTGCCGGATCCGGGGAACGCCTTCGTGCTCAGCCTTCCGGCCTCGGCTGCGGCGGGCCAGTAGGAGCGGGGCACCGGCTGGGATGGGGAAAAACGGGAGCTGGCTGGACACCGCCGGGGCTTTGGCTCTGTCCTTGGATCGCACCGGTGCGTTCATCGGTGCGTCGAACGGTTCCTCAAACCGGTGTGCGGGCATGGGCGCCCTGTCGGCCTGGATCGCGCACAGGCGCCATCGATTCAGCCCGCCGCGCTGGCTGCGCCCCCGAGGCTGAGGGCCGCGCTGAGCAGTAGCGCGAAGGCTTCGGTCCATTCCACGCAGGCGCCGTAGCTGTCGCCGCTGTGGCCACCGAGCCGCTTGCCCAGCCAGAGGGGCACCACCAGGGCCGGCAGCAGGCCGGCCAGACCCATCAGCACGGCCATGGTGGCGCCGCTCCTTGGCACGACCCAAGCCGCCGCTGCCATTTCGATCACCACCAGCAGCACCACCAGCAGTGCGGTGGGCCGCAGCTCCACCGCTAGGCCGGCCCAGTGCTCCCGATGGAAGGCCGCCGTACCGCCGGGCCGCAGGTAGGGAAAGCGGGCCATCGCCACCAGGGGCGCCACCCGGCCCCATAGAGCGGCCCAGGGCAGGGCCAGGGGCGCCGCGGCCGCCAAGGTGGCGAGGGCGGCGGTGCGCAGCAGCAGCAGTAGGGCGAGGGCCTGGGCGCCGCTAGCCCCCACTCGGCTGTCGTCCATCGCCTCCAGCAGGCGCTCCCCCGCCGCCAGACCGTCGGCGGTGTCCATGGCGCCATCCATGTGCAGGCCGCCGGAGAGCAGCAGGCCCGCGGTCAGCACCAGGGCCACCTGGGCCAGGGGCGGCACGCGCCCCTCCAGACCCCACCACAGCAGCGCCTGCAGTCCGCCCAGCACGGCCCCGATCCAGGGCGCGAAGCGGGCGATCCGCCGGAAGCGGGGCTCCGGCCATGGCCAGGCCGGCAGCACCGAATAGAAGATCCAGGCGCCGGCCAGATCCCGCAGCCAGGGGGGGGCAGCGGAGGGTTTCGGTTCGGGCGGCTGGGACATGGGTTGGCTGCTGGGCCTCGGCGATGGCCCGATCATTGCCGCCCCTGGAGCCAGGGGGCATCGCCGCGCATCGCTCCGGCCGCAGCCAGGAGTCTGGTGGCCTTGTCTGGAGCATCTGGTTCCGCCCCTGGAGCCCCCCCTTGGGGATGGGAAACGGGGGGCAGGTGCTAGCTGCTGCAGGCTCTCCTGCGGGCGGAGCTGCTCGCCATGCCGGGGGGATCCGTGATTCGGAGGGGGGAGGAATGGTGGGCCTGGCCGGGCCGGCAGGGCCCCCAGGAGGCGGCTGAACCCCGGCGCCGGCTTCCCATCCCAGTGGCCAACACGTGGAGGGATCTCCACTGTTGCTGGCCATCACGTGTCATTCCGAGGTGGAGATCGGCATGACATTGCATTGGGGGCATGGAAGTGGTGGGCTCTCTCGGGCCTTTTCTGCAGCCTCCTAGCCTCGGGCGCGTGCCCAGCCGCTACCGCTGCACCCACCCCTGATCCCGCACCCGCCAGTCTCCACCTGCTGATGAGCCCCGACTCCACGCCATCGGCCGAAGCCGCCGCGGCGGCTGCCCCGACCACCAGGGGCCCCGCATCCGAATGCTCCGGCGTGCCGTCGAGACCCACCCCCCAGCCAACGGCGGATGCCGCCCCGACCATCCCCGCTACTCAGGAGGCGACCGCTCCCTTCAGCTTCACGATCACCTCCCGCTGCCCTCACACCCGCGCCCGCTGCGGCTGCTTCCACACCCCCCACGGGCCGGTGCACACCCCCCGCTTCATGCCGGTGGGCACCGCCGCCACGGTGAAGGGGGTGAGCATCCCCCAGCTGGTCGAAACCGGCGCCGAGATGGTGCTGGCTAACACTTATCACCTCTCTCTCCAACCCGGCGAGGCGGTGGTGGCCGAGGCCGGCGGGTTGCACCGCTTCATGGGCTGGCAGGGCCCCCTGCTCACCGATTCCGGTGGTTTTCAGGTGTTCAGTCTCGGCGCCATCAACCGCATCGACGATGACGGCGTGGTGTTCCGCTCCCCCCGCGATGGGGCCCGCATCACCCTCACGCCGGAACGCTCGATGGCGATCCAGATGGCCCTGGGGGCGGATGTGGCCATGGCCTTCGACCAGTGTCCGCCCTATCCGGCCAGCGAGGCCGACATAGCGGCCGCCTGCCGCCGCACCCATGCCTGGCTGGAGCGTTGCGTGACAGCCCATGACCGTCCCGGCCAGGCCCTGTTCGGCATCGTGCAGGGGGGCTGCTATCCGGCGTTGCGGGCGGAATCGGCCCGGGTGGTGGCCGGCTTTGATCTGCCGGGGATCGCCGTGGGGGGGGTGAGCGTGGGCGAGCCGGTGGAGGAGATGCACCGCATCGTGCGCCAGGTGGGGCCGCTGCTGCCCGAGGCCAAGCCCCATTACCTGATGGGGGTGGGCAGCCTGCGGGAGATGGCCATCGCCGTGGCCCAGGGTTTTGATCTCTTCGACTGCGTGCTGCCCACCCGGCTGGGTCGCCATGGCACGGCACTGGTGGGTGGTGAGCGCTGGAACCTGCGCAATGCCCGCTTCCGCCACGACCACACCCCCCTTGATCCCAGCTGCTCCTGCCTGGCCTGCCGCCTCCACAGCCGCGCCTACCTGCACCACCTGATCCGCAGCGAGGAGATGCTCGGCCGCAGCCTGCTCAGCCTCCACAACCTCACCACCCTGCTGCGCTTCACCACGGCGATGGGCCAGGCGATCGCCGAGGGTTGTTTTGCAGAGGATTTCGCTCCCTGGGAGCAGGACTCTCCGGCGGCGCACACATGGACTTTGCCATCGGCGCCAACGGGCTGAGCGTGGCATCGCCGGCCCAGTGAGTCAGCCGAAATACTCCATGTCTCGCCAGCGACCACGACGGCTTCAGTCTTCGCTCCAAGCTTCCTGCATCGAAAGATCCAGGGCAAGCGCCATGGCCAGGAGCACCTGTCGAACCACCTCAGCGTCGCTGCGGCCGATCGGCCCCTGCAGTTGCTGGTGCAGCACCGTGGTCGGCAACCAGGCCATGGCAAAACTGCTCCTCTCCAGCCCACTCCCTGGCCGGGGGCTGAGCGGCACCGCCAAGGGATGGGCCTCCAGGCGCGGATCACTGCTGATCGGCACCACCACCCAGCGCTCCAGCAACGCGGTGGCGGCATCGGGGGCGATCACGATCACAGGCCTGGACTTGGCATCGCCCATGCTGCGGTTGCGGTCCAAGCGGTAGATCCGCCCGCGCTCAGCCATCGATCCCCTGCAGTGCAGCATCAGTGCGGATCCAGAGCCAGCGATTATTCTTTCTAGGGTGATGGTTGAGGCGTGAACCGGATGAACTTTACTTTGGAGTGCGAACAAGAAGTTGATGGGCGCTGGATCGCTGAGGTGCCTGAGTTGCCGGGTGTGCTTTCGTATGGCGAATCAGCTTTGGATGCGATGGCCAAAGCTGAAGTGCTGGCACTTCGCGTAATTGCCGATCAGCTTGAAAACGGCGAGTCAGAGCCAGTCAGTATCAGCTTCTCTCTTCCAGTTTTGGTATGAGCAAATGGCCTTCCCTCAAGGCCAAGCGATTCCTGGCTGCTCTGCAGTCCATTGGCTGGAGGGTGAAGCGGCAAACGGGATCTCACTAGACCGCAAAACATACGGGTCTTGAGCCAGGTGACCTGTGAGTCGGCCTCAATTCGGCCAGCAGAAACCCCCAAGTGAGCCGAGGCCTCGAGGCCTGGATTGACAACCGAGATCGATGAAGTGATCGCCGCTATTCTGGTGCCACGCTTTAGCAGCCGCACCGTACCTGAGATCTGCGCCATGGGTGGAATCACCGTCGACGACTTCACCAGCAGCGTGGCCTACCGCGAGATCTTTGGGCTGGGCCGCCAGGAGGGCCGCCAGGAGGGCCGCCAGGAGGGGCGCCAGACCGAAGCCGTTGGCATCTCCCTCCGCTTGCTCGAGCACCGCTGCGGCTCTCTGACCCCCATCCAACAGGCCCGCATCCAAGCGCTCTCGCTTAGCGCGATTGAGACCCTCTCGGTTGCCCTGCTCGACTTCCAGGGTCCAGAGGACCTCAACACCTGGCTGAGCCAGCACGCCGCCTGAGGGCCGCACCCGAGCCAAGCCCCTCCCGCTTCAGCGGCCGTACCCGTTCCCGAGATCAGCGCCAGGGGCTGCAAGCCCGTTAGCGATTGCGCGGCAGGCCTGGCGGCCCATCCGCCTGTGCTTGGAACCTTCCAAAGGCAGCCCGCACCCTGGCGGAGCTACTCGCAGCCGCTGGCATCCCGCCACCCACAAGGTCTCCTGCCCTCCGATCAGCCGGCCCACAGCCGCCGAGCCCCGGCCTGCCCCCTCCGCGCACACCCCGTGCCGCAGCACCCCCGGGCAACCCCACCCTGCATCGCTCCACCCCGGCCAGGGCCCAGGCCAGCGCCGCCGGTTGTTTTGCAGAGGATGTCGCTCCCGGCAGATCGGCCTCCCCGCAGGCCCACCCGTGGTAATTTCCAAATACCGCACCGGGCCGCTCCAAGGGCCCCAACTCCCTATGGCGCACCTCCTGCTGGCCGGTCTTGCTTCCCACAGCACCCCGCTGGCCCAGCTGCCCGAGGCCTACCAAGCCTTCGGCCCGTTGGTGGACATCCTGCCGATCATCCCCCTCTTCTTCCTGCTGCTGGCCTTCGTGTGGCAGGCCTCGGTGGGCTTCCGCTGAGCTTCCAGTACCCAATTCATCAACCCGGCTGATCAATACAGGTTGTGGCTTTGCCGAGAGATCAAAGGATCCCAATCCTTCGCATAAAACCTTAACCCTCTCTCTAGTATTCTCCAGTCAGCCTTTTAATCGTTTACGATGCCGCGCTCCGGTAACCCTGACGATTACCGTCGATCCTCGGAGCCCGAGGACCCGAATTTTCGCGGCCAGCAGGATTCTCGTCGTTCCGGTAATGGCCGGCGCATCCAAGATCTAGCTGATCCGCTCAAGTGGATCGGACTCGCCTTGCTGGGTACTTACGTGGCAACGGTTGTTGCTGCTGCGCTACCAATCAAGCTGCTGGATCCAATCTGGATCAACAGGATTTGCGGCAGCATTCGCGGCGGGGTGAGCTTCCCGCTCGAGGCGATGGCGCTGATCATGCTGGGCGCTTACCTCCAGCGCACGGGTAAGGAGCCTCCGATGGTCACTGATTTGAGACGACTCTGCAGTTTGGTGGCACTGGGCTTTGTGCTGATGATTCCCCTGCAGAGCTGGGCTGGGCAGAAATTGACCGATTTGGCCGTGCAGAACCAGCAAGCCAGGATTGAACCCGGTCAAAAGGCCCTAAAGGCTGTCTATGCCGCCACCAATGCCGAGGAGCTGTTGAATGCGATCCGGATCATTCCTGGGGCCCCGCCCAATATTGGTGGCCGCTTCGATGAGCCGGTGCCGAAGGTGCGGGAGCGGCTGATCAGCGAGATCGAGCCCCAGGTGCTTAAACAGAAAGAGCAGCTCAAGCTGGTCACTGGCGAAATACGTCGCGACAGCTTTATTAACCTCATCAAGGATGGATTTGTTGCTTTGTTCAGCGCCCTGGCTTTTGCAGCCATTGGCCGCTCGAAACCATACAAGCCCACACTTTTGCAAAGTCTTTTCGGCTCGTCTCGCACTTCCTCCGCTGCAATGGAAGAGTTCTCCCGCATGTCTGATGAGTATGAGCAAACCTAGTTTTTTCACGGTTGTAGCCTCGTTCTTGAGCGCAACCAGCTCGCTTTGAGGTAATTCTTTTCTGGGCTATTCCATACAACAGCTATACGGCCTAAAGAAGTCGCGCAAAACCCCCAAATTCTTCGGAAGTTCCCCCCGCGTGCCTGATGGCGAGCTTGGTGGGGAGACTCCGATCCTCGTCTAACCGGCGGGGCTCCTTCTCTCGATCAGCGCCCCATGGAAGATTCGGAGCTCATGATGCGTGCGCGAACCCCTGATCAGCGAGATCAAACCTGTGGTGCGCCAGCGGAAGGCCACCCTGCTGCAGAGCCTTGTTGGCGCTCTGAACCCTCCAGCAGCGCCAGTGAGGACCTGCACAAGCTGGCCGAGGAGCACCAGCAGGCCCACGACGAGGCCTTAAACAGGCCGGATGTGGTCTTGATCCGCTGACAACCCCTCGCTTCAGCAGGGCAGCTGTGACGATGCCGCCTCTTTGGGGTAAAGTGAATTAGCCATCGTTTGTGGCTGCTGCTCAGTCCTCTCGATACCACTGAACACCTCCTCCCCGATGACCAAAAAACTCTCCATCGCCGGCTTTGTCGTAGCAGCGGCTGCTTCTTCGGCTTTTGTTATTGGTGCTGCTCCCTCAAAGGCTGCTTGCTTGTCCGCCTCATCGGTCACAACATGTGCAACTTTTACACCCCCCTCCGGTTTCCAAGAAGTCGTTGACAGCGCTTACACGGATACCCAGTTCGTGGCAAACAACCGGCTTGATGAAATTAAATTTTTCCACAACGGCGGATTCACCTTAGGATTGCCTATTGTTTTGACTGATATTGAGTACTTCAATGGCACCTCTTGGACTACTTCTGGTCTCTCTGCTACAACTTACAACGTATCAGCGGGAAGTGCTCTGGGAGCTTCAAACCTTTTGACAACTTCCCAAACCTTCAATCAAAGTCTTTTCCAGCTTCGCTATACAATTGCCGCCAACCCCTCGTTGACGGGCGTAGCCGGGGCAGCATTTGAGTCTTACGCAAGAAATTCTAACAATGGTTCTACTCAACAGTCTCAGACTCGCACTCACGAGCTAGTAACATCAACCCCGCCCACTACTGCCCCTTCGCCTCTCCCTATTTTCGGGGCCAGTGCTGCTTTCGGATTCTCCCGCTCGATGCGCCGTCGCATTGCTCAATCGGTTTGATCCTTCTGTACCACATTTGTTCCTTTCAAAGCCCCTGGGACAGGGGCTTTTTTATTGGCTACTGGAAGGCTCATTGCCTCCATGGCTTCAGTCCACCCGGCTCAGCCCCTCTCCCCTCCTCCCGCTGGCTTGCGTCGAAGGGCTCAATCGCCTTGGCAATCACCTCGATGCCCAGCGGCTGATTGCGGCGCAGCTCCACGCAGCCCTATGGGTGGGGCCGTCCATCGGATCACCGGATTGTCATGGCGAGAGCAGGACCGCCGATCCCTCTAGTGATGCGGCCCCGCTTGAACGGAAGCCTTCCACGGCCAGCGGGGCTGGAAGCTGCCTGCGCAGAAACAGGCCGCTCCCGCGGTGAGATTGTGCGCGATGCACTCAGGCGTCAGCTCCAGCTCATGCGCTTTGAGCGCCTCAGGCACCAGGCTCTGCCTCACGGGGCAGTTGCCGGCTGGCTCACGGATGACGATGGGTGTTTGCGGCTGTCTTCTGAGGCGCGTGCGCGTTTTTTTCGAGTCCAACGTGCTGGTGAGCGCCTTCCTGGCCCGCAGCCTCTGCGCTGATCTGCTGCGCCTCGTGCTCAGTGAGCACACCCAGGCCTGCACAGACCCTTCAGCTAGGGCGCGTGCTGCCACCTCACCTGCACCCTGATGGAGGCTCCCCTGGTGCGGATCGCGGCTGCCTTCACCGCCCCCCCCCTGATCCGCGACGAAATCCTCGGCCAGGCGGTGGTGTTGTGAGCAAGGAACAGCCTGTAATATGAGTGTATTACGGCCTAGAGGGAGTGATGCGTACCATCTCCGTGCGCCTCGATGACGCAGCGAGGCCAGGCTCGACAGCCTCTGCCAGACCCTTGGCCTCAGCCAGACCGAGGTGGTCAAGGCTGGCCTTCACTTGTTGCAACAGCACTCCACCAGCCCGGCGGCCCTGGCGGAAGGCCTCGGGCTGATCGGCAGCTTTTCCAGTGCGGGCCAGGAAGGCGGCACCAGAAGCCGTGGGCGGGATCATTCAGCGCTGCTTCGTCAGAAGCTGAGCAGGCAGCAGAGCCAGCAGCGGATGAGCAGACCTCAACCATGAGCAGCTCCAGCTATCGGGGTGCCACCCTCCTCGATACCGGCCCATTGGTCGCCTGGTTTGACCGCAGTGACCAGGACCATGGCATCTGTGCGGCCTTTTTTCAAAAGCACAACGGTGCTTTCGTATCCACTTGGCCGGTTCTCACCGAGGTTTGCCATCTGATCCCGGCCGACGTAGCACCACGCTTTCTCTCCTGGGTGTCACTCGGTGGCCTGAATGTTGCGGAGCTGAGTGGATCTGCCCTGGAGTTGATGGCGGGCTGGATGCGGCAGTACGGCGATTTGCCGATGGATCTGACTGACGCTTCGCTGCTCTGGGTTGCCCAGGAGCATGGGCTGCGGCGAATCGCAACCCTCGATCGCCGCGACTTCGGGCTCGTCCGACTTCCTGGTGGAGAGAGCCTCGAAAACCTGCTGGATTCATGAGCACGCTGTGGCTGGCTGCTGATCCCCGAGCAGCGGGCCGTGGAGATCTGGCGCGTCTCCAACGGCCCCGGCGCAGCCCCTGAACGCCTCGAGCCTCCAGTTGCTCTCCTCGCCGATCCCCTGCTGCCTGTTCTGCACCTGGGCCTGGCTGAACTCTGGGCGGCTTGAGGGATGCGGCCAGCAGCCCTAGGCTGTTGCACATGGTGTTTCACGGCTGACCCGATGGTGATCGGCGTGCGGCTGGAGTTGGAGCAGGAGCGGCAGCTGGATCGGCTGGCCCGGCAGCAGGGCATGACCCGAAGTGCCTGCATCCGCGAGGCCATCCGTCAGGTCCTGCTGCGCCATGGCGACAGTGATGAGGCGCGCCGCCAATCGGAGCACCTGGCCCGGCTGGAGCCGCCGAACTGGAGCGAGCAGCTGCCCAACTGGAGCGACTGGACCGCATGACCTTTGCTGCCCAGGAGCCGAGGGCAGCGCTGTGCCGCGGAACGGTGGTGACCGTGGCCAGCCCCGGCACCTACTCAGGCAAGCCAAGGCCGGCGGTGGTGGTGCAGGCCGATCGCTGGCTGCAGGCCCATCCCAGTGTCACCCTCTGCCCCCTCACCAGCACCCTGATGGAGGCTCCCCTGGTGCGGATCCCGGTCGCCCCTTCGCCCCGCAATGGGCTCCGCAAGCCTTCGCAGCTGATGGTCGACAAGCTGTTCACCGTGCCCATCGAGGCGGTGGGAGACGTGGTGGGGCAACTGGAGCCCCAAGCCGTCATCGAACTCGATCTGGCCCTGCGGGGCTGGCTGGAGCTGCCGTGAACCCAGCCCATCTCGCTTGGGCGGGCTGTTCCGTGGAGCCAGGGTCCTTACGGCTGAGCGGCGCCTGGGTGTTTCGTGATACCCGCATTCCGGTCGCCGCATGCTGGGGGGTATGCCCCCAGAAGCACGGCTGCAGCCGTGGCCTGAATGCCAGTTGCATCAGCACAGGCATGGCCTTCTGAAGCCCGCCGCCCTTGGCGAGCAAGTCCTCCATCGGCGGAGGCCTGCGGGGTGGGCGGGTTGGCAACTCCCAACGAACTCCTAGCTTTCTCCAAATTAGGAGATGAGTGGGAGTTGGGCCTGAGATTGGCTCGATTCAGCAGTCTCGCCGCGTGGGCGCCGGCTCCTCACCCCTTCTCCCGCAGCACCGCCCCCGCAAACTCCGGCAGGGCCAGCATGCGCCGCCAGCGGGTCGGTTCCTGCACCAGCCGATAGAGCCATTCGATCTGCAAAGCGCGCATCCATTTCGGGGCGCGTTTTTTTGTGCCCGCCCAGACATCGAAGCTGCCGCCCACCCCCATCCAGAGGCCGCTGCGGCGGCCGGCCAGGCCGCGGATCCAGGTTTCCTGACGGGGCACCCCCAGGGCCGCCAGCACTAGGTCGGGGCGGGTCTCCAGCAGCCGCCGCTCCAGCTCGGGCCATTCGCCGGCCTGGAGATAGCCGTGGCTGGCGATCACCAGATCCAGGCCAGGTAGCTCGCGCCGCAGCCGGCCCACAAGGGTGTCCATCACCTCGGGGTTGGCGCCCACCAAGGCCACCCGCCATTGGTGGCTGGCGGCGTGCTCCAGCAACTTGCGGGCCAGCTCGATGCCCGGCGCCCGGCGCACCCGGAATCCCTGGCGACCCAGGGCCCACACCACGCCGGCCCCATCGGGGATCACCAGCTCGGCCGCCTCGATCACGGCGCCCAGCTCGGGATTGGCCCGGGCCGCCATGGTCATCTCAGCGTTGAGGGTCACCACCTGGCCGCCGGTCGGCGCTGCGGGGGATGCAAGGGCGCTGAGATGGTGGGCGGCCGCACCCCCGTGGAGGGCGAGGGCAGCCTCGAAGACATCGCCGCAGACATCCACAGAAACCCCTAGCACGCGGGCGCGGACCGGGGCCGTCACGGTTGCTGCCATGGGTGGGTGGGGCGGCGAAAGAGAATCTATGGCTTGGGATCGCGCAAAGATGATGGGCATCCAATCAGCCACCAACCGCTCCGGTTCCCCTATCCCTTCCTCCGATCCTGGTTCTCTTCCCGCGCCGTTCTCCGGCCTGCCCCCCGAGCCCATGAGCTCCACAGCCGCCTGGCGCCGCCTCCAGGATCTCGACCGCCAGATCGATGCCGTGGTGCTGCAGCGGCAACACCCGCTGACCGGCCTGCTGCCGGCCAGCACCGCCAACACCGTGCATGGCAACTACGGCGATGCCTGGGTGCGCGACTGCGTGTACTCCGTGCAGTGCGTCTGGGGGCTCTCCCTGGCCTACCGCCGCCTGCGGGGCCCCTGCCGCCGGGCCTTCGAGCTGGAACAGCGGGTGCTGCAGCTGATGCGCGGGCTGCTCTCGGCCATGTTGCGCCAGGCCGCCAAGGTGGAGCGCTTCAAGACCAGCCTGCACCGCCTCGACGCGATTCACGCCAAGTTCGACACCGCCACCGGCGACCCCGTGGTGCCCGACGACGGCTGGGGCCACCTCCAGCTCGACGCCACCGCCCTCTTCCTGCTGCAGCTGGCCCAGCTCACCCGCTCCGGGCTGGTGATCGTGCAGACCAGCCATGAGCGCGATTTCATCCAGAACCTCGTGTATTACGTGGCCCGCGCCTACCGCGTGGCCGACTACGGCATCTGGGAGCGGGGCGACAAGGGCAACCACGGCCTGCCGGAGCGCAACGCCAGCTCGATCGGCCTGGTGAAGGCGGCCCTGGAGGCCCTTGAAGGCCTCGATCTCTATGGCCCCCATGGCGATGGCAGCTGCTGCCTCACCATCCCCCATGACGCGATCGTGCGCCTGCGCCGCGCCCTGCGCAGCCTGCTGCCGCGGGAATCGGCCAGCAAGGAGGCCGACAGCGCCTGTCTGGCGGTGATCGGCTACCCCGCCTGGGCGGTGGAGGATCCCAAGCTGGTGGCCCGCACCCGCGACAAGATCCGCCGGGAGCTGGGGGGGCGCTACGGCTACAAGCGCTTCCGCCGCGACGGTCACCAGTGTGTGAACGAGGACGTGACCCGGCTGCACTACGAGCGGGAGGAGCTGGCCGCGTTCGAGCACATCGAATGCGAATGGCCCCTGTTCCTGGCCTATGAGCTGGTCACCGCCTGCTGCGAGGAGCGCTGGGAGGAGGCCCGCCACTGGCGGCAACGGCTCGCCGATGTGAGCGTGCCGGTGGAGGGTGTGCCCCTGCTGCCGGAGCTCTACCTGGTGCCAGCCGAGGCCCTGGAGGCCGAACGGCGCCAACCCGGCAGCCAGGCGCGGATCCCCAACGAGAACGTGCCCCTGCTCTGGACCCAGAGCCTCACCTGGCTCGGGGATCTGCTGCTGGAAGGCTTGATCACCCCGGAAGACCTCGATCCCTCCGGCCGCCGCCTGGGCACCCCCCTGGGGATCTCCGAGGTGCTGGTGGCCCTGGCCCCCGCCGATTCCGGCGTGGCTCTGGCCCTGCGGGAGGCGGGCCTTCCAGCGGAGGATCCCTTGCAAGCGCTGGCCGGGGGCGGCGAGGCCAACCCCGTCGGGGTGCCCCTGGAGTTGCTCGCCTCCCTTCCCGACGATGATCCACCGCTGCGGCTGGCCAGCTCCCGGGAGCTGGCGGTGCGGATGGCGTTCGTGGGGGCCAACCCGCGCCTTGGTCTCTCCGGCCATCCGCCGGTGCGGATGGAAACCATGGCCACGGCCCGCCTCTACCGCCATGGCGGCGAGCGGATCGCTTTCCTGCCAGCCGTTCTGGAGGACAACACCTTCTATCTGGCCGATGATCCGCGCCAGCTGGCCGATGCGGTGGCGAGCGAGGTGCGGCTGCTGCGGCGCCACTGGCGCGGGCCCGGCCTGCCGGTGCTTCTGGTGCCGGTGCCGGCTGGACCGTTCCGGCGCGATCCGGAGGCCTTCCTGGCCCTGGGCCATCAGCTGGCCAGCGGCGCCCTGGAGGGGGTGCCGGTGCAGCTCGCCAGCCACGAGGAGCTCGTGAGTCAGGCGAGCTGGGTGGAGCTGCCGCCCCAGGCGATGGCTGCCTGTGACCTGAGGCCGCGGATCCAGACCCTCCTCCCCCCCAGCACCAGTCGGGCACCGCTCACCGCCCGCCAGGAGCAGGAACTCGATGAAAACTCCGAGGCCGACCTGGTGGCGCGCCTGTGGCGGAGCACCTCCTTGCAGGAACAAGCGGAGGTGCTGGAGTTGCTGGCGCGGCGCCTCGGTCCCAACGCCCGCCTGCAGGGTCCGGAGGGCCAGGCGCCAGTGCTGGCGATGGCCCTGCTGGAGGAGGTGTACCGCCGCGGCCTGGAGGAGGCCGACTGGAACGTGGTGCGGCGGGTGGCCGGCGCCATGGGCCTGGTGCACCCCCAGCTCGAGGATGCCCTCACCGACCTGCTGGTGCGCCAGAAGCAGGTGGTGGTGGGCCGCAACTACACGAACGAGTCGTTGATCAGCCAGCCCCAGGGCAGCACGCGGATCGCCACCATGATCCGCCGCTTCAGCGGTGAGGATGGCCGCGAGTGGATGCTGCAGCAGGAGCTGCTGTTGGCGGTGGATGGCCTGGTGCGGCTGGAACCGGATCTCCTCAGCGGCACCCTCACCCTCCAGCTCGGCCAGTTGCTGCTGCTGCTCACGGGTGAATTGGCGGCCGAGGAGAACCTCAGCCCCAGTGACGCTTTCGAGGCCCTCTGCAGCCAGCCTCCCCATGGGATCCGCCGCCGCCTGCGCACCGTGCTGGCTGATGTGGATCACGCCAGGGCAGCCCTGCAGCGCAAGGAGCAGCTCCACCTGCGTGGTCGGGTGCGCTGGGAGGTTCCCGATCCCCTCGATGAGCTGCCCGGCGGGGAGTGCTGGCTGCAACACCGCATGCGGCTCGGAGCTTTGGGGAGGGTGCCCCGCGATTTCTATCCCGGCATCTGGGATCTGCTGCACCATTGCCGCGGCGTGGTGATCGGCGACAAGCTCGAGCGGCGCAACCGGCTGGAGAGCGCGCCGCTGGTGAGCGAGAAGACCCCCGGGGAACGCAACTTCGCCTCCCTGGTGGAGCAGCTGCTCGGCAAGATCGAGGCCCCGGAATACCGCCAGCTCTGCACGGAGTGCCTGCTCACCCTGATGGCCTTCGTGGCGGCGAACCCCCAAGTGCAGTTCGACGACGACCTGGCCCTTGATGTGGTGATTGGCCACGCCGTGCGGGTGGGCTGGCAGGAGCGCCATCCAGGGGTGCCCACCACGGAATACGGCCTCCACAAGGCCGAGGCCTGGAATCAGTTCTACCGCTCCTCTCCGGCGGCCTGTCGCCGCTGGCAGCTGCGGGCCCTGCAGCAGCTCACCGAGCCGGTGGACGTGTGAGGCCTGCGTTCAGATCGGCGCGTCCAGCGCCATGCAGAGGTTGGGCTGCTCCACGCATTGCTCGATCAGATCGGCCAGCAGCAGGGCCCGGGAGGCCTGCAGGCCATCCACCGCTGGGGTTTCCACGCCCCGGACACATTGGAGGAAGTGCTCCAGTTCGGCGTAGAGGGGTTCGATGGAGGTGGTGCTCACCTCCTCGATGAAGCCGTCGTTGCGATACACCAGTTCGCCGTGGTCGGCGCTCACCGAGCCGGTGGAGCGGCGGTGGATGCGGAGGTTGTGCTTGAGGAAATCGGTTTCCATCAGGCTGCTGCGGCAGTGGG
>Ga0209299_1000074_pt1 | contig 49424 bp, 46 predicted proteins | sample S_140806_MF_Meta_FD_187326 | JGI IMG/M metagenome (GOLD analysis project Ga0209299, IMG submission 187326) | Freshwater microbial communities from Lake Simoncouche, Canada to study carbon cycling - S_140806_MF_MetaG (SPAdes) (version 2) | ecosystem: Environmental > Aquatic > Freshwater > Lake ...
TGTATTAGCGTCATTTGAATTATCCATCGGTTTATATTGTTACCAGAATTTATTGTTTGTCAAATATTATGTTGACGTAGTCTCTGGACGCTTTGCGTCTGGAGCCGAAGGGGACTGTTCTTGTGGGCGTTCCGTCTTGTTTCCGCCTTCGCTGCCTTGCTCATTTGGGTTACTATCTGAGTCCCCAGTAGCGTTTTGCGGCTGCTGAGCGTTCATTGCTACAACGGAGGGTATCCCAGCTATCACCGCGTCTGAGATGTCCATTCTGTCATCAAGCCTGGTCACGGCCTGTTTGGCCAGCCATTCTGGGGATATTCCCGGAATTTGCATCAACAGAGGAGCAATTCGCTCAAAGTTAGATATTTCCTGTGCCTTGTTGGGTCGGCCAGACGAGCCAGCCTCTATCTCCAAGAATATCTCTTCCGATATGGTCTGCATGTCAAACAATGGCCAAACGGCACCAGGTCCAGCTATTTTCTTAACAGTTTCTTCGTTGTAGTACTTAAGCATCACCTGTCCAGCTGAGTTTGACATGGAAGCAAGCATATCATCAAGATCGTCTATGTTAGATTGTATTGCTGACATTCTTGAGCCCTCTGCAACAGAAACCTCTGTAGCCGTAGTTCCGTTTGACGTACCGCCCATGTTGGCCTCCTGTGAGCCGACAACCTTAAGGATGTCGTCAAATATCATGCTCGTATCGTACATCATCGGGTCAAAACCAGCCAGCGGCATAGGCTGTATTAGTTGGCCTACATTGGTGCCTGGCGTGACCGCGTTGAGCTCCAGGACGGCATTGGCTGGGTGAGACTGGAGCTTAGCTCTGTCTTCGTCATCAAGCATGCCCTTGGGGACGATGTACTTGGGTCTATTGGCGTGACGTTGTTCGCGCAAGCCCTGTCTTGCTCTGTTGTATTCCTTCTGCATCGGCTGCAGGAGTCTCGAATCTGAGCAAGGATAGATGTCTTTATCTGACTCAATGTCATTAAAGCTTAGTGTGAAGAACGGCCAGAATCTCTCAATACACGGATATGGAGCCGATGGTTCCTGCAGGAAGTCTGGGTAACCATCTGCGACTATATACTTAAGGTTGTCTTTCTTTGAATAGATTTCGTAAACAGCAATGTCTTCATTCTTTGAATAGGACGGCATTGTCATGCCAAGTGCTTTACGTATCATTCTTCTGCCAACTGAAACATCCTTGCCGTATATTTCCTTAACCTCGTCATTGCTGAGAATAAACTCCTGGGCAACCCAGTTAGCACCGACAAAGTCCTTAAGCTGCTTGCATCTTGGGTCTGGGATTATTGATGTAGAAGACGGGAAGTCAAAGACCATGCCTTCTCTTACTATTTTAAGTTCCTGGTTTTGCAGGTCAACCATCATTAGTCTAAGCTGTTCCATCTCCTTAGAGCTTTCGGTCAGCTCTCTGTCGTGTATGTCCGAAGCTATTCGCTTCAGCGTGGCGAGCTTTTCGGTAATATCTCTTATCTTATCAGAGTCTTCTGGTCTGCGTTCCATGATACGTTCAAAGCCTATCTTTACATAGCCAACGCCACATATGCACGCTCTGCGTACCAACTGCTTCATCTGCAGCTTGAAGTCTGGAACCTGCTGCTCCAGTGAATACTTAAATACAATTTCCATTGTCTTTGCCAGCTTGTCCATGAACTGACGTCTTTGGACGCCAGCCTGGAAGTCAGCTAGAAACTCTAGCGTCTGGGGAGAAGGAGGAAGGCCAGCGGCCAAAGCCATTTCGGCTTCTGCCTGTGCGGCCTGTAGCATGCCCATGCCGCCATCCCAGATGGCAAAGTCTAAAGTCTTTCTGCGTCTAGCAGTAACAGTCGGATTCTTTGCATAAAGCGAAGCAACACGCTGCTGTATGTGTCTTTGTACGACATTGGCAACGTATCTTGTGTCGCTTGCGTGAGAATTTTCCCACTGCTTGCCAGCAACAAAGTCCATGTCCTCGCGCATTCGCGTGAACTGGGGATGCCAGAAGGCCTTAGCCTCTTCAATCTTGCTAAGCCAGTCGGACACAAGGTTTGCCCTTGACTCGTCTGGCATGTCGATGTTTCTGGATATGATTTTTCCATCAGCATCGGTTGGTATTTGAGGAGCCATCTGGGGTTGACCCATAGGCATCTGTTGTTCGTAGTTTTCCATTTTGTTTGTTTGTTTGTTTGTTAGAAACCGCCCATTCGGAGGAACCCTTCGTTCCTCTTTCTAAATTTGTCTGCCCACTTGACCCATGCAAGTGTTCCGCTTTTGGGCATATTGTCAACCTTAACAATGGCTCCGCCAGCTCTGACCTGTTTGTCGAGGCCCATCCCAATGTGCGCGAGTGCGTCAATAAAGTCATCGTGTGAGGATGACGGGAACTTAAGTATTTCGTCCTGGGCATCTCCCCACCAAGTGGCAAACCTGGGGAAAAAGACCTTTCCCATGCTCATTCTTGCTCTTATTGACTGTGCTCTGGTTTGCTTGTCTTTTGTAGGTACAACCTCATCTATGGCACAGTAAATTTGTCTTTCTGCCATTCTCTTGCGCAAAAACGGACCTATTGACTTAGTAATATGACCGCTTTCAGCCCACCACATCAGTGGCGTACGCCTTCGCATTAGGTCTATCATGCCCTCAACTACAGTCTCGGTGTCGGCACGCCTCCACCAGACGTCTGGCAGCACCCATATGTTGTCCTCATCGTCAACGCCTACGGGAAGCAGACATGTTGCGTCTCTTTCCTGGTCGGTAGAAACAGCGTGGTCGCTCGCAACGTAGAATCGTAGGTTTCGCGGCAGCTCGCTAGGGGTGTAAAACTTGAGCCATTCACGCTTAAAGTAGTCACCATCGTCTGGGGACGGAGAACCCTGGTAAAGAGCAGAAAATCCCTTAGGATTAAGTCTTTTTGCCTGGTTTAAGAAGTCTAGATCGAATCTTTCTGGCCACAAAGGCTCGCCAAACTTTCTTCCCATAGGGTCATCGTTGACGGCTATTGCAGGAAGTGACAATACCTTCCAATTTGCCGCTTCTTCTGGCACATAATATGAATTCTTTGGGTCAATTAGCCGCCCAACCAGGTCGTCTTCGTGCCATCTGGTCATAATAATGACGACTCGCGCCCCTGCGGTCATTAGTCGGGTCATGGCAACGTCCGTAAACCATCCCCAAAGCTTGTCGCGGAGCGTTTTTGAGTCAGCTTCTTCTCTGTCCTTAATAGGGTCATCGATAACCAGCAAGTCGGCACCGCGGCCAGTAAGAGAACCGCCTCTTCCAACGAAAACAGCTATGCCGCCCTCTTCTGTTGAGATTCTGTCTGACGCCTGAGAACCAGCTTTTAGCTTACACAGCGGGAAAGCTTGCTTGAAAACGTCAGATTTCATGGTATCGCGCACATGTCTGCCAAAGTCTGACGCAAATTCGTCATTATATGTGGCAAATATCATGTGGCGATACGGGTCTTTGCCCAAAAACCAGGCTGGAAAACGCCTAGAAGCGAGCTCAGACTTGCCGTGACGAGGCGGCATGGTGATAATTAACCGCTGAATGCGTCCAGCTTCTACCTCTTCGAGCGCGGCACAGATGACTTCGTGATGCTTGGCTGCTGAATACCTACTCAAGTCGGTGTTGTCTGGGTCTTCTGGGCTCGGCATGGTCAACTTCGTGAAGTCGAGAATGCTGTTCTTGGCCTTTTTGATAGCAATGAGCCTCTTGGCGGCTTTTATCTGCCGCTCAAGGTTCTCTTTCTTATTCTTTGTTTCCTCGGACATTAGACTTGTCGGCAAGGAATTCTATATGCATTACCTCCTATGGATATTTCAATCTCCTTATCATATGTTCCAGTTCCAGCTACTGGTGCTTTTACTTGTGAAATAATAGACCCATAATAGCCCAATTTAATACCACCACCATCGCAATTTATATATCCATTTTGAACATTCATTGCCATTACTCCAGACATTCCAAACAAACCTATTCCGTATCCGTTTACAGTAGCATCAATATTTAAACATCTTGCAATGCCAGTTCTTCCTTTTATTGCTAAATTTGCGGTCGTAGGTTCCGTTAAGCTGGAATATCCTATTCCAACGTTTCCATCATTACTTACTATAAATGAAGTTGAATCTGGGCTGGTAGAGTCTTCAACGCGAAACGCCTCACCAGTCCCTAGTTGAGTGATTCGCAGGGCGGCCGAAGTCGTGGTACTGCTGATAATTTGTGGCTGTGTAAATGTGTTCGTTGTGTTTGTGTTAGCAACGAGTTTAAACACTCCATCGTTTGCCTTAAAGTTAATGTTAGTAGAAATCCAGATGTCACCAGCAACAGAGGTGGTTGGTGATGTCCCCACGCCAAGGTTAAGGCTTGCCGTGTTAGCCGTTGGCGCTGCAAGGTTTACTTTTCCAGTGAATGTAGTCCCGGATTTATATGCAACATCTGCAGATTCTGCGTAAAGACTCTTATCATAAAAATACATTTTACCACCAGCATCTGTTCCAATAAGCCTATCGAAGTAATTGTTATTTTTTATAACCTCGTTAAACGTTTCAATGAATCCTTCTCTAATTACGAAGCTTTTACCATTGGCATTTACCTGTACTCCATAAACAGTTCTACTGGCTCCAGTTAAAACACTGGCACTTGCATACGGACTTCCATTTCCATAAAGAATCCATCCACCGCTTCCAATCCCATAGTTGAGAGCAGAAACAGCCTCTTGCATTGTCGCGTATCCATTAAGTCCTATTATTACTGTTTTGCTAGGATGATTAACGCTAAAAGATGCATAAGGAGCAGCATCATCAAAGTTAACATTATATCCATCATAGTTAAATCCATCACTTGGTGCTTCTATTCTTAATTCAACTGTTGATTGTGATTGAGTCCAATTATCAAAATATGTAAAATTAAAAGGTCCAGATGTAGCTGGAGCTCCACTCATATAATGAGAATTTGTTACTGATTGAACTTGCCATGCGCTATTTGATGCAGTAGTTTGAACTGTAGAGTCTGGAAATACAATAGCATCAGCGCGAATTTCAACTCCATGGTTACTTGCAATGCTCCATGCTTTAAGTGTGGTTCCAGCATCGCAGTCTAGATACAACGAACGCCCAGCCGAGCTTCCCTGCTCAGTTGTTTTAAGCCATCCAGCTTGCCAATTAAATTCATAACCTATTGAACACATCAAGCTAATGCCAAAGTTTCCACCGCGAGACGTATCGAACGAACCCTTGCCTATGTACTGACCAGATGTACCATCAAATGTTATATTACCCGTCATTGTGCCACCAGCAAGCGGCAGGAATGAGCCTCCAGTTCCAGTCCATGCTGTTGTCTGGACTGTAGAGTCTGGGAATGTTATACCAGTAGGATTTACAGTAATAAAACTTCCATTACCATAGGTATGCAATCCGTTGTATTCAACTGTAGTACCCTGTGTTGTATCTGACGTAAGCTCAACACCAAGACCCCACCCAGCAAGCTCAGAATCATTTGTTGATTCTGTCATTGTTATAAATGCATTATGGCTCATTGCTCCACCAGAAAGTGAAAGCTTTCCATCTATTGTAGTCTGAAGCCCAGTTATATCAGAGATAATATGCGAATGCGTAGTAGCAGATTTTCCATCCAGCGCGGTCTGCAGTCCAGTAACATTCCCAATTATGTGCGTATGCACTGTGTTGGCCTTGCCGTCAATTCTGACGCCAAGGGCCAAGTCGGCATCGTCAACGTAGCTCTTAGGTGTCAATGGCGATGAGCCTTGGTACAGGCCAATCCCAAAGTTATCCTTTGAGTAATTGACGCCTTTAATTCTTTCTGGGCCTATGTGCGCTGACGTATTAGGCTGTCCGTTAATGCCATTCTGTCTTGGCTTTATATTTCCAACCCCGCCAGACCAAGAGCCAACCCTTGGTCCAAAAGTCGTCCAAGTGTCAACTAGGCAAGACATCATATCTCGCATGACAATCTTGTGCGGGTCTTCTGGGGAATCGTGACCCTCGACCCACCACGGACCGCTGAATATGTCCATGTTGCCGACAGACGTTCCAGATGTAGGCGGTCTGTATACAACCGAAGAGTCGAGACTAACAGATGCACCCTGGAAAACCTTACCGATTAGGGTATTATCGGCCTCACCATCGTTAAACATCATTATGGCACCAGCGTCCGCCATGTCTTCCCGCTTGTGCAGGAACTGGAATGACTCTGAATCTACCCAATTCTTGAGCGACAAGCTTGCCGCATAAACAGCAGCGACCTCATTGAAGTCTGCCTCAACGGCTACGGCCAAAGCCGCAGTTTCTAGCTTTGAGGTGTTGGCTGCAGCGGCATGGTCTTGAGCCTGTTGTCTGGCTGTAGATGCCTGTGAGGCCTGTGTCTGTGCAAACTGAGCTTGCTGCTCAGCGGCATAAGCATTGGCCTGGGCCGATTGCTGATAGCTACCAGTTATGATTCTGTCAGCCTCGGCACCATCTGCGCTGGCTGCTGCCTGTGCGGCTATAGTCGGGTCGTAGTTTGCTGACAGGTAGGCCTGTGTGGCGGATTCAGCCACAGTAGTAGCCACAGCAGTAGCAGTGGCAGTTGTTTCCGCGGCAAGAGCAGCGGGGGTTTTGAGGCTTCCATCAGCATTCTGGATTTCATTAAGTCTTGATATTGTTTGGTTTATGGAAGATCGAGCTCCATTTAGCTCTGCCTCAACCTTCTCCCCTGGGAGCGGTGCGGTTGGGTTTAATGTCTGGTAATCTTCAAAGTTAAATTGCCGACTGTAAGGGGGAGGTTGATTGCTCATGGTACAAAATGTCTAGGTTGGTAGGTTTTTTCAAAAATTTATGTTACGGGGCGTCAATGGAATCGACCACCGCGTTGCCCTTGGCGGGAGGGGTGGCATCCTCTGAAAAACCCCCGCTTTCGCTCGATTCGATGTCCACGACTGACGCAAGGGAGGCACGCGTAGCCTCTACCAGCCCTTCGAGGTCAGCGAGCGACATTGAGGCGAGAGGCATCGAGTCGGGCTTCGGGTTCACGCTTGCGTTAAGCCCACTTGCTTCAAGCGTCCACTTCGCTGCTTGGAAGCGGACAGCGGAGGGCGTGGCAGGGTCGCGGAGGATGTGCAGGACGCAACCCCACGCGAGGGAGGCTCCCTCCCCCTTGACCTGCCGTTCAAGGTTGAGGGAGACAGCGTGTCTCACTTGCGTCAATCCCATGAGGCGGGTTGGAGCGTGGGGGGACAAGTATCCCGCATCTTTGCTCGCTCGCTTCGCGTCCCCGCCATTTGAGCAGAACGCCTCCACAAAGGCTCTCTGCTGTTCCGTGAGGCTCTCCACCCCAACCCCAGACTCAAAACGCCCCAGAGAGCCAATACGGACGGCTCCCGCCCTTATCGCGATACCGCCTCCCGCCCTTGATTCTCTCTGCTCCATGCCCGACATCGTGCGCGAGTCAGCCCACGCGTCAACCGCGAGACGCTCACACGACCCCCAGGAATGACGCGAGCGAGGGGGAGCCACTTGGCTCCCTTGCTCACTTGCGTCAATCGCGGGTCAGTAACTGCCGATGCCGTTAAACGAACCCTCGCGACCATCGGGCTTCTGACCGCGAGCGTCCATCTCCGCGAGGAACGCGATGACGCGGAGTCCGTTGTAGTGAGCCTTGCCGTGACCGCCAGCACCTCTGCGAGTCGCGAGAGCGTTCGCGTGATACTCCTGCAACTCTTCATCCGTGAGCGACTCATGCTCACGCTTCGCTTTCTTCTTTTCTTTCTTTTCCTTTTTCGCGTCAGCCTTGACGCAAGCGAACTTCATTTTCATATCCCGCAGAAGCCAATTAGTATTTCCTTCTGGCATCATGTAAGCGTCATTAATCCAAGTACGCTCACCGCCTTTGCCGTCTCCGATGATTGAGACAGCGAGCGTGAAGTGCTGACCCTCGAACTCAATGTTCACCGCACCGCACACTTTCGCGTGCCAGCAGACAGTCAGCGTGAGCCGAACAAGGTCGCGAACCTTATCGGGATTTGTGAGAATCAGTTTTGTCATTTCGTTATGCGTATGTGTTTTCATGCACGACCAAACAATCTCCGACCCACGCTTGACGCAAGTGCAAAAAAAAACCGCCGAAGCGGTCTGATTTTTTTTCGTAAGTGAAAAGCGACTACTCGGAATCGTCATCGCCCTCCTCATTCAGTTCGAGGTTCGCGACCATCTCGGAATCCTGTTTCGCGAGTTCGATGATTTCCTCCGCGACCTCGATGAGAGCCTTCCTCGCTCTCGCTTCGTCCTTGGAGGACACGCCCTCATGCCACGCGTCAACGCAGTCTTGGAGGTCGATGCGTGTGTTGTTGAACCGACAGTAACTCATGTTGCTCATGTTTGGTTTTGGTTTGGTGTTTGGTGTCTTGCGACACGCTTGATAAATCTGCGATGCACGATTGACGCAAGTGGAAACAAAAAAGCCCGACATCACATCGGGCTTCTCGTTTTGCTCGCGAGGCGTTCAGCCTTTCGCGTGATGCGGGTCACCCTCGATATAACAAGCGAGGTCGTGAGCGTCACCGCGAGCGATAGCACGATGAAGCCCCAGCATCGTGTCATGCGAGGAAGGCGTGAGGCTCACACCGCGAGGACGGAGCGTGGTCGTGTGCTTCGAGGTCGTGGTCGAATACTTGCGGACATTCACGAACCACTTGCGACTGCCGTCCCTGTCATTGACGCAAGCGAACATCGGGAAGTGATGACCATAGGAAAACACGACATATCCTCGCGGGTACTGAATCGCGAACACCGAGGACGCGGTGAAGGTGGCTTGCTCTTCGATGAGCAGGCGAGCCTGCTTGTGCGTTGCCTTGGTCATCGGATGGTCTTCTCGCGGTTGGTGAACTCATGCACCGCGACAGCATCGGAAGCGTCCGAGAGGACGCGACCAACGCGGAACGCGAGACGCGAGAGAGCGTTGAGCATATCGACCAAGAGCCAGAGGCTCGCGGTGCGGATGCGTTGTGACATTGGAGGGCGGTATGGGTAGTTCATGCACGACCAGAGAAGGTCAGAGCAGAGATTGACGCAAGTGAAAACAAAAAGCCCCCGATGTCGGGGGCGTTGCTTCCGTATGCGTTGACCGCTTACAGTTTCGTGTGAACCCTCCGCACCCACATTCCCTTCGAGAGCGAAAGGTGAGCGAGAGAAACGCCCATTCGCTTTTCGTGGAACTTGCGGATGTCATCCTCGATTTCGTCAGCCTTGATGCTGGCGAGTTTCGCCAACTTGCGGAACGCGTCCACGCGTTCGCTTCCCTCGAAGGCGAGGAGGATGTTGTTGGTGAGCGTGTCGAACTCCTGCCAGACCACCGCGGAGGCGATGGTGGCGAGAGTCTTGTTCGCGGTGGTGTTGTTCTTCTTGGCTTTCCGTTTGCGTGTGTGGTAGTGCATGGCGAATTTGTTTTAGTACGAGGTGCGAGGTTGACGCAAGTGTTTAGTAATCGCCCTCTCCGTAGATGGGTTCGTCACACTCGTACTGCTCGCGGATGTCGCGACGATAGCGACTCATCTTCTTCTGGTGGCAGGTGCGACAGGTGCGACAGAGATAGATGCCGTGTCCATCGTACTGCTTCTGTGTGTGGAGTCCGCTACCGCAGTCGCATTTGAATACGCTGTCGGGTGCTGGCTGACCGAGGGGATTGGTTTCGCTCATGGGATTGATGCAAGTGATTATTAGGCGGTGATGTCCTTCGTGCAGTAGCCGAGAGCCATGAGGCGGTCATTGAGTTGGTGCGGAAGTTCAAACGCTCCGTCATAGTCGATGGCTTCGCCCATCATGCCGTCATCCTTGTACGCGATGGTGATGGAGCCTTCCTCAAAGATGCTGTGGTCAGCACTCTCGACCTCCCACTCGACCATGATGTAGCCGTTCGAGGGTTGCCGAAAGCGGAGCGTGAACGAGGCTCCGTCTGGTGCTTTATCGAGCGTGTGTCCCGATTGGGAAATCATGCTGATGCTTGCGGTGGGGTCATTCCATTGAATGACAGGCGGGTGATTTAGTTTCATGGTATGTGTGCGTAGTGCATCTCCCATTACGCACCGCGACACGCTGGACACAACGCAAAAGAAAAACCCCCGATGTCGGGGGCTTGTGATTGACGCAAGTGAGAGAGCGTCAGTTGAACCGCGAGGGCGGGAGAGGTTCGTCATCCTCCGCGTCTCGCTTGTCCTTCGCGTCCTTCGCTCGCTTGTCCGATTCCTCCGCTTGCTTGGAGAGCATCTCATCGAGGAAATCGTTGAGGCTCTTCTTGTCGTTCTTCGCGGGTTTCTTCGGAGGCGTGGGCGTGCGGTCTTTGGTCTTCCGCACTTCGATGAAGCCACCGACATCCTTGGTAGTGGTGGTCGTTCCATCCTCGTCCACGCCATCGCGGGGCTTCTCATCGTCCGAGAGGATGGGAGGCACTTTGTTGGTGATGCCCATGTGCTTCTCCTGCTTCGCCATCTCGTTCGCCATGGCTTCCTGTGCGTCCTTGTCATCGGGGTGGTGGAGGTTCTTACCGCAGAGCGTCTCGTCAAAGACGAGTTCGATGGTGTTCTCCTCTTCGTCCTCGCGGATACGCATCGCGACCATGACCTTGGTGTCCATCATCGGGAAGTGCGGGGCGGGGAGTTGCTTAACAGTCGCAATCCAATTCTCGACCATCTCCTTCGCGGTGTCGGGTTCGTGTCCGTCCGTAATGCGTTCGAGTTTCTTGGACGCGTACTCTGCACCGCCTTCGTTGAACAAGACGAGCGAGGCACGAACGGCAGCACAGAAGCGAGCCGTGTCCATGTTCCTGCGGTACGCGTCTGCGTCCTTCACCAGCCCTGCGGAGCGAGCCGTAAGGACGGCAGTCTGCCCGACATGGGACAGGATTGACGCAAGTAGGGGATACCAAGTTTCAAGGATGGAGCCACCGCGGAGTCGCATCTCCGCGATGCGAACCTCCCACGAATTCTCGTGGAGCGTTGGCTTGATTCCTTCATCGTTGTTTTCGTTTTCGGGTTTGGGCTTCATGGTGTGTGTTATTTCTGGGTTGTGGTTTGGGGGGAAAGGTGCTTCGCGGTGCAACTTGCAATCGAGCAGATGGCAACTGCCATGAACAGATAACAAGCCACCAGAAGGATTAACGCAAGCCTGTCCTTCATCGGAAGGAGAGAGCGTGTCCTTGTTCACGCACGATTGACGCAAGTGTTTCGCGAGCCTTGGCGGGAGTGTTCCACTTGCCTCCGTGGAGTTCGGGCAACGCGATGGTGTTCATGCTCAAATCATCGGGGTGGATGTTGCATCCGTAGCCGTAGCCACCGCTGTGCGACTGCTCCGCTTCGGCAACCGACTCCATGAGGGCGAATCCAATCCTGCGGAGAGACGCGGTGTGCGACAGGAAGAACGCGAGGCGTTCGATGTCGAATGGTTGTCCCGCTTGCTTCACCACGACAGCGTGGTTCATGTGGAAGCCCGATGTTGGTTTGCGGGAGCCAGCGGAGGTCGATGAGTAACAGCAGACCAACTCGACAGTCCTGCGGGTCATCTCCAACGCGTCCACCACGCTGATGATGGCAGAGCCTCGGTTGACTACATCGGTGTCGCTGGTGGAGCATGGGTAAGCCATGGGGACGAGGATGCGGACGAGTTTCGCCCGACCCCTGTCGCTACCGCTTCGGGTGCGGAAGCAAGCGTCATCGCCATAGGAGAAGCGAGCCATGTCGATGCGTTCGCCATAGTAGTCGTGCCTCCACGCGTTGCCAGCGGACAGCGAGGGCGAGGGAAGGTCAGCGAACGCCTTGCGGATGTCCTTCGCTCCGTCACGCCAGCCGTACTTGGCGAGTTTCATCGCCTCGGAGAACGAACCGCCCGACCAAGAGTCGGAGCCTTTGCGGGACGAGCGAGTAGATTTCCATACGCCACCATTCTCCGCGACACGCAAGGCGTGTTCAACGGAGTGGTAGACGCGAACCGCACTTGTCTCTGTCGTGCGTTCCTTGATGTTAAGCATGGTCATGGGATTGACGCAAGTGGATGGATTAGGGCAGGAGTCCTCCGCAGAGTTTCTTCGCTTCTTCGAGGATGCGTCGCTTGCGTTCGCCATCCATCTGATGCCACAGCACCGCGTCCTCCACTTCATCGCGGGGGATACCGATAGCCAACGCCCTCGCTCCCTTGATGGTGGAACGCGGGGACACGATGTGACGCTCGGAGAGAGTCTCCACCGCCTTGCGGACGGCTCGGATGTATTTGCACCAGCCCAGCGTAATCTCTTCGGGGGCGAACTGTTGGGCGATGGTTTCCTCCATCACTTCATCGTACTCGATATGGATGTAGAACCAGCGGGAGCGTCCTGCTTCGTCTTGGGCGTTGCGACCAATGTAGTCCATGGTAGCACCCTTGCCGAAAGTATTCGCGGCTCCGATGAAGTGGAAATCTTTGTGCTTCTCGACCATGCCGTTCGGGAAATCGCAGATGCCGTTATCAAGTGCCGCGTTGATGGAGAGCATGGCTTGCGGGTCGGAGGCATCGACCTCGTCCATGAGGAACACACCGCCCGTAGTCCACGCACGATAGAAAGCGGTTTCGACATACTTGCCGTGAGGGTTGATGAAGCCCAGCAACTTGGCTTCGTGCGGGATTGCACCTGTGAAGTAGAAGGGAAGTTTCAACGCACCAGCGACCTGTCGGGCAATCGTGGTCTTGCCCGAACCAGCACCGCCAACGAGCATCACATTATCGCGGGTACACATCTTCAACACGCGGTCGAACTTCTTGTGAACGATGCCTTCGATGACGCGAGCCTCCTCATCGCCCTGCTGAATCTTGATGACGCGGGGCTTGCCACCCTTCATTGACGCAAGTGGCATCTCATCGCGGACAATCCTGCGGACATCTTCGAGAGTCACCGCGTTCTGCGTGGCGTGAACCATCGCCTTCACGATGCTGTCGCTCATCGCGAACGCCATCTTGTCGGCATCAATGCACTCGCGGACGCGACTCACTTCCAAGTGGGAGAGCGTGGCGGGGCGGTTGCGGATGTCGGCAGGACGCATCTTGATGACAGTACGGAGCAGTCCGTCCTTCTTGTCATCGTAGATGTCGATGCGTTGCTTGTCGTTGAGGGCGTTGAACTGTGCATCACTCACGCCCATGAGGTTGAACCAACGATTGTAGTGGGCTTCGGTGTTGCACATCGCGGAGTCCTCGGAGATATATCCGTAGCCACGCGAGGGCATCGCCATCGTGAGCATCTCCATCGTCCACTCGGACAGCGGAGTTTCGTTCTGGTACTTCTGCCGTTCGTTGTGCGACATCTCGGCATAGGTCTTGGGGGTTGCGGTTGCGGGGTTTGTGTTATCGGTTGGGTGCGTCATGGCAAAGAGGTTTGTGTACCGCTACGGCATTGACGCAAGTGGATTCATGTAAGATTAGCATAAATAAAAAACCCTCGGTTAAGAGGGTTCTCCGTCAGCCATGAATGACGCAAGTGGAAGTGACTCCACGATTGACGCAAGTGCTACGCGTCAGCGTCAGCAAAGGTCGTGACCTTCTCGATGGTGCGAACCTCGATTTCCTTGGTGATGGAAACGACCCTGCGACCATGCTTGTTAGCGTAGTCAATCATCGCCTCCTCGGACGCATCGCGGAACGAGACTCCCTGCTCGCGGACGATTTCGCGGATGATGTTGTCGAGCGTGGCGTGGATGCGGATGTGGTGCATCACACAGCCGTTCGCATCCTTGCTCTGGGCGGTGTCGTGCAACTTGCGTCCGCGACGCTGGCGGGGGGTGGCTTCCGTGGTGGTGGTGGTGTCGGTCATGTTGGTGGTGGTGGTATCTTGGTGGTGGTGGTGGTGGTGGTGGGAAATTAGGCTTTCTTCTTCTTGGTGGTGGTGGGCTTCTTCTTCTTGCCCTTCTCACGCTCGTTCTTGATGATGGTTTCGATGAGCGTGACGAACTCTGGTTGTGCCAAGGCTTTGGTGAACTCCTCGGGGAAGTCGAGGGCGGTGATTTCGCGGAGGTCGGCAATCGCTTGCTCGGTGTCCTCGGAGAGACTCTTCATCTCTTCAATCTCGCTAGACAACTCATCGAGTTTGTACTCATGGTCCTCGCAATCGCTGATGCGGGACTCGTAGTCCTCGATGGCTTCGATACGCTTCTCATGGTCGTGCAGAGTGCTGACGCAGTCAGCCATGGGCTGCTTGTCATCGTCCTCGGTGGTGGTGGCGTCCTCGGGCTTCGCAGACAGGATGTGTGCTACATTGAGGCTTAGTTTGATGCTTTCGAGCGGTTCATCAAAGATGAACTTGGCGAGGGCGTTTTGCAGGTACTTCTTGATTTTCATGTGTGTGGTTTATTTGGTGGTTGGGAAAAGATTGAATGTGCCGTCTGAGAACACGATGCCATTGGTATCGATTGACGCAAGCACTAATTCTGGTTTTTCTTTTTCTTGAAATCGGACCGCCTTTAACTCGCGCTGGCACTTCTTGCATAACACGGCTGGCTCCCCTTTCTTGCTGGTGGTGGTGGCTATCGGGAAAGAAGGGAAATAGGTAAGAACCTTCTTGGGTGCGTTGCATTGATGGCAGTTAATCATGTGGTGGTGGGTTGGTGATGTAGGGTTAGTATTGACGCAAGTGGTGGTGGGTCAAGCATCTTTCTTCTTTTTCTTTTTGGTCTTTTGGAATGGTGGTGGTAGTGCCGCGATTGAGATTGAAACACCTTCGGTTCTTTCACCGACCCAAGTCTTACTAATGCGGAGCGTGGAGACGCATGAGTCATCTAACATGACATTGAGTTGCTGTAAGGCGTCCATCGCGAGTTTGGCGAGGTTGTCTGTATCTGGCTTATGGGTGTGCGGTGTGTGCCATCGCTGGGCGTCCTTGGTGGCGAAGAAGAAGTCCATGCGGATGATGAGCGGGACATCTGGTAGTGGTGTCACCCATCGCTGGGCGAGTTTGGCTTGCTGGATAGCCCCGACCAAGATTCGCTTCCACGCCTGTGAGTTGGCATCGCCATTTGCGATAATGCGTCCTTGGTAGAAGCGGGGTCGTGGTTGTGGTCGTGGGTGTCCCTTGCAGTTTATGTAAAGATCAAAAGATTGTGGTGGTGTGTTGTCGTTTTCCATTTGTTTTGTTTATTTAAGTATGAGATGGGCGATATAGGTTGGAAGCACCAAGAGCGTAAGCGCCCCCTTGGGGCTTACTCTATACCTATATATATCCTCATCATCCTCGTTGATTACCAACAACTTACACATGGGTTGAGGAAGGTAGGTCGAGTACGCAGTTAAGTTGTTGGTAATCATGTGGTTGTGCATTATGCTTCCTCAGTTTCCCCGCGAGGACGTTCCTCGCTTTCCCCGTACTTGAACTCCGCGTACTTGCGGGTCAACTTGTCGAACGAGCCACGCCTCTCGGCCGACATGGTGATGCCCAGACGAGCAACCAGGTTTCGGACAGTCAGTATGCTCAGTCCGAACCGCTTGGCAGTCTGCTTGACTGTGAGGCCCATGCCGTGGGCCTGTATGACCATAGCCTTGGACTCACCCCACTTGCGCTTGGTACTCACGATTGGACGTTCTCCTCCGCCATGATGTCGCGACCAATGCCATCTGCCTGTGGCAGAGACACGGAGACATTGAATGTGCCGTCTTCGTTTCTGGTGATTTTGGCAGTCTGCACTCCGTCAGAGGAGTATATGTCCTGCACTTGGGCGTCAGTAAATGCACCCGATTTTACCACATTGATTACGTTAGTAAGCAATTTATCTAGTTGTTTCGTGTTCTGGTTCATTGTTTTGTAGTTTTAGTTTTAGTTTCTTTTCCTTTCGGAATTGGTGGACAATCTCCTCAGCGGCTTCTTGACTGATAAATACATCAGCCTTCTCACCGCGTCTGCGAGCCTGTGCGAGTGCGTAAAGGAGTTGGGTGTGTCCTGTGGTTTTTCTTTGGTAGTCTTTCATTTTGTGGTGTTTGATCGAAATTTCTCCATGAAGCGTAGCACGCCCTTTTGCTTGGTGGTGGGTGCGCGAAGTATCTCGAAGTTGATGTCGCTTGCTCCTTGGTATCCCATGGTGTATGCCATGTATACCTCCTTTGGCAAGGGTTCTCTTTTAAAATCTGCCACGAACCTACGCCTTATTATCTCGATGTAGGTCATCGCCATGATGTCCTGTGACGCCTTGTACTGCCTGTTCTGCCAAGGGATGACGGCCATCTTGTACTTCTTGCGAAATGTGTTGCAATCGTCCCAAGCGACCTTGTGCATCTGGTATGCACCCCATGCCATGCCGTCATCACCGACTGCTCTGTAATCACCGCACGACTCAGCGTACGCGATTGATTCAGCAATCTTGATGTTCTGCGGTGATGCGATTTGGACCAATGATACCAGCGCTACGATGGTTGTGTTCATATTAAATTTCGTCAATAATTTCCCAAGGAATCGTGCCGATGTAGAGTACCTCGCGGAACTCTGATTTGCGTTTCTTGGTTGGTGGTGCTTTGACGCCCACGCACAGTGAAATCTTAGGCTTGTGGTCGAAGTAAAACAAGAAGTCCTTTGCTGCCTTGCGCAAAGACGCGATGTCTCTGAATTGCAAGGGAGCGTCTCCAAGCCATGGAAGCCCAGACTTCATACCCGAGACAGGCTGCGACTTCTCGTTGCACCATAGTGTCCCGGAAATCTCGTAGTCTTTGGGGTTTTCTGTTGCCAGCACTATGGCATCAAACAGCCGAGCGAAGTCCTCTGGTGTTCGTGGGCCGTTGTCTGGTTCTGGTAAGTTGTTAGTAGTCATACAATGTTTTACAAGTGGTGGGCCCTGTCGGATTTGAACCGACAGCCAATCCCTTATGAGGGGACTGCTCTGACCATTGAGCTAAGGGCCCATATTAGATAGCCAAGCACTACTGTCGCTGGTGTCAATCACATCTTCCTCCTCATCTGGGGGGTCTCCAGGGTCCGACTTGACGCAAGTGGTGACCCCGCTTGGACTCGAACCAAGATTAGGCGGGTAGAAACCGCCTGTTCTATCCATTGAACTACGGGGTCGTTCGGAAGGTGCAGGATTTGAACCTGCGGTGGGTTGCCCCACGCCTGTTTTCAAGACAGGTGCAATAAACCGCTCTGCCAACCTTCCAAAAGGGGCCACAGGTCGGAGTCGAACCGACAACCTGCTCTTTACAAAAGAGATGCACTGCCATTGTGCTACTGTGGCGGGGTGTTTCATGACTCGAAGTGGTTTTTGGGCTTCTTGGTTCCTTTCTTGATGCAAGACTTTAACTCCATGTCATACTCGAACTCAGCCCATTTAGGCTGGTCTAGGTACGCCCCAGAGTTTACATCAGCACCATCCTCGTCACAGTTTGCATACTGACCTGTGGGGGTGTCGAGCCATTTCTTCTCCGTACCAGAGGCTGACGCTGTAATAAGGATACCTGCATTAAGCATTTTGTCCACTATTATGGCTAATTCCCCTGGGCCTGTTTGTCTAAGCAGGGGGGGTAACTCACCCCTGCGTCTATAAAGTCCGCTCTTGGCGTTCTTGCCCTCCACCGAGTAGGGGTGGCCAGCGATTGACGCAAGTCGGATAGCCAAGAACAGCCACGCTTCGCGCTCGTTGGAGTTTACCGCGTGGAACGAGTCCACGCTGGAAACATCCCGCAAGAGGCCTTCCTTGCCACGAAGCAGGGTAAGCTCGCCTTGGTGCATCTCTGGGTTGTTGGCCTTGATGACAGCCATCTTCCAGAGCCAGCCACGCGAAGGGACCATGCCCATGGCTTCCATCCTTCGGATGTAGTCAGAGCAGTGCCAGACGCCTATGACGGCACGGAAAGCCGCGGGGAGAGCTGAGGAGCCACGGACGGCAGCTTTCATGTCTTCTGCCGTGCGGATGGGTTCCTCTCCCTGCTTGCGGATGTGGTGGGTCATCAGCAAAGCTGCCCCAAGCTGACCGCAGACCTGTGAGGCGTGTCGGACATACTCGTTGATGGTGACGGCACTATTCTCGTCTCCGTGCAGCGTTGAATTAAGGGTGTCTATGACCACCAGAGACAAGTCTGGTATGGCTGAAAGCATCGTGAGTATCTCTGCCCACTTCTTGGAGGCCTTGATTTCACCTGTACGCGGGTCCTTCTCTGACACACAGAAGGAGCCACCTGTGTTAATGGTAGGCAACACGATGAACTTATCACCGCCAGCCCTACGCATACTGCCGTCTGGGTCTATGTCATTAAGTCTTATGTGTAGTTCTTCCTTGTCGTCCTCAGTAGTGATGACAACAGCGGTTCCGCCCTTGTTTACTGGCATTCCGCACCACTTCTTGATGTCCTCTGGCTTGGGGCCAGCATAAGCTGCCACCTTCATCGCGAGGTCTAGGGCCAAGAATGTCTTACCAGCCCCGCCTTCGGCTACCAATAGCTGGTGCTTACCTGCGAGGATGAGGCCAGGAACGATGAACTCGCGCTTAGGGGATTCCCCCATGGACCACTTGTGGGTAGCCCAGACATCGAGTCCGCTGCCTTGTGGGACAATCGGCTGCTCTGCTGTTGGGTATGGGCCGTTGGCGTGTCTGTCACGCTGGTCTAGCTTTTTCCACTCTGCCTCAAACCTTGAGTCTGGCCATGGTGGTTGCATGTGGGCTTGCATCCAGCCGAAGGTGGCATCGCGAGCCTCACTTATGGTCATGTCCGCAAGTCGGGCACAATGGATGTAGTGACCAGCCACGCGGTTAAACATACCCCATCGGGTCTCTTCTCCGTCACCGCCAGCCTTGACATCCTTGTTGAGTTGGACCTTCTCCTCGCGTTTGAACTTGAACTTGGCGTCCTCCTCAATGGGCGGTAGGCCTTCCGCTCGGGGCATGGCCTCAACGATTGTAAGAACGCCAGATGGGTCTAACATCATTGTGTCATTTTCCGATCTTATTATTACCTGCTTGTTGCCACCGCCCTTGCAGTTGAGTGAGCCAGCAATTCTGACGGGCTGGTGCGCCCTGCCATACGGATTTGACGGGACGCCAAGTCCGAACTGAGGGTCACCACCAACGGCTATGGCGATAGCATGGCGTACCTTGACAACACTGGCGATGTCGGCAGTCGGTGGCACACGCCAATAGGCGTGGACCTTCGGGAATCCTTCCTCGGTGGTACCGCCAGACTCTATGACCATGGATGGTACGCCAAGGTACTTCTCCGCGTGGAGTAGTTTGGCTGCGGTGTCACCGCTGTCGATGTCAACCACCACAGTCGCGAACTTACAGACAGCCTCAGCGGAGCCCCTGGCCTCTTTGAGAACTCCTGGGACTATGAACGAGGCGATGCCATGTTCGGACCACCGCTTGATGTGGGCACAGGCGTGGTACATCCATGCTGGGTCGCTGAATGGATGAAGGAATATGTCCTCCTTAAAGACACCCTCGCGCTGTGTGCCCTTTTCACCGATACCACGGATGCATACGTATTCCTTGTTCGTAAACTCGAACGGAAATAAAAGCGACAGGTGCTGGAACACCCTTGATTCGTCAATCATGTTATGCCTTGTCCTTAAAGAAGAAGACTGGCGTTTCCTCGCCCACATACGAGCCGAGTTGGTTGAACTCAAAAAAGTCCCAAGCGTCCTCAGCTGTCATGCCAGCGTCCATGTGTACCTTGAGTATAATTTCAACATCATAGCAAGCTACAGGCACCTTAGCAAAGCTAAGGCAGCTGCCAATAAGTGCAGCATCAAATCCGTCCATGAACATCATGTCTGGGTTCTGTGCTGCGAGTCTCTCTCTGGTTTCGGTACTCATATGAATAGGAATGGGCTCTTAGGGTTTTCTGGTGGTTTGGGTGTGATAAAGTTTCCGTCAGTCACGAAGTTGTCCTCTATCTTGTCTCCGTGGCAGGTCTTTCTGAAGTCGCAGAACTTGCATATGAAGTTGGCGGGGTCGTTGCTGATTCGCGGGAACTCGTCTGGGTTGGCTGAGTTGACGATGTTGAACGCCTTGTCAGAACACTCTTGCGCACACCGAGCATCGAAGTCAACGACCTCATGGTAGATTTCGCAGGTGTCGCGGTTTTGGGCCGTGAACAAAGCTTGAGGCAGCTCCATGTAGGCCATGTAGATATTGACCTGTGCGTAGTAGACAGGCTTGCTCTCCTTGACGCCCTTCTTGACTACGTCATCAAAGGACTTCTTGCCGAGCATCTTGTTTTCCCAGATGCAAGGATAGTTAAGTCCCGGAATTTCTGGTCCTGCGGTGATGGCTCCGTCAATGTGACCCTTCATCTTATCGTCACAGGCTGAGAAGCCAATCTGACCGCCAGAAGGACTGTGGGTTATTATCTCGAAGCCAGCGGTCTTCATATACTCCGCCATGCGTTCTTCGCCATCGTGACCGCAGTTGAAGATGCGGAGCGTACGGCCAGCAAACGGATTGTCTGCCTTCTGTCCGTGGTACTCGTACGCGAGTCTGCGACTGCAAGATTCCCCCCAGCGCGAGGCTCCGAGGTACTTGCGTCTCTCTTGTTTTTGATGAGCGACCATCATCGCTTCATCGACATATTTTTGTAATAGGCCGACTTCTGGTTTAGGTTTGGACATGTGTGTGTTGGGTGCGAATATCGAAAGTGTCGTTGCGAACCAGTTTGAACTGGTCTGAGGTAAAGTGTCTGATGACTCCGTCATTATCAAGTACTATCGCGAAAACATCGTTTGCGAAGGTGCCACCATCTCTGACGTAAATCATCATGCCGTAACCAAGTTCGGTTTCAACTGGCATTGGGTTTCTGAATTCGTAAATCATTTTGAGGTGTCCATTTGTTTAGTGAGAACAGGTGTTCCCATCTGAGTTTGTCGGTCTGTAGGCTTGAGGCAACTTTTTTCTTCTCATAATCAGTCAATCCCTTGTGAGGCTTGGGCCTGTATCCCCATACCTTTTTACCGCTTGTCTTCTTTATTTTCCAACTCATTTATTTTAGCGGTCAGCCGCTCGACCTCGGCCATTAGTTCAAGTTTTTCCGACTTAAGATGATTGTAATCATCCCTAAGTTCGTAGTACATATCCATGTAGTACTCTTCTCTTTTCATTTCTTTTCAGAGATAAACTTCATGAGCCGTTCGGACTGCCTGTTGAACGCCTCGTTGTCGTTGATACCGCTCGCTATAATCACGCCTCGCATCGTTACCGCGATGTCCATGAGTTCATCGAAGTTAGTCTGGTACTCTATCACCCTTGACGCAAGTGACGCGATGTGGTCGGTCTGGATGGTTATTATCTGACCTTCCGTGTAAGGGCTGTTGGACGAACTGTGGCTCATTCTTGGATGATTTTTTGTACAGACTCAGCCATGTCTTGAAGCGAAGCAAGTACTCTCAAGAGTTTCTCCTGTTCCGATCGAAGGGAGTCGCATTCCTGTTTAATCTTTGCGAACTCCTCTATGATATGAATGATATCTTCTGGGTTTCTTATTGTATATGACTTGTTCTCGGACACTGCTTTAGACAGGTTTCCGTGAATCGTCATAAGTGATTTTAGTGTTATGTTTTTCATTGGGAAAGTTTATGTGTGTACCATTTCTGGTGGTTAGATTGTGCCCTGCAGTCCAGAAACCACAACGATTCTGGACTGCATTAGGATTGAACCACACAACAATTCAATCTTGGGACTGGGCATGATTAGAACGGCAGTTCCGACTTCTTCGCAGGGCTCTTCAGCCACGAAGGAGAGGGGACGGACGAGGGGGACGAGAACTTAGGGGCAGCGGAAGGGGAAGGGCTGTTGCCATTACCCTGCTGCTTGAACTTGACCCAACCAGAGTTACCGCCAGAGCGGGGGTTCGGGGTGAGCCATTCGCCAACCTTGTTCTTGTCCGCGTGGGCGGGGTCAGAGGACTTCTCGACCTTGACCTTGACGATGACTTCCATGCCATCAAGGGTGCGAGCGATGTCTTCGATGCTCTTGCCGTCCATGGAGTCATAGGACTCCTTCTTGTCGTGCTGGAAGATGCCAGCGCACTCGAACGCACGGGTGAGAGCCGTCATTCCCATCTTGCGCCAAGCGTCACTGTTACGCTCGTCAGACGGGTCGCAAATCATGTCCCAAATCTTGCGGTTCTGATACTCACCGCTGGAGACAGTGAGTTCGACAGCAAGGTACTTGCCTTCGGTGGCTTGGGACTGCTTGATTTGGTTGATGGTGATAACGGCACTGACGAGAGTGCCATTCGGGATGAGTTCGGCCTTGTCGCCAAGACCTGCTTCGGGGGTGAACTTCATGTTTGTATGTGTGTTTTTTGGTTTTTGGTTTTGCCTCGCCTGTTGTTACTTAGACTCAGCACTGGTAGGTAAGGCGGTCACCAGTGTAGTGTCAATTCTTTTTCCGTCTCGGATTTTAATCATCAACTTTCCAAGGTCGGGTGCTTCAAAGAGTTCGAGTCGGCCAGAGCGGTCCTTCGCGGGATAGCCCCACTGATTCTGCTGCTGGCAGACGAAGGCTCGATACATGTTTCCGTCTTCGCCCTTGAAGTTCTGAAGAGTAAGGACTTGGTCGAAAATTCCGGGAAGTTCCTTGCCAGTCTTGGCACCTTCAATCTGCGGTTCCCACATGACACGCTTGAGGTCATCTTCAATGCGGTCAAGGATGCCGACCACGACAATGGACTTGTCGCTGTGCTGGAGGTGCGTGAGCCAGCGAATCATCTCTTGCCCGAGCATACCATAGGCAGCGCGATTGTCGGGCTTGCCAGTCTTCTCTGACACCGCGAGAGGGCTGCTCTTGCAGTAGTCGAGGCAGAAGCGGGACGCGACAGTAATGGAGTCGAGGTAGATGACGGAGTACTTGTCGAGGTCTGGGATGCCAAGGGCGTCCTTGGCCCAGTCTAGAGCCTTCTGCGAGTAGGGGCCTTCCTTGTCAGAGGGGTCAGCACCGCCTACGATTAACGCAAGTAGGCGAGCAACTTCCCAAGGGTGAAGGCCAATAGCAGAAGCCGCAGTTCGTATGTCGAACACATCGCCAGCCCAATCTTGAATCGCAAGAGTGCCAGCCTCAAGGTCAACGAAAAGGGTGGTCTTGGGGTCGAGGGTTCGGGCCTGTGTGGTCTTGCCGACTCCGCTGGGTCCGAACATTGCGATGTTGACCTTGGGCTTTGCCTTGAGTCTGTCATCTGCTTTAATGAATCCGAACTTGGTGTGTGATTTGGTGGTCATGTGTGTTTTTATTCTTGGGTGGGAAAAGAGAATTTGGGCTCAGAGTACTTGACTGTGCGAGCAGACGTTATTGCTGGCCACCACTTGCTGTCAACAGGAATCTTGTTGTAATTTGTTTCGGGCATCGAAGCCTCGATGGTCATGACTTTGACCGCGTTCTCTGGGCCCATCTCCTTGGCGATGAGGTAGAGTTGGTCGCTGTCCCAAGTGACTGTCTTGCGAATCTCCATCTTCACCTTGACGTCATCAACCTGCATGGTGACCTCTCCGCTTTCTTTGCCGAGAGTCTTGAGTTCATCAGTGAACGGACGCTGGAGTTTTTCGCGAAGGGTCGCTTGGATTTCTTTTTCCTCGTTGACGAGGAATGCTTTCTCGCGAGCGATGCTGGTGAGTCTGCTCTTGAGTTTTTCGATGCTGATTTCTTTTGTGTTTTTCATGGTTAGAGTTTCTTCCAAAATTTTGGTACGTCAAGCGTTATACCCTTGTATTTGCTGGCTCCAACGATGAGAGCCATGATTGCGTATGAAGGTATGCTGCGTCTGAGTATCCACTTGTCAATAGCTTTAATTGTGACGTTGCAATTTTCTGCAGCCAACAATGCATGGGCGTCCGCCTTGCCCCCAACGGAGTCAAGTAGACCTTTGACGTCATACTCGGTTTTCATTCACCTAGTTTTCCCAACCGAGGGCTGGCGTCAACTCTTTTTCTTAAATTTTTCTATCTGCCCCTTTGTATACTCAATGACCGCGTCAAGCACTTCTGGAGCCGCGCAACCAGCCACGCTGACCGCTGCGAACTTGGCACTCTCGTTGTCTATAAACGCCCCTACCGAATGCCCCGCAAGGATGCCCGTCCCCATAGCGGCAAGAATATGTCTAACGGCTTTCCATATATTCATATCTTTTGACTTTGACAGGAGGAGTCTGCATGACATTCCAATCGCACCAATTGTTGCGTTTATTATTGAGTTATCTAAGAATGACTCAAGTAGGTTCTTTTCCTGGCTCATTTTGTTTATTTTTATCTTTGATTGATTTAATAACATAAGCAATGCCTAGTGCTATTGAAAGTGCTACAAATACCTGGAACCAGACGCTATCCCAGACGAATGCTATGCCGCCCATTAGCAGTCCCGCGGCAAGCAGGTAGGCAAAGCTTCTTTTAAATGGCGTGAAGGCCAGACCGAGTGCCCCGATTGACGCAAGTGACGCACCGAAGAAGGCGAAGAGCAGGGTGGTATTTTCTTTCCTATCTTCTATTGATTTAGCCTTCAGCATGGCTATCTCGGCTTTTGATTCTTCTACTTCTTTCTTATGTTGTCTTTTAAGACTTTCAATCTCTTCCCTTCCCGCGATTGCATCCTTCTCAGCGGTTGCCCTTGCGGTTTCGGCTTCTTTGATTCTTCCTCCCAGGTAGTGTTCTATTCTCTTCTGGGCCGCTTCCATATCTAGCTGTGTAGGAGCTCCAACTGTCGCTGAAATCAGACCAGCTTCTGCGTTTATTGCGGTCTTCGAGTTCACGTTTGTATTGAGCTCGTTTGCTTTGATGATAGCTCCAGCGGAAGCTGATACACGTGAGTTCGACCTCTCCTCTGTTCCGATAAGCCTCTCCGAAGCGGGTTGCGGATGCGGAATGTCCTCCTTCGGTGAACTGCAGGATGACAGACAGAAACAGGTCAATATTGCGCATATCTTGTTCATTTTATTTTTTTGTAAGAAGCTTTGCGAGTTCTATGATTGTTTTTATGAATGCTGTGATTGTTTTCATTTTTTTTAAGCCATTGGTAGGTTTTTTTAATTTCTTCCGAGGTTGCATTGGATTTTATTCTATTGGCCATGTGTGATATCACGGCTATGTTGGACTTTGTGTACCCTTTTTGGGGATTTATTCTGTCCACTGTTGCAGAGTTGCCCTTGCCGAACCCAACATTCATCACTAATTTTATGCCAAGAACAGGACATTTATAAGGGACGTGTATGTCTGATATTTGCAAGTCCCACTCAGTTCCGAGCCTCCTAGCTCGAGCCCTGCATATGTGGTAGAGCCATTTTGCGTGGCTCCACGACCTTCTGCACTTATTTATTCGCCTGTTCTTTTCTTCTCTGGATAGCTTCATTTAACTCCCTTTGTGCCTTGTCACGTTTATATTGCGAGTCATAAAGCTCTCTTCTCTTGATTCCTTCGAGCAACTGCTGTCTGTTTATGAGTCCTTTTACGAAGGCTTTTTCAAGGTCAGACTTGCTCACTGGGACGCGCTGGCCTTGGTTTCCAGCGTCATTCGCGAACCATCTCATGAAGGCCTCTCTGGTGGCTGGAAGGGCCATGGTCTGTGTCATGGTAAAGTTGAACACGTCTCCAATTGTAGAGTTGGGGGACATGGCCTGTAGACCGACCTGGGCCATTGGTCTAAGCAACATATCATACAGCTGCTTTGCAAATGCTCGTTCTGCGGTTGGTGTATTAGGTGAGTTCTTATTGCCATAATACGTTCTTGCGTAGTCAATAACACCAGCCATACCACCAAAGAACGGACCAGCAGCTATCTGAGCGGTTTCTCTTTCGTATCTTAGGGCTTGTACTATGTTGATAGGAAGGGAGAGATTTGCGGTCCAACCAGTTTGGTCAATGGCGGCAAATATCATTTCTGGTATTTGCTTTTGGTCTATGTATGTTGATGAAGGGTCTGCTCTTAGCTTCATTCTGGCCATTCTTGTGCCGTAGTTTACCAGAGTAGACGAGGCTACGAGCATTGCCAGTGCTGGCAGCATTGTGAGTGCCGTGCTGGTTCTGCTTATGGGGTAGGCAACGTCCGTGGAGTAAACTCCCTTTCTGTATATGCCTTCCTGCTCGCCAGCCTTCGCGACAGTTGCGCTCCTTGTAAACCCTCCAGTTCCCAGTCTTGCAGCGGGTAGAACAACATTTCTTCCGTAGGCGGAGTTGAAGTTGGTCAAGAAGAACATGAACGACCCAGGGAAAACGCCAACATGCCTGTCAACAAGGCCTCTTAGTCTTGACATGTTTGCGGGTATTGACCGCTGTATTGTCAAGAAGTTGAGTCTATTTATCACGTTCGAGTACAATTCGGCACTCTTGTTACCCTCGGTATACGCACTATCTATGAGGTTATTTAACACCGCGTCTATGGCGTGGCTGGGTATCTTTGAGATGTCCTTGTCGGTAATTGCTCTTGTTGACAGTGCATGTAGCAGGAAGCTCTTAAGTTCAGAGTCTGGTATTCCAAGATTTCGGAATAGCAGTATTTCGTGCGGCTTTAGTAGCTTTACAAACTCCTCAACTGTCGGGGCTCCAGCGGCACCGAGGCCCTGTGCTCCGTATCTTGCCAGCTCTCTGAGCAGAATGTCGTCTGCTGTCGTTTCCAACATTAATACATTTGCCTTTAAGACGGCCACTCTTGACATGTTGGTAACTGTGGCAAGTGCACTTCCAGACTGGTGATATCTCTGAATCATGTGGTCCGCGAACCTGCCCAGCCTTGTCCTCGGGTCGGCAGAGCTCATTGGCAGGTCTTCCATCAAGGTTGACATGATTATACCCGAGCGTTCGGCCAGTCGGTACATGAACTTGTCGGCATGCGGAAGCATTGCGTCCGTTTGCAGTGGCGTCAAAGCTGATATAACCGAGTTTGTTGATTTAAGGAAGGCTATTTTAACAGTGTCAGCGGTTGCAAAAACACCTGGTTTCGTAAGCCCAAGCAGTTTTTGGAACCAATTGTCGGAGCCTATACCAGAGGGAGCGTGAAGTCCAGTTGGCATCGACTCAGTAAGCTGCAACATTGAGGTTACAGGCATGAACGCGGCTGAAGAACCGAGAGCAACAAGTGACCTAAGTGCAGTTGAGCTGTCATGACTTGGGGTAACTCCAGCTATCTTGGCTATAAGGTATGTCAGTTCTGGCCAGTATCTTGCCGTGTTCGGGTTTGAAATCACGGACCTATGTAAAGCATTGAAGTATCCTTCTGGGATATGCTTCTTTATCATCAAATTACTCGTCACCGACTGATTGTACATCGGTATGATAATTCTTGGGTCTCTGATGTAAAATCTGTCCAAGATTCGATCAGCGGCTTCGGTGTCCATTTCTCTCATTTCACCGCTGTCTGGACGCTTAAGGCTTCCGCCCTGTCCGCTGATGAGGTCATTGTAGCCAGTTTCGCCACCGCCCTGGACTCCTGTTGCCCTGTTGTCTATTCTAAATCTCCATTTCTTAGCTATTGCGAGGGCGTCTTTTTGTGAAAGCGGTCCAGCCAAAACCTTGCGCTTGTGGCTTTCTGCAAGGTCGTTTATTGCCCTTGTGACATATTCGTATTCGTCCTTGAACTCCCTAATTGCCATTGCCTTTTTTGTTGAACCAGATGTAACCTTGGCAACGCGTTCGAGCTCTCGCTTGTACAAGTTTAGGTTTACAGATATGTGAGCTGCTATTGTTGTTAATTGTATTTCTGGTTCACCTTTTTCTTCTCCTGGCTCTGGTTCTTCTGCCTCGATTGTTCTTCCCTCTACAAGATTTCTGCACGATACGTCATAACCCATGAAAGACGAGGCCATTGTCTTGCCAACAAACAGCTCTTTAGCCCTCGTTGTCATCCATTGAGGCGTTATTGGCTTTCCTGGCAGTGCGTCAAACCTGTCGTAAACTTCCTGCCTTGAGACGTGTGCGACCATGGCTTCGTCAACTATTAATTTAGACACACTCATGTCTTCAACAAAAGCCTTAAGTGTTGAGGGTAGCTTTACTCTTTGATGTTTGTTGTCTTCAAGGATTGCTTTTGCGGCAGTCAGCGTAAAGTCTTCTCCAGAAGCGTTTCCGTAAGAAGAAACAATCTTAGAGTCAACCACTCGCGGCAAGAACGAGCTGCCCCATTCAGAAAGAGCGTTGCCCTGGGTTTGAGCCCAGCTTAGGTATTCTCCAGCCCATCTTTGGGAGAGCTCGTCCGCGCAAGCAATTACTTCTGGGTCAAATCGCTGGGCTCTTGTTGCGTATTCTGGTGATGTCTTTGATATGACCATGCATCTGCCGACATCCATGAACAGCTTGTCTACACCAGTTTCGCCCATATACTCGCCCAAGAAGCTATCAGCCTCGCGGCCGAACGCTACATGGGTGTACTTGCTTCCAGGCTGTCCGTAGCTGTCTGCGTCTATAGTTGCCAGCCTACGCAGTTCGGCCATATGCTTCTTTATTGTTAAAGAGTTGAGGCCCATTAGTTTCAGTTCTGCATCAAGCTTCTTGTTTGACATTCCGCCATTGGCGTCTATTTCAAACTGTATTCTTTCAAGCTTATTGTACTCTGGGTCATGAACCTTTAATATATATTCAACAAGTGCATCTCTGAAGCCTGGAAGTGCGTGCGGGTTAGGCTTTAATGTTCTTATCTTATTTTCCTTTGCATTGTCAATCTTGTCTCCAAGCGTTCTTTCAAGTATTTCGTTTACCCTATTGTTCCAGAACATGGTATGTGCATGTATGTCTTCAACAAGACTTGTCCTTACGTTAATTCCAGTGTTTATGCCAGACGGGTACAGTCTCGATGCTAGTTCTATGACAAATGGGTCTTTTGTTATTTGACCTATTTGCTCAACCTGTCCGATAAGGGTTCCGTAAATATGCGCAAATTTGTACCCAGGTCCCGTGCCAGTAATTCTATCTGGCTCGCCAGTTCTGAACTTTCTTTGTCTTACCTGCTGGAGCCACTCTCTAAAGACAGACCCCTGCGGTATCTCCGCCCAATCAAGCGTGCCTTGCGCGAAAGCTGTGGCCATGGCTTCAAGTCCTTCAGTTGCTGACTCAAGCTTTCTTCTGGCGGGGCCGTACTGGGGCACCATGCTGTTTGATTCTGTGACCGCCTGGGCGTCTGTCGGGGGCGAAGTAGAGCCAGACTGTCGAGCCTGTTCTCGCTCCCTTGCCGCAAGCTGGGAGTGTTTTATTGTCCCAGTTAAATTAAAGTCTTTTTCTGGCCCAAAACTTGGCTCCATTGTGCCAGCGGTAAGGGCTGCAATTATGCCTTTGACTACGCTGCCCCGTCCGTTTGCGTTTGCGTGAACATAAAGAGAGGCCGTTATCGAACCAGTTAGGTCTGACAGGTTGCCGTTGCTTGGGTTGGTGTAGAAGTCCTCATAAAGCTCCGCAGCATTGTGTGCCGTCCACTCGTCAACGTTTGCTAGTGAATATGTGTATCCCTGTAGTTTCTTGTTTCCAACTCCGTTGAGGAATTGGGTAAACGAATTTGGAGCTGAGGCTAAAACGTTTGTCTGTCCTAGGAATTCTGGGCCTCTAAAGACGTTCTCTCCAGACAATGACGAAGATGACATTCTTCCGAAACTCTTTACAAACATTGTGTATATATCCTTGCCAGGTATATTCATCTGAAGAATTTCTATTCCCGCGTACTGGCTTTCGGCAAGATATTCGGGACTATTCATTCCAGGCCTAGAGTACCTTGTTGAAACAAACGGGATGTCTTCCGAGGACATTACTACGCTTCCTTTTGTAGTAAATACAAGCGAGCCGTCTTTCTGTACCGCAAAGTGCCCAAAGCCACCCTCAGCCCACTCGATCAACTTGCCAATACTAACAGGCGTCTTCTGCCAAACTCTTCCCGTCTTTATAGATTTAACATCAACCAGTACTCCGTTAAGCATCGCTTCCCTCGCCTTTTTCGTGTCTTCAATAACCGCAAGTTGTATTAGTGACACAAGTGCCCTGGTTGACCTCTCTGCTGGCGTGCTTCCAGTTTCGACGATGTCGTACTGGCCTGGGTTACCAACTGCCCTGTTAGCAGTGGGAGCAAGGTCTGAAGCTTTTTCTGCTATATTGGGAACGGACTTAGTCCATCCAGCAAGTATGGCATTCTTTGCAGCTATCTTGAACGCTCTGGAAACCAACTGTGGGCCAACCAGCTTATGGGCAAAGAACACTCCTGGGCCAAAGGGGGCTCCAGCTGCTGGGTGACCAGCAGATTCCAGATATTCTTTTGAATCAGCGTACGGGACTGGCGGCTTCTTGACCATCTTGCCCGACCAGTCGTAATTTTCACTGCCCTCTCCGCGCAGCCAGTTTACAGTCGGGAATACTACAGACTTAAGCGGATTTGTGTCTTCAAGTTCCTGCTGCCATTGGGTTCTGGCCAGCTTGAGTTCCTCTATTACCTGCAGTTTCTCTGGCTCTGGCATCGACTCCCATATGGCGTGCCCTATTTCGTGGAAGGCTGTATTCGTTGCAGTCTCTCCATTGATTATACCAGTAAGGTTTGACATAATGGCCCTGCCAGTAAAGCTCATCTGTCCTCCGTACTCAACGTCCAGCTTCTTGTCGCCAGTGTTAATTAAAAAGTCGTATCTGTATATTAGCTTCGACACGTCTGAGGCCATTCTTAGAATCGCGGTCAGTTCTCTGTCTGCAAGCTTACCTTCGCTGTTTAGCTTTATGTAAGGCTGTGCAATTGAAACAACAGTTTTTTCTATTCTCTCAAGCGTCTCTGGTGTAACGCTGGTTCCGCCAGATATTGTGTGGTGAACTCCGTAGATGCCATCTATAGCCTTTCTGGCTCTGGAGACTTTGCCGCGTTGTGATAGCTTTGACAGCGGTATCTGGGGTCCCTGTCCTACGGGAATGACCGAGCTTCCAAGCGGGAAGGCCAAGGTCATGTTGTTGTCGTCAACAAGGCCGTCTTCGTCTTCGTAAGACCCCCCTCCTCTTATCTCAGCTTTTCTCTTCTTGAATTCCTCGAAGCTATGCTCCTTTTCTCCAGTTATTATAGCAGTATCGCTAATCTGGCCAGAAAGGAACTTAGCAGAAATGTCATCAAGATATTGTACATACTCCCTGGCTAGGCTGGCTGATTCTTTCCATCTTTTGAGCTCTCGGTTTGAAGACTTATTCTTTTCTGCATTTGCAATCTTTTCTTCGTTTGACGTAGCAACGCTCATTGCCATGGCTCTATGTCTTCTGAGTATGTTCTTGGACTTGTTTTTGTAGAACGCTGATTGTGTAGCCTTTTGCTCCTTTGTAAGTTCCGCGGCCTCAACGCCATCCATTTCCCTAACTGGATGGACACCTCCGCCAGCAAGCCCTTCCACTCCGCCAGCCTCAAGGCCAGCGTCCATAATTACAGCACCCATAAGTGCGTCACCCTTTGAGACACTGTTGTTCATGGCTTCAACGGCCATTGTCTTGAGTCTGACCAATCCGATAAGCTTGTCGTCACCCTCTGATAGCCCAGTTGTAAGGACTATGATTCTTGACGGAGTAGTGGATAGAAGTCTATCTGTTCTGCCCATTGCCTGGATGAAGACGTCACCACCCCAGGGTGAGGAAACTATTATCATGGTGCGCGGGAAGCTTCCAGAGACAATCTTTTCACCCTCGACTTCTTCGGCAGCTATCTGCTTCATCTTGTCAAGTTCTGCTGGCGTGTACTGCTTCTTGGGGTTGCTCTTGCCGCCAACGCCATGTCTGTCGTCGATCGAAAGCCCAGTGCCTCCAGACATAGTGGTCATGATTATGACGCTCAAATCTGGGTTATTTTTCTGGTATTCAGCAACAAACGCTTCTCTTTCTGAAGTTTTTATCCCGCCCTTTATTATTCCGAATCTTATGCCTCTTTCTGTTAAGAACTTAGACCATAGAACATATTCTGACTCATAGGCAAGCCTTCCGCCAGTTTCATTTTTCAGTCCTCTAAACTTTCTTATTTTTTCAGAATCAGCAAGGCCATATTCATTTGATGTATCCATCGTAAGAATAACCTTTCTTCCTTCGGCAAGCTCTTCGAGTAAAAGCTTTGAGGCCCCCAGGGGCTCAGAGCCAGGATTCCACATAGTTCCTGGCAGCTGGCACTTAGCCAGAGCCGCTGCTCTTTTCATCTCGAAAAGCATCATGCCCTTAAGAGTTCTTACGTTAAGATTCAAGCTTCCACCCCCCTCGGCAGACGCAGCCATCTCATTGTACCACCATTCATGCATTTTCATGAGTAGGTCTCTGCCAGCTTCATGCATCGTGTCGGACGGGTCCATCCAGATGTTTTCTATGCCAAAGTATTTCGTGCTTCTTCTTAGTATGGCTCCGCCTTTACCCGCTCTGTCTCTAAGCATTTTAAGCTTTAGAAATAAGTTAGAGAAATACGTATCAAGCTCTGTTGGATTATCCCACGGGACGCTACCAAAGTTAAGTGTAGGCCTTTCTAGTACAATATCAGAACCCTCAACTCTTTTAATGTGCGTTACTCGCTCGTCTCTCTTTTCTTCGGTAAGTCGCATGCCGAGTTCTTCTGCAATGCTTGTGATTGGCACGTCTAGCAGCATGCCAAGAATTGGTCCGAGCTGTGTGGGTTTGTCGATTGGCGTTCCGCTGGCAAGCATGACATGCTGTGCCTGTGCCATTATCTCAAATCCAGCATCAGAGCGTCCGCTTTCCTGGTTCTTCATGTTATGACTTTCGTCAAACATGACCACGCCCCATCGGCCATAGCCTTTCTTCGGGGGGCCAACAGCCAGCAATTTAAATGCATGTTCCTTAAGTCTAACTGGGACTCCGTCCTTATCAACCTTTACTGGGTCAAAGGCTGGCATTCCCTTCCCATCTGGACCCTTCATTATTTCGCCATCTTCATCACGCACGAATGCGTCAACCATAAGCGGAGTTTTTCCGTCTGCTTCATATTGAAGTACCTTTTCTTCAACTGGCTTTATTGAATTGTATGTTGCTATGTCTATCCATGAGTTACCCTTGAGTATTCTACCGCCATCTGGCAGTAGCTCATATTCATCTGGCTCAAATCCCTTTTCTGTAAACTTACCATTTAGGTTTATCTTTGCCATTTCAGAGTCACCTCTAAAGGCGTTTTGTATTATTTGCGCGTTCTGTGTGACTATAAGAACTGGCTGAAGCTTGGCACCAAACCATGGGCTTGCTGGGTCTGCTATCAGCTTCATTAGGTGCTGTCTGTATAGGACAGCTGCCATGAGCATCTGCAAAGTTTTGCCAGTCCCAGGGGCGTCATTTATTAAAATCGCTCTTGGCTGCACGCCTTCTGGTCTCGGAGCTGAAAGGACACCAGCTGGGAACCATCTGGACATCGCTGCATTTGGTCCGACAACCTGGTGTGGCTTTGGCATGAACGTGACATTTCCATCCTTGTCTCTTACCGCAAACGTCTCCGCGTCCATCCACTGGGCAACTGGAGCGTTCCATTTCATCGGGTTATTTATCATCATCGGCTTGCCATTAGGAAGCATTCTCGGCTTTCCATTGAGCATGGCAGGAACCTTGTCTGGCAACTCTTCGCCCGTGTCTTCGTTGTGCTTGCCTATTTCGTAAATTATTCTCTGATAGCCAGCTTCTATCCACTTGAGCATCAACTGTGCTTCCGTAGGATAAATTTTATGTGCCTTCATTATCGGGTACAGGTCATCGCTGTGCGGCTCTGACACAAGTGCGTACGTTCCGTCAGCCAGACCCATTTGAGCGGCCATCTGGTCAATCAAGCTTCTGGCATCCGCGGCTGCGTACAGAGCGTTTGTCTGAAGCTGTGATGCCAGCATCGCGGCAGTGCTTTCATTGGGGTCGCCCATGAACTGGACTATGGCCGAGTTGACCGACTCGCCACCATTGAGCCCGTTGAACACTTCCATCTTGTCTCTAAGGCCAGGTATTGAAAGTTCATTCTCCTCAAAGACCTTTAAGTCTTCATGTATTGCTCCGCTAAGTGCTATTCTCTTGTTGAGCGGGTTTGGATTAGTGACATCGCCAGAGTAGTTTACCTGCCCCTCGGTCATCTGCCTTGACGCAAGTGAGTCCTGGGCTGCAGCCATCATCGCGTGGAATGCGGCAGGAACCTGGAACTTGGGCTTTCCGTCAGCCGCTAGTGAGGTGGTTGTCATGCCGACAAGCTCGCCTCTGTAAATTTCTGTCATGCTGCCAACCTGCACCCCGTCAGAGTTGACGAGTCTTCTGAACAGTCTGGACGTTCTGTTGTGCGAGTTGCCCTTGGCACCAGAGCCAGCGGGATTCAGCTCGTAGATTAAGAAGTTGCCGTTTGCCGCGGGGATGGGCGCGGAAACCCAGTTTGAGTCTTCTCCGCTAAGGTGGCTGTTAAAGTAGAACTTGGGATACCCCATGTTTCTGAGTACGGCAGCGTCAGCGGACAGGTAGTCCTTGATGAGCTTAAGGTCTTTCTCGTTCCAATTTTCAGAGGTGGAAGCAACGACAACGCCCTTCTCGCCCCTAATTTCACCGCCAAAGGAGTCGGGATTCTTGGGTCCGCCTATGTTAAATCTAACGCCAGAAGCACCATATCTCTTGGCACCTTCGACTTTTGATTCTGCCTGTATCTGGGCTTTGCTCTTTGCCCCCTCGGGGGCCTCGGATGCAATTGGAGTTCTGACCTTTTGGGCTGCTTCCTCTCTGTCCTTTTCGACCTCCCAGTGTTCGGCTACAGTCATCTCCCTGGGTGATGCGTCTTCTGGTTTTACTGTCCCCCTCAGTGCGTCCATTTCAGCTTTTTCGGCCTCAATCATGGCTGACTGGTTAAAGTATATCGTTGGCTTTGCGTCAAACCCATACGTTGAACCTTCTCTTTCAAAATCACTCGGAACAAATACTTCAAATGTAGCAAAAAGCCTTGATATAAAAGCTTTCTTTGATTCTGGTGAGTTCTGTATTTCACCAAAGACCTTCCCCCCAGTTTCTGCAAGATTGCTAGAATATCTCGGGTCACGTCTAGACCAACGCTCATAATCTCCAGTTCTATCGTCAACAGCTTCTGGGTAAAATTCTACTATTTTCCAATTAAGCCAATGATTTGTTCTCTTGTTGTCGTCATCAAGTCCAACAGAATCTAAAACTGGTATAACTCCTCCAATTTCTCCTTTTTTAAACTTAATTGATATAAACCCAGTTATTGCCATATTGTATGGCTTTCCGCCTTCCTTTGTTCCTGGAAGCCTTACAATATGTACATTCTTTGAACCTTCTCTTTCAAGGGCCAGTATGTAGGCTCCCCATGACTCTGTTGATGGACCGCCAGGAGACTCAAGCTCAAGGGGTTCTGGATTTTTCATGCCGCTCTTGTGTATTTCACCTTGGGCATCAACGCCAACTACCTGCAATCTGTCCGTATCCTTGTCGCGTTCACCGACAACAGCAGACTGAACAAGGACATTCTTCCTGCCCTGCGGGTCTGGGATTACTGGCGTCTTGCTAGTGTCACCCGCGGGTCCATTGGCATTACGAAGAGCTTCCTGCAGGGATGTAACGTTCTGTTCAATCTCTGCACGCGTTCTTCCGTCTGGTCCTTCTGGTTGTTCAGATGTAGTGTTTTCGAGTAGCCTCTTTTCATCGGCAATCATCTCAACAAGAAGTTTTCTTTCCTGTGCTGGGATTACCGCACTGAAAGGTTTAAATCTTGGGGTTTCTTTCCTTGGAGGGGTCTTGCTAACTATGCCTTGCCATGCTGAGGGGCCCTGTGAGCGAACCTGCTGTAGCAATGTTTCTATTGCTGTTGCGTTTTGCTTAACTGAAAATGTTCCGTCCCCTGGTATTCTTATAACATACTTTCTTGGGTCGTTGTTTAGAGATTCTTCTTTTCTAATTTTATCTTCAAAATATTTTATTACTCTGGCCTCATCGGCCATGTTAATGTCCCTAAGGTCGTCCTTTGATTTAAATGTTATTTCATCAATTCCTTTTGATCTTCCAAGCGCATTAGGTATTAAATATATAGTTTGACCGCTTCTTTTTACAACTTTTTTTATTGTTGCAGCCTCAACATCGTCAAGCATTAATGATATTTTACCAATTCCCGTCCTGCTGCTTGTTATCTTTTTTTCGCTTGATACATAGGGCTTTATTGTTTTTACGTGTTCCGAAAGTTCAGTAAGCGTATTAATGACTTTTCGGTGAACGTCACCAGCTGTCTTGGCATCGCCAAGGTCTATAAGCCTTTCAATCTCGTCACCAACCCTAGTGGCCGCCTGGGTCGGGGTATCAACCGCTGTGCCTGGCTTGACCGCTGTTTCAACGGCAGACGTTTCAGTAGCGGTAGCGGGTACAACAACTTCACCTGTTGCTGCGGCAACTACAGGCTTAACGGGTCGCCCCTCAAGAACGGCTGTGCGATTGGCTATGTAGGTCTTTCTTTCCTCTGGCGTGAGTCCTTCGGTCACCTCCTTGGGGGCGTCTCTCATTTCCCGTGTTCCAGCGAGCAGCTCCTCGCGGGTAGCTGGGGCCAACGCTGGTGCAACTGGCGCAACTGGGGCGACTGGCGCAACTTCTGCCTTCGGGGCTTCATCCGCACCCCATCCTTGCGCCTTCAGTTCTTTTATTCTTGCGTTTAATTTTCTTACATTTGCAAGATATGAAGCATATCCTACACTTCCCTCTTGTCCTGTTCCTATAAAAGCCATTAGCTTTTTAGTTTCACGCTCAAACAACATTTGCGCGTCAGAGTAACCAAGTTCACTTACAACTGGATTTTTCCCATCTATTCTTAGCGTGTCAAGAATTGGACTTGCCATTTGTTCGTTATAGACACGAACTGCCTCTGGGCTGCTTGGCTCTGGGAGTGACTTTTTTGGCTTCGTGTTTTCGGCTGGCGCAACTGGCTTGATTGGACTGCCGTCAAAATTGTGCGTCTTGCCGTGCATTTGAACCCAGGTCTCCCTCGCACCTGGAGCCGCCCCCTCTTCTGGGTAAGGCCTAACGTGTCCCTCCTTTAAGGGAATAAACATTGGGTCGTCAGTAGGGTCTTTGGGCTTTGCGTCTTCTGGCAAACTTACGTCTTTTAAGGTAGTGGGAGTCTTTTTGGCTTCTTCGTCTTTCTTTTTCTGCTCTTCCCGCGCGAGCCTTTCGGCATGCTCTGGGGTTCCCTCAACATAAGATGCTGGCTTTGGAGTTCCGTCTGGCCAATGTGTTGCTTTCCATTTAGCATCCCATGCTTCCACCACTGGCTTTTGTGCGTCATAAGCAGCCACCCAAGCCCTCATTTCTGGATGGTCATATGGCAAAGGAGAACCATCTGTGCCGACTGGGACTGGTGGGGCGGTTGGCGGTCTTGGCGTAACTGGCTTAACGTGAACAACTGGACCAGTTGATTCAGTTGCCACCACTGGAGGTACAACAGGTTTAACTTCTGGTGCCGTAGCTGCCACTGGCGGTTCGGCTGGCTTGGGCGGAGCTGGCTTCGGGGCTTCGGCTGGCTTGGGTGGTTCAGCTGGCTTGGGCGGAACGACTACATCAGCGACTGTCACCGACTCGTCTTGCCACTTCTTTCTGGTTGCATCTCTTTTTGCAGCGGTTGCAGCAGCTTCGTTTGCTGCCGCATTTTCAGACCAATTAGGCGGAGTGAGACCAGCTTCCTGCGGTCCGTTCGGGCCTATAACGTTTCCGAATTGATCGAAAGAAACTGAAAATACATCTGGTGATTTAGCGTAAGGACCTTCTGCTTTAAGCTTTTGACCGCCCATGTTTGTATACACAGTAACCTTTGCCGTGCCATCTGGCTGTGCACTCGTAACTGTTATTGTACCCCTTGCTGGGTCGTAATTTGTTGAGTCACCGCGGCCACTAGCCGTTGGGACCATTTGGGGAAGTTCTGGAGCTCCAGCTGGGCCAACTCCAGTTGGCTGTGGTTTGTTTGGATGCCCGTAGATAACTGGAACACCTATAGTGCCGTCACCCTCTGGCACTGCTGGTTCATATCCAGTGACTCCACCAGTCGCATTTGGACCAATGCCACCGCGACCATGAGAATTATACCATGTTCCAGCTCTTCCATTGTCCGTGTAAATATTCTTGACCGCACCTCTGTAAATCGGATTATTCTGACCAGTATAATGTCCAGCTTGAAGAATCGGCCTACCCAATGAAGTTGGTCTTGCGAATAAACCAAAGGCGAGAGCTTCAGTACCTTCTAGGGCAGCGTCTGCGGCAACTTGACCAGTTGTTCTATTAGGGTCAAATGCTCCAGTAACTAAACTGTGACCAGCTACAGTTCCTGCAAAAATTCCAGCCCCAGCAACCTCCCCGAGCGTCTTGGGCATCGCCAGATTGCCGAACAGAGCAGCTGTCGGCAGGAATTGTGCCGCTTGGTATGGCCCAGGTGCGAAAGCCTTATCCTGCGAGGTTGCATCTTTAATTCCAGCGAGGTCAAGGCCCTTCTGTGCTGCTCCGTGAGTTGCAGCAGCACCGAGGAGAAACGCTGAAGTATCAATTGCGCCCTTTGCAATCAATGGAATCCCAAGGCCTTCCGTTATGCCAGCAGCTGCACCTCCAATAACCGAGCCCCCGTAAAGAGACGTTGCGCCTAACGCTAAGTAATATGGTGCATTTTCAACAAACACATCAGTTTCCGTTTTCCTTGTCAGTGCTTCAAATGGGCCAGCTGCATATTGAACGTCTGGGTGTCTTCCGCTTCCTAGGTTGACTGTTCCTTGCCAATTGGTTGGGCTAGATTCTAGCAGCTTTGTTATATTGCCGCCCTGCGTCTCTCCGATGCTGCGTGAATCAGAGTAGCCTCTATCAAAGAAGCCTCCGCTATTCTCGCGAATCTTAAGGAATACGTTTTCTTCTTCGGCCATGTTTGTATTTACTTATTTACCCCCTTGAAGTCAACAATGTTTTGCTTATTTGATGCTTCCATTATTTCCGCATTTCCAGCAGCATGAAGGGCTACAAGTTTTGCACCAAGAGAGTCGCCAGGCTTCATTCCAAGTCTTCCTTCCTTTATGAATAATTTTACTAATTTAGGGTGTGCTTTATCAAATTGTTCTGCCACTGTTATGCCATCAATAAAATTATTATTTGCATCTTGATATGCATAATCAGTATTTGGGAATTTGCCTGGTAACTTAACATATGAACCAAGAAGATATCTTATTTCATTTGCAGTAACAACAAAGTCTCTATGCTGTTCTTTAACGTCATTAACTCCAGAAACAATTAATCCTGGGACTGTCATGAATTCATTATTTAGAAGGGCTGCAGAAGGCGACACTTTTGCAACTGGGTCGTTCTTAAGTTTTTCTAATCTTTGTTCAAGTTGCTTGATTCTAAATTCATCTTCAGCGCTAGTGAATTTTCCAGTAGGCTCTCCAAATCCATCTCTTTCTTCTGAATTTTTCGGATATTTCTTTATTACATCCAGCATTGACGTAAGCTCATGCAGCTGCCTTTCGTATGGAGTTTTGGGAACCAATGAGCCGACACCGCTAGTTGTGCCCTTAAATGAAACCATTTGCGCTGGGGTTACTGCTGATGGCATCTCAAGACCACTCTGCACGCTATCCATCAGCGATGGCTGCACCCCAGAGGGCGGAAATGGCGGAAGCGGGGATGACATTGGAGATGATGCTTGTATTTGGCTATTGCCAAACTGAGGAGAGTAAGTAGGGCCATTGCCGACCAGGGGCTCTGCTAGACCATTCATTGACCCCTGCAGCATAGCTGCGGCAGGGCTTTGTGGCTGTTGTGCGGGGGCACCTGCGGCTGCTGTTGGCGCAACTGGGGCAACGGGTACCGCTTTGCCTTTCTTGCCTTTGACTTTCTTGCCGCCAGAGACGGCTGCAGCTGGTCCAGCTTCCTGCTCTGCGGCAAGGCGAGCCATTTCTTCTGGCGAGGCTGGAGGCACCTGTTCCTGCGAAACTGGATACTGGCCTTGAGCAGATACCGCTGCTGCTGGGCTAGAAGCTGGAGTAACGGGTGCGTCAAGGGCGCTGGCTGGCAAGGGGGTTGCTGGTGGGGCTGTAGCTGCAACTAATGCGTCTGCTGCCGAGACGTTGCTTTCTTGGTAATTGGGTAAAGTGTCTGCCGTTCTTGGCGTACTTGGCTCTTCCTCAACTGGGAGGGCCTCTTGGGCTGGGGTGGTTACGGATATTGCGTAGTCCTTTGTGGACATACCCTGCTGTGTGGCAAGGGAGCGAAGGTCGTCTCTGGACATACCAAGCCCTGCGGCTATCTGGTCGTCACTTGCGTCAATCATGTTTTGTGACGGACTTGAGTAGGCACCTGCGTACGGAGCCGCACCTGGGGCTGCGGGGGTCGTAGCAACTACGCCTGGGGCAGCAGCAACTCCAGGGGTTGCGACAACCGCGTCAGCTGGAGTCGCTGTAGCAGCTACTGGCATTACGCCACTTGAGATTGCTGATTTAACGGCATTTCTTGCCGCTTGTCTGGCCGAGGCTGCGTCTGGCGGGTTTTTAAGCCTGTATGCTTCATAGAACTTTTCAGCATAAAGGTTTTTAAGTAATGTTCTCTTTTCTTCAGTATATGCCTTTGATGAAGCTGGATAGTCAGCATCGACATCGCGCGAGGAAATTCCGTCAGTTCCAGCAATGCTAGTTCCTTCGACTTGATTTATTATGCTCATGTTTAGGGGTGGCGGCTTTTGTCCATTTGCCCCAAGCTTAGAGTTTGCCGCTGCCAGCTTCTGAGCATTTGTTTCCTGTCTAGATATTATGCCAGCTGCAGCTCTTGAGTTTGCTCCCGTTATTGTATCGGCATTGTTAGCCCTTGATGTTTTTGCGGAAAGCTCTGCCCTAGCAAGGGCGTCTGCTCCGCTCTTTGAGACCCTGCCCATTGCGGCTGCTTCTTTGTTAGCAATCATATTGTCCCTATCCTGTATGCCAAAGACGGACGATGCCGTGCTGGCAAAGTCTTGTCCAGCTCTTCCAGAAAATGCCTGGTAATTAGCACTTGGCAGAGAAGAGCCAGCGACTGGGGCTGCGGCCATCTGGCCAGCAATCCCGCCTCTAAATGCCTTTATGGCCTGGTCTGGGTTTATGCCACGCTGAGTAAGGTTAGAGATAACGTCAGCCATTACGGCTGGGTCTTCATTGAACGCCATTCTGTTTGGCTCGCCATTTTGTCCGCGAACTGGAATTAAAAGCTTTCTCGACAATTCCGGGAATAACGATGTAGCCAGAATGCTTCCCTCGGTTTCCGTTGCCTTTGCAGCATGATATCTTGTCTGGGCTTCAATAAGCGGTTTCTTTAAATTAAAGTTTCTGTCCTTGTCATTTTGGTTAAACATGGCAATCTGCTGTTGTAGCAAATGCTTTTGTCCAGCAGCGTACGACTCTGGCAAGCCAGATACTCCACTTGCAAGTGCGCTTACTGTTTGATTAAACGCTGGGTCCATTCCAGATGTTGCCATTATCGTATTTTAAATCTTGTTGGGTATTGCATTGCTGTCTTAAGGGTGTTAGTACCCCCGACAAATGAACCATTTGCATTAACGTAACCGCCACGAACAGCGGCTGCTTGATTGAAGTTAGCTGGACCTATTCCGCTTTGCGGGAATGTTGTGTAGGCGTGATTAACAGAAGGAGCAGGTGCAGGTGGGCCTATTACATTAAGGTCAGTTGCAGGACTTGCGGCATACTGCGGGACATCTGGGGTAGCAAACGTTGGAGCGGCTGCGGTTGCACCTGTCGTGGCTGCAACCTCTGGGTTAAACAGTTCGCCCCATGATGCAGGACCGAGCGGCTTGCCTATGCCAGCCTGGAACCCACTGTACATTGACGCAAGTGAAAGAACTTGGCCGAGTGTTTTCATGCCTTCCCCCTTCTTGGATGCAGCTTGTAGTTCGTACGGCAAAACACCAAGCGAGCCTTGAGACATATTGGCAAGAACGGCAGAATCCTGTGCGTATTTAGAATTATTTATCTGCTGTGCGGTCATTGTGTTACTGAACGCATTAAGAGCAGCTGACCTTGTTGCGTCCTCTTTGCTTGTTGCCTTGGCTCTCGCATCTTCTCTTGAGTAGGAGTCTGATACGTTTTGAGACGAGGCCGCAGAGGGGGCAACGGCAGTCGGGGCGTCCGTGGCTCCAGCGGTGCTTGCGGCAGCAGCGGCAGCAGCGTCCGTATTAGACTTTGCCGCATCTATTGCCATCTCTTCTTGCGTCTTTGACGCTGAGCGGGATGCCGTAGATTGGTCGAGCACGCCCTTTTGCTGGTCTCTAAATTTTCTCTGTCTTGCGTTCTCTTCGGCCACAGCGCCCTCCATGGCTTTCTGAGACTGCCTGTTTCCAGCATAGGATGCACCTGCGCTGGCTATCATTAAAGATGTTGTTACTGGGTCACACATTATGTTACGACTTTTCCGCTGCCTCCCTGTTTGTTATTATTCCAGCCCATGTTCATTCCGAGGTTTGGGTTAAACTGCTGAAGCTTCATGTTGTTGACGACTATTGGGCTTGCGGCCTGGAAAAGTGCACCGACTGGAGTGTATGCTGGACCAGATGCCATTGAGTTGGCTCTAGACAGGGAAGAGTTTGCCGCGGCCATCGGGTCAGTGGTTGACACTGCCTGGCCTATTAGGTCACCTCTTGCCATTTCTACTGTCTGTCTTGATTTCTGTTCGTAGTCCCTTGCCTGTTGCTCCACATTTTGGGTCTGTTGGCCAAGCTCGTAAGTTAGGTCTGCCTTGGCTTTTGCGCTGGCAGACGAGGCACCAAGGCCAGTCCTTGCCATGCCATACTTGAGTTGATCGAGTGCTTGATTGTACTGTCTGCTTACCTGCGGTCTTGCCCACTGTGAATAAGTGTTTTTCTGCTTGGCGTAGAACCCGTCATCGAATCCTCTAAAGGCATTGTTTACCGCAGAAATTCCCTCTTTTATTCGGGCCTGTCTGTCGAGTTCCATCTGGCGAGATTCGGCTGCGCCCCCGTCACCACCGCCACACATTAGTTATAGCCTTTCATATTTTTTTCAAAAAGTAAGGTTGAGGTGTTGTCATTTGTTGAAATCCGAACTTATCCATGTAGTTCCAGTATGGACTAGACTCGGAACATGGCATGTATATGTAGTCGTATCCAGACATCCTACAAAAATTCTCGACTATTGCAAGTGCCACAAGGCTATCTCTTGCACTCATCTTCTTTGAGTGGGCCCATATTGATATGTGGCATACACCCCTGTTTCCTGGCCAAAATGTAAAACAGCCAGATATCTCTCCGTCTTTCATACAATAATAGTTCGGCATTAGCGGGACATTGTGATTGTCCTCTTTTGCTGCCGCTATCACTTCTTCTAGCTTTTCCTCTGAGTTTATTAGGTGGAATGATGGAAACATAAATTAGTCGGCCTTATCAAGCCTGTAGTGTATCATTAGGTTTGCTATGGTGGCTGGCTCGTTTGCCGATGTTGATACCATCGTCACGCCCATGTGCGTGCCAATTCCAACCATGGGTATTCTTCCAATCTGGAAGGTGGGACTGGTTATCGTAGCAATGAGTTCTCTCGCGGCTGTGTTGGAGGTGTTGCTTCCAGCCCAAACCTGCCATGAGCCAGACACTGTTGAGTCAACGCCAGTAAACGTTTTTGTGTGGGCTGGCTTTTCCCCATCAAGGTAGGGCATACCGATGGTTGCTATGTTTTCGTCTGTTGCGGACTTGTAGTTAACCCTCGACAAAACGTGAATTGACGACTCGCATCTTATGTACACATCTGTGTTTGTACTTGTCATTTTTAATATATCACCAAGGTTCGGATTGTAAGTGCTCCAAGCCTGTATCTGTGAGCCAGTAAATTGAGACAATACGTATATCTTGTCGTTTATGCTCATCATGTATCTGCCGCTGTTTGGCTCAATGACCGATGATATGTTATAGTTCAGTTGTGCTTCTTCTATTTCTGCTTCTATAAGCGAGTCTATTTGCGTTCCGATATCGGAAGACATTGCACTGTCTACTGCGTCTCTTGACTTTAGCGAACGAATACCGCTGGCAGAAACATAGAAAACATCTATATCACCAAGCTGAGCTATAGAGCCAGCGCTGATTGAACCTGTATTGGCAAGCACTTGCTGCTGTGAGTTTAGTTCTGGGTTTGGGTCCCATCCCCATATCTGCGTGTTGTTTTGACCAAACACCGCAAGCTGTGACTTGTATGGGGCTATTGAAACTACGTCATACTTTGTTGAAAAGTTTTCAGAAAAGTTAACGTAACCAGCTCCAGCCATTTGTGGGTCCCAGTCTAGCGGGTCATTTAAGGCAGAGAAAAAGACCGAAGGCCCAGCCGTAAGGTGCATCTTGGACTTATAGACCAATGCAAACGTTGGCTTTATGCCAGTTATATCAGAAGCGGCATGTGTTTTGTAAATCAAGTCGTCTGCGTATTTGGTGTTTATTTCAAACCTTGTGCCCTTTCCCACTGGCTCGTTAGCAGAAGCACCTATTATTATTGTGTTCTTTTGAGGCAATGCGCCCTCGGAGCTAACACCGCCAGCAAGAACACTAAAGGCTGTTATTGTAACAGTCCCATTCTTTACAACAGTCATCTGCTTTCCGTTTTGAGCTGAACCACCAGCGACATGTTTAATGTTAATCATACTTTCAGACACAGAAGCATCATACACGTTTTGAAAGGAATTTATTTGGTCAGCAACGTCTTGCATTATCTGTCCGTTTGATGTCAGCCAAAACTCTTCAACTCCAAGAATTTCAGTATTGTCTATTTTTATGCTGGATATTGAGTTTTTTGAACCACCTGCAAAAGTTCCAAGTCTCATTAATTTAAACGTTCCTTCTGGATTTGTAGCTACAGCCCCAGTTTTGCTTTTATTGCTTAGCATTACTGTCGCTCCCTGCAAGAAGGAACCACCGCCTCTATGCGAATACGCGAATCCGTAACATTCATTAAAGGTATTATCAAGCTCAAACCACACTTCATCTCCGTTGTAATCGATTGAATTTATTGCTGGAGAGAATATATTTAACATCATAAACCCGCATGTATTCCATCCATACCAATCTCCATCGTGTCCAAATTCCGCCCTGTAACCGCTTGCTGGCGTGTTCGCGTTTATGAACTTGGCTATGGCTCCAACCATTGGCTCCGTTCCGAGAAGGTATGGTATATCGTTGTCGTTTATTGTTATAAATGAATTTATCGGTACAAAAGCTATGTCAATGTCATTTGTTATTACTTGCGAAACTTTCATTGGAGCTACGTTCCAATAAGGACATCTTCCAAAGCCACCAGCGGAAGCAACGCCAGCAGAGCCTCCAGTAATGCCAAACTTAGTAAACGCTCCAACTGGAAGCGAGCCAATGACGCGTTCCTGCGTTCTGAAGGTGTTAACCAATGTATCCGTTGCGCTTGGGTACTGAGAAAGACTGCTCATCCTTCTGGCCTCAAGTTCAAATGACTTTTCCGACTTTCCTATTACTGTAATTCTATTTGCGTCAGCACCAGTGCCAATCGTGCTTGAAGAGAAATTTGAATCAAGCATCAAGAATGCGTACAGCTCTGCGGCCACTTGAGCTGCAGTCTGTGTCAACGCTGTCAACCCGTTTCCAACCATTCCCTTGTATATGTCCTTTACCACTGTAGGCTTATATATCTTCGTAGAACCAATTAAGTAATTTTCTTTTTGTTCGTCATAGAAGCAATGTGTTTCAAATACAGAGTTTTCTATGTTGTGCCTAAACTTTATTATTGAGAAAACTTTTCCGTCATAAACTGTTGACCATAAAACCTTATCAATAATCCAGTTGTTATTGTACGGATGAGTGACTGCTTGTATCTTCACCCCAGCTGCGTTCAGTGTCGCGGCAGTCTGCTGAGTGACGTCAGACAGCAATGCAAAAACAAAAAGGCCGTCAGACGTTGCTTCCAGCCCATGATACTTACTTGCGTCAATCGCTGATACCAGCTCAAAGCAATGACGCTTTTCAACCTCCCCGCCTCTCGATATGTGTGCATTCCTGCACAACGTCAACGCTCCAGCTGGAGACGTCAATTCGTTTCGTCTTGAGTCTAAACCCAATTTGAAATCCTGGACGAGAAGGTATGGCATTAGTTATTCTTCCATCTACCCCAGAGTTTTCTGGGTTCTGGATTGACGTCTTCGCCGCCAAGAACAAAGTTTCCATTCTTGGTGGCGAGAGCCTTTAGTTTATTGAAGTGCATCTTGGCTTGGTCGTACTTGATTGCAGAGCCTTCGTCTTTTAATGATGCAAGCATTTCTGCCGAAGCATAAAGCACGATAAGAGTGTCGTCTATCAAAGCGGTATCGCTGTCTGAAACCATGCGAGGGCAACTCATGTACGCGAAAAGTCTAAACTTCTGTTCGTCACTTTCTGGTATAGGCCAGACTTCTATCTGAGTATTGTTTGCGGCTATTCTCCACCTTCTTACGTTGTCTTCCTTTTGGCCGATTTCGCTGTTCACTATGTTGTAATGAGCTGGTCCTATTCCGCTTTCACAGACATACCAGTAGTCATTCCAGTTGACCATAAGCTTTCTTATTCGATCTGGACTTACAGTGCTTGGTATGTTGTAATACCTAACTCCATCAACCGACTGTATGTCGGTCTCTGTCCACAGAAAAGGCCAGTCATATTCAAGCCACAGCCGCTCCTGCACCCTGTTGAGGATGTGGTTCATCTGAGGTACGGCATTGACGCCCATGGCCACGCTGGGCGAGGCACCAATCTCAGACCGCAACTGGTCTCTCAACTGAGAGAGAGTTGTGTTCCTAGCCATTATTCAGAGTCCTCAGTCTTCTCAGTTGACGCAAGTGGACGCACTGTAAGTTCTGGCTCGGAAAGACCGATGTCAGAAAAACGAACAGGTAGACGCGGGTTTTCACCAGGCCACAGCTTTGTAACGACATCCTTGGGATACTTCGTTATAAGCCTAGAAAGCTCGATGCCATGATTTCGCTTGTCCATGCTTTCGATGTAGACAACGGACACTGAGCCCTTGCCGTGCATCGCGCGAAGGACTGACGCTTCGGGCACTGTGATGCCGTTCTTGTAGACAACGTTACCGAGGTCACCAGACAGCGTGATAGATATTCTTGCTAGTTCCATAGAGCCATTAATATACAAAAAGGGCCCAGACTGTCAAGTCTGAGCCCACTATTTCATTTTGCTCTACTGAGCTGCTTTTTAGGCAACCTGGTAGACACCGCAGCCGTTGAGCTGTCTGGCCGCAGTGGCACCAGTCCAGGTCATCGCACGATACAGAACATACTTGTCGTGAGGACGAGCAGGGTTATGCGTCTTGCGGTCTTCGCCTTCCATAACATACAGATTAATGTTATTGGAGTCGATGAAGTAAGCGTAGTCTGACTTATTAAGGTCATCCAAGGTCGGGTCGTACACGAAGGTACCAACGCCACGCATGGAGATATCACCCATGCCGATGTCGGTCTTACCGCTGTTGACGAATCCAGCCTGGGTATAGATACCCTTTTCATGGATTTCGGCTTCAAGGGCTTCGATGAACTTAGAACCACAGAGCAGGATGTCGGGCTTGCCGCCATAACGCTTGAGCTGTCTAACTTCCTGGCGAAGTGTCTTTGTGAGCGTCTGGGCAGAGGCGGAGGGCACAATCTTGTTGGCACCAACAAGAGAGCGATTTCTCCAGAACTCGTTACCAGCGGTAGCGCGATTGACGCCACCGACAACACCCGTGGTGGGGTCGTCAGCGATGAAGAACGACAGACCAGGGACAAGCTTGTTGTCCTGTGTGCCGTCATTCCAAAGCATTTCGTTGAACGAGCGAGACCAGCCTTCAGCCATATCAGCGAGCTTATGCTCAAGGATGTTGGTGAGGACAGTGACATCACGTTCAGAGTGTCTGCTGACGTTCGAGCCGTCAAGGGTGTCAACGACAGAAATGCCGTCAATCTTGAGCTCGGTGAGCGTAAGCGAGATACCCGCGTGAATTTCCTTCCAGGGGAAGGTGACACGCTTCATGTTGTTCGGGTTGTCGTATGAGACCTGTTCGTCACCCACGAAGCCTTCGATGCCTGTGGTGTATTCCGAGACGATAGGTATGCTGATGAGACCCTTGCCGCCAGGGAAGGTCTTCTGCTTGGACATCATTTTGCCGAGCAGAGGCTTTTCCTGGATGGTTTGAGCGAAGCTTTCGCCCTTGATGTAGAAATCAAGAGCAGCGTTTGTTATTGAAGCGATTTCGCCAGTTGTAAAGGCTGAAATCGGATTGCCGTCGTATGCCATATTTTTATATGTTTTTTGGTTTTTGGCCTAAATTTAACGAGCTGAGCCACCTCGAAGTGCTGCCCAGGAAACCGCTTCTTTGAGCGTTCTGGGTTGCGGAGCACTATTTCCGCTGGACGAACTGTTATAAGATGTTGGCATTCTAGAAGGAGTGTTTCGGCCAGCCAGAGAACCTAATCTCTGATTGATTTCACCATACGCTTGCTCGACATACTTTACGGCCTCTTCTGGAGACTTGGGATTGCCAGCTGTTTGCATGATTGCTTTAACTCTATCCGTGACCAACGCTTGCTTATTTCGATACTCAGAATCCTTTAGTGTTACGCGGGACTCCCAATCAACCACCGCCTGGTACATATGCTGCCGAGATAGACTCTCGGCCTCTGCTGCAGCCTTAGCGTTATATTCTTCTGCAGCCTTAGCTGACAGTTGGCCTCTGGCTCTATAGGACGCAAGTTCCTTTGCTGCGTCCGAGTCAATAAACCCATTATCTAGTTTTTCCTGTATGTCAACTGGAAGTATATCACCAGTGTATTCAGCTAATTTAGACATGTGCGAATTGAGAACTTCCTTAGCTTTGAACGGGTCGTTTTTCATCAAGGCCATAACCTCGAATCCTTGCGCCAGCTCAACATTAGTCAGCCCATTGGCTCTCATGTAATCCGAGATTTCTTCGTAGTGCTTCGCTTTTTCGGCAAGTTGTGCCTTTTCGCGCATCACTTCTTTCCATCTTGGATGGTTGTGGAACGGAATATTTTCCTCGTTTGAGCCACCGACATTAGAGGAGTTGTCCACTCGCTCGCCTGTCGAACCCACCGATTCATTATATCTTGCTGAAGATGACGAGTCCTCATCGGCCATTGTTCTTTTGATTGCTGCATTTCTGACAACATCAAGAAGAGAACGCCTCTTATTTTCGTCTTGCGGAGAGGGACTGTCTCCATTTTGTGTCCCAACATCAGTAGCGGTCAAGCCAGTGATGTCTGCCTCGGTTGACGAATCCGTAGCTGTATTAGCGTCATTTGAATTATCCATCGGTTTATATTGTTACCAGAATTTATTGTTTGTCAAATATTATGTTGACGTAGTCTCTGGACGCTTTGCGTCTGGAGCCGAAGAGGACTGTTCTTGTGGGCGTTCCGTCTTGTTTCCGCCTTCGCTGCCTTGCTCATTTGGGTTACTATCTGAGTCCCCAGTAGCGTTTTGCGGCTGCTGAGCGTTCATTGCTACAACGGAGGGTATCCCA
>Ga0209299_1000076_pt1 | contig 49007 bp, 44 predicted proteins | sample S_140806_MF_Meta_FD_187326 | JGI IMG/M metagenome (GOLD analysis project Ga0209299, IMG submission 187326) | Freshwater microbial communities from Lake Simoncouche, Canada to study carbon cycling - S_140806_MF_MetaG (SPAdes) (version 2) | ecosystem: Environmental > Aquatic > Freshwater > Lake ...
GGTGCCCCAGGTGCTGGTGGCGGCGGCCCTCGGGGCCCGCTACATCGCCCCCTATCTGGGCCGCATCGGCGACCTTGGTCGTGATGGCCACGCCGATCTGATCGCGATGCAGCAGGCCCTCGATGGGGTCGGCGCCATCACTCGGCTGCTGGTGGCCAGCCTGCGGGATCCCACGGACCTGAGCCGGCTGGCCGCTGCCGGGGTGGGCTGCTTCACCCTGGCCCCCTCGGTGGCTGCGAAACTCTTTGCGGCCGCTCCCACGGTCGAGGCGGCGGTGCAGTTCGAGCGGGATGCGGCCGCCGGTGCTGGGAGTGGCAACGCCGACCCAGGCCAGGCCGGCTGAAGCAGCGGCTGATGCACTGGTCGGCCGAGCCATCCGGCTGCCTGAGGGCCTGGGCGCCAGGGCTGCCTAAGCTCGCCCCACACGGAACGGTTGATGGGTAGCGGGCGGTCCCTGGGTTTGGCTCTGGCCGGCTGGCTGGAGGCCGGTACTCCTGGCCTCGACAACGGCGTGGCCCTCGGCAACCGCCTGGTGGATGTGCTCGGTGCCGAGCAAACCCTGGCGGGCCCCGTGCGGGATCTGGCCCGGCGGCCGCTGTTACGGCAGGCCCTAACCGGCAGCGGCACGGCCCGAAGGGCAGCCCTGGCTGCCTTGGTGGTGGAGCTCCAGAGCACCTATGCGCCCGCGGTGCTGGCCGAGCTGGTCGATCTACTGGAGGTTGGGCTGGGGGTTAAGGGGCTGACTCCTGCTGCCGTAGGCGGTGGCAACGGCGGCGGCTCCGGGGCCGCCGCGGCAGGCCGGGTTGCGAGCTCGGCGCAGTTCGTGCGGCAGCAGGGGCCTGGAGGGGGGTCGTTCTCCCCGGCCGTCGCGTCAGGGTCGGAGCTCCCTGCCGCCGTGCAGGCCCTGCAACCGGGAGCAGTCGTCTCGCCTGCGCCAGTGCGGTCTTCACCTGCGCCGGTGCCCTCGCCAGGGGATCCTTCCCGATCCCCCCGCCTGGCTCGCCGACGGCCATCGCTAAACCTGGGGCTGGTGCGGCGCGATCTCATCCCGCTCGGACCCGGCCTGGCTCTGGCGGCCGCCATGGCCCTGGTACTCGCCTGGCTGGCCGGTGTGCTCGACCGGGAGCTGCTGGCACCCCGGCAGTGGAGCGCGGGCCTGGTCCTCGCTCTGACGCTCGCTGGTCTTCAGATCGCCACCCTGCCGGGGCCGCTGCGCTTCCTGCGCCGTTCAGCGCTGCTGGACCAGGAGGAGAGCGGCCAACCTCGGCTGGCCTGGCGGTGGGTGAGCGCGTCCTGGTTCCACCACCGCCATGGTGAAGCCCTGGTGAACGTGCTGCTTCTGCTCCTGATCCTGGGGCCCACGCCCCTGGCGCTCGATCAGGTGGTGCTGCGCTACACGCTCACCTCCCTGGCCTGCCTGTGCCTCGCTGCTCTCACGGCCCGCCGCCAGGGCCTGCGCCATCAACGCTGGGGCGGCGCCTCCGGTGCCGTGGGCGCCCTGGTGGGTCTGGCGGCGGGGCTGAGCCTGCTCCACTGGCGGGTGATCGGCTTTGAGCTCGGTGAGATCACAGTTCCCGCCTGGGTGTTGCTGGTGGTGGTGGGCAGCCTGCAGCTTGCCTGGATCCTGCCCCGTCCCCACCCCGGCGATCCCGGCAGGCCCAGCCAGCGGCTGCTGGCCTCGACCTGGTGGTGGGGCCTGATGCTGGGGCTGGGCTGGGCGCTGCTGAGCTGGGGATCGATGCTGCTGCAGGGATGGCTGCGGCACCGGCCGGGCTGAGCAGGCTTGCTCAGGCGGCCCTCTCCCCGCCCTGGGCCGCCTGCATGAAGCGGCCCCACAGCTCTGCGGCCAACACACTGCTGGCGGCCTCGGCGGCACGGTTGTCGTCGTTGCCCATCCACACGCCGGTGAGGATGCCGCTGGCGGGGGAGTAGCCGATGAACAGCACATCCACCCCGTCGTTGGTGGTGCCGGTCTTGCCGCGGGCATCGGCGATCACCCCGGCTGCGCGGCCGGTGCCGTCACTCACCACGTCTCGCAGCAGCCGGTCCATGCGGGCGGCCACGGCGGGATCGATCAACTGGCGCCCCTCTTCGCCCACCGGATCGGTGATCGCCCGGGGCGGGCAGCTTGCCATCCGTGTGTAGTCGGCACAGAGGGCGAGGTCGATGATGCGTTGCACACCATGCATCGGCACGGAGCGGCCGCCGTTGGCCACCACGGCATAGGCCCGTGCCATCTCGTAGAGGTAGGTGGCATCACCGCCGAGCACCATGTTGTGGTCGGCATGGAGGGGTGTGCTGATACCGAGCCGCCGCGCCTGGGCGATCACGCGCTCTAGCCCCACCCGATCCGCCAGCCGCAGCGCCACCACGTTTTCCGACTTGGTAAACCCCGCCGCCAGGCTGGTGCTGCCATCGCTGTCGCCGGCACCGTGGCTGCAGCCCGCCACGCCACCCAGCGGGGCACAGTTGATCCGCTCACCGGGTTCGATGTCCTGACCCAGGGCCGCCAGAACGGTGAACAGCTTGAAGGTGGAGCCGGGCTGGCGCAGGGCCTGAACGCGATCGAAGCTGCTTTTGCGGTAATCGCCGCCGCCCACGTAAGCGAGGATCGCGCCGCTGCGCACATCGAGGCTGATCAGGGCGGCCTGGTTGAGGCCCATCGGCCGGGCCTCCTTCTCCAGGAAGCGACCCACTTCGCGCTGGGCTAGCCGCTGGAGGCGGGGATCCACCGTGCTCACCACGGCGTAGTTGCCGCCGCCCCGCTGGGGATCAAGGTTGAGGCCGAAGCGGCGACCCTCCAGTTCGCCGCGCACGTAGTCGCTGAAATAGGGATAGCTTTCGCGGCTGGATTCGCGGCATGCGGAGGGATCGATGTTCAGGGGTCGGCGCAGGGCGTCGCGCAGGCTGTCCTGGTCGATGAAGCCCTCCTCGTGCATGCGCCGCAGCACCAGGTTGCGGCGCTGCAGGGGCGCCCAGCTGTCCACCGGGGCAGCGGGGGGCAGCGGAGCGAAGCAGGGGCTGTAGCCGTTGGGGCTGGGTAACAGACCCACCAGGAAGGCGGATTCGGCCAGGTCGAGCGCGCGGGCCGACTTGCGAAAATACAGCTGGGCTGCCTGCTCGAAGCCCTCCGTGCCCAGGCCCAGGGGGGCGCGGTCGAGGTACATCTTGAGGATGCGGCCCTTGCTATAGCCGGTCTCCAGCTGCCAGGCCACCCAGAGTTCGCGCAGCTTGCGGCCGAGGCTCACATCGTTACCCACGGCTGGGTCGTAGAGGCGGGCCACCTGCTGGGTGAGGCCGCTGCCGCCGCCCGTGCCCTTCACCAGGGAGCGCAGGGTGCCGAACAGGTCGAGGCCGCTGTTCCAGCCGAAGCGGGTGTCCTCTGAGGCGAGCAGCGCCAGGCGCAGCTGGCTGGGGTAGTCGGCCAGGCGTGGCAGGGCGGTGGCGGCCCCCTCACGGGCATCGATGCGGCGGAAATCGGCCGACAGGATCTTCAGGGGGCCGCCGTAGAAGCGGATCCTGGAGCCGCCCGCAACCGTGCTGGCCGCGAGCAGGGCCGCCACCAGCACGGCAGAACCCACCAGGGAGGCCAGGCCGGCGGCCCGCAACAGCCGCTCCAGGTGGCTGGGGGGGTGCCGGTAGCGCAGGGTGGGGGTGGCTCCCTTCAGGGGAGAGCCCAGCTGGATCCGGTCGCCATGGCGCAGGCCGATCGAGCGGATCCGCTGGTCGCGCCAGAAGATCCCATTGGCGGAGTCGAAGTCCTCGAGGCGGTGGTCGCGGTCGCCGCGCCTTACCCGTTCCACAAAGGCGTGCACCCGGCTGATCCCGATGGCCTGGCAGGGAAGCTCGCACTGCGGATCCCGACCGACCCGCACTCGCTCCTGGGCCAGGGGAAGGCGGCCCGTGCAGCGGTCCCCTTCCCAGAGTTCCAGATGGGCCTGGTGGTGGGTGAGCTGCTGCCAGGCCCTCTCCAGGGACTGGCGGCGCTCACGCCACGGAGCCGGCTGCAGCAGGGCCCGACCCAGCTCGCGCCAGGGAGCCAGCTCCGCCAGCAGGCGAGGCCCCGGCCTGGCCGGCCCGTCGAGTTGTACTGGCTGTCCGCCCCCTGGCTGCTGGTTCTGCGGTGGCAGCCCATGGCCTTCACCAGGCAACAGCGAGGGGGCGGCTCCCGGAGCCGGGGACGGGGATGAGGTGGCCATCGCGGCGAGCGGGCGGGGCCCGGGCCCCATAGGCTAATCGGGCGGATTGAACCCTCTCGGTGCAGCGTCGGCGGGATCCCTGGGCCCCATTCCGGATCTGGATCGCCCTCACGATAGGGCTGTATGCCCTCAGGGCGGCCTTTGTGACCACACCGCTTGGGGCGATTCCGGGCTTCGTTCTGCTGCTGATGGTGCTGGTGGCCCTGCTGCTGGCTGCCCATGCCCTGCTGCGGCCGGGGCGGGTCCAGCGCTGGCGGGAGGGGCCCTGATGGAGCCCTTCGCCCGCCTGGTGTGGCTGGATCGGTCGGCCGCCGCCGTGCCCCTGGATCGGTCGATCCCCCTCACGATCGGCCGGGATCCCGCCAATCGGCTCTGCCTGGCCCAGGAACCCGGCCTCTCGCGTCACCACGCCGAGCTGCGCCCCGGCGGCGCCGGCCAATGGCTGGTGTGCGACCTGGGGAGCAGCAACGGCACCACCGTGGAGGGGGAACGGCTGAGTGGTTGCCGGCTCCTGGCCCCTGGCGACCGGATTCGGCTGGGTCGCAGGGGGCCCTGGTTGCAATTTCTTACGGGGGAGCCCGCCGCGGCCCCGTCGGCCCCGGGGGAGCTATCCCCCCCTCTCGCCTTCCCCCCCCTCCCCGCATCGGATGCGGCAGCCGCCAGCCCGGCGGCGCAGGCCGGCACCATCAGGGTGGCCGGCAGGGCCCTTCGCCTCGATCAGATCCGCGCCGTGGAGGTGCGCAGCGAAGCCCTGCATCCCCACGGGTTCAGCTGGTGGGTGCTGGCCTGCCTGGGGGGACTGCTGCTGCTGCCCTTCCCCCTGATCTTCTGGCCCTGGCAGGCGGCGGCGCTGGCCCTGGCGCTGCTGCTGGCCCGCCGTCAGGAGCACATCTTGCTGCTCACCCTGCGGGACGGCCGGGCTCATCGCCATCGCTTCGCCGATCGACCCGCCGCCCTGGCCCACCGCAAGGGCGTGCGCCGGGCCCTCGGTCAGGACCCGGAGGCCTGATCCCTCCCCATGGCCTGGATCCTGCCCCTTGCCACCAGCCACCGCTTCGGCGGGATCGATGTCCCGGTGCGGATTTTGCGGGGGCTGGGTGGCGGCAGCCAGGGCCAGGTGTTCGAGGTGGCGGTTGGCGAGGAGGCCCTGGCTCTCAAGTGGTATTTCCCCACTTTTCTGCGGCGCGATCCGGGCCTGGCGGAACGGCTGGCCGAAAGCATCCGCCGTGGCTCCCCGAATGGCGATTTTCTCTGGCCCCTGGCCCTGGTGCGCCCCACCGGGGCCGACCCCGCCACGCTCGGCGGCGCGACCTCGGGTTTCGGCTACCTGATGCCCCTGCGGCCGGCTGGCTTTCAGGGGGCCGTGGAACACGCCGCCGGCCGGCTCACGATCAGCCTCCAGAATGTGCTGCGCAGCGCCTTCTTCCTGGCCCGCGGCTTCCATGCCCTGCACAGCCTGGGCCTCTGCTACAAGGACGTTTCCCTCGGCAATGTCTTCCTCGACGCGGGCCGGGGGCGGATTCTGATCGGCGACAACGACAACGTGGAGGTGAGCGGCCGCGGCGGTGGCGCCGTGGTGGGCACCTGGGGCTTCATGGCGCCTGAGGTGGCCCTTGGCCGCTCCCGCCCCGACGGCGGCTCGGATCTCTTCTCCCTGGCTGTTCTGCTGTTCCACCTGCTCACCCGCCACGATCCCTTCAAAGGCGCCCTGGAGCGCGCGATTCCCTGCCTGGATCTCCCGGCCCGCCGCCGTCTCTATGCGGAAGAGCCGCTGTTTGTTTTCGACCCGCGCGATGGCCGCAATCGCCCCGATCCGATCGAGCACGCGGCGGCCCTGCTCACCTGGCCCCTCTACCCCCGGGCGCTCCAGCAACTGTTCGAGCGCAGCTTCGGCCCGGGGTTGAGCGATCCCCGCAGCCGCACCCTCACCGGCCAGTGGTGCCAGCAGCTCGCTGCCACCCTCGACCAGCGGCGGCTCTGCCCGAACTGCGCCGAGGAGAATCTGCTGGATGTCCGGCTCAGCGGGCTGTGTCGCTCCTGCGGAGTCCCCCTGCTGCCGCCGATGCGGATGCGCACCGCGGCGGGCCTGGTGGCCGTGGCCGCCGGCAACGAACTCCACCCCCACCATTTCGATGTCCTGCTCGCCGAAGACCTGGACCATCCACTGGCCCGGATGGTGGCCCACCCCCGCCGCCCCCATCTGCTGGGTCTGGAGAATCTCTCTCCCTATCCCTGGACCCTGACGCTGCTGGGAGGCCAGGCGATTGCCGTAGCTCCCGGCGAAACGGGTAGCCTCGCCCAGGCGGCGACGCTCACCACATCGGACGGGGAGGTCACGATCGAACGGCCTGATGAACCGTCGGTGGAAGCGTCACCTCGCTGAAGGACTCCAGGGCCCCGAGCGAAACCGGCCCAGCGCCAGGGCCCGGCCAACCCCGGCGCGTTCCACCTGGTCCTCTCACCTTCACCGGAGCGGCCTAGAGCAGCCCCGAGAAGACCAGAGCGGACCCGAACTTCTGGCTTCGGGTTCGGGTTTTGGCCTCCGGGGGCCCTTCGCTCCAGCCCCACCCCTCCCCGAGCGAGCCTCGTTGTTCGCTTCCCTCCGCCTCCTTCCTCCCCGAAGCCGTCCTTCATTCCCGAACCCTCCTTCCTCCCCGAAGCCGTCCTTCATTCCCGAACCCGCCTTTCTTTCCTTAACCCGCCATCGGACCTCCGAGCTGGTTCCCGTTCCCCCCGCCCCAGACCCAGCGCTGCGCCCCGATGGCTTTCCCCAATGTCCGGCTGGCGAGTCGACCGCTCCACTTCATCTACCTCTGCGACTGTTCTGGCTCGATGGAGGCCCAGGGCAAGATCGAGTCGCTCAATCAGGCGATCCGTCAGTCCCTGCCGGGGATGGCGGCGGTGGCCAGCGACAACCCCGAAGCCCGCGTGCTGGTGCGGGCGGTGCGCTTCGCCGACCGGGCCGCCTGGCACATCCCCACCCCCACCCCGGTGGAGGAGCTGGAGTGGATCGACCTGCGGGCCGGGGGGGTGACGGCGATGGGAGAGGCGCTTGAGCTCCTTGCCGCTGAGCTACGCAGCCCCCCGATGGAGCAGCGGGCCCTGCCGCCGGTGCTGGTGCTGATCTCCGATGGCCAGCCCACCGACGACTTCGAGGCGGGGCTGGCCGCCCTGATGGCCGAGCCCTGGGCGCGGCGGGCCGTGCGGCTGGCGATCGCCATGGGTCATGACGCCGATGGCGAGGTGCTGCAGCGCTTCATCGATTCGGACCCTGCCCGTGGATCCGCCGGCGGGGCCCTGCCTCCGGGCGAGGTGCCTGGAGGCAGTGGGGAGATGCCCCGCCATGGGCCGGGCCGCTCGCCGCGGCGCCCCCTGCAGGCCGCCAACGCCACCACCCTGGCCCGCTACATCCAGTGGGCCTCCACGGCCGTGGTGGGGGCCGCCTCCAGCAGTGCCAGTCGCCTGGCGGATGCCGCCGCCAGTCAGGAGGCCGTACCCCTGCCGGATCTTCCCCCCACCGAGCTCGACCCGCTCGACGAACCCGACCCCCTCAAGTGGTGAGCAGGCCATGTTGAGGCGGTGGCTGGTTCCTGGGGTGTGCACCCGCCGGGGCTCCGCCCATCGGCGGCGCGGCCAGCCGTGCCAGGACGCCACGCTGCAGCGGGCCTTGACCCTGCCCGGCGGCCTGCCCCTCACCCTGCTGGCGGTGGCCGATGGCCATGGGGGCCAAGCCCACTACCACAGTGATGTGGGCAGTGCCCTGGCCTGTGCGGCCGCCGTCGAGGTGGTAGCGGACGCTTTGGCCCGCCTGCCGGCCGGAACGGCCCCGCCGGCAGGGGCGGATCTGTTGGCGCTGCGGCGCTGGCTGGCCGAGGATCTTCCTCACGCCCTTCAACAGCACTGGCTGGCGGCGGTGCGGCAGCACTGGCTGGCGGGCCCCGGCGAGGGGGAGGGCGGCGTCCCCTTCTCGCCGGTTCCCTATGGCTCCACCCTGGGGCTGCTGCTGCTGACGCCCCGCTGGTGGGCCCTGGCCGGTCTGGGTGACTGGGATCTGGTGCGGGTGGATCCGGCGGGGACGGCTGAACTGCTCAGCCAGGAGCTGGGTGCCCCCGGGGCGGGGGAGGCCACCGCCAGCCTCTGCCAGGAGGGGGCGGCGCTGGGCGGCTGGTTTCGTTCCTGGGTGTGGCCCCTCGAGGACGAGGTGCTCCCGTTTTCCCTGGTGCTCAGCACCGATGGCATCCGCAAATCCTGTGCGAGTGATGCCGATTTCCTGGCCCTGACTGCTTGGCTGGCGGCAGGGCCGGATTCCACCGCCGCCGCCTGCGACACCGCGGCTTCCGATTCCGCGCACCCCGATTCCGCGCCCACTGATGCCGCGCACCCCGATGCGGCGCACCCGGATACCGCCCACTCCGGCATCGGCGGCTCCGATACCGGCGAAGGGGTTGCTGGGGTCGAAGCCTTCCTGGCAGAGGCCCTCGATCGGATCAGTGCCGAGGGCTGCGGGGATGACGTGAGTGTGGCGATCGGACGCTGGCAGGCCGGGGAACCGGCACCGCCCCCATCCGACCCTTCGGCGGCGGCGGTGCCGGCGCCGGTTCCCCGGCCCCCCCTCAGGGTGCTGCCGCTCCTGCTCACCGGCACTCTGGCCCTGATAATCGGCGTTGCCCTGGGGCAGCGGCTCCCGCTCGCCTCGGCGCCTCAAGGGCCGCCGCTGGTGCCGCGGCCGAACTGGCCGCAGGCCGGCCGCGAGCCCCTGCGCCGCGAGGTGGGGCGCCTCTGCGGCGACCCGGCTCTGCTGGTTCCCAGCCTGCAGAGCCGCCACAGCCAGGTGCAGGGGCTGCGCCACGGCACGCTCCGGCCGGAGACCCTCCTGATCGATAGGGCCCGCGATCCCCTCGGCGCCCTGATCGCGGCCAGCTTCCTGGACCACCATCACGAAGCGGGCCGCCAGAATGAGTTGCCCTCCCTCGGGCTGTGTCCTGCCCTGCGGTCGGCCCTAGGGAGCCTCTGGCTTCCTGCCGCTCCCCCAGCGATCCAGCCCGCCATGGGCCCGACCTCCCGCCGCCCTTCCCCCTGATCTCCCTACACGAGCTTGGGGTGCGGCTGCGGGAGATCCTGGGGCAGGAGCGGGCCCGGGTGGTGGCCAGCGCCTTCGGCATGGTGGTCGATCCGCGCAGCCCCAGCCCCTGAGCGGGCCGCGACCATCAAAAAAGGCGGCCGCAGGGCCGCCTCCAGAAAATCGGCAAGCTGCCGCAACTCAGGCGGTACCGCAGAAGGTGATGTCGGGGAACTTGAGCTTGGCTTCATCGAGGGATTTGCCGCGGCCTTCCTCCTGCCAGTAGTTGATCACCTCGGTGGCCTTGTTGAGGATCTCGACGCGCTCGTTGTCGGTGATCCAGCTCTTGCCTTCCAGCTCGCCCTTGAGGGTTTCCCAGGCATCTTCCCGGGGCCAGAAGAAGTAGGCGGTGAGGGGGCTGGGGCCGCCGCCCACGATCTGATCCACCGCCAGGGCGACGTTGTCGGGCAGCCAGAGGATCTTCAACAGAAAGCGACCTTCATCGGCCTTGGGGGTATAGCCGGAAGGAACGCCGTCCTCGTCGATGGTGGCGGTGGCCAGGGCCGCGCTGCCGCCCCGCATCACCGGCCGTCCTTCGGTGGTCACGGCCGGAGCGTCCGCCTCGGCCCCGGCAGCAGCGCTCAGCTCAGCCGCACCAACGGCGCTCTCGGATGCTGTCATGGTCTCGGAACTCAAGGGACGCGCAGGCAAACAACTAGCCTACCAGCCGCATCGGAGCTCTCCCTGTTCCCCCGCGCCCTTCTGCTCTTCGACATCGATGGCGTGATCCGGGATGTGGGCGGCAGCTATCGCCGCGCCATCGTGGAGACGGTGCACCATTACAGCGGCTGGCGCCCGGATCCGGCCGAGATCGACGCCCTCAAGGCGGAGGGCTGCTGGAACAACGACTGGGAGGCCTCGCTGGAGCTGCTGCGGCGGCATCGCAGCTCGAGCGACGTCGCCGCCCGCTCCGGTGATGCAGCGATACGACCGGCCGGACTGGAGTCCTCAGCGGGGTCTGCCGGAACGCTGTTCCCGGCACGATCCGTGGCAACCCCAGGGGCCACGTCGCCACTGTTTTCGCCATCGCCACCGTTATCGCCATCGCCAGCGCCGGTGCCAGCGCCCCTGCCCTCCCTGGCGGATCTGGTGGAGGTGTTCGGCGGCTTCTATTTCGGTGGCGACCCCGACGGCGACCCGGCTCTCTGGCGCGGCTTCATCGGCAGCGAGCCGCTGCTGGTGGAGCCTGCCTTCTTCGCCGATCTCCAGGCGGCCGGCATCGCCTGGGGCTTCGTGAGTGGCGCCGAGCCCCCTTCGGTGCGCTACGTGCTGGAGCAGCGGCTGGGGTTGCTGGATCCGCCGCGGATCGCCATGGGGGATGCTCCCGACAAGCCCGATCCCACCGGCTTTCTCCGACTGGCCGAGCGGCTGCTGGTCGAGGGCGCCGGCAGCGGCCTCGGGGCGGCCGCACCGCCGGTGGCCTACCTGGGGGACACGGTGGCCGATGTGCTGACCGTGGAGCGGGCCCGGCAGGTCGTCCCTCAGCAGCGCTTCCTCAGCCTGGCGGTGGCGCCGCCCCACCTGCAGGGCCCGGAGCATCTGGAGGCCCGCCACGCCTACGAGGAGCGGCTGCGCCAGGCCGGAGCTGACCGGATCCTGCCGGCCACCGCCGCGGTGCTCGCCAACCTCGAAGCCCTGCTGACGCAGGCCTGAAGGTGCCCGCCGGGCCTCAGCGCTCCATCGCCGCCGGCGCCTTCAGGGCCGATGCCGTGAGGTTCTCGTGGCCCCGATCGGTCACGGCCACATCGTCTTCGATGCGGATGCCGATGCCCTTCCAGCGCTCCTCGATGGCGGGCTGGCCCTCCGGCACCGCAAGTCGATCGCTCACGTAGAGGCCGGGCTCCACCGTGAGCACCATGCCCTCCTCCAGCTCCACGTGGTGTTCGCCGAGCCGGTAGGCCCCCACATCGTGCACATCGAGGCCGAGCCAATGGCCGGTGCGGTGCATGTAGAGGTGGCGATAGGCGCCCTGTTCGATGATCCCGTCCACCGCGCCCGCCAGCAGGCCCAGATCCACCAGCCCGGCCACCAGCACCTGCACGGCGGTGTCATGCACCCCCTCGGCCGTCTGCCCGGGCGCTACCGCCGCCACGGCCGCCTCCTGGGCCGCCAGCACCAGCTCGTAGAGGGCCCGCTGCTCGCCGCTGAAGCGGCCGTTGATCGGGAAGGTGCGGGTGATGTCGCCGTTGTAATAGTCGTTGAGGGAACAACCGGCGTCAATCAGCAGCAGGTCGCCATCGCGCAGGGGGGCATTGTTGCTCGTGTAGTGCAGCACGCAGGCGTTATCGCCGCCGGCCACGATCGAGCCGTAGGCGGTACCGCGGGCGCCCTGCTCGAGGAAATGCTGTTCGATCACGGCCTGCACCTGCCGTTCGTTGAGTCCGGGCCGCACCACCTGGCGGGCAAGCTCATGGGCCTCGGCCGAGATGCGGGCCGCTTCCCGCATCCGCCCCAGTTCGTGGGGGGATTTGCGCAGCCGCAACTCGTGCAGCAGCGAACAGGGGGCAACCAGTCCAAGGGCGGCGCGGCCACTGCGGGGGGCCCGATCGAGCTGGCTGCTCCAGGCCTTCAGCACCAGGGGCTCCACGGCCGGGTGGCGACCCACCCGGAAAGCGATGCCTTCGGCCCCGTCGAGATAGCCCGACAGTCGCTCCGCCAGCTCGGTGATCGGGTGGGCTAGATCGGCACCAAAGCGCTCCACCGCCCCCTCGCAGCCCCAGCGGAACCCATTCCAGACCTCAGCGCTGGCTTCCTTGGCCGCCACGAAGAGCACAAAGGGGTTGTCCGGTTTGTGGGGCAGGAACAGGGCCACCGCCCCGGGCTCATCGAAACCGGTGAGATACCAGAAGTCGCTGTTCTGGCGGAAGGGGTGCTCCACATCGGCGTGGTGGGTCACCAGGGGGGCCGCCGGAATCACCGCGGCCGCGCCACCGAGGCGATGGAGGAAGCGGTCCCGCCGGTCGGCGAACAGGGCCGGATCGGAGCTGGTGGCGGTGGCTTGGGGCACGGGCAGCGGATGGAACGGGGTGCGCGCAGGCCTGGGCGGCCCGGCAACCCCGGGTGGCGATGCCTCAACCCTATGGCCTGACTCGGTTGGGCGCGGGGCCGTGTCGGTTGGGCGCGGGGCCGTGATCGATGCCGGCCATGCGCCGGTCCGACCATCCCTACGGCGCAGGGTGCGCATCAGCGATTAAATACGGATATCGCTCTGATTCCCACCCCCGTGCCGATCGTTGAGCCGGCCGCAGCGCCGGCCGCCCGATGAACGACCTGCTGCTGCTGGCCCTGGTGGTGGCATTGATGCTGGTGGGCTCCTTCTTCTGCTCCGGTGTGGAGGCGGCCCTGCTCACCGTGAACCCGGTGAAGGTGCATGAGCTGGCGCGGCGCGAGCGGGCCGTGGCGGGGGCGCGCGAGCTCGAGCGACTCCGTCAGCGGCTCGGGCGCACCCTGGCGGTACTCGTGATCGCCAACAATGTCTTCAATATCTTCGGCAGCATCATGGTGGGCGGTTTCGCCGCCTCGGTCTTCAGCCAACGCGGCATCAGCGGACCCGCCCTGCCGCTCTTCTCGGTGGGTCTCACGGTGCTGCTGATCCTGTTGGGCGAGATCCTGCCCAAGTCGATCGGCACCCGTTTAGCCCTGCCCGTGGCCCTCAGCACCGCACCGGCCGTGGGGCTGGTGGTGTGGCTGATGGCGCCGGTGGTGCTGTTGCTCGAGCGGGTGCTGCCCTCGATCACCGCCGAGAACGAGATCAGCACCGATGAGGAGGAGATCCGCCAGCTGGCCCGGCTCGGCTCCCAGAAGGGGCACATCGAGGCCGACGAGGCGGCGATGATCGCCAAGGTGTTCCAGCTCAACGACCTGACCGCCCGCGACCTGATGGTGCCCCGGGTGGCCGCCCCCACCCTCGATGGCCTCGCCACCCTGGCCGAGCAGCGGCCGTTGCTGCTGGGCCAGCCGGCCCCCTGGTGGGTGGTGCTGGGTGAGGAGGTAGATGAGGTGCTGGGCGTGGCGAGCCGGGAGCGGTTTCTGACCCTGCTGCTGGAGGGCCAGGGGGAGGCCCGCGTGGCCGACCTGGTGGATCCGGTGGAGTTCGTGCCCGAGATGATCCGCGCCGACCGCCTGCTCACCAGCTTCCGCCGCAACAGCTCCGGGGTGAAGGTGGTGGTCGATGAATTCGGCGGTTTCGTGGGGGTGATCGGTCCGGAGGCCGTTCTGGCCATGCTGGCCGGCTGGCGGCGCCGTCCCCCCGGCGGCCCGGAGCTGGGGCCATGACCCAGACACGCCCCCCGAAGGTCACCGCCGCGGCAGGCTCTCGGCCCCCCACCGCGGAACGGCAGGCCACACCCCGGGAGCCGTCGCCCGTCGCTCCCCCCACCCCGGAGCGCTGTCGCCTGCTCCTGCAGCGCTGGCGCGCCGAGCTCGAACTCAGCCCGCGGGAGGGCAGCCAGTTGGCCCCCGAGCTGGCGGGCCTCGATCGTCAGCTGGCCCGACTCGAGCAGCGGCGGCCGCGGGTGGCCGTGTTCGGCCGCGTGGGGGTGGGCAAGTCGAGCCTGCTCAATGCCCTGCTGGTGGAAGCCAGCTTCGCCACCGATGTGGCCCACGGCTGCACCCGCCACCAGCAGGCACGCCCCTGGAAGCGGGCGGTGCCGGGCCTGGCGGGTGTGGAGCTGGTGGACACGCCGGGCATCGATGAGATCGCCGCCGCCGCCAGGGCGCGGCTGGCATCCCGAGTGGCCCTGGGATCCGATCTGGTGCTGCTGGTGCTCGATGCCGACCTGGGCCGGGTGGAGATCGAAGCCCTTGAAACCCTGCTCGCCAGCGGCAAGCCGCTGCTGTTGGTGCTCAACCGCAGCGACTGCTGGCCCGCCGACGAGCTGCCGGCCCTGCAGGCCAGCATCCGCCGCCGCCTGCCTGCCGCAGCGGCCCATCTCGAGCCGATCGTGGTGGCGGCGGCGCCGCGGCAGCCGCGGCTGCTGGCCGACGGCCGGGTGCGCAGCGAGGCGGCTGCCCCCCGGATCGCCCCGCTGGAGGCGGCCCTGCTTGATCTGCTGGAGCGGCACGGCCCCCTGCTGCTCGCCCTCAATGCCCTGCGGGCCGCCGATCGCTTCAGCCAGGCCTTGCACCGTGCCCGGCTCCAGCACGGGCGCCGCCAGGCCCAGGAGCTGATCGGTCGCTTCGCCGTGGCCAAGGCCGCCGGCGTGGCGGTAAATCCCCTGGTGCTGCTGGATCTGGCCGGCGGCATCGCCTGCGACAGCGCCCTGGTGCTGCAGCTCTGCCAGCTCTACGGCCTGCCGATGGGCCGCCGCGGCGCCCGAGCGCTGCTGGCTCGCCTCTCCGGCCACAACGCCCTGCTGGGGGGAGCCCAGCTCGGGCTGCAGCTGGTGCTGGGTGGCCTGCGCCAGCTGCTGTTGCTGGCGGCGCCGCTCAGCGGCGGGCTGAGTCTGGCGCCGGCGGCACCGGTGGCCCTGGCCCAGGCGGCCCTGGCGGTGCACACCACCCGGCGCACTGGGCGGCTGGCGGCGGCCGAACTGCTGCGCTCCGCCACCGCCGCGGGCCAGCCGGGCGCCCTGCTGCGGCGCCTGCTGGCCCAGGACCCCGACACCCGCCATTGGTTGCGGGCCTGGCAGGCGGCGGGGCCGGGCGATGGCCCGATCGAACCACTGCTGCCCTGAACACCGTGGCGATCGCCCTGTTCGGCACCAGCGCCGATCCCCCCACCGAAGGCCATCGCGTGCTGCTGCAGGGGCTGCTCAGCCTCTATCCCCGCGTGGCCACCTGGGCCAGCGACAACCCCCAGAAGCACCATGGCGCTCCCCTGGCCCTGCGTGCCGAGTTGCTGGGGGCTCTGGTGGCAGCCATCCACGACCCTCGCCTCAGCCTGGAGCAGGAGCTCAGCAGCCCCTGGGCGATCGAGACCCTGGAGCGGGCGGCGCGTCAGTGGCCCGACGAGCCGCTGGTGTTCGTGGTGGGGAGCGATCTGGTGGCCCAGATCCCCCGCTGGCGCGAGGCCTCCCGGCTGCTCGTCGGCTGCCGGCTGGCGATCGCCCCCCGGGGCGGCTGGCCCGTGCGCAGCGAGGAGCTCGAAGCCTTGCGGCGGCTCGGCGCCCGCCTTGAGGTGCTCGATCTGCAGGTGCCGGCCACCGCCAGCAGCCGGGTGCGCCAGCAGGCCGCCAGCGCGCCCCGGACCAGCCCAGGGACCCAGGCCGCCTCCCGCCCCCCCCAGCCTTCCGCCGCGAACCCTTCCGCCGCGAACACTCCCGGCGCTGATCCGCCAGCGGATCCATCGGCCGCCTCGTTCCCGGCAGGGCTCCCCGGCCCCGCGGATCCCCTGCAGGAGGTGCCGCCGGCCCTGCGGCCGGTGCTGCTGGAGCACAATCTCTACGGTCTGCAAGGGCCGCTCCCTCCACCCGACCGCTCCTGATGCGCCTGGCCCTCGCCCAGCTCGATGCCTTGGTGGGGGATCTGGTGGGGAATGGCGAACGGATCCTGAACGCCTGCCGCCGGGCCGCCGGGGCCGGGGCCCGGCTGGTGCTCACCCCGGAGCTCTCGCTTTGGGGCTATCCCCCCCGCGACCTGCTGCTGCGCCCCTCCCTGCTCGAGGCCCAGAGCCGGGCCCTGGAGAGCCTGGCGGCGGAGATGCCGGCGGGGACTGGCGTGCTGGTGGGCATAGTCGATCCGATCCCCGGTTCCGAGCGGCCGGCGCTCTACAACGCCGTGGCCCTGGTGGAGGCCGGCGGCTGGCGGGTGGTGGGCCGCAAGCGGCTGCTGCCCAGCTACGACGTGTTCGATGAGCGCCGCTACTTCCGCCCCGCCGAGGCGCCGTCGCTGCTGGAGCTGGGCAGCGAGGGCCGCACCTGGCGGTTGGGCCTCACCATCTGCGAGGACCTCTGGGTGGAGGAGGAGCTGCAGGGCCATCGCCTGGCGGGCGCCGATCCGATCGCCGATCTGCAGGTGCAGCGCCTGGATCTGCTGCTCAACCTTTCGGCTTCTCCCTTTGGCCAGGGCAAGGCCGCCCTGCGGCGCCGCCTGGCTGCGCGGGCCGCCACCCGGCTGGGGGTGCCGGTGGTGTACGTGAACCAGGTGGGCGGCAACGACGAGCTGGTGTTCGACGGGGCCGGCTTCGTGGTGGACGCGGCCGGCGAGGTCGTGCTGCAGCAGGCCTGGTCGGCGGAGGATCTGAGGGTGTGGGATCCGGTGGGCCCGCCTGCTCCCCTGCCCCTGGCCGAACCGGAGGCACCCGAGCAGCTGCTGCGCGCCCTGGTGCTCGGCGTGCGCGACTACGCCCGCAAGTGCGGCTTCCGCGGCGCCCTGCTCGGGCTCAGCGGCGGCATCGATTCGGCCCTGGTGGCGGTGATCGCCTGCGCCGCCCTCGGCGCTGAGCGGGTGCGGGCGCTGCGGATGCCGTCTCCCTGGAGCTCGGAGGGGTCGCTCACCGATGCGGCCGATCTGGCGGCGCGACTGGGCCTGGCGCTGGACACGGTGCCGATCGCCCCGCTGATGGAGGCGATGGAGGGGGCCCTCACGCCGGCGCTCGGGGGCCCCCCGGCCGGGCTCACCGCCGAGAACCTGCAGTCGCGGCTGCGGGGCACCCTATTGATGGCGGTGGCCAACCAGGAGGGGCAGTTGCTGCTCTCCACCGGCAACAAATCGGAGCTGGCGGTGGGCTATTGCACCCTTTATGGCGACATGAACGGCGGCCTGGCCGTGATCGGCGACCTCTACAAGACCACCGTGTTCCGGCTCTGCGCCTGGCTGGATGCGCCGGAGTCCGCCGCCTGCCGCGCCGCCCTGGGCCTGCCGGCCGAGGGGGAACTGATCGGCGCGGTGATCCGCAGCAAGCCCCCAAGCGCCGAGCTCCGCCCCGACCAGCGCGACAGCGATTCGCTGCCCGACTACGCCGTGCTCGATCCGATCCTCAAGGCGCTGGTGGAGGAGCTGGCCAGCCCCGAGCAGCTGGTGGCCGCCGGCGCCGATGCGGCCCTGGTGGCGCGGGTGGCCGCCCTGCTGCGGCGCGCCGAGTTCAAACGCCGCCAGGCGCCGCCGGCCCTCAAGGTGAGTGGCCGAGCCTTCGGCAGCGGCTGGCGCTTCCCGATCGCGGCGGGGGGATGAACCTCGAACGTTCCGAGCCCCCATCAGCGGGGCGATCGCCCGAGCACCGCGCCCCGAAGCGGATCTGATTCATGCGGCGCAGCAAACTGGGCTGGGTTCAGGGGCAGAGATCGACCCCGACCAGCTCCAGCTGATGGATCACCTCGATGGCCAGCACCGCCTCCTCTAGCTGCTGGCGCTGGCTCAGCGGCACCCCGGCCAGATCGCCATCGCCGAAGAACAGCAGCGCCTTCAGGCACTCACTGATCGGGAAGGTTGGTCCGTAAAGCGCCCTGGCTCCGGCCAGACCATCGGCAAGCGCCAGGCCTGATTGGAGCAGCACCGTCACGTCGTCGTAGTCCTTCCGTTCGGCCCGCTGGAGCATCACCTTGAGTTTGGTGGCCAACAGGTCGAGGGGGGAGGCCACCAAGGCCACACCATCCCCACTGGGATCCGGATCCTGCAGCCGGCCGATCGCGAGCCCCCCGAAGAACGACACCTTCACGGCGGTCTCCTGGTCTGCCGCTCGCTCGGTCTGCCTGGAGAGGGCGGGCTCGGTGCTGAGCACCGTGAGGGTTTCGGGCTGGTCCTGCAGCACCCGGGCATCGGGCAGCCAGGGCAGGGCTCGGGCCAAAGCGAGCCGATCGAGGGGCCGGGCGCTGAAGAAATCGAAATCCACCGAGACCCGATGGCCGTAGCGCAGGGCGATAGCCGTACCGCCGTAGAGTACGAAGCCATTCCGGGCCAGCGGTGACAACGAGGGCCAGAGCAGGCGCTGCCGCTCCGGCAGGATATTTAGCCGGGGGAGAAACACGCTCAAGCTCCGAAGCGGCGAATGGGGAGCGGCGGCACCGGAGCCGAGGGGTGCCGATGGAGCTTGCGGTGCCAGTACGTCCAGGAGCGCGGCGAGAACCAGCCCGCCTCGGCCCGCTGCAGCACCTCCGCCAGCCGGCGATCCCCCAGCCCCTGCCGGAGGCGCTGCACCATCTCGAAATCGCCGAGTTCCATCACCTGGGCGATCACCCGATCCGGCCGGCGCAGCGCCTGCTCGGGGGGGTGCCACCAGATCAGCTGGGCCGCCATCGGCCGGAGCAGGTCCTCCACCTCGGCCGGCGAGAGGGGAGCAGCGGGTTCGAGCATCGCGGGGCAGCCGGGTGGCCTGCTCAAACGCTAACGCGCTCGATGTTCGCCAGCCCCGCGCCCTGACGCCTTCCACGTGTTTGCGGCCGACGCGGATCAGGGGCCGTGAGGGCCGGCGGCCTGAAGGGGGCAGGCGGGCATGGCGGCTGCGCCAAACTCAGCTCCAACCAACAACGTTCACCGCCCCACACCCCTATGGCCATCCGCAAGTCGGAGCTGTATTCGAGCCTCTGGGCCAGCTGCGATGCCCTGCGGGGCGGCATGGATGCCAGCCAGTACAAGGACTATGTGCTTGTGTTGCTGTTCCTCAAGTACATCAGCGACAAGTTCGCCGGCCAGCCCTATGCGCCGCTGGTGATTCCTGAGGGCTCCAGCTTTGCCGACATGGTGGCCCTCAAGGGAAAGGCGGAGATCGGCGATCGGATCAACAAGCAGATCATTGCGCCGCTGGTGGCGGCGAACCAGCAGCTGAGCCAGAGCGATTTTCCCGATTTCAACGACCAGGCCAAGCTGGGAGGCGGCAAGGAGTTGGTGGAGCGCCTCACCGATCTGATCGCCATCTTCGAAGCTCCGGCGCTCAACTTCTCCCGCAACCGGGCCGACGACGACGACATCCTGGGCGATGCCTACGAATATCTGATGCGCCACTTCGCCGTGGAGAGCGGCAAAAGCAAGGGGCAATTCCTCACACCTGCCGAAGTGAGCCGCGTGAAGGCCCAGGTGCTGCAGATCGATACCGAAGCAGTGTCGGCCTCCACCACCGTGTGTGATCCGTTCTGCGGCTCAGGGTCGTTGCTGCTCAAGGTGGCCGCCCAGGCGGGCCGACCGGTGACGCTCTACGGCCAGGAGAAGGACGCCGCCACCAGCGGCCTGGCGCGGATGAACATGATCCTGCACGGCAACCCCACCGCGATCATCTGGCAGGGCAACACCCTGGCGGATCCGAAACTCAAGGAGGGCGAGCAGCTCAAGCAGTTCGACTACGTGGTGGCCAATCCACCTTTTTCGGACAAGCGTTGGAGCACAGGGTTAGATGCCGCCAAGGATCCCCACAGCCGCTTCGAGGGCTTCGGCATCCCACCGGCCAAGCAGGGCGACTACGCCTACCTGCTGCACATCGTGCGCACGCTCAAAAGCACGGGCCGGGGCAGCTGCATCCTTCCCCACGGCGTGCTGTTCAGGGGCAACGCCGAAGCCGAGATCCGCAAGAACCTGATCCAGCGGGGATTGATCCAGGGCATCATCGGCCTGCCCGCCAATTTGTTCTATGGCACCGGCATCCCCGCCTGCATCCTGGTGATCGACAAACGCGAGGCCGGCAGCCGCGAAGGGATCTTCCTGGTGGATGCCAGCAAGGGCTTCATCAAGGACGGCCCCAAGAATCGCCTGCGCGAGCGCGACATCCACAAGATCGTGGATGTGTTCACCCGTCAGCTGGAGCTGCCCGGTTATTCACGCTTCGTGCCCAATGAGGAGATCGCCGGGCACGACTACAACCTCAACCTGCCCCGCTATATCGATAGTTCCGAAGCGGAAGACCTGCAGGACATCGAGGCCCACCTGCGCGGCGGCATCCCCGAGCGCGATGTCGACGCTCTGCAGGCCTACTGGCAGGTGTGCCCGCAACTGCGGGAGGCCCTGTTCCGGCCGCTGCGGCCCGGTTATCTGGAGCTTGCGGTGCCACCGGCTGAGCTGAAGGCCTCGATCACCTCCCATCCCCAGTTCGCTGGCTTCCTGGCTGGCATGGCGGAGCGTTTTAAGGCCTGGCGCCAGCAGTCGGCGAATGGGCTGCTGCTGAGGCTGAAGCCAGGTTGCCACCCGAAAGCAGTGATCCGTGAGCTGGCTGAAGACCTGCTGATGGAGTATCAGAACCTGCCGCTCATTGATGCCTATGCCGTGTATCAGCTATTACTGGACCAGTGGACTGACTTCATGCAGGACGACGTCTACACAATCAGCGCCGACGGCTGGCGTGCCGAGCCCCAGCGCATTCTGGAGACCAGCAAGAACGGGAAGACCAAGGACAAAGGCTGGGCCTGCGACCTGGTGCCCAAGGAGCTCGTGGTACAGCGTTTTTTGGGGGACGAGCTGGAGGTGATCGAGGAGCTGAGCGCCCAGCTGGAGGAAGCCAGCAGCCGCCTGGCCGAGCTGGAGGAAGAACACGGCGGCGAGGAGGGGGTGTTCGCCGAGCTGGACAAACTGACCAAGGGCAATGTCCATGCCCGCATCCTCGAGATTCACCAGGATCCTGAGGCGAAGGAGGAAGTGGCCGTGCTGGATGAGTGGCTGTTGCTGAATGGGGAAGTCCCGAGCCTCAAACGCCTCCTCAAGGCCGCCGAAGCCGAGCTCGACGACCAGGCCTACGGCTTCTACGACGACCTGACGGAGGCCGAGGTGCGAGAGCTGGTGGTGCAGGGCAAATGGCTGGCCAGCCTGGAGCAGGCGGTGGCCTCCGAGGTGGAACGGGTGAGCCAGGCCCTCACTAGCCGCCTCAAAGAGCTGGGCGAACGCTACGGCGAGGCGCTACCGGTGATCAGCCAGCGGGTTGAGGAGCTGGAGGCGCGGGTGGCCGGGCACCTAGAGCGGATGGGGTTCGCATGGAATTGAAGCCGGGCTACAAGCAGACAGAGGTGGGGGTGATCCCAGAGGATTGGGAGGTACGGCGCCTTTCTGATCTCGCACAAATCCGATCAGGGATCGCCAAGAATTCAAATGCCAGCCTCTCCAACCCCGTAACCGCTCCTTATCTACGAGTCGCAAATGTCCAAGACGGGTTTTTAGACCTTGGGGAAGTCAGCTCAATCTCGATTGGACGAGATGACTTGGAACGCTATCTTCTCAGGCCTGGCGACGTACTAATGAATGAGGGCGGCGACCTTGACAAGCTTGGGAGGGGGGCTATCTGGCGAGGCGAGCTAAAACAATGCATTCACCAGAATCACGTCTTCGCAATCCGGTGCACAGCAGCACTGCTGCCAGAGTTCCTAAATGTATGGGCTTCCGGGAAAGTGGCGCGTAGATACTTTGTCGTTGCTGGCAAGCAAACTACAAACCTTGCTTCAATCAACAAGACTGCTATAGGCGGACTCCCCATTGCCCTGCCAAGCCCTAGAGAACAGCAGAAGATTTTCGAAGCAATAGACAGTTTATCCGCCCATGAGGCCTCAATTGAGGTTTTAATTGCAAAGAAGAGTCAAGTCAAGCAAGCCGCCATGCAGGAGCTGCTCACCGGCAAGCAGCGGCTGCCGGGGTTTGAGGGGGAGTGGGAGAGGGCACGCCTCGGCGAGTTGTTTAAGTTCAAAAATGGACTGAATAAGGCAAAAGATTTTTTCGGCAAGGGCACGCCAATAGTCAACTACATGGATGTATTCAATAGTTCCGCTATCTACGTGTCAGCCCTGCGTGGGCGAGTGTTGCTAACCAAGCAAGAGCGGCAAGCATTCGACGTCTGCAAGGGTGATGTCTTCTTCACTCGCACATCGGAAACCAGGGAGGATATCGGCGTCGCATCCGTAGTTTTAAGCGAAGTCGCAGACACGGCGTTTAGCGGATTTCTCCTTAGGGCGCGCCCCATTAACAATAGACTTGAGCATGGATTTAAGGCATATTGCTTTCAATCGGAAGAGCTCCGCGCTCAGATTGTTTCTAAGGCTTCATACACAACTCGAGCGCTCACGAATGGGAAAACTTTGTCAGAAGTTAAAATGCTCGTGCCACCACCTCCGGAGCAGCTGGCAATAGCCAATGTCCTGGCCGACATGGATGCAGAGTTGTCGGCTCTCGAGAAGCACCTGTGCAAAGCCTGTGAGCTAAAGCAAGGAATGATGCAACAACTCCTAACCGGCAAGATCCGCCTGACATGAACTCTCCGCACCTCCAATCATGCTAATCCGCAATCTTCACATCCAGAACTTCCGTCGCTTCGAAGACCTAACGATGTCGTTCGAGAAGGATCTGACGGTGCTGGTGGCACGAAACGGGCAGGGCAAATCAAGCATTCTGGATGCAATCAGAGTGCTCATCGGCCCTTTTGTGGGGGCTTTCGATTATGGAGTATCCAATGGGTTTGATCCTCTCGATTGCCGCCGAAGTGTAAGCCCAGATTCGGATAGAGTGAAGGAGCACTGGCCGATCCGAGCTGAGGGAAATATTGTCCTGCGGGACCTGCCTGTCACAGGTCTCAAATACAAAGAAATCAAGGTTGCCAGAGAGCTCGGAGGAGTGAAGCGTAAAACGACGATCAAGGAAGCCGCAGACCTTATTGAACAAGGACGAAACTATCAGTCATGTATTCACTCAGGTTTAACTGAAAGCTGGTTTATCTTGCCCGTTGTTGCCCACTATGGGCCGGGCAGGCTTTGGAAGTTACACAAAGATACGACGGGGAAGAAAGTGCTCACCTTGAATCGTTCCTATGGCTATCAAGACTGTTTATCAACGGCCTCTAATTTCAAGCAGGCACAAGAGTGGCTAGGCCGAGCCACCTTGGCCAAATTCCAGCAGATTGAAAGAGGCGAACCCGATGAGTGGGGCCGTCGCATCAACAGCATTCAATCAGCCGTTGATGCTGCTTTAGAGGCAGAAGGATGGTCAGGTTTTCAATACAGCTATGACTTTGAGGAACTGTCTATGTTCCACCCAGAGCACGGGAGGCTGCCTGTCAGGGCAATGAGCAGTGGCGTTCAAGCGGTTGTGTCCCTTATTGTCGACCTAGCCTTTCGATGCTTGCGGCTTAACTCGGTTCATGCAGAGGATGCTCTTTCAATCTCCTACGGCATGGTTATGATTGATGAGATTGAGCAGCATCTTCATCCTGGTTGGCAGCAGCGAATTTTGCCCTCCATACGCAAGATCTTTCCTAATATCCAGTTTATTGTTGCTACCCATAGCCCTGAGGTCTTGAGCACGGTGGAGTCGCATCAGATTCGGATTCTTCGAGATAACAAATGCTATGCAGCGCCACCTGGTGCGCTTGGTGCCGAGAGCCAGCGACTCTTGCAAGACGTTCTGGGTCTAAAGGATGCGCGACCACCGATCCCAGCAGTAGATGAATTGAAAGAATATCTCGCGCTGGTTGATCAAGAACAGTGGGACAGCAATCGTGCCAAAGAACTCAGGACTATCCTCGATACACGCTACCAAGGCTATGAACCTAGTCTGCTTGAAGCTGACCTTCATATTGAGAATCGGATGTGGGAGAGAGAGATGCCATGAAGCGAGTTGCCAAGTCGAATGAGCCCCACGAGTTACTTTCCTATCGCCAAGCCCAACCGTTGAGCGACTGGGAAGGGATGCGGAACGACGCCTTGAACGGTGGCATGCAGGCCTATGACGCGATCGTGGCTGCGCTGGAAGCTGATCAAGGCGGGATATGCGCCTACTGTGAAATCAAGATCAGCCGGTCTGCCAACACCACTCGTGTTGAGCATTTTGTTCCCAAGGCGCTGCCTGACCCCAGCATCAACTGGGCCCTTAACTGGGATAATCTGCTGGCTACTTGCATGGGCGGCAGCCAAAGAAGAAGCGATCCTCGCCATTTCCTTGAGCCCCCCATCGAAAATCTGAGTTGCGATGCTCACAAGGAACGAGCACTAGGCACCATCAATTGCCATGGCTTGCTTCTGAATCCCCTCTTTCTTCCTGCAATGCCGTTGCCAATGCGGCTTGAGCACAGCACCGGACATTGGCATGTACATGAAGCGAATGCGAACGCCATCAGCATCCCTGGAAATACGTATGGAACCGTAGAAAAACTGGTAAATGAAAGCATTCGAATCCTCAATTTGAACTGCACACGGCTTGCGCGTAATCGCCTGGCGATTCTTCGCCAGCTAGAGCGAGAGATCCAACAAGCTAGCAAAGCTAGATTAGACAAATCTGTTTTTATGCTCAACCTCTGCAGGCGCTATCTTGGGCCCCGTTATCGCGAGTTTTTCTCGGTGTACCGATTTCGTCTTGGTGATTTTGCGGAAGAATATCTACAGAGCATCGGTTACAACGGCTGAGCCATGAAGATCTCCACCATCCTCGACCACATCGACAGCGGCCACATGGCCCTTCCCGAGTTCCAGCGGGGCTATGTCTGGAATCGTGATCAGGTGCGCGGGCTGTTCGATTCCCTCTACAAGTGCCATCCTGTCGGCGGTTTGTTGGAGCTGGCCTTCCGGGCCTATGTGGCGCGCGTAATCCTTGCGGTGCCGGCATGACTTCCGCGCAGGCACCCATCTGCCGCATCATCGCCGGCCCCAATGGAGCCGGTAAAACCACCTTTGCCCTCACCTACCTGCGCCAGTTCCCCGACGCCCAGATCTTCGTCAACGCTGATCTGATCGCGGCAGGCCTTTCTCCCCTGGCTCCGCAGCAGCAGCTGTTGGCGGCCAGTCGCCTGATGTTGAAGGAGATCGACAACCACATCCAGGCGAGGCGGAGCTTCGCTTTCGAGACCACCCTCTCCGGGCGCGGCTACCTGCAGCTGATCCGGCGCCTGCGCAGCTCTGGCTGGCGGGTGGAGCTGGTCTACCTGGCGTTGCCGTCGGTTGAGCTCTCCATCCTGCGCGTGGCAGAACGTGTAGCCCATGGAGGCCACAACGTGCCCCTGCCGGTGCTGGAGCGGCGCTTTCCCCGTAGCATTCAACTCCTACTCGATGCCTATGCCCCGGCCGTGGACCATGCGCTCTGCAACCTGAATGCTGGGTCAAGGCCCGAGCCCATCTTCTTCCAGGCCGGCCCGCAGCGCACCATCGCGGATGCCACCCTCTATGCCCAGCTTCTGGATCTGGCCCGATGAGCCACCCCCTCTCCCCCAGCGATCAGCAGATCCTCGAGGCCCTTCAGCAGGCGGTGTCCGCCGAGCTTGACCGCAAGGCTCGCCTCGGCCATTACATCGCCACCTGGCAAGACGGTCGCGCGGTTCTCGTGGGCCCTGATGCCCCGCCACCGCAAGAGCGATGAGCGGTTGCGACTTCGAGCATGGCAGCCTGGATCAAGAGCTTGTCGTGATTGGCGCCGCCTTCCGCGCCTACCTGGAGCGGGCCATCCTCAGCCTCGATCCAACGGCTGTATGACTCTCCACGGCGTCTTCCTCAGCAGCGTTCAGAGAGAGTGCTCGCCCGCCTCAGTTTCTCGGTGGGCACCCGTGCCGCATCCACCCAGGCCCCCGCGGCCTACGAGATCCCACCGGAGGTGATCCGCGAGGCAATCGTCAACGCCGTCGCCCACCGCGACTACACCAGCAACGGCTCCGTGCAGGTGATGGTGTTCGCCGATCGGGTGAAGGTCTGGAACCCCGGCAGCCTGCCGCCCTCCCTCAGCCTCGCCCAGCTGCGCCAGCCCCACGGCTCGATCCCCGCCAATCCCTTGCTCGCCGAACCCCTCTACCTCACCCAGTACATCGAACGCCTCGGCACCGGCACCGGCGACATGATCCGCCGCTGCCGCGAAGCAGGCCTGAGCGAGCCGGTGTTCGCGTTGGAGGATGGCTTCCGCATCTCCCTGGGCCGTCCCTTGCCTCAGCCGTCTTCCTCAGTCACTACGGAAGAAACTGAGGAAGAAACTGAGGAAGAAACAAAGGAAGAATCCCGGAGGCAGGAGATCTCTGGCGCCGCCCCAGGCAAGGCATCGATCAGCCGTGAACAGATCCTGGCGCAGCTTCGCTCCCACCCGGAGGTCACCATCGCTGAGCTGGCACGTCAGCTGAACCTCTCCGACAGTGGCGTGGAGTACAACCTGCGTAAGCTCCGCCAGGAGGGCCGGATCCGCCGTGAAGGCTCCACCAAATCCGGGCGGTGGGTTGTGGTTTCCCCATAGCCTGGCAGCATGCGAGTCTCTGCTTTCAGCGCTATGCCATTCCGCACGCAGCCTCAGCCATGAGCGGTATCGGCTTCGAACGCGCCACCCAGGATCGGGTGCTCCACCTCTTCCAGGAGAAGCTGCACTATCGCTACCTGGACGACTGGCGAGACCGTGCGGGTAACAGCAACATCGAGGCCGACATCCTCACCCCTGTTCTCCAGCGGCGTGGCTACAGCGCCGCCGAGATCAGTGGCGCGCTCTATCAGCTCAGGATTGCCGCCGATGTCAGCCAGGCCGGGCTGTATGAGGCGAACCGGCGCGTCTATTCCCTTCTTCGCTATGGCGTGCAGGTGAAGGCGGCCGCCAATCAGCCCACCAGCACCGTGGCGCTGATCGATTGGCACAATCCCGATGCCAACGACTTCGCCATCGCCGAGGAAGTCACCCTCAAAGGAGCTCTGGAGCGCCGCCCGGACCTTGTTCTGTATGTGAATGGCATCGCCATTGGTGTGATCGAACTCAAGCGCAGCCGCGTGAGCATCGGTGAAGGCATCCGTCAGAACCTCTCCAACCAGCTACCCGAATTCAATGCCTGGTTCTTTGCCACCAACCAGTTGGTGCTGGCCGGCAACGACTCCGAAGGCCTGCGCTACGGCGCCATCCAGACACCGGAGAAATACTTTCTCAGTTGGAAAGAAGAGGAAGCCGACAACAGCCACCTGAAGCTTGATAAATACCTGCTCAAGATCTGCCGCAAGGACAGATTGATCGAGTTGGTGCGCGATTTCGTGCTCTTTGATGGCGGCGTCAAGAAGCTGCCCCGGGTGCATCAGTACTTCGGCATCAAGGCGGCCCAGAACCATGTGCGAGAGCGCCGCGGCGGCATCATCTGGCACACCCAGGGCAGCGGCAAGAGCATCGTGATGGTTCTGCTGGCCCGTTGGATTCTGGCCAACAACCCCAATGCCCGCGTGGTGATCATCACCGACCGCGATGAGCTCGACAAGCAGATCGAAGCTGTGTTCGGTGCTGCGGGCGAAAACATCCAGCGCAGCAGCAGTGGCAGAGAGCTGATGCAGGCCCTGAACCAGCCCACACCCCGGCTGCTCTGCTCCCTGGTGCACAAGTTCGGGGTGCGTGGGGTCGACGACTTTGAGGCCTATCTCGAACAAGTCCAGGCGCAGCCCAGCTCCGCAGTGGGGGAGTTATTCATCTTCGTGGATGAGTGCCACCGCACCCAGAGTGGCAAGCTGCATCGCGTGATGAAAGCGTTGCTGCCCGATGCCGTGTTCATCGGCTTCACCGGCACGCCGCTGCTCAAGAAGGATAAGGCCACCAGCCTGGAGGTGTTCGGCGGCTGGATCCACACCTACAAGTTCAGCGAAGGCGTGGAAGACCAGGTGGTGCTGGATCTGGTGTACGAAGCCCGTGATATCGACCAGCGGCTCAGCTCGCAGGAACGGGTGGATCAATGGTTTGAAGCCAAGACGGCCAACCTCACCCAATGGCAACAGCGCGAATTAAAACGCCAATGGGGCACCTTGCAGACCCTGCTGAGTTCCAAAGCGCGGATGAATCGGATCGTGGCTGATATCCTTCACGACTTTGCCGTGAAACAGCCTCGCCTGGTCAGCCAGCGCGGCAATGCCATCCTCGTGGCCTCCAGCATCTACGAAGCCTGCCGTTACTTCGAGCTCTTCCAGCAGACCGAGCTCAAAAGCAAGTGCGCCGTGATCACCTCCTACGACCCCAAAGCCGCCGATGTGACCAAGGAGGAAGTGGGCGCTAACACCGAGACCGACAAGCAATTCATCTACAACACTTATATCCGTTTGCTTGAAGGCATTGCTGCTCAGCCAGGCATGAGCCGCACCGAAACGTATGAAGAACAAGCCAAAGAGCGTTTCAGCAAGCAGCCGGCCCAGATGAAGCTGCTGATTGTGGTCGACAAGCTCCTCACCGGCTTCGATGCCCCTTCCTGCAGCGTGCTCTACATCGACAAGGCGATGCAGGATCACGGCCTATTCCAGGCGATCTGCCGCACCAATCGCCTCGATGGCGACGACAAACCCTATGGCCTGATCGCGGATTACAAGAATCTCTTCAGCAAGGTGCAGGATTCCATCGCGGTGTACTCCAGCGATGCCATTGATCAATCCGCTGGTGGCGTTGATCCTCAGGTGACCCTTCAAGACCGCCTCAGCAAGGCCAGGGAGAGATTGGAGCTGGCCCTGGAACAGGAGGCCCTGCTGGCCGAGCCTGTGGCGCCACCGATGGATGAACTGGCGATCCTCCGCCACTTCTGCGGCAACACGGAAAACCCTGCCGACCTGCAGGAGCGTGAACCGCTGCGGATGGCTTATTACAAGGCTGTGGCTGAGCTCATGCGGGCCTACGCTGCCTTGGCGAATGAATTGCCAGAGGCCGGCTACACCGCCAAGGATGCCAATCGCATCACCCGGCAACGGGACAAGGCGCTCGACTGGCGGCAGGTGATCCGGCTGGCGGCAGGAGAAAACCTGGATCTGAAGGCCTATGAGGCGGATATGCGCTACCTGATCGATGCCTACATCGAGGCCGATCATTCCCGCAAAATCTCTGCTTTGGACGATATCGGCTTGTTGGAGTTGATCGTCAAGTCCGGTGTCTCGCAGGCCCTTGCCCAGCAGTTCGGCAAGGGTGCTAGCAATCGCAAGGCCGTGCAGGAATCGATCGAAAACAACACGCGACGCACCATCATCAATGAGCGGGCCCATGACCCTGCCTTTTACGACCGGATGTCGCAGGTGCTCGATGAGATCATTCGCTTCCGCAAGCAGAACGCCGAAGCCTATGAAGAGTATCTACGCCGAATCGCAGAACTGGCTCGCCAGCTCCATCAACGCACCTCCGACCCCACCCCATCAGCGCTCGATACACCTGGCAAGCGGGCCCTGTGGAGCAATCTGAATGGCGATCTCGATCTCGCCATCCGCATCGACAGCACCATGCGCCAGGTGAGGCCCGATGGCTGGCGGGGTGTGCAGGCCAAGGAGCAACTGATCAAGGCGGCGCTCTATGGCGTGCTGCAGGACCCTGCCGAAGTGGAACGTCTGTTTCCTGTGCTCTTCGCGCAACCAGAATACTGATCCGGAATTATGATGACGAAGGACTATCCCAGCCATCAGCTCCAGATTGGAACGCTTTGGGTTGTAGTCACCCACAAGCCGATCAAGCACCTCCACCTTTCTGTGGTTCCACCGCATGGTTCTGTTCTCATTTCGGCCCCGGAGGAAATGAGCTCCGACCATATCAGGGCTTATACCATCGGCAAACTGGGCTGGATTCGCAGGCAGCAGTCGAAGTTTGCGAGCCAGCCACGGGAGAGTCCGAGGCTGGTGGTGGAGCGTGAAACCCATCACCTATGGGGCCAACGCTTATTGCTGCAGATTCAAGAAGTGCAGGCAGCTCCCCGAGTGGAAGTGCATCCCAGGCGATTGGTTCTGTTCATACGCCCCCAATCCTCACTGCAGAAACGACAAAGCATCTTGGCAGCCTGGTATCGCGATGAGCTCCGAAAGGAAGCATTGCCCATCATCGAAACTTGGCACGAACGCTTGAATGTTCATAGCAACAAACTCTTCATTCAGGCGATGACACGCCAATGGGGAAGTTGCAATCCCTTCACCCGCAATATTCGCCTCAACACTCAGCTAGCACAGAAACCCAAGATCTGCCTCGACTACATCGTTCTCCATGAACTTGCCCACCTGCGCGTGCCGGGCCATGGCGAGGCGTTCCAGGTGCTTCTCAATGCCCATCAGCCGGATTGGCAGGAACGTCGTGCCTTGCTGAACAGCCTGCCCCTCCTCGCTGCCTGACCCCGCATCCCTCGCGACGGCCCCAAGCTCTGGGCGGACCTAGGGTCGTGGCACAGCTTTTGTCTTCGCCCATGGCACCCCCCGGCCTGGCGGCTCCCCTGGTCTCCCCGATGGCCAGCATCGGTGTGCCCACCGAGATCAAGCGCGATGAGCAGCGGGTGGCCCTCACCCCCGATGGGGTGCGGGAGCTAGTGAGCCAGGGGATGGAGGTGCGGGTGGAAGCGGGCGCCGGCCATGGCGCCGGCATCAGCGATGACGACTACGCCGCCTCCGGTGCGCGGCTGGTGAGCCGCGAGGAGGCCTGGGCCGCCCACCTGGTGGTGAAGGTGAAGGAGCCGCAACCGGAGGAGTTCGGCTTCCTGCGGCCCGACCTGGTGCTCTTCACCTATCTGCACCTGGCCGCCTACCCGGAGGTGGGCCGCGCCCTGCTGGAGGCGGGCACCACCTCCATCGCCTACGAAACCGTGCAGCTCGAGGACGGCAGCCTGCCGCTGCTGGCGCCGATGAGCGAGGTCGCCGGCCGGCTGGCCGCCCAGGTGGGGGCGCACCTACTGGAGAAGCCCCATGGCGGCCGCGGCATCCTAATGGGCGGCTGCACCGGCGTGCGCCCGGCCCGGGTGGTGGTGCTGGGCGCTGGCACGGTGGGCTGGAACGCCGCCCGGATCGCCGCCGCCATGGATGCGGAGGTGTTCCTGCTGGATCGCTCTCCCCAGAAGCTGCGCGTGCTGGAGTCCGACCGCCGCGGTCGCATGATCACCCTGGTGAGCAGCAGCGCCCTGATCGAGCGGCTGGTGCCCGGGGCCGACCTGCTGATCGGCGCGGTGCTGCTGCCCGGGGGCCGCGCCCCCACCCTGGTGGATGAGGAGCTGGTGCGGCGCATGAAGCCGGGTTCGGTGATCGTGGATGTGGCGATCGACCAGGGGGGCTGCATCGCCACCAGCCGCGAAACCACCCACACCGATCCGGTGGTAACGATCCACGGCGTGCAGCATTACGCGGTGGGGAACATGCCCGGCGCCGTGCCCTTCACCTCCACCGAGGCCCTGGTGAGCGTGACCCTGCCCTACATCGTGGTGATGGCGGGCCGGGGCCTGGCGGAGGCGGTCACCGACCGGCCCGAGCTGCTTTCCGGGCTCAACACCGTGAACGGTTCGGTGTGCCACCCCGGCGTGGCCCGCGCCCTGGACCTCACGCCCCGCCATCCGATGGCCTGCCTGCGCTGAGGCGCCGGCTGCTTTGTAGAGCCACGAGCAAGTCGGCTGCCGGGATCGTGCTCCCTCGCCAACATGGGCCCAGCCCCGGCCTCGGCCGGGTCCCGTTCTGCCCTCCGGCCTTCGCGATGTCCAGCCCCGCCAGCGGTTCCGCCCCCGACGGCTACAGCCTGCTCCGCGCCTTTCTCCAGCCCCAGGCCGCCAGCGGCCGAACCAGTGGCGCCGCTGCCGTCGACGGCTCCGCCCTGCAGCGGCGGCTGCCCACCGGCGGCACCCTCCCCTGGTTGGAGCGGCGCTGGGCTGCGGCGGGCCTTCCGGCGGCGCTATTGAGCGCCCTGCGCAGCCTGGGCCAGGTGATCTTCATCAATAACCCAGTCAGCGGCCTGCTGCTGCTGCTGGCCCTGCTGCTGCAGTCGCCCTGGATGGCCCTCTTCGCCGTGCTGGGCACCGTGACGGCCAATCTCACCGCCCGCGCCTTCGCCGCCGAGCCCACGGCCTGGAGCAACGGCATCTACGGCTTCAACGGGGCCCTGGTGGGGGCGGCGGTGGCGGCCTTCGCCCATTTCGGCCGCGACACCGGCCTGCTGGCCTGGCTGGTGGTGGTGATGGCCGGCGCCATCGTGACTACCTTGCTGCTGCATGGCCTGGGCCGCTGGGTTTTCCGGGTGGTGGGCCTGCCGCCGCTCACCCTTCCCTTCTGCCTGGTGACCTGGCTGCTGCTCTATCTGGTGGCCACCCTCAATCATCCCGCCCCCCAGCTGGCTGAACATCCCGCCCTGCAGGGCGGGACCGGCGTGCTGGAGGCCCTGCTGCTGGCCCTGCCCCATGGCTTCGGCCAGGTGCTGTTCTGCCCCGGTCTGCTGCCTGGGGTGCTGGTGCTGCTGGCCACGGCGGTCGCCAGCCCGCTGGCGGCCCTGGTGGGTCTGCTGGGGGGGCCGTGGCCGCCATCACCGGCCTGCTGATCGGGGCCACCCCTGAGGCGGTGGGTGTGGGGTTGTGGAGCTACAACGGCGTGCTCACCGCCATGGCGATCGGCGGCAGCTTCTACGCTCCCACCCGCCTCAGCGTGGCGGTGGGCCTGCTCGGGGCGGCGGCCGCCAGCCTGATCACCCCTGGCCTCTCCGCTCTGCTGGCGCGGGCCCTGGCGCCCGGTTTTCCCCTCCTCCAGCTCCCCTTCATCGTCGCCACCCTGGCGATGATGATGGTGATCCGCTGGTCGCTGCACTCGCTGCTGCCCGTTGCACTCCACGCGATCTATACCCCGAGGAGCATCGCCGCCGCTACGAGGTGAGCCGCTCCCTGCTCGGCGACTTCCGCCATCGCCTGCGCGCAGTGGTGGGAGGGCGCCATCCTTTCGTTCCCTCGGCCATCGCCTTCGGCTCCGGTGATGCCCGGGAACGGGAGGCCGCCAGTGAGCTGCGGCAGCTCTATCGCCAGCTCGATCGCAACGGCAACGGCCGCCTGAGCGTGGCCGAATTGGCCACCGGGCTGATGCAGCGGCGCCGCGGTGGTCAAGCCGATCTCGTGAACCGCAGCCTGATGCTGCGGCTCTGGCGCCTTAGTGAGGGTGAGGAGCGGCTGATGCACTACTTGATGCCGGTGGATGTGAACGGCGACCACCAGCTCGATCCCACCGAGCTGCGACGCCTGTTCGGCAGCGTCGGCCAGCCCCCCCTCACGCCCCAGGAGGAGCGCCACCTGTTCGGTCCGTTGGCTGGCCGGCTGAGTTGGTCGGCCTTCATCGACCGTCTGCTGCTGGTCTGAGGTCTTCGAGGCCCGCCCGCTGAACCCCGTTCCAGGTCGGGCCGCCGCAGACCGTTCCGATGGCCGCCGCTAGGGCGCTGGCCAGCAACAACCAGGGAAAGAGTCGGGCGTTGTTCTGCAGGATGAACACGAACACCGCGCAGAACAGCGGTGTTCGGCAAGCGGCGCTGAACACCGCCGTGGCGCCCACGGCCACCAGCATCGCCTGCTGATCCGGTGGCAGGCGATGCACCAGGGTGGCGCTGAACACGGCGCCGAGGGCCATGCAGTCGTGCATCAGGCCCCCGGGGGCGCCGGCGGCCAGGGCCAGCAGCGGACTGATCAGGCGCGGCAGAAAGGCCCAGCGGGGGATGGTGCTCTGGCCGGCCAGGGCCGGGCCGAGGGCGAGGGAGCCATCGTTGAGGCTGAGGCCGCCAGTGAGCTGGGCCAGCAGGCCGAGCAGCAGGGCCACAGTCAGGGCGGTGGGCAGGAAGTGGTGGCGCAGCAGGCCCTGCAGCCGAGGGGTGAGGGCCAGCAGCAGCCGCAGGAAGAGCACCCCCAGCAGGGCCGCCACCAGGGTGAGCAGCAGGGCCCAGGGCAGCAAAGTCAGCGGTGGCGGGCCCTCCACCACGACCTGCACCCGCGCCGGCACCCCCAGATCGCTGGTCACCAGGCTGCCCACCCCTGCCAGCAACAGGGTGGGCAGCACCAGGGGAAGGCCCCGCTCGGCGCTCAGCTCCTCCAGGGCATAGGTCACCCCAAGCAGAGGCGAGCGGAAGGCCGCCGCTAGCCCCGCGCCCGCCCCCACCGCCGCTGCCAGGGGTAGGGGCAACGCCTGCAGCACCTTCAGCCGGCGGCGCAGGGCCAGCAGGGTGGAGGCGCCGAAGGAGGCGGCGGGGGATTCCATGCCCACCGCCAGACCGGCCAGGTGGGTCCCGGCCAGCAACACCAGCCGCGCCAGCTGGGCCGGCCCCCGCAGGCCCAGAAGGGCCAGATCCCGCTCTTCGGGCGCCGGGGACTGCTGTTGCAGGGCCTCCACGCCGCTGATGCCGCCGCCCCGGCCCAGCGCCAGGGGCCCCCAGGCCAGGGCGAGCACGGTGAGGGTGCCGCAGGCCACTCCCAGCGGCAGCAAGGGGTTGAAGAGGTCGGGAACCCCCGCCTGCCACTGCTGCTGCAGCAGAAAGCCCAGGGCGGAGAGTCCCTGGATCGGCAGGATCACCAGGCCCAGCACCAGGCCGCAGGGCAGCAGGGTGAGCAGCAGCTGGGGGCTCAGGGGGATGGCTGATTCGACCCTCGCGGCAGGCAGCAGTCCGCGCAGCCAGCCCCGGTTCCGGCGGCCGCTCCCCGAGTCGCCCCGATCGCCCCGGGGGGCGGCCCAGGGCCATCCGGGCAGGCGCAGGCGAGGACGCATCTCCAGGGGTGGTGGGCTTGCTCCGATTCTTGCTCCATCCCGGCTCCCTGGACCCGGTGGCGGCATCGTGGCCACGATTCGCGTCGGTTCAGGCTCCCGCCGCGTCGCCTGCGGCAAATCTCTCCGGCTCAGCCACTCAGGGTCTGGACTTCGCCCTCCAGGGCCCGGTCGTAACCCCGCCGCTCCGCCTGCAGGGCTAGTTCATCGGTGTCGGAATGCTCCAGCGGCAGGTCAAACCAGAAGGTGGTGCCCACGCCACTCTCGCTGGCCATGCGCACCTGGGTGCCGTGTTTCTCCAGGATTCCGCGCACGATCGAGAGGCCGAGGCCGGTGCCGGCTTCGGTGTGCACGGCGTTCTCCACCCGGTAGAAGCGCTCAAAGATCCGCTCCTGGTCGGCGGCGGCGATACCGCAGCCGCTGTCGGCGATCTCGATCCGCAGCCGTGGCAGGGGAGAGGTGAGAGCGCAGTTGGGGTTGTCACCCGGACCGCTGTCGGGATCGAGCACGCACTGATCGGGCCAGGGATAGGCCCGCAGCCTTAGGGCACCGCCGGGCGGGGTGAACTTCAGGGCGTTGCCCACAAGGTTGTCGAACACCTGCAGCAACAGGTCCCAGTTGCCCAACACCCGGGGTAGCTGGGGATCGGCTTCGAAGCCGAGATCCACCCCCTTATCACCGGCATTGAGGCGGTAGGTGCGCAGGGTCTGCTCGATCGCCGCAGCGACCTCGAAGGGCTCCAGTTCCCAGACCCGGTCGGATTCCAACCGGGAGAGATCGAGCACGTCGTTCACCAGTCGCGTCAGCCGATCGGTCTCGGCATTGGCGATGCCGAGGAACTCCTGTTTTTGCTCATCGCTGAGCTGGTCGTTGTAGTCGTGCAGGGTTTCAACGTAGCTCTTGATGTTGAACAGGGGCGTGCGCAGTTCATGCGACACGTTGCTGATGAAGCGGCTCTGGGCGGCGTTCAGTTCCACCTCCCGGGTCAGGTCCTGGATCGTCATCGCAATGCCCTTGAGCACCTCCCCGCTGGCATCGCGCACCGACTGGAGCACGATCCGCAAGGTGCGCGGCGGCTCCCCGAAGCTGCAGCGCACATCGGTGCTCTCGCGCTCACTGCTGATCAGGTTCTGCAAGGCACCGGCCAGCTCCATCGCCAGCCGGTCGGGAAGCTCGCCAATCACCTCGTTGCCTTCCAGACTGCGGGCCTCCCAGCGGAACAGCCGGCGGGCGGTGGGATTCACCAGCACGATGCGGCCCTCGGCATCGAGGAGCACCGCTCCATCGGCCATGGTGGCGATCAGCGACTGCTGCTTGACCTGCTCGGCCCGCAGCTCCTCGATATTGGCGGCTTTGTAGACCTCCAGCTGGGAGGCCATCGTGTTGAAACCCTGCAGCAATTCGCCCAATTCACCCCCCACCGGCAGGGCGATGCGGGTTTCGAAGTTGCCGCCGGCGATCGAGCGCACCCCCCGCAGCAATTCCTTCACCGGACGAATGATTGTGAGGGCATTGATCACCGAACCCAGGATCACGAGCACCCAGATCGATACGAACACCGCCACCGTGACCTCCCGGGTGAGGGCCGAACTCACCAACAGGGTTTCGTTGGGGTTGATCCCCAGCGCCACCACGCCGAGGTAGCGATCGCCACTCACCATCGGCACGAACACATCGGTGACCTGCCCATCGGGGGTGAGGTGCTGGCGGATCAGCGGATTGTCAGGGCGGCGCTGCAGGTCGGCAGGCAGCTCCAGGCGCCGGCTCAGCAGCTGTTCCCCCGCCGGCGGGGTGCCTTCTCCGCCGTTGCCCATCGGGATGCCGAGGTAGATCACGCCATCGGCATCGGCGAACACGATGTAGCGGAGGCTGCGGCTGGATTGCCAGAAGCGCTCTGCCACGGCCGCCAGCTCCCGGTCATCGCCTTGGGCCACCAGCGGCGTCACGTTGGCCGAGAGGAGCAGGCCCAGGTCGCGGGCATAGCGGGTGTCGCTGATGCGCGCGTCCTGCTGGATGCTGTTGAGGGAGAAGAAGGTGATCCCTGTCATGAGCAGGCTCACCACCAGGGTGGCCACCGCCAGCAGCTTGGTCTGCAGGCTGAATTCGGCCCACCAGCGGGCCAGGGCCTCCAGCCAGGCCGGATTGCTGTTGGCGGCTGCGCTGGCGGCGGCGGCGGAGGCCGGCCAGCTGAGGGACTGGGCGGAGTTCTCGTCGGGCAGTTCAGCTCCCGCGGCGGCGGGGCCGCCGGGATCAGCCATGGTGGGTGAGGAGGAAGGGGCCATCAAGTGGGCGGGCTGCTCGGCCGGCAACGCACCTGGTGGCCGATGTCGCGCCGGAAGTTGATTCCTTCGAAGCTCACCCCCGCCAGTCCTGCGTAAGCGCCTTCGAAGGCCGCATCGAAGTCGTCGGCCTGGGCCACCACCGCCAGCACCCGGCCCCCGGCCGTCACACAGCGGCCATCGTCTTCGAGGCGGCTGCCGGCATGGAAGAGCTGCAGGGTGTCGCTGGGCTTCAGAGCGCTGTGGATGGGGTCGCCCCGGCGCACTTCCCCGGGGTAACCAGCGGCAGCGGCGATCACGCAGGCGCTGCAGCCGGGCGCGATCGCCAGGGCCGGGGCCACAGCCAGGTTCCCCTGGGCACAGGCCAGCAGCACCGCCGCCAGCTCAGGTCCCAGCAGGGGCATCAGGGTTTCGCATTCAGGATCGCCGAAGCGGCAGTTGAACTCGATCACCTGGGGGCCGTTGGCGGTGAGCATCAGGCCGGCATAGATCACGCCGCGGTAGTCGATGCCACGGTCCCGCAGTGCCGCCAGGGTGGGCTCCAGCACGCTGCGGCGCACCGCCTCCAGACCCGCCGCATCGAGCAGGGGCGCCGGGGCATAAGCCCCCATGCCGCCGGTGTTGGGTCCGGTGTCGCCTTCGCCGATGCGCTTGTGGTCCTGGGCGGGGGGCAGCAGCACCATCGCCTGGCCATCGGTGAGGGCAAACACCGACACCTCCGGTCCGCTCAGCGGCTCCTCCAGCACCAGCGAGGCGCCCGCCGCTCCGAAGCGCCCATCGAACACCTCCTCGATCGCCGCCCGTGTTTCCTGCACGCTGGCCGCCACGGTCACCCCCTTGCCGGCAGCGAGCCCATCGGCCTTCACCACCAGGGGCCGGTTGAGCCGCTCCAGCAGCTCCAGGGCCTCCTCGCGGCTGGCGGCGCTCCAGTAGCCGGCGGTGGGGATGCCGGCCTCCACCATCAGGGCCTTGGCCCATTGCTTGCTGGCCTCGAGCTGGGCGCCGTCGGCGCCGGGGCCGAACACCGCCAGACCTTCGCGCCGCAGCCGATCGGCCAGCCCCGCCGCCAGGGGCGACTCCGGCCCCACCACCACCAGCTCGATCGCCCGATCCCGGCAGGCGGCCGCCAGGGCCTCGCCGTCGCTCTCGGCGATCGCCAGCACCTGGCAGCCCGGTAGGCCATGGGTGCCTCCATTGCCCGGGGCGATCCACACCGCCTCCACGCCGGGGCAGCGGGCCAGAGCCCAGCCCAGGGCGTTTTCGCGGCCGCCGCCCCCCACCACCAGAATCCGAGCCGGAACGGCTGCGGGAGTCGCCGGGCTGGGCATGGGGGGAGCCGCGGCGCTGGCGGCGGGATCGGATGGGGCCATGGTCTGGGGGAAGGCCACCGGGGCCGATCCGGTGGGGCGCTGCTACGCCCAATCCTGCCAACCGGACCAGCCGATCCGCGCCCCCGGGCGCCAGCGGGCGGTCCCCTTAGGTTGGGAAGGCCGCTGCGGCGGGCGGTTCGCTTCCCAGACCGCCCCCCACCTCCGTTCCGATCCCGCGCGGGTCCTCCGCGCGCCGACTCCGCCCTGAGCCCGTGATGCCGCCCCGGCCCGCGTTCCCTTCCCGCAGCTCCGCCCCGGTCGGCCTAAGGCCCCGCGGCGGCCGCGGGCGGGCTCTGGTCGTGGGGTTATCGGCCCTGCTGCTCCAAGCCACTGCGGCCCCACTCCTTCGCGCAGCGGCAGCAGCGGCGGAGTCGGGGGCGGTGGCCTCCAACCCAGCCGCAGCTTCCCCGAAGCTGCCGGTGCCGGAAGCGATCCCTGGCCCCGGACCTGCAGCCCTGCAGCCGCCATCCCCGGGCCAGGCCGCGGCGGCTTCGGCGCCACCGCCCCTCAGCCAGGCCGAGTTTCAGGAGCTTCTGCGCCACGGAACCCTCGAGCAGCTGGCCGTGGGATGTCAGCGGGTCGTGGAGGAGGACCGTCTCGATCGTCTCCGCCGGATCCGTGAGCGCCTGCTGCTGATCCTGCCGGCACCCCAGCCCCTGCCCGTGGTGCTCGCCAACGCGGAGGTGCTGCTCAGCTGCAACCAGCCCCAGGCGGCCCTCACGGTGCTCGATCGGATCAGCCCGGCGGCCGGGGCCGAGCGGCTTCAATGGCTGCTGATGGAGTGGCGGGCCGCCCAAGCCGCCATGGACCACCGCCGGGCCGCCCTGGCCCTGGAGCGTCTCGGGGCGGCCCGACCGGCCCGGCTGGAGGCCCTGCTGCTGCCGGTGCTGCGCCGTGAGGACGGCACCGTGGTGAGCCGGCCGGCTCTGGATGTGCTCGCCGATCACCTCCAGGCCAGGGGATTTCCCCAGGCGGCTGCCACCCTGCTGCTGGCCTCCCAGGAGCCGGGCGTGATCGGAGCCGAGCGCCGCCTCGAGGCGGTTCGGCTTCTGCAGGCCCTGCCGGCCGAGGAGCGCGCCGCCCTGCTGGAAACCGCCCTCGACCAGGCCGCGGCTGTGGGCGCCTGGAGCCTGGTCGGGGAACTGCTGGATGCCCAGGTGGCCCTGCCCTCCGAGCGGGCCCGCCAGCGTCGCCTGCGCCTCAGCCCCCGCATCGATGACGCCTATGGCGAATGGCTGATCCTGCGCCAGGATCCGGCCGCCTCCGCCAGGAGTTCCGAACTTGAGCGGCGCCTGCGCTCCCCCGAGGCCAAGGGGGGCCACCGGGAGGCTCCTCTGCCTACGCCTTCACCGTCCTCCCTCACCAAGCCCATCCTTCCCCTGCCATGACCGCCTATTCCCTGGGCCCCCTGCTCTACGAGGGCAAGGCCAAGCGTGTGTACGCCACCGACCAGCCCGATCTGGTGGCGGTGGAGTTCAAGGACGACGCCACCGCCTTCAATGCTGAAAAACGGGCCAGCCTGGCCGGCAAGGGCGAACGCAACTGCCGCATCTCCGCCCTGGTGTTCGAGTGGCTGGAGGGTCGGGGTGTGCCCACCCACTACCTCGGGGTCGAGGGGGATCGCTGGATGCTCGTGCGTCCCGTGAAGGTGGTGCCGATCGAGGTGGTGGTCCGCAACGTGGCGGCCGGATCGCTCTGCCGTCAGCTGCCGATCGCGCCCGGCACCACCCTGGATCCCCCCCTGCTCGACCTCTACTACAAGGACGATGCCCTGGGTGACCCCCTGCTCACCGAGGCCCGGCTTGAGCGTCTCCAGCTGGTGAGCTCAGGCCAACTCCAGGCCATCACGGAGCTGGCTATGGCGGTGAACCGGGGCCTGCGGGAACTGTTCGGTTCGGTGGATCTGGAACTGGTGGATTTCAAGATCGAGCTGGGCTTCGCCGCCGACGGCTGCCTGCTCCTGGCCGATGAGATCAGCCCCGACACCTGCCGGCTCTGGGATCGCCGCATCAGCGACCTGAGCGACCGGATTCTGGACAAGGACCGCTTCCGCCAGGATCTCGGTGGTGTGGTCGAGGCCTACGGGGAGGTCCTCAAACGGGTCCAAGGGGTGTGTGCTCAACCCCGGGTCTACCGGTAAGGTCAGCCGGACTCGCGGCTCTGCCGCACCAGCCTCCCTCCCTCCATGGCCGGCGCCAGCCCCCGCAGGATTGTGCTCCTCCCTTCTGCCGGCTCCCGTCTCACCCTTGCTGTTCTGCCCCTTGTGGGGTTGGTGGTGGTTGCTGCCAGCCCCAGCCGGGCCGCCGAGGTCCTGAAGCCGGTGCCGCTCACCCAGGCGCCCCTCCCCAAGGCAGTCACGCCGTCAATCCCCCCGGCCGCCTCCAGCGGAGCCGCTACCCAGCCTTCTGCGGCCACCGCTTCGCCCTTGGGAGGGGCCACGGCCCAGCCCCCCGCCACCCCGCAGCTTTCGCAGGCTTCCCCGGCCAGCGCCTCGCCATCGGCCGCCCCGACCCCGAAGCCCGCCGCCCCGGTGCTTCCTAAGGCTGCCCCGGCCAGCGCATCTCCATCGGCCTCTCCAACGACCAAGCCCACCGCGCCGGTGGTTCCCCCGGCCAGCCCGTCGCCAAAGGTCGCCCCCATCACCGCCAAGCCGGCTGCCGCCGCCACCCCCCCGGTGGCGGTTCCTGCCGCCAGCCCTGCAACGCCTTCCGTAACCCCTGCGGCCCCGGTCGCCATTCCCGCCAAGCCCCCCACGGCTGCCCCTCCCACGGCGGCCCCCCCTGCGGCAGCGCAGCCACCGGCGGGCGATGCGCCGCTGGTGGAAACACCAGCGATCAATGAGCCCAGGGTGCAGCTCAGCGAGGTCGTGGTCGACGGCCTAGCGGGCCACCCGGAGCAGCAGCGCCTCGAGCAGGCCGTCTATGGCGCCATGACGGTGACCCCCGGCAGCCAGGTGACCCGCAGCCAGCTCCGCAAGGACCTCGGGGCCATCTATGCCACCGGCTGGTTCTCGGATGTGCGGATGGTTCCCAAGGACGGCCCCCTGGGCGTGCGCCTGGTGGTGACCGTGCTCCCGTATCCGGTGCTCAGCAAGGTCACCCTCGAGCCGCCCGATGCCAAGGTTCCGGCCAAGGTGGTGGAGGAGACCTTCGCTGCCGATTTCGGCCGCACCATCAACCTCAACACCCTGCAGACCCGCATGCAGGATTTGCAGCGCTGGTACGCCGACAAGGGCTATTCCCTGGCCCGGATCACCGGTCCTGGCCGCATCGGACCGGATGGTTCCGTGCAGCTGCTGGTGCGCCAGGGCACCGTGGCGGGCGTGGAGGTGCAGTTCCTCGACAAGGAGGGCAACACCACCGACGACAAGGGCCGGCCGATCCGGGGCAAGACCAAGACCTGGGTGGTGACTCGCGAGATCTCGATGCGGGCGGGCGAGCTCTTCAACCGCCGCAACCTCGAGGACGACATCAAGCGTCTCTACGGCACCGGCCTGTTCAGCGACGTCAAGGTGACCCTGCGGCCCACCCCGGACGATCCCGGTCGGGTCACGATCGTGCTGGGGGTGGTGGAGCAGTCCACCGGCTCCCTTTCCGGCGGCCTGGGCTACAGCCAGAGCCAGGGGGTGTTCGGCCAGATTCAGGTGCAGGACAGCAACCTCTTTGGGCGGGCCTGGGACATCTCCACCAGCTTCACCTACGGCCAGTTCGGCGGCCTGTTTGATATCACCTTCACCGACCCCTGGATCAAGGGTGATCCCTTCCGCACCGCCTTCCGGGCCAAGGCCTTCATCAGCCGCGATGTGCCGCAGGTGTTCCAAAGCCAGGACAACGGCAACATTTACACCGTTTCAGATTTCTACGAAGCTCCCGGCACCAACCTCGCTTACAACATCAACGGCTCCACCAATCCGCTCAATGGACCGATTGGCTCGGTGGATCAAGCCGCAGCCCTCTCCCCGGGCAACAGCTGGTTCAACTACAACGGCAACTCCGTGGTGGTTCAGAGGATCGGCGGCAACCTCCAGTTGATCCGGCCCCTCAATGGCGGCAACCCCTTCCTGCGGGCCCCCTGGAGTCTGATCGCTGGTCTCAATGCCCAGCAGGTCACCCCCATGAATGTGGGGGGCGAATCGATGCCCTACGGCGTGCTGAATAACGCCTTCGATGCCACCGGCAGCTTCGTGCCGATCAATTCGATCGTGTGCGTTGCTTACAACTGCGCCACCCGCAACCAGTTGGTGGGCCTCCGCCTGGCCACCACCTTCAACACCCTCGATGATCCCCGCAATCCCACCCGCGGTGATTTCCTGAGCCTCGGCACCGAGCAGTTCATTTCGGTGGGCCCCGATTCACCGACCTTCAACCGCCTGCGCGGCAGCTACACCCACTTCATCCCCGTGAACTGGCTGAAGTTCTACAAGGGTTGCCGTCCCGGCGCCAAACAGGGCCAGTGCAAGCAGGCCCTCGCCTTCCAGGTGTCGGCCGGCACCGTGCTGGGCGATCTGCCGCCCTATGAGGCCTTCTGCGTGGGCGGCGGCAACTCGGTGCGCGGCTATTACGACTGCGATCTCGGCGTGGGTAAGAGTTTCGGTGAGGCCACGATCGAATACCGCTTCCCCTTGTTCAGCATCGTGAGCGGTGAGCTGTTCATCGATGGCGGCACCACCTTCGGCAGCCAGAGCAACGTGCCCGGCAACCTCGGCCCCCTGCTGGGCAAACCGGGGGAGGGCTTCTCCGTGGGCACCGGCGTGATCGTGACCACCCCGGTGGGCCCGCTGCGGCTTGAGGTGGCCAGCCAGGACTTCACCTCTAACTGGCGCTTCAACCTCGGCGTGGGCTGGAAGTTCTAGTGACGATCTGGCCCCAGGACTACGCCCGGGCCTGGACCCTGGCCGCCGCGGTCGAGCGTGTCGGCGTCGGCCTCCACGGGGGCCTGCCCTGCCGAGTGCGGCTGGCTCCCTCCTCCCTACCGGGCTACCGGGTGGGCTGGCTGGATGACACCTCCAGGCCGCTGCAGCGCCTGGAGCCTTCCCAGGTGGCCGATACACGCCTCTGCACGGCTCTTCAACTCGGCGACCGGCGCCTGGCCACCGTGGAGCACCTGCTGGCGGCCCTGGCCGGAACCGGCGTGAGCCAGGCCGAGATCTGGGTGGACGCCGGCGAGATCCCCCTGCTCGATGGTTCCGCCCTGCCCTGGGTGGAGGCGATCGCCGAGGCCGGCCTTGAGGAGGTGGGTGAACGGCAGGAGCCAACCCTGCCGCCCGAGCCCCTCACCATCCAGCAGGGCCTCGGCTTCATCACAGCCTTTCGGGCCGAGGCCCTGCGGCTGGCGGCCGCCGTGGAATTCCCCCAGGCGGCGATCGGCCGCCAGCTCTATTCGATCGCCCTCACCCCCGCGGCCTTTGTGGTCGAGATCGCCCCGGCCCGCACCTTCGGGTTCCGCGAGCAGGTGGAGCAATTGCGTGCCGCCGGCCTGATCCAGGGCGGTGGCCTTGATAACGCCCTGGTCTGCGACGGTGACCACTGGCTCAATCCGCCGCTGCGGTTTGCCGATGAACCGGTGCGCCATAAGCTCCTTGATCTGTTGGGTGATCTCGCCTTGGTGGGCTTGCCCCGGGCCCAGGTTTTCGCCTACCGCGGCTCCCACGGCCTCCACACCGACCTGGCTGCCGCGATCGCCGCCGCCGCCCCTTCGCCGCATCCCCACCTCTGCTGAGTGCCTGAGCTCTTGACCGTCACACCCGCCATTCCCGCTGCCGCAGCCAGCTCCCACGACCCTGGCGCCGCCTCCCCCAACGCCCCGACCGAGGCCGAGCAGGCCGCTTCTTCCACCCCGGCAAGGCCTTCGGGGCTTGCACCCGATCGGGGGGTGCTGTCCAGCGAGCAGATCCAGGGCCTGTTGCCGCACCGCTATCCCTTCGCCCTGGTCGACCGGGTGATTGCCCATGAACCGGGGCGGATGGCCGTGGCGATCAAGAACGTGACCCTCAACGAGCCCCAGTTCCAGGGCCATTTCCCCGGGCGGCCACTGATGCCCGGCGTGCTGATCGTGGAGGCGATGGCCCAGGTCGGCGGCCTGATCGTGACCCAGATGCCCGACCTTCCCAAGGGATTGTTCGTGTTCGCCGGCATCGATGGGGTGCGCTTCCGACGGCCGGTGGTGCCTGGCGACCAGCTCCGCATCACCTGCGAGCTGCTCAGCCTCAAACGCAAACGGTTCGGCAAGGTGAAGGCCGTAGCCACCGTGGACGGCGAGCTGGTGTGTTCCGGCGAACTGATGTTCTCCCTGGTCGACTGAGGTATGACGAGTACAGCCCTGGCCACGACGGTGCATCCAACGGCGGTGGTTGATCCCGCCGCCCAGTTGGGCACGGGCGTTGTGATCGGCCCCTACGCGGTGATCGGCGGCGAGGTGGAGATCGGCGATGGCTGCCGCATCGGTCCCCATGTGGTGATCGATGGCCGGGTGCGGATGGGCAACGCCAACCGGATCTTTCCAGGCGCCTGCATCGGTCTCGAACCCCAGGACCTCAAGTACAACGGCGCCCCCACCGAGGTGGTGATGGGCGATGGCAACTCCATCCGCGAATGCGTAACGATCAACCGGGCCACCCATGAGGGGGAACAGACCCGGCTGGGGAGCGGCAACCTGCTGATGGCCTATAGCCACCTCGGGCACAATTGCCAACTGGGTGATCGCATCGTGATCGCCAACGGCGTGGCGGTGGCCGGCCACGTGGTGATCGGCGACAGGGCCGTGATCGGCGGCGTGCTGGGCATCCACCAGTTCGTGCACATCGGCAGCCTGGCGATGGTGGGGGGGATGAGCCGCATCGACCGGGATGTCCCTCCTTTCACCATGGTGGAAGGCCACCCGGGCCGGGTGCGGGGCCTCAACAAGATCGGCCTGCGCCGCAGCGGCCTGGCCGAGCGGGAGGGGGGAGCCGAGCTGCGACAGCTCCAGGAGATCTGGAACCTGCTTTACCGCAGCGACCGGGTGTTGGCCGAGGCCTTGGTGGAGGCCCGCCAGCAACCGTTGCTGCCCGCCGCCGCCGAGCTCTGCGACTTCCTGGAGGCCTCCGTGGGCCCCGGTCGTCGCGGTCCCCTGCCGCCGCCGCGCTGATGGTGCGCCTGTTGGTAAGCACCGGTGAGGTGTCCGGTGATCTGCAGGGCAGCCTGCTGATCAGGGCCCTGCACCTTGAGGCCGATCGTCGCGACCTTCCCCTGGAGGTGGTGGCCCTTGGCGGGCGGAGAATGGAGGCCGCCGGTGCCGAACTGCTGGCCGACACCGCCGGCCTCGGGGCCATCGGCCTCTGGGAGGCGCTGCCCTTGGTGCTGCCCACCCTGAAGCTGCAGGCCCGGCTGCGGCGCTGGCTGGCCGATCACCCTCCCGACGGCGTGGTGCTGATCGACTACATGGGGGCCAACGTGAATCTGGGGCTTCGGCTCAAACGCCGCTATCCGAGGGTGCCGATCTCCTATTACATCGCCCCCCAGGAGTGGGCCTGGAGGGTTGGGGATGGCGGCACCACCCGCCTGATCGGCTTCACCGACCGCATCCTGGCCATCTTCCCCGAAGAGGCGCGGTTCTATGGCTCCCACGGTGCCAACGTCACCTGGGTGGGGCATCCCCTGATCGACACCATCGACCATCGTCCTGAGCGGGAGGAGGCCAGGCGGCGCCTGGAGCTGGCCGCCACGGTCCCGGTGCTCCTGCTCCTGCCCGCCTCCCGCCCCCAGGAACTGCGCTATCTGCTGCCGGCGATGGTGGCGGCGGCGGCTGAGCTCCAGCGTCGCCGGCCCAGCCTCGAGGTGCTCGTGCCGGCGGGACTGGAGGGCTTCGAACCGATTCTGGAGCGGGCGGTCGCCGCCGCCGGCCTGCGGGCCCGGGTGATCCCGGCCCGCCAGGCCGATGCCCTCAAGCCCGATCTCTGTGCCGCCGCCGATGCGGCCGTCACCAAGTCCGGCACGGCCAATCTTGAGCTGGCCCTGCGGGGGGTGCCCCAGGTCACGGGATACCGGGTCAGCCGACCCACCGCGCTGGTGGCACGCCATCTGCTGCGTTTCAACGTGCCCCACATCTCGCCGGTGAACCTGGTCTTGGCCGAACGCTTAGTGCCCGAGCTGCTCCAGGAGGCCTTCAATCCCGCCGGGATCGTGGCGGCAGTGGAGCCCCTGCTGGAGGTCACCAGCACGGAACGCACCGCGATGCTGGAGGGCTATGGGCGCCTGCGCCAGGTCCTGGGCGAGCCCGGCGTCACCCGGCGCGCCGCCTCCGTCATCCTGGACCAAGTTCAGCAGGCCGCCCCATCCCCATGAGCAGGATCCCCGCCATCGAGACCGGGCCCGGGCCCGGCGTCCGGCGCCCCGCGGCAGCCAGCTCCCGTTGCCGGTCCTGGTCCCCGGCCGCGCTGCTGGGCCTGCTGATCGCGGTGGCCCTGCTACTCACCCCATGGGCACCGGCCCTGGCGGCCACCGAGGAGGCCGTGCTCGCCGGCGGCTGCTTCTGGTGCCTGGAGCACGATCTCGAGGACCTCCCCGGGGTGCTGGATGTGGAGAGCGGCTACAGCGGCGGCAAGAAGCCCAACCCCACCTATCAGGAGGTGTCCGGCGGCGGCACGGGCTATCAGGAGAGCGTGCGGGTGCGCTTCGATAACACCAAACTCCGCTACGAGGCCCTGCTGCGGGCGTACTGGCGCAACATCGATCCCTTCGACGGCGGCGGCCAGTTCTGTGACCGCGGTGATTCCTACCGTCCGGTGATCTTCACCACCAGCGCCACCCAGGCAGTGGAGGCGCGCAACAGCCTGGTGGCGGCCGCCCGCGAACTGGGCAAGCCCGCCGCTTCGCTGAAGGTGAGCGTGCGGGCCCTCACCCGCTTCTGGCCCGCCGAGATCTATCACCAGAACTACGCCCGCCGCAACGGCCTGCGCTACCGCTACTACCGCTGGGCCTGCCGCCGCGACCAGCGCCTCGATGCGGTGTGGGGAAGCCAGGCCCGCCGGGGTGTGCGCTGGCGCAATGCCGGCCAGGCCACGGTTCCCGCTGCGGCTTCCGCCCCGGCGACCGCCGCTGGCAGCGGCACCGGCACCAGCAGCGGCAGCGGAGCCCCTGCCGGATCGGCGACCCCTCCACCGACGGGCTCGGCTGCCGCCATCCCCGGCCGGGTCGGGCCCGCCCCAGCCGCCGGATCCTCCCCCGCACCTTCCGAGGCCGGGGCAGCTGTGACATCCCTCCCTCCCGCTCCGGCGATTGCGGCGGCCCCTTGAGGCAGTTCCTTTTCAATGACACAGCATCGCGAGGCGCCGCCGGCTCGGGCCAAAAACCGAAGAAATTCTGTAGAAATGAATCGCTGAATTGCAGCAGAATTTCAGCTCACGATTCGATTTTGCGGCGAACCATCGCGGTCCGATCGGCGTAGCTTGACTAAGTTCAAGGGATTGGGCGTGTATGTATCTGCTGACCATTCGTGACGGTCTGCACACCCGCCACATCGGTCCCTACGCCACCACCCAGCAGGCCGCCGATCACCTCGACCTCCTGCTGCCCCACTGCGGTGAGAGGGTCCACTGGCAGATCCATGAGCTGGAATCGCCCGGCAGAGCCTTGAGCGGCTCCGAGGCGCTCCAGGCATCCGCCAGCGCCGCAGCCTGAGGGCGTGACGCTGGCGGGGCGGGATCAGCCTTTGTCGGGATAGCCCCTGCGCAGGCCGCTCTCCACCATCAGCCCCACGCCGGCGTTGATCAGGATCAGGCCGAGGATGCCGTACCAGAACCAGGGGCCCGCATCCGGCACCGGGGGAAGCTGTTCCGTTGAGGCGGTCGTCAGGGTTCGCCAGGTGAGGATCCCCTTGCGGATTGCCGCCTCCGCGAACAAGCACAGACCCGCCGGCAGCAGCAGTACCCCGAGTTGTGCCTTCAAATACCAGCGGATCTTGCGGGCAGGCATCGGCAGCAACAGGCTGATTTCTCCAACCTAGGATTCAAGCTTGTGAGCCAGCGCTGATCCAGTTCACCAGGGTGCGCACCCCGAAGCCGGTGGCTCCAGCCGGATCGAGGCCCCGGCCTTTGTCGCTCCACACGGTGCCGGCGATGTCTAGGTGGGCCCAGGGGAGGTCCTTGGGCACAAAGTCTTGCAGGAAGAGGGCCGCGGTAATCGAGCCGCCGGGGCGGGGGCCGGTGTTCTTGAGATCGGCGAAGGCGCTCTTGAGGCCCTCCTTGTAGGAGCTCCGCAGGGGCATGCGCCAAAAGCTCTCGCCACCGGCCTGGCCTGCGGCCAGCAGGGCATCCGCCAGGCCGTCACTGCACGACCACAGCCCGGCGATCTCCTCCCCAAGCGCGATCACACAGGCGCCGGTGAGGGTGGCGAGGTCCACGATCGCGTCCGGTTCCAACTTGCTGGCGTACACCAGGGCATCGGCGAGGGTGAGGCGGCCCTCGGCGTCGGTGTTGTTGATCTCGATCGTTTTGCCATTCGAGGCGGTGAGGATGTCGCCGGGGTGCACGGCGCCGCCGCTGATCATGTTCTCGCAGCTGGCCACAATCGCGTGCACCTCCACGCCCTCCGGCCGGATCTGGGCGATGGCTCGCATCGCCCCGAGCACCGCGGCGCTGCCCCCCATGTCGTACTTCATCATCTCGATCTGGGAGCCGGCCACCTTGAGGTTGTACCCGCCCGAGTCAAAGGTGACCCCCTTGCCCACCAGGGCCACCCGGCGGCGCGTTTCTCCGGCCGGGCGGTAGGTGAGGTGGATGAACTTGGGTGGCAGGTCGGAGCCCTGGGACACCGCCAGGT